>Ga0335082_10006808_pt1 | contig 12448 bp, 9 predicted proteins | sample Lox_Sample_41_FD_206718 | JGI IMG/M metagenome (GOLD analysis project Ga0335082, IMG submission 206718) | Soil microbial communities from Loxahatchee National Wildlife Refuge, Florida, United States - Lox_Sample_4.1 | ecosystem: Environmental > Terrestrial > Soil > Wetlands | place: USA: Florida...
CCTCGAAGTCGACGCGATCCCACCCTCACAAACTTGGCGCATCTTCCTGGAGAATCGCGTCAACACCTTGGCCTCGGCCGACTTCTTCGTGCCGACGATCCGGTTCCAGGTTCTGTACGTGTTTCTGGTGCTGGCGCATGATCGGCGCCGGATTCTGCACTTCGGCGTCACGGCGCATCCCACCGCGGAGTGGACTGCTCAGCAACTCCGTGATGCATTCCCTTGGGACACTCCACCCCGGTACCACACCGCTACGAGCGGAGAGCGGCCTGACGGCGCGAAGTGCCCTGAACAGTTGCTCCCCACGAGCCAGCGGATACTTCCAGTGCGTCGGTTTTGACTCGGTCATGCGTCCAAATCGTGGGCGACATGAGCCTCGAAATGCTACCGCCACAGGCGCGAATTGAAAACGATCCAGTTTCCGGGCCACACGCCGTCTGCCTGGAGATCAGCCTTGGATCACCTTGCTGCGGATGGCGAACTGCACCAGATCGGAAATCGATTTCAGGTTCAGGCGATCCATAATCCGGTATTTGTGGAACGCAACAGTGCGGGGGGTAATGTTGAGCATACCGGCAATTTCCACCATCGAGCGGCCTTCGGCCAGCAGTTGCAGAACCTCCCGCTCGCGTGGGGTAAGCGCATCCACATTCGGCAGTTCGTCGGCCTCCAGCAGCAAATCCTGGATCGCACCGCCGGCGATGAGTGGGGTCAGATACCGCCGGCCCGATCGCACCGCATCCAGGCAACGCGGCAGTTCATCGAGGTCGGAATTCTTCAGAAGGTAGCCGCGGATACCCATCCGGAACGCTGCCGCCGCCAGATCCGGATCCTGATCCATGGTGACAAAGACAAACAAAACGCCCGGCGACTGCGCCTTGACGAGTTTGGCCGCCTCCATGCCGTTCATCACCGGCATCGAGACATCGCACACGACCAGGGCAGGCTTGAGTTCCAACGCGGCCGAGACGAGAGCGCGGCCGTCACCAACTATCCCGACTACCTCGTAGGTGGGCTCCATGGCTTTGCGGAACGCCTGGGCCACAAGCAGGTGATCGTCAGCAATAAGCACGCGGGGACGGTTCATGGCTGTGCCACCTCCGTGGGAACCGTTGCCTTCACCTCGGTTCCGGCGCCAGGCAGCAGCCTGAAGGAGATTGATCCGTGGACCAGGCGCAACCGTTCGCGCATGCTGACGATACCGAGGCCGGAATCTACGCCATCGGACCCCGGGTTGTAGCCGACGCCATTGTCAGCAATAGTCGCCACGACAGTCCCATCCACCGTTCGCAAATCCACGGAGGCGAGTTTTGCCTTGCTGTGGCGCACGACATTTGCCAGCGATTCCTGGATGACACGATAAAGACACAAGGATGTCTCCCGCGAGAGGTTGGCGGGAAGGTTCCCCGAAGTTAGCTCCACTTCGATTCCATTCACACGCTCCATTTCCTGACAGTGCCGTTTCACGACAGGCAGCAGGCCGAGAAGGTCCAGCTTGGCGGGGTGCAGACCGTGCGCAAGACGGTGGACGTCGGTTGAGAGACCGGCCGCGACCTCCGCAAGTTCTTCCAGTTCGGTGCCGATGTCCTCAGTGCCGGGTTTCTGGCCCAGTTGACTGGTTTCGATCGCCAGGAGGGCGAGCCGCTGGCTGATGTCGTCATGGAGTTCACGCGCGATGCGGCTTCTTTCGTCCTCCTGAGCCATGAGTAACGCCGCGCTCAACCGCCGGAGTTCTTCGGCCAGGCTCTTAAGCTTGACCTGTGCCGTGGCACGCCGGCTACGCTCCAAAAACAGGAACACGACAAGAGCAGTCAGCATCAGCAGCGCAACAGAGGCGACAATCACCAGTTCGCCGTGTGACTCCATCAGGGAAGGCTCCCGGAAGAGGAACTGGCTGCCTTTTGGAAGGCGGTCTTCGGGGATGCCCCACTTTTGCAGTTGGCGCCAATCGAAGCTTGGGGTCCCCACCCCTCCCTTCGCGAACGGGAGCGTCGAGGTGGACGGGAGTCCGATGACGGAGCGGGCCGTTTCGGCGATCTCACGTCCGGACGCAGTGGGATCCATCATGGTGCCGCCGACGATCCCGACGCCGACAAAGGGAGGGTAAATCCCAAAGACCGGCGCCGATGAAGTGGGAGCCAGCGCTGCCACGGCTTCGAAGGCCGGAATGAAGGATCGTCCGACGCTATCCGCTGTCATGATTGTCCAAAGAACGATAGTCCGATCCGGGAGCCCCGCCAGCTTGCTCTTTAATTCGTCCGTAGATAGCCCCGTCAGATAGGACCATTCCAGGTAGTTCCGAGTTTTCGACTCGAGAGCCCGGAGTTGTGCCAGATCGGCGGAGTCGCGGGGTGCGCTGCCGCTTACCACGGCCACACGCCGGGTCTGGGGTAAGGCCGTCAGTGCGACTTCGAGAGTCCTCTCATAGGGGAGACCGAAGAATACCGGCGTTACATCCTCAGGCAATCGAATCCCGCTGATCTGAGGGGAAGTAATCGCGCCGGCCACGATCGGTATGCCTGACCAGAGATCGCGACGCTGCTCGAGCATGAAAGCCAGCGCAGGCACAGCGACTGTAACGATTACATCGGGGCGGATCGAGCGATATTTCTGCCTGTACCATCGTGCCACCTGGGGCGGGTAATCCGCAGAGCCGAACCTCGACACGTCGAGCGACTCCATGTAGACGTTCACGGCGGACGGTTCGGGCGATTTCAGGTGCGATTGAACGGAGTTCCAAATCTGCGCAACCACCGGTAGGCTCAGGTCATCGCCCAGTAGAACAAGCACATTCTTCTGCGGGCGAGCAGGGGCCTGGGGAGCAGCAAGACCCACAGAGAGCGCGACTACGGCGATTGTGAGCCGGAGCATCAGTGGTTGATTCTACCCAATTCGGATCTGTCAGTTCTAACAGTAGTATTCACGGCCGCACTCCGTCCAGACTGAAGACAGCCGAGGTGAGATTCTGCCGAGTTCCCTGCAGCGCACACGCGTCCTCCTGGTTGACGACCACCCCGCCGCCTTGCGGAGATTCGTACGCATGCTGGATGGAGAATTCGACGTCGTCGGCGCCGCTACGGGCGGGTTGGAAGGCGTGAGGGCCGCCCTCGATCTCCATCCGGACGTGGTGGTACTGGACATGACGATGCCGGGAATTGATGGTTTGGAAGCGGCTCGCAGGATTCGAATATCCGGTTCCAGCGCCCATCTCCTCTTCCTGACGATTCACGGCGACTCCGACTATGTGGAGGCAGCGCTGCGGGCCGGCGCCGTGGGCTATGTCTTGAAGTCCAGAGCGGTTCAGGATCTTGCTGCGGCCATCCGGTCGTCACTGAAAGGCGAAGTCTTCATCTCTCCCGGAGCGGGGTTGGACGAAAGATGACCAGCCTCGAGCATATTATTTTAGTATCGGCAGGGATTTGTGGGATCGCAAACCTCCGCGAAAAGTGCGGCTTGCCATATGTTTAACCACTGTTTTGATTGAAGAGGCTACACGATGAGCGCAGAGCATGACCGTCTAGAAGAGGCTCGCGGGAAGGGCGTCCCGTGGCGCAAATGGGGACCGTATCTTTCGGAGCGGCAGTGGGGCACCGTGCGCGAGGACTACAGCGAGACCGGAGACGCGTGGAATTCCGTCACACATGATCAAGCCCGCTCGCGCGCCTACCTTTGGGGCGAAGACGGCATTGCCGGGATTTCAGACGACCAGCAACACCTATGCTTCAGCCTGAGCCTGTGGAATGGCAGAGATCCGATTCTCAAAGAGCGCCTCTTCGGATTGACGAACAGCGAAGGCAACCACGGCGAGGATGTGAAGGAGTATTACTTTTACCTCGACAGCACGCCGACGCATTCGTACATGAAGTATCTCTACAAGTATCCTCACTCGGCCTATCCGTATGGCGATCTGGTGGAGACGAACCGCCGGCTCACCCGCAATGACATGGAGTACGAGTTGCTCGACACCGGCGTCTTCGCAGACGATCGCTATTTCGACGTATTCGTGGAGTACGCGAAGGCCTCGGTCGATGACATTCTCGTGAAGATCACTGCGATCAACCGGGGGCCGGAAACGGCCGAACTGGATCTCCTGCCGACACTGTGGTTCCGCAACGACTGGTCAACGTCGATTGCCGAATCGAACAGGGCGGCAACAAAACCCAGCCTCCAGCCGGCCTCCGCCCCGGCAGGCATCACCGCCGTCGCGGCCGAGCATCCCCATCTAGGACCATTTCTCCTATCCTGCGAAGGCGACGTGCAGTTGCTCTTCACCGACAACGAAACCAACCACGAGCGTCTGTCCGGCACCAGGAATGAGAGCGCCTATGTCAAGGACGGCATCAACGAGAGGGTCGTGCATGGCTGCCAGAACGCGGTGAATCCGGGTCGGCAGGGCACAAAAGTTGCGGCGCACTACCAGGTCACAATCGGCGCGGGACAAACCAGCGTGATTCGCCTGCGCCTCGCCAGTGAGTGTACCGACCAGCAGGGCTCACCGTTCGGGAAGTCGTTCGATGATGTCTTGGCCGACAGGCTGCGCGAAGCCGATGAGTTCTACCAATCGGTCACGCCGCCATCGGTGAGTCCGGATGCGGCCAACGTGATGCGCCAGGCCATCGCCGGCATGTTGTGGAGCAAGCAGTTCTACTGCTTCGATGGCGAGAACTGGTTGAACGAGCACCACTCCAACCCTCTCTCCGGCGATCATCGAAAAGGCAGGAACTCTGAATGGTTCCACATGTTGAACCGGGACATTATCTCGATGCCCGACAAGTGGGAGTATCCGTGGTACGCGGCCTGGGACCTCGCCTTCCATACGCTGCCCCTTTCCATTGTTGACCCGGATTTCGCGATTCGCCAGCTCGAGCTCATGCTCCGAGGCTCTTACCTGCACCCCAGCGGTCAGATGCCCGCCTACGAGTGGAACTTCAGCGACGTGAACCCTCCGGTCCACGCATTCGCCACACTCTTCCTTTTCCGGACGGAGCGGGGCCTGCGCGGCGATGCGGGTCTGGATTTCCTCAAGTCGATGTTCAACAAGCTGCTGCTGAACTTTACCTGGTGGGTCAACCGCAAGGACAGCTTTGGCGACAACGTGTTCGAGGGCGGCTTCCTCGGCCTCGACAACATCGGGGTCTTCGACCGCAGCGCTCCGCTTCCGACCGGCGGCATTCTCGAACAGTCGGATGGCACGGCATGGATGGCGCTGTTCAGCCAGAACATGCTGGAGCTCGCGGGGCTGATTGCCGAGTACGATCCATCCTTCGAGCCCATGGTTCTCAAGTTCATCGAGCACTTCTATTTCATCGCCGCCGGGCTGAACCGGAGCGGGCCAACCGCCATGTGGGACGAGGACGACGGGTTCTACTACGACTTGCTGAGGCCACCAAACGGCCCTCCCACCCGGCTTAAGGTGCGTTCGATGGTGGGGCTCCTGCCAATATGCGCCACTATGGTGATCGAGCAGTCGCAGCGAGAGCGAGCCCCCGAGATGATGAGTCTCATTCGGGAGCGTCAGCGCCGAATGCCTGAACTCGCGGCAACGATCCATCCCACCGGCCCTGGCCATTTCGGCGTGGCCGGCCGCGGAATTCTAGCGCTGGTCAATCCAGAGCGGCTCCGCCGCATCCTGACAAAGATGCTCGACGAAAACGAGTTCCTGAGTCCCTATGGCATCCGCGCACTCTCGAAGTATCACGAGCAGCACCCGTACATATTCAAAGCGGCCGGCCAGGACTACCGCGTCGACTATCTGCCGGCCGAGTCCAATACCGGGATGTTCGGTGGTAATTCGAACTGGCGCGGCCCAGTCTGGATGCCGGTCAACGTCATCCTGATCAGGGGGCTCCTCAACTACTTCGCATACTATGGCGACTCCTTCCGGATCGAATGCCCTACCGGTTCCGGCAACATGATGAACCTCTTCGAAGTTGCCAAGGAGATTTCGGATCGCCTCACGCGGATATTTCTTCGCGATGACAGAGGGCGCCGCCCGGTGTATGGCGGCACGAAGACATTTCAGGCGGATCCTCACTGGCGTGACCTGATCCTGTTCCATGAGTATTTTCACGGCGACAATGGGGCGGGGCTCGGCGCGAGCCACCAGACCGGATGGACCGGAACAGTTGCGAAACTGATCCAGCTTTTTGGGACCATGGATGCGGATCAGGTGCTCAAGTCGGGCGAGTACGCCTCATTCGGCGGTGGAGGCCAGGACATGAAGCAGTGAGCCGACGGCAATGCCTGTTGACAAGAGAGCGCAAGGAAGACGTGGCAAATCGGCCGGACGCAACCGCAACGACATTCACCGAAATGGCCGATGCGCAAGATAGGGCACTGCCTGGGGAAGTGCTTGCGAAGTCCGCCTGCGCCGTTGTTTGAAGCAGGGCGGATTGCTGGTGGCTGCCCAATCGTTGAGTTCTGGGTCTGCCTTCGGTAGGAATAGTCACTCGGTCCACAGGATGTCGAGTTCATTTTGTCTGGAATCCCACTCTGGAGCGACGACAACGACTCCAGTCAACGACTCCAGTCATGATATGCGGCGGATTGCCGAAACCGGTCTATGCAGGAGCCGGGCCAATGTGCGCCGCCGAACGGCGATGGTTCGATCAATTCTGCCCGCGAACTGTCAGTTCTGACAGTTGTTTGTCCGAGGGATCGACATTAGTATCTGCACTGGTGCCAGGCCGGCCCAGGGCCGGAGGTGGCCAAGGCCGGTATGACACAAATCGACTTTCGACTGTTGGGGAGGATTCGATGCTAACCCTATCCAGAAATTGGTGGGTCCCGTTAGTTCGCGGCATAGCCGCAATCTTGTTTGCACTTGCCACATTTGCAAGCCCGGCGATCACTCTGGCAACTCTCATCCTGCTGTTCAGTGCATACGCCTTCATCGATGGCCTGATGAATGTGGTTGCCGCCTTCGGGGCCGGCAGCGGCAAATGGTGGTCGTTGCTGCTGGCAGGCCTCTTCGGCATTGCAGTGGGCACGGCGACGTACCTATTCCCAGGTTTGACGACCCTCAGTCTGGTTTATTACATCGCCTTCTGGGCGATAGCATCTGGCGTTGCGCAGATTTTGGCCGCAATCCGCCTGCGAAAGGAAATCGAAGGCGAATTGTGGATGGCATTGGGCGGGTTGCTCACCGTAGTTTTCGGGATCATTCTCATCGCAGCGCCCGGAGCGGGTGCGCTAGGAATGTTGACGGTGATTGCAGCTTACGCGTTCGTGGCTGGCATTTCTCTTATTTTGCTCGCCTTTAAACTGCGCTCCTTTGGAAAGCGTATGGCCCAACCCGCCACGGCCTAAGGAAAGGGTGAGTGTCCCAGCGCCACTCTGCTCAACTGATGGACCGATCTCCCGTCAATGTTCATAGAAATCCTCTTCTCCGGTGGCGTGCGCCTAACTCTCCTCGCTGGTGGCCTGGTCCTGGTCACCGTAATCATGCATGCGGTCGGGTTTTCGCTGCTGCTCCGAGCTTTGGCGCGGACAAACGCCCTCAGCAGATCAGGCATCAGGCCTCTCGCCCTGATTCTGACCGGCTTGACGTCCTGGCTGATGATGATCCACGCGGCCGAGGTTTCCGTGTGGGGCGTGTTCTATTTGTGGCAGGGCTGCCTGCCAGATGCAGAGTCCGCTTTCTACTTTTCTGGAATCACTTACACGACCGTTGGCTACGGCGATCTCGTGCTGCCGACTCAATGGCGGATGTTCGGACCGATTGAAGCCATGGCAGGCACGCTCATGTCCGGGCTCTCGACCGGGCTCTTTTTCGCGGTCGTCAGCCGCTGGATCGGTAATTGGGTGCAGATGCAGTCCAGAAAGCGATGAGCATGGGGCCGAGGCGTCCCGCAACTGCTGCGGCACACGGTGACCGCAAAGGAAACCCGATTGTTCACCACCGAGGAGTTGAGTTGAGAATCAAGAAACGCAGATGCTGGCGAGCAGCAGAACCTGTCAAACCTCGTCATGGGTGCCGCACAGTAAGGCGGAAATGTGCCGAATCTGAGGAAATCCCAGTCGAACCAGCACTCGGATGTCGCCGGCAAATTGACGCGGCTGGCCGACCGCCGCACGGATAAGGCGCAGGCGCGGGACAGCTTGCTGTCGGAGGACCGGCTTCCCAACGGCGCCCAAAGCGGGCAGAACCAGCGGCCGTTTGGCGAATGAATGAGCACCGGCACTCGACGCAGGGCAACCCCCACTGTCAGTTCTGACAGTTGTTTGTTCCCGAGGCCTACTCTAACATTGCCTTGAATCCAATCCGCCCGGCACCGGCGCCAGAGGAGAACCCTGCTCGCCGAGACCGATGAACACTACTAAGGGAGGGCAATATGGATAGAAGGACTCGCGGTTTGCGGTGGGTGCTTGTCATGGCCGCGCTAATGGCACTTTGCAGCCTCGCTCAGGCACAGACAAAGAAACCCAACATCGTCATCATATGGGGCGACGACATTGGCCAATCCAATGTCAGCGCATACTCACATGGATTGATGGGCTACAAGACGCCGAACATCGATCGGATCGCTCGTGAGGGCATGATGTTCACGGACTATTACGCTGAACAGAGCTGCACTGCGGGCCGGGCGTCGTTCATCACCGGCCAATCCGGCTTGCGCACTGGCCTGACCAAGGTCGGCATGCCGGGCGCGGCGGTCGGGTTGCAGAAGGAAGACCCGACGATTGCCGACCTGTTGAAGAGCCAGGGTTATGCGACCGGGCAGTTCGGCAAGAACCATCTCGGCGATCGGAACGAATACCTGCCCACCGTGCACGGTTTCGATGAGTTCTACGGCAACCTGTACCACCTCAATGCCGAGGAAGAACCGGAACTGCCAGACTACCCGAAAGATCCCGCATTCCGCGCCAAATTCGGGCCGCGCGGCGTGATGGACTGCAAGGCCTCGGCCGCGGACGACCCAACCGTGGATCCGCGCTTCGGCAAAGTAGGCAAGCAGGTCTGCAAAGATACCGGTCCGCTAACCTCGAAACGGATGGAGACCATCGACGACGACATCGCTACGCGCGCCATAGACTTCATCCAGCGGCAGAATAAGGCCGGCAAGCCGGCGTTCGTCTGGGTGAACTTCACCCACATGCACCTCTGGACCCACACTAAGCCCGAGAGCGTCGGCCAGGCTGGACGCTGGCAGAGCACGTACCACGACACGATGATCGACCACGACAAGAACGTCGGGCAGATTCTCAATGTGATCGATCAGTTGGGCATCGCCGACAACACCTTCGTCATGTATGGGACCGACAACGGTCCGCACATGAATGCCTGGCCGGACGGAGCGATGACCCCATTCCGGAACGAAAAGAATACGAACTGGGAGGGCGCCTACCGGGTACCTGCCATGGTTCGCTGGCCCGGCAAGATTAAACCGGGCGTGGTGTCCAACGAGTTGGTTGCCCACCACGACTGGCTACCGACACTGCTGGCCATGGCCGGAGACTCGGACGTGAAAAGCAAGCTGCTAAAGGGCTACAAGGTCGGAGACATGACCTACAAGGTTCACCTCGACGGTGAAAATCTTGTCCCATACCTGACGGGGCAGGTCGAAAAGAGCCCACGGGAATCGTTCATTTACATCAACGACGACCAGCAAATGACCGCGCTCCGCTTCGACAACTGGAAGCTCGTCTTCATGGAGCAGGAGGTCCAGGGTACGCTGCGCATCTGGGCGAACCCATTCACTACATTGCGGGTGCCGAAGATCTTCAATCTCCGCACAGATCCCTACGAGCGGGCGGATATCACATCGAACACCTACTACAACTGGTTGATCAATCACGTCTTTCTGCTCGTTCCCGCGCAGGCTTATGTCGGGCAGTTTCTTGCGAGTTTCAAGGAGTACCCTCAGCGGCAGAAGTCCGACAGCTTCAACCTCGACACTGTTCTGCGGAAGATGCAGGAGAGCCAAGCGAAATAGCCCATTAAGTGGGGCACGGCCGACAGCGCCCCACTCTTTGTGCCCATTGGTGAGGTGTTCGATGAAGAGTCCACTGACCATGGTTCCGCTCACTCTGCTGCTGTTCACAAGCGCCAATCTGGCCGCCGACCCGCTCCTTTCATGGAACGACGGCCCAGCGAAAAGGGCCATCGTCGCGTTTGTCGCGAAGGTGACCACGCCCGGTTCGCCGGATTTCGTGCCCTTGCAGGAGCGCATCGCAGTGTTCGACAACGACGGCACGCTCTGGTGCGAACAGCCACTGCCAGTGCAAGTGTATTTCGCGCTCGACCGTGTGAGAGCACTGGCCCCGCAGTATCCGGAGTGGAAGACAAAGGAACCGTTCGCGTCGCTGCTCAAAGGCGACATGAAGACTGCGCTCTCAGGCGGCGACCGCGCCATCCTGGAACTCATGATGGCCACCCACACAGGTAACACCACGGAGGAGTTCGAGCAGATCGTCAGGAACTGGATCGCAACGGCGAAACATCCGAAGACCGGCAAGCTCTTCACCGAAATGGTCTATCAGCCTATGCTTGAGCTGCTTGCCTACCTGCGTGCGAACGGCTTCAAGACCTTCATCGTCTCCGGCGGCGGCATCGAGTTCATGCGCCCGTGGACGGAGCAGGTTTACGGAATCCCGCCCGAGCAGGTGATCGGCAGCAGCGTCAAGACGAAGTTCGAAATCCGCGATGGCAAGCCTGTGATCGTTCGCCTGCCGGAGTTGAACTTCAACGACGACAAGGGCGGCAAACCGGTCGGCATCCACCAGCACATCGGACGCCGGCCCATCGCGGCGTTCGGAAACTCCGCGGGCGACCAGCAGATGTTGGAATACACAGCGGGCGGCAGCGGGGCCAGGTTTATGCTTCTGGTGCTGCACGATGATGCGGCCCGCGAATTCGCCTACGGTCCGGCGCGCGGACTACCTGACGTCAAACTAGGCGCCTTCCCGCCTTCGCTTGACGAACGTGCGAACAAGGAGGGCTGGACGGTTGTCAGCATGAAGCATGACTGGAAGACTGTTTTTCCAACGGCACCGACAGTCACAGCCATTGACATCCTGCTGGAGCCGGACGCCACGATGCTACGGCATGCCGAGGCCAACAACGCCCGGCTGCTTGCGGCCTTCCCGAAGGGTTTCGCCCTGGATGTGACGCACCGCCCGCACATCACAATGATCCAAAGATTCGTGCGCACGGCGGATCTCGACAGGGTCTTTGCCGCCGCGGGTGAGGTCTTCGCCCGCGCCAATCTGGCCGGGTTGAAGCTGGAGGCTTTCAAGTACTACTACGCCCCTGTAGGGGACACAGGCGTCGCGGGAATCTGCGCGAAGCCGACGCCTGAATTGCTCAAGCTACAAACTGATCTGATCGCGGCCGTGGCCCCATACACGGTGGAAACGGGCCCTTGGTCCGCATTCATCACCACACCCGACGATCCCAACAATGCGGCGCTGATCGGCTACGTTTCGGACTTCGTGCGGAAATATTCCGGAGAGCATTTCATCCCCCATGTCAGCACTGGCGTCGCGCTCCGGACATACCTCGACAAGATGCTCGCCGAACCGTTTGAACCTTTTACCTTCTCGCCGGCGGGCGCGGCAGTCTATCAACTGGGCCAGTTCGGCACAGCTGCCAAGAAGCTCAAACGATGGGATTAAGGGCGGTGGGACGTAACAGTTGGATCCTCGGACAAGCCGCGACTCCATCAGTTGTGTCGAGACAGGTCGAGCATAAATGTTTGCGGCGTTGCTCAGGGCCTACTGCCTCGTACAACGTACAGAGGTACCTCAGGCCGGAGGGCTCGACGCACGCATGCAACCATCTATCAATCTAGACCGTTGGGCACTACGGTGCAGAGTTCAAACGAACAATGGGATGGGAGGCTCGAGACTGACTGAGCGCGGGTATAGATGGCATGAATTTGATGCTCCAAACCCATGCGGCAGTGGGCGGCGTCCGCTCAACGAAAAATCAAAAGGAGTGTGAAGAGGTACAACCTCGATGGACCCAGAAATGAAGGACACGCTTCAAATGGAGAAGACACGCCAGGCTCTCAACCGCATTCTGCTCTTTGCGAGTATCGCTCTTGCTTCGGGGTCTGTCGCTGTCCCGGCGGTAGCCCAGGACGCTCCGGACCGTTACAAACTGAAGATCGACGGCGCGTGGTGGTACGTCGACCCCTCGGGAACAATCAACGTCCACGGCGGAGACGTGGACCTACAGAAAGACCTGAACTTCAGTAGCTGCTCGTCTTTCACGGGATCGCTCGACTGGAGATTCACCAGGCGCCAGCACCTGCTGCTGTCAGCCAGCCCCAGCAATTATTCGGGAGGCGGCGTAGTCTCCCGTCAGTTCGTGTTTCAGGGCAATACGATCACGGCCGGAGCCGCAGTCAACTCGACCATAAACAGCATCAGCGTTTCCCCGGGCTATGAGTTCGATTTCATCCACGGGGATCGGGGCCATCTCGGCTTCGAGGTTCTGGCAAAC
>Ga0335082_10006809_pt1 | contig 12447 bp, 10 predicted proteins | sample Lox_Sample_41_FD_206718 | JGI IMG/M metagenome (GOLD analysis project Ga0335082, IMG submission 206718) | Soil microbial communities from Loxahatchee National Wildlife Refuge, Florida, United States - Lox_Sample_4.1 | ecosystem: Environmental > Terrestrial > Soil > Wetlands | place: USA...
AGGTCCAGGATCACCCAGCGCGCTTGCTCGCGGACGATGGCCTCGAGGAGCTTCTCCATCATCTGCGTCGCCCGTTCGGCATCGACGCCGCCGACGATCGGCATGCACAGCACCTCGTGCCAGATCTTGATGACGGGGGCCGACAGGGCGCGGATCGTCCTCGACTGCTCCTCGACCACCCGCGCCTTCTGCGAGAGCTGGCGCTCGGAGCGGACCCGCTCCGTCGCGTCAATCGCGAGCCCCAGGACCCCATCGGCCTCGTTGTTCTCGTTGCGCAGCGGCACGTAGAGCGTGTCGAAGAAGCGACCCGGGACGGGCTCCACGAGCTCGCGCACTTCGTCGCCGCCCAGCGCGCGCAGCAGCGCGTCGTGCGCCGGCGTCCCGCGCGTGGCGGCGAGCTCGTCGCGGCCCACGTGCTCGCCCTGCGCGACTCCCAGCAGCGCGAGCCCCTTGCCGTGCGACATCGTCGTCGTGCCTTGCGCGTCGACCGCGAACATCACGAGCGGTGCGCGATCGAGCATCTTGGCGAAGTTCGACAGGGCCTGCGCCTGCCACTCCATGAACGCGAGTCGGTCGCGCAGTTCGATCAGCTCATCGTGCTCTTTGTCGCTCATGACGCTTCTCCTTGGATGGCCGTGCGAGTCGTCGCGCCGGCGACGGGAAGGCGGAAGACGAAGCGCGTCTCCTTGCCGCGGACGCTCGCCACGCGGACGGTTCCGCCCAGGGCGACGGTCGCGTCCCATACGGCCGCAAGGCCGACCCCGCGACCGGACAGCTGGGTGACGCTCTCGGCGCTCGACACCCCGGCGGTGAAGATGGCTCGCTCGAGCTGCGACCTCGTGCCGGCGGGCACACCGGCCGCGCGCGCGCGCTCGGCGAGACGCTCCCAGTCGATCCCGGCGCCGTCGTCGGCGATCTCGACGACGACGCTCCCCGCCTCCAACCGCGCGCGAAGGGCGAGGTGACCGCACGCCGGCTTGCCGGCGGCCGTGCGGAGCCCGGCGTCCTCGAAGCCGTGGTCGACCGCGTTGCGCACGACGTGCACGAGCGCCGCCCAGAACGCCGCGTAGCGACCGCGCGGCAGGCGAAGGTCGTCGGTGTCGACCGTGAAGGTGGGAGCGGGCTTCCCGAGGCGCACGGCAAGCCGCTCGGCGTGTTCGGCGAGTCGGGCCAGACGGGTGGCGACCGGATCGTCGAGCAGCATGCGCAGGCGTGTGGCGGTCTGTGCGGCGGGCGCGCCGGCCAGGACTCGCTCGACGATGCGTTCGAGCTCACCGCGAGACACCTCGACCGCAGCTTCGCCCGGGCCGACGAGCGCGCTCACCTGCGAGACCAGCACCCCCCAGGCCTCGAACAGCGGAGCAAGCTCGCTCGACGCCAGCGGCGCGCCTGCATCCACGACCGTCGACTCCAGGCCGTGCGCGAGATCGGCCACCGAGCGCACGTCGTACTGCCCAGCGTTTCCCTTGATGGTGTGAAGGACGTTGAGCTGTTCGTGCGCGTCGAGCGAGGCGACGCGCAGCCGGCCGACCAGGCTCTGCATCTCCTCGAGGAAAGCGAGGAACGCGGCCTTGTCGCGCGCCAAGCGGCGGAAGACCTGGATCTCCTCCCGCTGGCGTGCGTGTTCACGGCGTGCTTCGAGCTCCGCTGTCACGTCCGACACGACGAGGAGCGCGCCTGCCACGTCGGCGTCTGCCATGATGGGCCTGAGCTCGAGCGTGAACTGCCGGCCATCCGCCTCGAACCGCCTGGGAAGCTGCTCGATGGCCACCTCGGTCGGCAGGAAGCCGTCGACGACCTGGGCCCATCCCAGCTGCAGCAGCTTGCGAAGCCGCTCGTCGGCGGGAGACAGCGCATCGTAGAACGCGCAGGCGCTCGTCGAGGCGCCGAACCACCGATCGAACGCCGCCGATCGCTCGGCGTGCAAGGTGCCGTCCGGGCCGATCGTCGCCAGCCCTTGCTCCACGTTGTCCAGCACGAGGCGGAGCGCGGCGTTTCGCGTCGCGAGCTGCTGCGTGCGCTCGACGACGAGCGATTCCAGGTGCGAGCGGTGCCGCTCCAGCTCCGCGTCGCGGGACTGGATGCCGGTGAGCATCTCGTTGAAGGTCTCGGTCAGCATCCCGAGCTCGTCGTCGCTGACGCGCCGCGCGCGCACCGAGAAGTCGCCCGAGAGCCGGACCTTCTCCGCCGCGGACGTCAGGACCTCGACCGATCCGCGCACCCCGCGCCCCACGAAGGCGCCGATCGCGATCGAGAGGAGGACGACCGTCAGCGATACGCCCAGGCTCAAACGCATGGTGCTGCGAAGCTCGGCTGCCTTCACGGCCGCGGCCGTTCCGATGCGGGCGAGCAGCGTGCCCTCGACCGCCCGCAGCTCGCGCGTGCCCCGTCCTGCGGCCTCGTTCCAGGCGGCAACGCCGAGCGACACCGTGTCCTCGGTCGACTCGAGCAGCGCCGCGAGCATGGCCCTGGCCGCGCCTCCTCGCTGCCGGGCTTCCACGAATGCCCGGCGCACGTCGTCCGCAGCGCTCGTGCGGAATGCCTTGTCGTAGACGTCTTCCTCGGTCGTCGTCGAAACGAGGGCCTTGAATGCGCCGGGAGGGAAATCGCCGCGAGCGGCCGCGTTCCCGACGACGGCGTGCTCGATGCTCGTGCGCTCCTCGAGCTCGAGCAGCGCCACGGTCGCCGAGATGTCACGGAGCATCACGCCGTCGTCGGTGAGCTCGGCGAGCGCCGCGGTGGCGCCGACGAGATCGTTGCCGAGCGCGCCGTAACCCTCGAGCACCACCTGCAGCTCCACGTTGCCGTCGTCGATGGAGGCGCGGAGGGCCGGCAGCGCACCGAGCGCGGCCTCCGCGTTCACGAGCCCGCCGGCCAGGCGCGCGGGGAGCTTGTGGCGGTCACGATTCGCGAGAAACTCCTCGAGCCGACGCGCTGCGGCGTCGGTATCGCCTCGGACCCTCGGCAGGACCTCGGTGTACTCCCCGCCGCGCGGGGTAGGAGCGCCAGCGGCGATGGCGCTGGCGGCGCGCTCGTCCTGCACACCGTGCAGCAGATCGGCGATGTACGAGGTCAAGCGCGCCAGATCCTCGATCGACCCGAGGGATGCCGCCGATGCAGCGCGCTGGCGCGTGTCGTTCGCGACGAAAAACGCGAGCAGTAGCGCGCCGAGCAGCGGCATCCCCGCCAGGAGGGCGAGCTTGGCTCGGATCGAGAGGCGGACGCGGGGCAGCATCTCAGAAGAGGCGCAGCGCGCCCTCCGCCGCCGGGGGATCGCCTTCCGCGCGAGACGCGAGAGAGAAGCCCTCGGCGGCGACGGCGTCGAAGTAGAGCTGAATCGTTCCGCCGCCGCCCACGTCGTAGACGAAGGTGCGCGCGACGGTGGTCGATGCAGGCGAGCGGTGAACCTGCCGGCCGACGACGACCGTGGGCGTGCTCTGATCGAGCGCTACGCCGTGCGTGACGAGGGCGTTCTTCACGCGGCCGAGCAGCTGGTTGACGAGCTCACCGGCCCAGTCGCACACGTCGCGGTCCGAGGGCTGGCCCAGCTCTGCGGGCCAGGAGCGCGCCACGATGTCGCGGCGGGTGACCAGGGTGACGGCCCCGTGGAGGGTCGGGGCCGTGAACCCGATGCTCGAGGCGACGTCGTCGTCTTGCATGGTGCGTCCGGGCGCCTCGCGAACCTCACCGAGGGGCAGGCCGACCGTCTCGAACAGCCCGTGCGCCGCGCCGTCCACGATTTCCTCGAGGAGCGTGAGATCGTCGGAGCTCATGACGTCAGCTTCCGCACGGCGGCCAGGAGGAGGTCCGACTTGAACGGCTTGACGAGCCAGCCCTTCGCGCCAGCCTTGCGCGCGCGCTCGATGAGCTCCGGGCGACCCTCGGTCGTGAGCATCAGCACCGGTGGGGGCGAACGGCCGTCTTCGCGACGTAGCCCCTCAAGGAGCTCCAGGCCGTTTCTCTTGGGCATGTTGACGTCGCAGATGACCAGGGCGGCGTCGGGAGTGCGGTCGATGACCTCGGCGCCGTCCACGCCGTCCACGGCTTCGAGGATCTCGAACCCGGCTTGCCTGAGCGCCGCGGCCACTTGCTGGCGGATGGTCTGCGAGTCATCGATGACGACGATCTTCTTCACGATGTCTTCTCTCCTGTGGTGCCGGTTCGCTCGCCGCCCGTCAGGGGGCGATCACTTGCCCACCGCGGATGCGCGCGATGACGCGCACCGCGTCGCTCACGTCCGCGGTGGGGACGTATCCGATGCTCGACTCGTCGGCGCTCACGAACCGCGCGACGGCCGCGGGGCCGGGGAGACTGCGCGGGGAGCCGACGCCCGAGCGGATCTTGCTGTCGAGCCAGTACCGCTCCACCTCGTCGGGCCTGAGCCCGAGCACGGCCAGATCGAAGGTCCGACGCGTCGGACTCTCCAGCGGTAGGTTCACCGCCGTGGCGCGGGCTCCGCCTGGAAACTGCGTCGACTTCGCCTTGAAGATGGCGCCGAGCTGCGCCCGGTTCATCGAAGTGATGCCGTTCGATTTGTGCACGATGACCGCGATGTCGTCGGCATCCGCGTGAGCCGGCCCGCGCTCGAGCGAGGCGAGGACCGCGAAGGCCAGTGTCCCGAGCAGCAATGTTCGTCGGTTCATGAGGGCCCCCGTTCAGAACGAGAACGCGATCTGCGACATGATGGCCGTCGCGTCGCTCGCCACGTACTTGTTCTGCGGCAAGAGGCGGCTCGCCTCGAGCTTCAGCGTCACCCACGGCGAGGGCTTCACGTTGAGCCCTCCGCGGATCTGCGTGTTCGCACGCACCGGCTCGGTGGTCGAAGGGACGACGTAGTCGTATCCGGCGTACGGAGTCACGGAGAGATCGAGGAGCGCCGTGTGGATGGGGATCTCGTAGGCGCCCATCACGTAGCCGCCGACGCCGTAGTGGCTCGGGTCGTAGATGGTCACGTTGAAGGGCACGCCCTTGAGCAGCTTCTCGTCGTCCGCGACCTGGGAGGCCTGGTCGTAGATGACGGTCTGGCGCGCGAACTCGCCGATGATCCGCAGCTTGTGGAAGCGGATCTCGGCGTCCGCCGTGAGGACCGTCTCGTCGTACGACTGGGTCGACTGGACGTAGCTTCCGAACGACGGGGAGTAGGCCGGGTCGAGCGTGAGATTCGAATCGAGCTGGATGCGAATGTGATCTTCGCTGTCCTGGTAGTGCGAGTAGTAGGCGTACCCGCCGATCCGGAGCATCAGGGGCTCGGCGTCGTAGACGAGCTTCAGCCGCGCCCCGACGGCTTTCATGTCGGTCAGGTCCTTGTACTCGTCCTCCGGACCGCGGCTGTTCGCGAGGGTCAGCGCGTAGTCGAGGCGAAGCTCGTCGCTCAGTCCCACGCTGCCGAACGCCTCGAGCCCGAGCTGCCAGATGGGCACGATGTTGAAGTTCATGAACTGCGGGTAATCGACCCCGATGAGCACCGGGCTGCCGTGATCCTCGTTCCAGATGCCGAACGGCGTCAGGAAGCGGCCGGCGCGAATGCCGAACCAGTCGGCGGGCTTCCACTCGAGATACGCCCGTTCGATGAGCAGCCCGTCCTGCCGGTACTGGAGCTGCGAGTACGGGCCGCGCGTCGAGGTGTCCACGCGCGCGAAGCTGTTCAGGCTCTGCACCGTCGTGTTGCCGATGTCGACCTCGGTCGGCCAGTTGGAGGCGTATCCGTTCGGCGTGTACGTGAGCCTCGTCTCGACGAGCGCCGAGAGGGTGCGGGTCATCTCGCTCTTGGCGTAGAGGTTGATGCCGCTCGAAAAGAAGGTGAGAGAAGAGGGAGTTTGAACCTGGTAGAGCGCGTTCGGGTTGTCGTAGATCATCTTGCCGAAGCTCAGATCCGAGAACCCCCAGAACGAGAGGAGCCGGGTCGGGCTGAACGTCGCCTCCGGAGCGGCCGCCGCGGCCTGCTCGCGAAGTGCGTCGATCTGGCGTTGCTGGTCGGCGAGACGCTCTTCGAGCGTGGGCTGCGCCGGCGCGGCAGGCGCCGGAGCGTCAGGGGGCGGCGCGCTGGGCGCCGGCGGGGCATCGCTCTGGGCCGCGGCGTTCGCCGGGATCGCGAGCACGGTGATCGCAGCGCAGGCTCCAATCCGGATTCGCGGGCTCATTGGCACGTGCACCCGAACTTTTCGATCGTCGTCACGTCGGCAGCGGGGACGCACACGCCGGCGGGCCAGGCCTTGAGACCGGTGATCAGCGCGGCGGAGCAGTCGCAGCATCCGTACGCGCTCGTGCAGTCCGACGCCTGGCAGTGCGGAATGGAGCAGATGCCGGGATCGGTGGTGGGCTGCGTCGGGTCCTTGAGGCAGTAGGTCGCGCGGCCGCTCTTGCAGTCGGCGTCGCTCTGGCACGTGCTTCCGAGCCCCGTGCTGGCGTCGGAGGCGTCGGTCGACGGGGTGGTCCCGGCATCGACCCGGGCATCCGCGGCGTCGATCGCGGCATCGATTGCTGCGTCTTCACCGCCGCCGTCGGTGTCCTGCAGGCATGCGTCGTACTGCGGCGTGTACCGGTAGCCGGGGAGGCATCGGTTCGCGTCCGTCACGCAGCCCGCGAGCGGCAGCGCGGCCGCAGCGAGAGTGATGGCGAATCTCATGACCAGGCCCCAGTGCAACGGCAGGGCCAGGGCGGGAGATGCGGAAAAACAAGGCGAATCCGCGCGCCCTGCACTCCCGGCGTTCGGAATCCGAGCGACGCGCGGGGGCCCGCGTACGAGAATCGAACCGGGTGCTAGCCTCCCCGGTGATGCTCCGTCATTTCCTGCTCGGCAAGGTGCACCGCGCCACCGTCACGCGGGCGGACCTCGACTACGTCGGGTCGATCACCATCGACCGCACGCTGATGGAGGCCGCCGGTTTTCTCGAGAACGAAAAGATCGACATCTACGACATCACCAACGGCGCCCGCATCGCCACGTACGTCATCCCCGGCGAGCGCGGCTCGGGGGAGATCGGCATCAACGGGGCCGCGGCGCACCTCGTCAAACCGGGGGATCTCGTCATTCTCGCGAGCTACGGCTGGCTGGACGCCGCCGAGGCCGCGACGCACCGCCCGCGCATCGTGCACGTGGATGGCCGCAACAGGATCGTGATGCTCGTCAACGAAGAGCGAAACCCGGCTGCGCCCGGGGCGACGGCGAGCTAGGCTCGCGCGCGTGGGTCGGGTCGCGAAGGGACTCCTCGCGGGCGCGGTGTGGGCGTCGCTCACGGTCGCCGCATGCGGCAGCCGCACGGGCCTCCTCGGCCCGACGCCGGAGCACGACGCGTCGCTCGAGGACGCACCCGCTGACGTGATCGAAGCGGGCGAGGAAGCTCCGGGCATCATGCCGCTCTGCACCCCGCGCACCTGCTCCGAGATGGGGTGGAACTGCGGCGTCAACGGCGACGGCTGCGGCCAGACGATCGACTGCGGCACGTGCCCCGAGCCGCAGATCTGCGGCGTGAACGGCTTCAGCAAGTGCGGCGGCGGCTTCGGCCTCGGGCCGGACGGCGCGCCCCTCTGCACGCCCGAGACGTGCGCGTCACTCAACCTCAATTGCGGCCCGGCGGGCGACGGATGCGGCGGCGTCATCAACTGTGGGGCGTGCGCCGCGCCACTCATCTGCGGTGGTGCGGGCACGCCCGGCCGGTGCGGCTCGTCGTGCACGGGTCTCTGTCAGCAGCAGGTGCAGTGCGAGTCCGGCACGACGACGGTGAGCGGCACGGTCATCGCCGGCACGCTGCCGCAGTTCGGCACGCCGGATCCCATCTACGACGCCGTGGTCTACGTGCCGAACGCGAAGGTGCAGCCGTTCGTCCCGGGTGTCGCGTGCAACCAGTGCGGGCAAGAGATCTCCGGCGTCCCGCTGGTCGAGACGAAGACGGGGCCGGACGGCACCTTCGTGCTGCAGAACGTGCCCGTCGGCACGAACATCCCGCTCGTCATCCAGCTCGGGCGCTGGCGGCGGCAGGTGACCATCCCGAGCGTCGCCGCCTGCACCAATACGGCGCTGACGCCAGACCAGACGCGCATGCCGCGCAACAAGAGCGAAGGCGACATCCCGCTCACGGCCATCGCCACGGGCTCGGCGGACGCCATCGAGTGCGTCCTCATGAAGATGGGCGTCGACCAGAGCGAGTTCACCGTGCCCTCCAGCAACGGGCGCGTGCACATCTACCAGATGAACGGCGTGCAGCTCGGTCCGACGACCCCCGGCGCATCGACGCTGTGGGACGATCCGACGGAGCTGTCGAAGTACGACATCGTGCTGCTGCCTTGCGAAGGGATGGCAAACGCCAAGTCGACGATCGAGCAGCAGAACGTCATCGCGTACTCGGGGGCCGGCGGGCGCGTGTTCACGACCCACTACGGCTACGAGTGGCTGTACGACGCCCCGCCGTTCCAGGGCACGGCCAACTGGAACCCCAACGCCGGCTTTGCGGACGCGCAGGCGGCGCTCCTCGATACGTCGTTCCAGAAGGGGAAGGACTTCGCGGCGTGGCTGGGCAACGTGGGCGCGCTCTCCGGGCCGGGGCAGCTCACGCTGTACGCGACGCGCCACGACGTCGACTCGGTGAACCCGCCGTCGCAGCAGTTCATCTACGCGACCGGGCCGCAGCAGACGCTGCACTACGACTTCTACACGCCGGTGGGCCAGCCGCTCACGCAGCAGTGCGGGCGCGTGACGTACAGCGACTTCCACGTGAACGACCAGATGATCAACTCGAGCACCCTCTTCCCCGATGAGTGCAACATGGTGCCGATGACGGCGCAGGAGAAGGCGCTCGAGTTCACGCTCTTCGACCTCGCCTCGTGCGTTCCCGCCCCGCCCCCGCCGTGCCAGCCGCTGTCGTGCGCCCAGCAGGGCTTCGACTGCGGACCGCAGGGCGACGGCTGCGGCGGCGAGATCATGTGCGGCTCGTGCGCGGCGCCCGACACGTGCGGCGGCGGCGGCGTGCCAGGAAAATGCGGCTACCCCGACGCGGGCAACTGCATCCCCAAGACGTGCGCCGAGCTCGGGTTCGACTGCGGCACGAACGGCGACGGCTGCGGGCACACCGTCGACTGCGGCACGTGCACCCCGCCCGCCATCTGCGGCGGCGGCGGTCAGCCGAGCGTCTGCGGTACATGAGGGGCGCTCACGGCGGGCAGGTCGTCGCCGTCGAAGGCTTGAACGGGAGCGTACTGCCCCAGTCGTTCGTGAGCCAGTGCCGGCACTCCCGCTGGTTGTCCCATGGAATGGGGTACGAGTTTGCGATCGATCCCAGTGTGCAGCCCCATTGCCCGGCGAACGCGCTCCACGCCGCGCGCAGGTGCGTGCTCTCGCCGAGGTTCACGAAGTTGACGCCATGGGCGACGGGCGTCTTCGTGGTGCCCCAGTCGGTGTAGTACGCGCCCTCGGACGGCACGAGCTTCGGCCCGAGGCCGTTGTGCACGTCGCGGATGATGAGGTCCTCGATGCAGCCAGGGGCTCCCTGGATCTTGGTGGCACCCGGGTATGCGTACGTCGCGTGGTTGCCCGCAGCCGGATAGAACACGGGATGATGGCGAGCGCCCGAGTAGTCCCAGAAGCGTACGCCTCCGATGCTCGAGCTGTTCGTGTTGCTGCACACGTTGTAGTGGGGCGCTTCGTTCACGGGATTCTTCTCGGGGAGTGCCCCCGTCCCTGCGAGCGGGATCAGCATCTCCGAGTCGGACGTCGCGTGACGGTCGGTGAACGCAGCGACGACGGCGCCGCTGGACATGTCGACGAACACGGCGCCGCCCTCGAAGTCCCCCTCGTGATTGTCGAGCGTGAACGAGTTGTACGCGTAGACGAGCCCGTACTCGAGCACCACGTCTTGTCCGCTCGCGTTCCCTCCGGTCGGGTGAGCGACGCTGAGCATGTCGATGCCGTCGGGTAGCGCGCTCGACGCCGCCATCGTGGGGACGAGCGTCGCGCTCGGATAGCTCCCGTTGACCTGATTGAGGCAAAGCCAGAAGTCAGGCCCCTGCCCGTTCGCCGTGTTGCTCGCGACGCGAGTCGTGCCTTGATAGGAGTGAGTGGCGGCGGGAAGCCCGGCGAGCGTGGGCTTCGACTCGAGGGTCACCGCCGTGCTCGAGTCGCCGTCGACGCGCCAGATGAGCGAGGAGTTCGACACGAAGTGAGTGGCGTTGATGGGCCAGTTCGGCTCGGTGCTGCCCGCCGTGTGGCTGCCGTTTCCCTCGTTGTAAGCGAACACGGGCGCATAGCTCCGCAGCATCGCGTCCTCGAGGGCGTCGTCGAGACCGTCGCCGTCGGCGTCGCACGAGGTGCCGCTCGGCAGCGGATAGGTGACGCGCGCCTTCGTGAGACAGATGCGCGGGGACGTCTTCGCATCGATACATGCTTCGATATCCGCGACCGCCGCGGCGGAGTCGCAGGCGAGCGTGGTGCTCTGGGAAGGCGAGCCGACCGCTGCGCTCTCGACCCCCGGAGTCTCCTCGGTCGGGGAGGACCCGCAATGCACCGTGGCAAGGGCAACGACCATCGTCACCGCCTGGATCGAACGAGAACGAACCATGTGAGCGGAGTGTGCACGCTACGTACCCATCTCGTGAACGTGCACACTGGGCTGCGGGCGATCCAGCGAGCGACGGGCGCGCAGGACGTAATTGGCCGATACGACTCGAGTCGTCGCCTTGCCCCCGACCTTCGCACTTTCGCAATACGCGGCTGGACGCGACGACTCGCGGTGGCTCGCGACGCCGTGTAGAGAGCGACCTACTTTCGCGCGACGATGATCCACGTGCTCGACGGCAGGTAGACCCCGTCGGCACGCAAGTGGGGCCGAAACAGCTCCGCCAGCTCGGCACGGATCGCCGGCAGGCGACGCGTCCCCTCTTCGCCTGCCTCGCGCACTATCTCTCCGGCGGGCCCGACGAGGACCTGATAGTCGAGCGCCTCCTCGATCGTCCGACCGACGCAGATGTCCCGGTCGATTCGCTCGAACACGTCGATGCGGCCGAACCCGGCCGCATGAAGCATCCGACGATCGGTGTCCTCGTCCGCCCACGAGAACGGGCCGGGCCCGCAGGTGCGCGACGCCTCCTGCGGCGCAGGCAGGTGCTCGAGCGCGACCTGCTTGGCGATGCCCCACGCCGGGTTGTCCTCGAGCCTGCGCCAGACGAGCAGGCCCACCGCGCCTCCCGGCACGAGCGCGCGGTGCACGCCGCGCAGCGCGCGCACGGCGCTGCGGAAGAACATGACGCCGAACCGGGAGAAGACCAGGTCGAAGCGCGCTGGCGGCAGCGGGTGAGACTCCGCGTCACCGAGCTCGTAGCGGACGTTCTCCAGCCCGGCCTGCTCGCGTTCCCGTTCGGCGATCTCGAGGAACGCCCGCGTGCAGTCGAGCCCCAGGACCCCCCCGCGCGGACCGACGAGCTGCCCGATCTCGATCGACGACTCGCCGAATCCGCACGCAACGTCGAGGACGCGCTGGCCGGGACGCACGTCCAGGAGAGGCATGGCGACGTCGCCGTGCACCTTGCCCTGACCGGACAGCAGGTGGCGGAAGCGCAGCCACTTGGGCGTGAGCACGTCGTTCCAGCACGCGATGAACTCGTCGTTCGCATGCTGTCCCGCCGTCGAGATCGACCCCGGACGCGCGACCGCGGCGCTCACAGCTTGGCCTCGAGCACGATGTTGAACGGCGTCTCGGTCGCCCTGCGGAAGCGCTTGAACCCTCCGGCCTCGACGACCTTGCGGAGGCGCGCCTCACCGGCCTGCGCGCCGAGCGCCGGACCCTGGTAGGCGAGCGAGTGCGGCACGCACAGCAGCGTCGACGCCGAGTAGTAGACGCGGCCGACGACGTTGTGGTTCTGCTCCGGGCGATCGCCGGCGAACGGCTCGACGATCATCCACGTGCCGTCGGGCGCGATCGTCTCGCGCACGTGGCGCGCGGCGCCGTCGGGGTCCTGCATGTCGTGCAGGCAGTCGAAGTTGGCGACGAGGTCGTAGCCCTTGCCCGGATATTCCGTCGAGAGGGCGACCTCGAAGGTCACGCGGTCGGCGACACCCGCAGCCTCGGCGCGCTTGCGCGCGAGCTGGATCGATTCGGCGTGGTAGTCGAATCCCCAGAAGCGCGACTTGGGGAACGCCTTCGCCATCAGGATCGTCGACGCGCCCACGCCGCAGCCGACGTCGGCGACGCGTGCACCTGCCTCGAGCTTCGCCTTCACGCCGTCGAGCGCCGGGATCCACGACCCGACCAGGTTGGCGATGTAGCCCGAACGGAAGAAGCGCTCGCAGCCCTGGAAGAGGCAATGGTGATGGTCGCCCCACTTCATGCCGTCGCCCGTGCGGAAGTTCTGCGTCGCCTTGTCGGTGGCCGCCCAGCACGCCGCGGCGACCTCGAAGAGGCCGGGGAAAAACGCGGGGCTCGTCTCGTCGGCCAGCACCATCGCGTTCTCGGGCGAGAG
>Ga0335082_10006811_pt1 | contig 12446 bp, 8 predicted proteins | sample Lox_Sample_41_FD_206718 | JGI IMG/M metagenome (GOLD analysis project Ga0335082, IMG submission 206718) | Soil microbial communities from Loxahatchee National Wildlife Refuge, Florida, United States - Lox_Sample_4.1 | ecosystem: Environmental > Terrestrial > Soil > Wetlands | place: USA: Florida...
ACCAGGTCCTGCGGCGATTCGGCGATGCCGTTGCCGCGTTGAACCGGGCATCCGCCCTCGCGCCGGATGTGGCGTTCTTCAGGCTGTACAGGGCGGCACTATATCAGCTGTGGCGGGGTCAGTTGGACTCGTTGAGGGCGGCGGTGGCCGGTCTGGGCTGCGCGCCGGACGAGACGAATGCTACCGTTTGCGAGTATCTAGCACTCTACGAGCGGCGGCCCGATTCGATCCTGGCGCTCCTGCCGCAGCCGCAGCGGGTCATCTTCGAGGCGCAGGACCAGTACGAGCCGGCGTTGCTGTGGGTGGCCTGGGCGCAGCAACTGCGCGGGGACAGTGCGGCGGCGCGGCGCGCGTTCGACGGAGCGCTGAGACAGTTGGATTCGGCGCTCCTCCGGCTTCCCGACGACTGGCGAGTCCACGCCAGCCGCGGTGTCGCCTTGGCGGGCGTGGGCCGGCTCGCTGAAGCGCGGCGGGAGGCGGAGTGGCTCAGCGGGACGCTGTTGTACCGCTATCCCTACTGGCGCATCGGCCTCACGAACAGTCGGGCCAGGATCTTCGCGCAGGGAAGGATGGCAGGTGAGGCGGTGATCGAGATCGAGCAACTGATCGCCGTCGGGGCCGAAACCGTCCGCACCCTCCGGCTCGATCCGCGCTGGGACCCGATTCGAGGCGATCCGCGGTTCCAGGCGCTGTTCCGGAAGTACGCCGGGAGCTGAGGCCCGCCGCCTCAGCGCCGCGCCGCCGCCTGCACCGTCTCGAGCACCTCCTGCTCGGTGAGGAGCCGCTCCGAGCGCTTGGCGAGGGCCATCACCGCGTCCACCACCGACTGGTCCGTCGGCAGGCCGCGCGAGCGCAGGTAGTGCAGGACGTTCGACCCGCCCGACATGTGGCCGATCTCGATTTCCTGCGCGCGACCGACCCAGCTCGCCGGCACGCCGGAATAGATCCGGTCCGCCAGCCAGTCGGCGCCCTTCTTCTGGGCCTTGATCACCGCCGCCGCGTGGACGCCGGTAGCGGTGCGGAACGCGTCGCGCCCCACGATGGGCCAGTTGGCCGGGATCGGCACGCCCACGGCGCGTGACACCGCGGCGCAGTAGTCCGGGAGCGTCGTCAGGTCGTCGTCGCGCCAGCCCAGGAGCTTGAGGTTCACCAGCAGCTGCTCGATGGCCGTGTTGCCGACCCGCTCCCCGACGCCCAGCGCGGTGCCGTGCACGCGCGTCGCGCCGGCCTCGACCGCCGCCAGCGTGTTGGCCACGTCGAGCCCGCGGTCGCGGTGGCCGTGCCAGTCCACGCCCACGCCCTCCGCGCCCAGCTCCGCCAGCAGCTTCCGGGTCCAGCCGACCAGGTTGCGCACGCCCTGCGGCACCGCGGCCCCGACCGTGTCGGTGAGGCACACGCGCTTCGCGCCGGCCCGCACCGCGGCGCCCAGCAGCTGCCGCAGGTCGTCGGGCTGCGAGCGCACCGTGTCCTCGGTCACGTACATCACCTCGAGGCCCTCGCCCACCGCGAACCGCACCGCCTCCTCGGTGTGCCGGAGGATGTGGCCGATGTCCCACTCCTCGGCGTACTGCCGGATCGGGCTGCTGCCGATGAAGATGCAGGCCTCGATCGGCACGCCGGTCTTCTGCACGAGGTCGGCCATCGGCTGGATGTCGGCCACCACGGTGCGGCCGGCGCAGTTGGCCCGGATGCGGAGCTTGTGGTCGCCGATCTCGCGGCACAGCCGCTCGACCGCCTCCCGCTGGCGCGGACCCGCGCCCGGCAGCCCGACGTCGGCGGTCTCGATCCCCAGGCCGTTCATCAGGTGGAGGATCTCGAGCTTCGCCTCGACCGGCGGGTCCTTCACCGACGGGCTCTGCAGGCCGTCGCGCAGCGTCTCGTCGTCGAGCATCGGCCGCGCAGCCGGCCGCGGCGCGGTTCCGCCCGCGGCCGCCCAGTCGTGGATGAGGCGGTCTTCGGCCGGTCCGGTCACGCCGCGCTCACGCCGACGCCTTGCGGGCCGTCTGCCGCACCTGCTCGAGCAGCTCGGCAGCGCCCTTCTCGTCGCCGCGGCTCTTCAGGATCTCCGCCTGGTGGTAGAGACTGCTCGCCTCGCCGAGGGCCTCCGCCGCGTAGGCCCGGAACTCGCGCTCGGCCGCCTCCGCCTCGCCCTTGCGCTGGTGGATCAGGCCCACGTGGTAGCGGGCGCGCAGGTACTCGGGCGTGAGCGCGCTGCACTGCTCGAACTGCGCCTTCGCTTGGTCGAGGTCGCCGGCGTGGAACAGAGCGACGCCGAGCCGGTAGTGCGCGGCGTTGTAGTGCGGGTCGATCTCGAGGCAGCGGCGGTAGGCAGCGATCGAGGCGGGCATGTTGCCCCGGTGGTAGTACGCCACGCCGAGGTCGTACCAGCACAGCAGGAACTGCGGCGCCAGCTCCACCGACTTGCGGTAACAGTCGATGGCGCGGTTCAGCGTGCCCTGGTGGAAGTGCATCGTGCCGAGGCAGTGCCAGGGCAGGGCGGCCCGCGGCTGCATCTCGACCAGCCGCTCGAGCTCGCGGCGCGCCTCCTGGGGCTTGCCGCCGCATTCGAGCATGAGGGCGGCCTGGAAGCGCTGGTCCGTCCAGGCGTCGCGCAGAAACATCCCGCACTCGGCGCAGAACTTGTCGGTCTCGGCCGCTTCCCGGCCGCAGCGGGTGCAGCGCATCGTCAGGTTCTCCCCCGGGGAGAGCGGGTGTAGATCGTGCTGAGGCGGAACGTCACCGGAAGGTGAGGGCCGGCGCCGGCGGCCGCCAGGTCCGTGCGCACCGCTTCGGGGCTCAGCCGGTGTGGATGGCGGAGTCGCGCTCGCGCAAATGCCGGGGCGGGCGCCCGGCGTGGACCGCGAGCAGCTCGGCGACGATGCTGATCGCGATCTGCTCGGGACCTTCGGCGCCGAGGTCGAGGCCGACCGGCGCAAAGACCCTCCGGCGCGAGGCCGGCGGCAGGCCCTCGAGCAGCTTCTGGCTGCGGTCCCGCGGTCCGAGGAGCCCCACGTAGGCGGCGGCCGAGCCGGCGGCCGAGCGCGCCCAGTGCCGGTCGTTCGTCAGGGAGTGCGTCTGGATCACCACGAAGGCGCCCGCGGTCGGCGCGAAGGCCTCGATGCCGTCCTCGGGCCGGGCCTGGACCAGCCGGACGTCGGCGGGGAACCGGTCGGGGACGAGGTACGCGGGCCGGTGGTCCGCGACCGTGACCCTGAAACCTGCGCTGGTCGCGATCGCCGCCAGCGGCCGCGCGTCGTAGCCCGCGCCGCAGACGATCAGCCGGGGCGGCGGCTCGAGCACCTCGACGAACAGGCGGCGGGGACCGACCTCCACCAGGCCCGGCGTCCCGACCCCCAGCTGGGCGAGGGCCGTCGCGGCGATCGTGCGGTCGAGGGCCGCGTCGCCGGTCGAGCCCGCGACGGTCGCGTCCTCTTCCAATAGAACGGCGGCGCCGGCGCCCGGGCCCGAGATCACCGTCGCGATGGCGAACGGGCGGTCGCCCGCCAGCAACCGGCGCGCGCGGGTCGCGACCGAATCCAGGCCGTCGAACCGCTCGACGAACACCTCGACCATGCCGTTGCAGCCGAGGCCGAGGCCCCACACCTGCTGCTCGTCGCCCCCGGTGTCGTAGCGCTTGAGCGCCGGCGGGCCGCCGCGGATGACGCCGAGCGCGACCTGGCGCACGTCGTCCTCGAGGCACCCGCCGCTGACGCCGCCCGACATGGCGCCGTCGTCGGTCACCAGCAGCTTCGCGCCGGGCCGGCGGTAGGTGGAGCCGAGGATGCGCACCACGGTGGCGAGCGCGATGCGCCGCCCGGAGCCGGCCACGCGCGCCGCCTCCTCGAGGAGCAACGAGGTCTCCTGCCAGTTCTTCACCGGACGTGCTCCGCCTGCGAGTGTCGGTCGGGCGGAACATGGTAACGGCGCCGGGCGCCGTCAATCGGATCGGGCGGCGGCCGCCGCCGGGACTTGCCCCGGCACGCGACGCCGGCATCTTGATGGCGTCCGCGGCCACGTCTGACAGGCCCTTCCCGAAGGAGCGTCGAGTCCATGCACGTCCACGTCCCCATTCCCTACCTGGCCGTGCTGGTCGCGGCCGTCGCCGTATACGCCATCGCCGCCGTCTGGTACGGGGTGCTGTTCGCCGGGCCCTGGCAGCGGCTCACGGGCATCACCGACATGAAGCCGGCGCCGATGAACGTCGTGCTGGTGCTGGTCGGGACCTTCGTGATGGCCTTCGTCCTGTACCACTCGATCGTCTTCGGCGACGCGTTCTTCGCGGCGCACGACGCGCCGTTGAGCCGGGTGTCCGGCGGGCTGATGGGCGGCTTCTTCGGCTGGCTGGGGTACGTCGCCCCGGTGACCCTGTGCACCAAGCTCTACGAGAAGAAGCCGTGGGGCCTGTGGCTGCTGGACAACGGCTTCTGGCTCGTCGCCCTGCTGGTGATGGGGACCATCCTGTCGCTGTGGATGTGACGCGCATCTCGGCGGGCGCGAGTCTGGCGATCCACGACGCCGTCGCGGAGCGGATCGCGGTGGTCCGCTACCGGCTGCGCGCCGCGGCGCACCGGATCGCGGCCGACTGCGAGCGCCTGGTGGACGGGCTCGACCGCCCCGAGCGGAAGCTGTGGCGCGACGCGGCCGGCGCCGCCCTGGTGGCGGGCCGGCAGCTGGTCGCGCTCGTGTCGCGCCACGAGCCGCCCGCCGGCCTGTCCGACTCCTCGGAATACTTCATCCAGCTGCACGAGCAGATCCGGGAGCCGCAGCGCCGCATCGTCGCGGCGATGAACACGTTGCTGGGCTTCGTGCCCACAGGCCCCGAGGAGGGGCTGCTGATGGAGGACGCGCGCGCGGTGCGCGAGACGGCGGTCGAGCTGTGGGCGCTCGACGACACCGTGCCGTCCGCGGCGGAGGCGGCGGGCGCGGCGCCGCGGATCGCCGCCGGGCCCGCGGCCGCGGAGCACCCGCGGCCACGGCTGCTGGTGGTCGACGACGAGCCCGCCGCGCGCCAGGCGCTGTCCCGGCTGCTCGAGCGGCTCGGCTACGACGTCACGCTCGCCGAGGACGGCCGCGCCGCCCTCCGGAGCGCGGAGCAGGAGCCACCCGACCTCGTCCTCACGGACCTCAGGATGCCGGTGCTCGACGGCTTCGAGCTGCTCGGGCGCCTGAAGGCCGCCGACGCGACCCGCGACATCCCCGTGGTGGTCGTCTCCGCGCTCGACGACCTGCAGAGCGTCGTCCGCTGCATCGAGGCGGGTGCCGAGGACCACGTCACCAAGCCGTTCGAGGCGGTGCTGCTGCAGGCCCGGATCCGCGCCTGCCTGGAGCGCAAGCGGATGCGCGACCTCGAGCTCGCCTACCTGCGCCGCGTGGCGCAGCTCAGCGCGGCGGCCGAGGCGGTGGAGCGCGAAGCGTACCAGCTGGGTTCGCTCGACGCGGTGGCGAGCCGCGACGACGGCCTGGGGCGGCTGGCCCGGGTGTTCGACCGGATGGTGACGGCCATGCGGACGCGGGAGGAGCGGCTGCAGCGCCGCGTCGGCCAGCTGAGCCACGAGGTGCGTCAGTCCGTCGGCCGTCCCAGCGGCGGCGTGGCCGCGGTCCCGGTCGGTGGCCCGTCCGCCGCCGAGCAGTGGATCGCGGGCCGGTACGAGATCCTGGGCGAGCTGGGCAGGGACGGGTTGGGGACGGCGTATCACGCCCGCGACCGCCAGCTGGGCGAGGAGGTCGCCCTCAAGGTGGTGCGTCGGGACCTGGTGGCGAACGCGCCCGGCGTGGTCGAGGGCCTCAAGGAGGAGATCCGCCTGGCGCGCCGCATCGCGCACCGCAACGTGGCACGCGCGCACGACCTCGGCGAGTGGGTAGGCCGCTACTTCGTGACCATGGAGCACGTGCGCGGCATCACCCTCGAAGCGCTGCTCGACAAGCGGGGCGCGCTCACGGTCGAGTCGACGCTCGCCGTCGGCGCCCAGCTGGCGGAGGCCCTCGCGGCGGCGCACGAACAGCAGATCGTCCACCGCGATATCAGGCCGGCGAACCTGGCGGTGAACGAGGAAGGGTGCCTGAAGGTGATGGGCCTCGGGCTCGGCCGGCTCTCCGAGCGAAGCCGGCAGCTCGCAACCGCGGGGCAGGCAGCCGGCACGCCGGGGTACCTGGCGCCGGAGGTCCAGCTCGGCGGCGCCGTGGACGCGCGCAGCGACCTGTTCTCGGCCGGAGCGGTGCTGTACGAGTGCCTGACCGGTCGTCCGCCGTTCGACGCCGGAAGTCCGGGGGCCGCAGTGGACCGGGCGCTCGAGGGACGGCCGCAGCCGCTGCGGACCGCCGCACCGCAGGTGCCGCCCGGGCTCGCGGCTCTGATCGAGCAGCTGATGGCGCGCGACCCGAAGGACCGCGTCGGCTCGGCGCGCGAGCTGGGGGAGCGGCTCGCGCGGTTCGGCCGCGCCCCCGCCTAGGCCGCGGCGCCCGCCGCTACAGCTTCTTCGACACCGCCACGGCGGAGTCTTCGCCCACCGTCACCTCGAAGCCGCGCCGCTCGAACACCGCGATCATCGGGCGGTTGTCGGTCGTGGTCTGCGCCACCACGCGCTCCAGCTCCCAGCTCCGGGCGATCTCGAGGCAGTAGTCGGTGAGCATCCCGCCCAGCTCGCGGCCCTGCCACTCGTCCACGACCAGCACGGCGTACTCGCCCTCGCGGTGGCCCGGGTCGGCGATGAGCCGCCCCACGCCCACCAGCCGGCGCGAGGCGCCCTCGCCGATCTCCGCCACGATCGCGATCTCGCGGGCGTAGTCGATGTAGCAGAAGCGCGTGGCCACGTCGTGGGTGGACCAGTCGAACAAGTAGCGGAACCGCGAGTAGATCGTCTCCTTCGAGCAGCTTCCCAGCATCGCGAGCCACAGCGGCTCGTCCTCCGGCTTGATCGGCCGGAAGGTCACCGGCACGCCGTCCTTGAGCGCGATCCGCTTGACGAGCTTCTCGGGGTAGGGCCGCAGCGCGAGGTGCGCGTACGGCTCCGACTCCGCGCCGGCCCGCGCGCGGTCCACCACCACGCGCGCGTCGAGCGCCACGACCTCGCTCGGCGTGCACAGCAGCGGGTTGACGTCCAGCTCGACGACCTCGGGCCAGTCGGCCGCCAGGTACGAAAGGCGGATCAGCGCCTGGATCAGCGCGTCGACGGCGACCGGCGCGCGGCCGCGGTAGCCCATGAACAGCGGCCACATCCTGAGCGACTCGAGCATCCGCATGGCGAGCCGCTCGTTCAAGGGCGGGAAGCCGAGGCTGCGGTCGCCCAGCAGCTCCGCGCCCACGCCGCCCATCCCCGCCAGGATCACCGTGCCGAACACCGGGTCCTGCTTGATGCCGAGGATCAGCTCGAGCGAGTCCCGCGCCGCGATCATCTTCTGCACGGTGACACCCTCGAGGCGAGCGTCCGGCCGCTGCTCCCGCGCGCTCCGCATGATGGCGTCCCACGCCGCCGCGACCATCTCGGCGCCGGCGAGGTCGAGCGCCACCCCGCCCGCGTCCGTCTTGTGGGTGATGTCGGGCGAGCGGACCTTGAGCACCACCGGGTAGCCGATACGGTCCGCGATCGCGACGGCCGCGGCCGCCGAGTCCGCGACCTCGGGCCGCGCCACCGGGATGCCGTAGGAGGCGAGCAGCTCCTTCGACACGTCCTCGGGCAGCACGCCGCCGGCGCCGAGGCGCGTGGCCACGAAGCGCCGCTTCGCCTCGGCGCGGTCGTACGGGAACTGGATGGCGACGTCCTTCGGCGTCTCGTACAGCGTCTCGAGGTTGCGCGCATACGCGACCAGGGTCATGAAGGCGCGCACCGCCTGCTCCGGCGTCGGGTAGGCGGCGATGCCCGCCTCCGCCAGGACCGCGAGCCCCTCGCGCATCGCGCGCCCGCCGAGCCACGCGGCCAGCAGCGGCTTGCGGCTCTCGCCCGCGAGCTTCGCCAGGCTCCGCGCGGTGGCGCCGGGGTTGGTCATCGCCTGCGGCGTCACGATCACCAGCACCGCGTCCACGCCGCGGTCGGCCAGCACCGCCGCCACCGCCTTCTCGATCCGCTTGGAGTTGGCGTCGCCCAGCACGTCCACGGGGTTGCCGTGCGACCAGGCCGGCGGCAGGTCCTGGTCGAGCTTCGCCAGCGTCTCCGGCGCGAGCGCCGCCAGCTCGCCCTGCTGCGCGATCAGCGCGTCGGTGGCGATGACGCCGGGCCCGCCGGCGTTGGTGACGATCCCGAGCCGCGGCCCCGCGGGAAAGCGGCCGCGGCCGATCAGCGCGGCGCAGTCGAACACGTCGCCGAGGTCCGGCACGCGGGCGATGCCGGCGCGCTGGAACGCGGCGTCGTACACGGCGTCCTCGCTGGCCATCGCGCCGGTGTGCGAGGCCGCGGCCTGCGCCGAGGCGGGGAACCGCCCGGCCTTGAAGGCGATGATGGGCTTGTGGCGCGCGAACGCCCGCGCCGCGGTCATGAAGGTGCGCGCGTCGCTCACCGACTCGATGTAGAGGATGATCGAGCGGGTGTGCTCGTCCTCGCCGCAGTAGTCGATCAGGTCGCCGAAGTCCACGTCGAGGCTGTTGCCGACCGACACGAAGTGCGAGAACCCGACCCGGTTCTCCAGCGCCCAGTCGAGCACCGAGGCGCACAGCGCACCCGACTGCGAGATGAAGGCGATGTCGCCGTCCCTCGGCATCGCGGGCGCGAAGCTGGCGTTGAGCCCGAGCCGCGGGACGATGATGCCCAGGCAGTTGGGGCCGACGATCCGCATTCCCGCGAACCGCGCCTGCGCGGCGCGGATCTCCCGCTCCAGCGCGAGGCCCGCCTCGCCGGTTTCCTTGAAGCCCGCGGACACGACGATCAGCCCGCGGATGCCGGCCTCGCCGCACGCCGCGACCTGCGCCGGCACCTCGGCGGCGGGCGAGCAGACGATGGCGAGGTCCGGCGTCTTCGGCAGCGCGGCCACGGACGGGTAGCACGGCACCCCGAGGACGGCCTCGACGGCGGGGTTCACCGGGTAGACCACGCCCCGGAATCCCCCGCCCACGAGGTTGCCGAGCACCTTGCCGCCGACGCTGTTGGGGTTCTGGGTGACCCCGAGCAGCGCGATGCGGTTCGGGTCGAAGATGCGGCCGAGGTTGTGGACGTCCATGACGCGGCTCGAGGTTCTCCGGGCCTGGTGAGGCGGCTCCCGGTCCACGTGCCAAGCGTCGCATACCGCGGGCCACGGACCCGCAAACCGGGGGCGCCTGCTCCCGAATCGCCGCCTTCGCCTGGCAGCGGCCGCGCCGCCGCCCTATCTTCGCGCTGGCCGACCATGGAAGACTTCCGGGATCGTCTGCAGGCCGCGCTCGGCGACGCCTACCGCCTCGAGCAGGAGCTCGGCGGCGGGGGCATGAGCCGCGTGTTCCTGGCCGCGGACGTGGATCTCGGGCGCACGGTCGTCGTGAAGGTGTTGCCGCCCGACATGGCGGCCGGGGTCAACGCCGAGCGGTTCCGGCGCGAGATCCAGCTGGCGGCGCAGCTCCAGCACCCGCACATCGTGCCCCTGCTCCACGCCTCGCGGCAGGGCGACCTCGTCTACTACACCATGCCGCGGGTCGAGGGCGAGTCGCTGCGCGTCAAGCTGTCGCGCGAGGGCGAGCTGCCGATCACGGACGCCGTGCGCGTCCTGCGCGATGTGGCCGACGCGCTCGCCTACGCCCACGCGCACGGCGTGGTGCACCGCGACGTCAAGCCGGACAACATCCTGATCTCCGGCCACCACGCGGTGGTGACGGATTTCGGGGTCGCCAAGGCCGTGAGCGCGGCGAGCGGCGCCTCCTCGCTCACCTCGCTCGGCGTCGCGCTGGGCACGCCGGCCTACATGGCCCCCGAACAGGCGGCGGCGGACCCGGGCATCGACCACCGGGCGGACATCTACGCGCTGGGCGCGGTGGGCTACGAGATGCTCACCCGCCGGCCGCCGTTTACCGCGCCCACCGCCCAGGCGGTCCTGGCGGCGCAGGTGACCCAGACGCCGGATCCGGTGTCCGCGCACCGGGCCGCGGTGCCGCCCGCCCTGGCCGAGCTGGTGATGAGCTGCCTCGAGAAGCGGCCGGCCGACCGGCCGCAGAGCGCCGAGGAGCTGCGCCACGTGCTCGACGTGCTCGCCACGCCGAGCGGCGGCTCGACGCCGGTCACCACGCGGGTCCGGACGGCGGTGACCCGGAAGCCGCGGCGCATCGCGGCGTGGGTCGCGGGCGCCGTGGCCGTGGCCGCGGCGGCACTCGTTGCGGCGCGGGCCCTGCTCCTGCCGGCCTCGCGTCCCACGCTGATCGTGCTGCCGTTCGAGAACGTCGGCGCGCCGGCCGACGCCTACTTCGCCGACGGCATCAGCGAGGCGATCACGACGCGGCTGGCGCGGGTGTCGGGCCTGCAGGTCATCGCCCGCAACAGCGCGCTGCGCTACCGCGCCTCGCAGCAAACGGCCCAGGTGTTCGGCCGGGACCTGGGCGCCGACTACGTGCTCGACGGCACCGTGCGCTGGGAGCACGACAGCGGGACCGGGGGTGCGGGCGCCGTGCGCGTCACGCCGGCGCTGATTCGCGTCTCCGACGCGCGGGAGCTGTGGGGGCAGACCTACGACGCGGCGCTGTCCGACGTCTTCAAGCTGCAGAGCGACATCGCGGAGCAGGTAGTCGGAGCCCTCCAGGTGACGCTCGCCTCGAACGAGCGGCGCGACCTGCGGGAGGGCGGCACGCGGGACGTCGCGGCCTACAACCAGTACGTGCTCGGCCGCTACGAATGGCGCAAGCGCACGGCGGCGGGGCTCGAGGAGGCCGCGCGTCACTTCGCGGCGGCCCTGGCGCGCGACTCGAGCTACGCCCAGGCCTGGTCCGGCCTGGCGGACGCCGTCGGCCTGTTTCCGTCGTACGGCGTGACGACCGTGACGCGGGCGGCCGCTTACGACAGCGCCGAGCACGCGGCGCGCCGCGCCATCGCGCTCGATCCCCGCTCGGCGGAGGCCCACGCGTCGCTGGGCGAGATCCTCGTGAACGGGCGCTGGGACTGGGCCGGTGCCGAGCGGGAGTTCAAGACGGCCATCGCGCTCGATCCGGACTATGCCACGGCTCACCAGTGGTACGGCGAACTGCTGAGCGGTCTGGGGCGGTCCGGGGCGGCTCTCTCGGAAACCGAGCGCGCGGTCCGGCAGGACCCCCTGGCGCCCGTGATGGCGAACTCCTACGGCATGGCGCTCTACGAGGCCGGACGGTACGGGGACGCGGTGGCGCAGTTCAAGCGCGCGCTCGCGCTGCAGCCGGACTACAGCGCCCCGCCGGGCAACCTGATGCGGGCCTACCTCGGCCTGCACGACTACCCGGCGGCGCTCGCGACGCAGCGCACCATCGGGCCGGTCCCGCCGTGGGCCGACACGCTCATCCACGGCCTGGCGGATCCGGCGTTCCGGGCGCCGGGCCGTGCCGCGTACGGCGCGCACCGGAAGGAGCTGGAGAACGCGGACCCGATCACGCGACTTCAGCTCCTGGCCGCGTTCGGCCCCAGGGACGGTGCGTTCGCGATACTCGATTCGCTGTTGCGGGACCGGAGCGAGCGCCTGCTCGACTGGATCGTCGAGGACCCCGCCCTCGCGCCGCTGCACGGCGATCCGCGCTGGCCGGCCCTGCTCGCGAAGATGGGCATCCGCTAGCCACGCCGGGCCCTTGACAGCGGGGGGCGCCCGGCGGCTACCTAGGCGGGTCTCCGCGGGAACCCGCCGGCCGGGCCCCGGGTAGTCCACCACGGCGCGCCGGCCGCTCCGCATCCTCCTCCACCAGGCAGGCCCCCATGACCGAAACCGTCAGCTTCACCCTGAACGGCAGGCCCGTCAGCCTCGACACCGATCCGCAGCGCACCCTGCTGTGGGTGCTGCGCACGGACCTCGAGCTGACGGGCACGAAGTACGGCTGCGGCGAGGGCCTGTGCGGCGCGTGCACGGTCGTCGTGGACGGCCAGGCGGTGCGCGCGTGCATGAGCGACCTCGCGTCGGTCCGGGGCAAGTCCGTCACGACGATCGAGGGGCTCGAGCAGAACGGCCGGCTGCACCCGCTCCAGACCGCGTTCCACGAGCACGGCGGCTTCCAGTGCGGCTACTGCACGCCGGGCATGATCATGAACGCGTACGGCCTGCTGCAGAGCCATCCCAAGCCCACGCGCCAGCAGATCCTCGAGGGGATGGAAGGCAACCTGTGCCGCTGCGGCGCGCACCAGCGGATCGTCGCGGCCATCCAGACGGCCTCGGGCCAGGGAGGCCAGCCATGACCGCCATCGCCCGCCTCACCGCGATGGACCGCCGCGGCTTCGTGAAGGCCCTGGGCGGCGGCGTGCTGGTGCTGGTCAGCGCCCCCGCCCTCACGGTGGGCCTCGAGGCACAGCGCCGCGGCTACCCCACCGACGTCAACGCGTACCTGC
>Ga0335082_10006813_pt1 | contig 12441 bp, 14 predicted proteins | sample Lox_Sample_41_FD_206718 | JGI IMG/M metagenome (GOLD analysis project Ga0335082, IMG submission 206718) | Soil microbial communities from Loxahatchee National Wildlife Refuge, Florida, United States - Lox_Sample_4.1 | ecosystem: Environmental > Terrestrial > Soil > Wetlands | place: USA...
CTTCGCCCGACTCGTTGCGCTCGAGCAGCACCACGTCGTCGGCGACGAGGCGATGTCCGCGGCGCACGAGCTCGAGCGCGCACTCGCTCTTGCCGACGCCGCTCGGTCCGAGCAACAGCACGCCGAGATCGCCCACCTCGAGCAGCGCGCCGTGGCAGCGCACGTCAGAGCTTGGCGTCTTCTTCCTCGATGGCGCGGATCACGTCGTCGAGGGTCTCGCCCTCGGCGAGCTTGCGCCGGAACGACGCATCGCGGAAGAAGCGCGAGATGCGCGCCAGCGCCTTCAGGTACTGACCCCCCGAATGCTCCGGAACCACCAGCAGGAAGAAATGGTGGGTGAGCTGACCGTCGATCGAGTCGAAGTCCACGCCGGCGAGACTGCGCGCGAACGTCGCCACCAGCCGATCGAGGCCGGGCAGCTTCCCATGGGGGATCGCGACGCCCTCGCCGATGCCGGTGCTCTGGAGCGACTCGCGCTCGAGCAGCACCTCGAGCAGGCGAGCGGCCTCGATCTGCGGCTCGACCTTCGCGAGTGACGCCGCCATCTCGGCCAGCACCTCTCGCTTGCTGCGCACGCCCAGATCCAGGAGCACCGCGTCCTTCGCGAGGATCTCCATGATCTTCATCGGGGCCCCCTGGGACGGCGCCGAGCCTAGCCGACCTGTCGGCGCTTCGTCGACGAGAGCAGGTTCATCGACTCGCGATATTTCGTCACCGTGCGGCGTGCGATGTCGATGTTCGCGACGCGAAGCATCTCCGCGATGCGCTGGTCCGAGAGCGGGCGGCGCGGATCCTCGTTGACGATCAGGCGGCGGATGCGCTCCTTCACGCTCTCGCTCGCCACCGCGTCCCCTTGCACGCGGTTGATGCTCGAGTTGAAGAAGTACTTCAGCTCGAAGATGCCCTGCGGCGTGTGCGCGTACTTGTTCGTGGTCACGCGGCTCACCGTCGACTCGTGCATGCCGATGTCGTCGGCGACGTCCCGCAAATTCAGCGGTCGCAGGTAGTTGATGCCGCGCTCGAAGAACTCGCGCTGATGCTTGATGATGCTCTGCATCACCTTGTAGATGGTGCGCTGGCGCTGGTGGATCGATTTGATCAGCCACATCGCCGAGCGGACCTTCTCGTGCACGTAGTCGCGCGTGTCCTTGGAGGCGGGGCTGCCCTTCGCGAGCACGCCGCGGTAGAGCGCGGAGACGCGCAGGCGCGGCAGGCCGTCGTCGTTCAGCACCACGTGGAACTCGTCGCCGATCCGGTGCACGAAGATGTCGGGCACGATGTAGACCGGCTCGTCGCCGCCGAAGGCGCGACCGGGCCGCGGCTCGAGCCGCCCGATCACCGCCCCGGCGGCCGCGATCTGCTCGATCGGAGCGCCGAGGTCGCGCGCGAGTCCGCGGAAGTCCCGCTTGATCAGCGCGTCGAGATGGTCGTGGAGGATCTTCAGCACCAGCGGGTCGTCGATTCCGAGCGCGCGAACCTGGATCAGCAGACACTCGCGCAGGTCGCGCGCCGCGACGCCGGCCGGGTCGAACTCCTGGACGCGCCGCAGCGCGGCCTCGACCACCTCCGCGCGGATGCCCGACTGGCGCGCGATCTCCTCGATGCTCGACTGCAGATAGCCGCGCTCGTCGAGGTTCCCGATGATGAAGCGCGCCGCGACCTCCTCCTCCACCGGGAACGACGCGAGCTGGAGCTGCCACAGCAGGTGGTCGGAGAGGTTCTCGCGCCGCGTCAAGGTGGCGTCGAGTGATGGCCGGTCGTCCTCGTCGATCGCCTCGCGCATGCCGGTCTGCGGCTGCGACTCCGCGTAGCTCTGCCAGTCGACGTCCGCGATCTTCTCGGCGTCGGTCGGCTCCGGCTCCGCACCGGCTTCCGCGGCCTCGCCGCCCTCTTCCATGCTCTCCGCGGGCGCGACGTCCGGCGCGGCCACGTCGATCTCCGCGGCGACGTCGCTTCCGGCCGGGACCTCGCCCGCCTCCCCGACCTCCGCCTCGGCGCCTTCCTCGGCGCCCTCGAGGGCTGCCTCGGAGGCCTCCTCGCTGCGCTCCTCGTCGCCCTCGAGCACCTCCTCGAGGACCGGGTTCTCCTCGAGCTCGTGCTGCACGAGTCCCACGAGCTCCATGCGCGAGAGCTGCAGCAGCTTGATCGCCTGCTGCAGCTGCGGCGTCATCACCAGCTGCTGGGTGAGCTTGACCTGCTGCTTGAGCTCGAGCGCCATCGGCCCCTACGTCAACCTGAAGTTTTCCCCGAGGTAGATCTCGCGAACCTGCGGATCCGCCGCGATCTCCTCGGGCGCGCCTTCGCGGATGATCCGACCGTCCTTGATGATATAGGCACGGTCGCAGATCCGGAGCGTCTCGCGCACGTTGTGGTCCGTGATGATCACGCCGATGCCCCGGTGTTTGAGCTGATCGATGATCTTCTGGATGTCGATCACCGCGATCGGATCGATTCCTGCGAACGGCTCGTCGAGCAGCATGAACTTCGGATCCAGCACCAGCGCGCGCGTGATCTCGACACGCCGCCGCTCGCCGCCCGAGAGCGTGTCCCCGCGCCTGCTCGCCTTTTCGGCCAGCCCCAGCTCGTCCAATAGCTCGCGCAGCCGCTGCTTTCGCACCGCGCGATCGGGCTCGACCGTCTCGAGGATCGCGTTCACGTTGTCGGCCACCGAAAGCTTCCGGAATATCGAGGGTTCCTGAGGCAGATACGTGATGCCGAGCCGCGCGCGGCGGTACATGGGCAGATCCGTGATCTCGCGCTCGCCGAAGATGACGCGGCCGTCGGTCGGTCGGATGCCGCCCGCCATCATGTTGAAGGTCGTCGTCTTGCCGGCTCCGTTCGGGCCGAGGAGCCCGACGACCTGCGCCGGGTGAACCTCGATGTTCACGCCGTGCACGACCTGCCGATCCCCGTAGCGTTTCGAGAGCGCGAGCCCCGCGAGCGTCGTCACGGCGTCGCGCTCCCCGGCTCGCGCGGAGCGAGCGTGAGACGCGTGTGGCCGCGTACCGCGAGCTTCTCCTCGCCGAGCGCGAAGTCGATCACGTCGCCCTCGAGCCGGTCGTCGCCGGCGTGCGCGACGCCGCCCTGACACAGCACGCGGTTCTCGAGTCGCAGGTACTCGGCGCGCTCGCACTGCGCCTCGCGGATCCCCTCGGAGAGCGAGACGCCGCCGACTGCCACGAGCCGATCCGGCTGGTCGACGCCGGGCGGATACAGCGCCTCGAGGTGCTGCGCGCGCAGCGTGGTGCCCTCCTGCGACAGCTCGACGTCGCCCTCGAATGCGATGCGGCGCCCCGACTCGTCGTCCGAGGCCTCGAGCTTCGACGCGCGCACGCGCGCCGGAACCGTCTCGCGCAGCACCGGGAGGCCGGTATCGCCCTTCGCCTCTCCCTCCGGCTGGCGAGACAGCGAGCGCGGCTCGAACCACACCTCCGTGCCGCCGCCGACCGACACGGCGCGACGCGCGAGGTCGAAGCGGATCGACTCGCCCGCCATCCGGTCTTCGCCGTCGCGCAAGGCACCCGCCCCGAAGCACTCGAGCATCCGCGCCGGGCGGTCGTAGACGACGCGCTCGCAGCTGGCGCTGCGCGTGCCTTCGTGGACCGTCACGGAGCCCTGGGCCTCGAGTCGCGAAGGCTGCTTCGCGCCGGGTGGGTAGAGCGCGGAGAGCTGGTCCGAGTTCACCTCCAGGGTGCCCTGACGCACGTGGACGTTGCGCCGGAAGACGATCTCGCGCCGGCCGTCCTGCTCGGTGGCCTCGAGCTCGTCCGCCCGGATCACGACGGGCGCATGGCGGTCGAAGTCGCCGAGGCTGAACGGGCCGTCCCCTGAGCCGTCGATCGCCCCGTGGACCTGCCGATCCGCGGCGCGCGCTTCGCCTTGCAGGCTGTCCGGCATCGCCCGCTCCATCTGCGACTCGCTCGGAGCCAGCCGCTCGATCTCGGAGGACATCGGCTCCGCGAGCGCAGCCAGCGGGGACAGGACGAGTCCCAGGACGAGGCACCCCACGCGTCCGTTCACTGGATCTGCTCCACCCTCACGTTGCCGAGCAGCTTGAAGCGGCGGTCCTTGACCTGGTAGCGGAACCCGTCCCCGCGAAAGCTGCCGGAGCGATCGGTCATGCGGACCGGGGCGTCCGAGAACACCACGCCCTTCTCGTGGTCGTAGCGGACCCAGGGTGCGAAGACGTGCTGGCCGTCCTCGGTCTCTCCCTTGACGTCGCCTTGCGCGAGGAAGTCGTTCTTCTCGAGATCGAGCTCGGCCCGCTTGCAGGTCATGCTGAAGCTGCGGCCGCGCTCCCCCTCGGAGACCTCGGCCTGCACGCCGTCGAGCTCCGCGACCTTCGTGTCGGTGTGAAACTTCGCGTGTAGCGAGCGTACGACGATCTCGCGCACGGAGTCGTGGCTGCTCACGAAGGTCATGCCCGTGACCTGCAGCACGGGGGCATCGGCGACTGCGATGCTCGCGAGCGAGGTCAGCGCGAGCGCTAATCCCGCGACGAGATCGGGGCGGAAGCGCTGCATGCGCACGCGAGGGACGAGCATGCAAGCAGCATACCCATGCCTCACTCGAGCAACAACGGAGAAAAGCTCTCCTCGCGGGGTCTTCAGCTCTTGTAGGGCTTCTGGCCGAAGAACGTCGCAAGCGGCTCGTGGCTTCCGATCCAGTAGGCCGGTCGGAAGATCAGCAGATCGAGCAGCACGCCGACCGGATGCAACGCATAGGCGACGATTCGCATGGGATGGCCGGCTTCCTGCGGGTCGTAGTGATCGGCCGCGGCCGGTGCCGCGAGCGCAAAGGACGCGATCGCCGTGGCGAGCGCGATCGTTCGTCGAGTGAAGATGCGCATCATGCGAGTCTCTCCGTCGAATGGCCTCGGGTGAGCGCGAGGACCGCATCGGCCGGGCGCGGGCCCAGCCTGAGGCAGCCTATCACAGCGCACCCGGGTCATGCGTCGGCCGCATACGGAGGCGCGGGGTCGTACTCCATCGCGCGCTGCGTGTTGCGCGCGACATCCACGCCCCAGAGCCGACCGCAGAGCCAGAGCGCCATGTCGATCCCGGCGGAGACGCCGGCCGCCGTGACCACGTTGCCGTCGCACACGTAGCGGACGCGCTCGCGCACCTCGACCTCGGGATGGCGGCGGCGCAGCTCCTCGACGAACGCCCAGTGCGTCGTGACGCGGCGAGCGAGGCCCGCCTCGCACAGGAGCAGCGCACCCGTACACACGCTCGTGACCCAAGCGCAGCGCGCGGAGACCTTCCGCAGCCACTCGATCGCGACCGGGTTCTCCACCTCGCGACGCGTGCCCTGGCCACCCGGCACGAGCACCACGTCGAGCTCCGGCAGCGGGTCGAGGAGCCGGTCCGCCAGCACGCGCATGCCCTTCGCGCAGGCCACCGGCCGGTCCGCCTGCGCGAAGGTCGCCACCTCGAGCCCGGGCACGGAACGGGCCGCCATGGTGAAGACCTCCCAGGGCCCGACGAAGTCGAGCTCCTCGGCGCCGTCGAAGAGCAGGATGCCGATGCGGGGACTCATGCGATCTCCTCCTCGGGCCGCGCGCCGACCGGGAGTCGGAAGCGCTGCCGGTATTCGGACGGACTGACCCGCAGGCTGCGCAGGAAGGCGCGCCGCATCGTCTCGGAGCTGCCGAAGCCGCAGCCCGCGGCCACCTGCTCGACGCCGCCCTCGCCTTCCTCCAGGCGCCGGCGCGCGGCCTCCACGCGCACGCGCTCGACGTAGCGGGCCGGGGTGACGCGCAGCTCGCGCGTGAAGACACGCGCGAAGTGTCGGGGGCTCATGCCGACGCGTCGTGCGAGCGACTCCACCGTGTGTCCCGCCGCCGGATGCTCCTGGATGTAGAGCTGCAGGTCGCGCAGCACCGGGCGCTCGGCGATCTGCGCCGAGAGCTGCGCGCTGAACTGCGACTGCCCGCCCGGCCGCTTCAGGAACACCACGAGACGGCGGGCCACGGTGAGCGCGAGATCGCGGCCGAAATCCTCCTCCACGAGCGCGAGCGCGAGGTCGATCCCCGCGGTGACGCCCGCCGACGTATAGATCGGGCCGTCGCGCACGTAGATGCGGTCGGGCTCCACCGTCACATCCGGGTAGCGGCGCGCCATCCGGTCGCCGCTTCCCCAGTGCGTCGTGGCGCGACGCCCGGCGAGCAGCCCGGCCTCGGCCAGCAGGAACGAGCCCGTGCACACGCTCGCGACGCGGCGAGCGCGCGCGGCCGTGCGCGCGAGGAACGAGAGCAACCGGCGGTCGCGGATCGCATCGCGGACGCCTTCGCCCCCCGCGACGAGCAGCGTGTCGACGGGGCCTCTCACATCGGCGATCCCCGCGTCGGCCACCAGGCGGAGCCCCGACGACATCTCGAGCGGCCCCCGGCGCGCCGCCACGAGCTCGATGCGATAGCCCTGCTCGGGGCGCGAGACGGCCTGGGTCGCCATCGCGAACACCTCGAGCGGTCCGGTCACGTCGAGCACCTGCGCGCGCGGGAAGGCGAGCATCACCACGCGACGAGAAGCCGCCGGCAGCGCCGAGCGCCGCGGCGGTCGCGTCCGGGATCGCGAGGATCTCTGCATGCGGGCGAGGATCGGCCTCGCCCGATCCGTCCGCAATGACGTTCAGCCCTCGGATCCTGCCATCGCCTCGAGCGCGCTCGCGGTCGTCTCCGGCGGAGTTCCGCTACGGCCTAGGCCCTGCCCGGCCGATGCAGGAGCCATGCTGCGAACCCGTCTCGTCGCGTGGCTGGCTGTTCTCGCGAGCCTGTCGCTCGCGGGCTGCCTGATGCCCAATCGGGGCACTCCGGTCTTCGTGGATCAGCGCGCCGGCGACTACTGGTCGGGCAAGGGCCTCCTGCTCGAGGTCTCCCCGGATCGGTTGAAGTGCCTGGTCGCCGCGCGCGACCGCGCGCTCTTCGTGCGCGAGCGCTGGGTGCCGTGCATCGCGGTGCACGACAGGCCGCTTTGAGCGATGCGCCAGCGAGCGCAGCGACTTCACTCGCCGGGTCTCGTCCTCTGACCTTCGCTCGCCTGCGGCTCGCTGCGCGCCGCGCGAAGCGCGCGGCTTGCCTAGACCTTGCCGAGCTCCTGGTCGATCAGCTGCTTGAAGGCGTCGAAGGGCTGCGCGCCCGAGAGGAAGCGCCCGTTCACGAAGAACGAAGGCGTGCCGCTCACGCCGAGCTTCTGGCCCTCCGCTTCGTCGGCGTCGATGCGGGCCTTGATCTGCGCCGACGCGACGTCCTTCTGGAAGCGGTCGACGTCGAGATTCAGCTGCTTCGCGTACTCGACGTACTTCTCGGGGCTCATCGCCTCCTGATTGCCGAAGATCAGGTCGTGCATCTCCCAGAACTTGCCCTGCTGGTGCGCCGCCTCGGCGGCGGCATGCGCGGCCGGCGCCTTCGGATGCATCTCGAGCGGCATGTGCTTGAACACGATGCGCACCTTGTCGCCGTACTCACGCTCGATCTGCGCGAGCGTCGGCGTCACGCGTCGACAGAACGGGCACTGGAAGTCGCTGAACTCGACGATCGCCAGCTTCGCGTTGGGGTTTCCCTTGCTGGGAGCGCCCTGCGTATTGATCGAGTAACGCCGATTGGGGTCGGGTCGACCGGGCTGCGCGGCGGCCTGAGGCGCGGGGCCCGGAGCCCCTCCGCGCGCGAGCACCTCCCGCAGGCCGGCGACCTCGTGCGCGGCGTTGTCGACCGAGATGCGGATCAGGACGGCGCCGGCCACGATGGCCACGCCGAGGATCAGGGCGGCGACGAGAGTCTGGCCGCCCGGGTTCTGCGCCATGGAGCCTCCGAGGATTGCAAGCGGCCGCAGCATACCCGACGGCTCCGGCGCGAGGCCGCCTCTTCAGCGCCGCGCCGCGCCCGCCGATCCGTGGAGATCGCATCGAGGCTCGAATGCCCCCGGAAACGTCACCCCGGACCGCCATCCTGCTCGTCCACGATGGAGAGCTGGCGGACGTCCGCGCGCTGCTGGTCGCGCTCGCGCTTCCCTTCGCCGAGCGGCGCAACGGGCTCGCGAGCGGCGACCTCGAGCAGCGCTGGGGTCTCGTGCTGTCCACACCGCGGCGACTCGCGCTGCTGCAATTCAGCGGCCGGGCGCCCGCCTGCATCGCGATCTGCGACCGCGACTCCCGCACGCTGCGGCAGACGCTGCGCCGAGCGGGTATCGAGCTGATGCTGCGCCGACCCTTCCACCCCGCGGCGCTGCGCGGGCTCGTCCTGCACGCGCTCTACCGCGGTCCCGAGCGACGGCGCGACGCGCGCCGCGTGATCGGAGCGCCGGTCGCCTTCCGGCGCGGTCTGCGCCGACACCGCGCGATCCTCGCCGACCTGTCCGAAGGCGGCTGCTGTCTGCTCGCCGAGCATCCCGTCGCCGAGGGCCGGCGGATCACGCTGCGGCTCCCGCCCGAGCTGTGCGGCGGCCGCGGCTTCGGCCTGCGCGCGCGCGTGCTGCGCGCGCAGCGCGAGACTGGCGACCACGTGCTGAACGCGAGCTTCGAGGGACTCGGCGAACGCAGGCGGGCGCAGGTCCGTGCGCTGCTCGAGCGCTTCACCGAAGGCCCCGCCGTGCTGGCGCCGGAGGGGGCGGATCGGGCCGCGCGTCCGGCGGACGCCTCGCCCGGGAAGCCGCCGGCTGCGCTGGCTCCCGCCGCGCCGGTCCCCACACGCATGGGTGTCGCGCTCGACGAGCAGGCAGCGCGCGTGCTGCTCGGACGCGAGCTCTCGCTCGGAGGCATGCGCGTGGACCGCGACGCGCTGCTGCGCATCGGCCAGGACGTTCGGCTCGCGCTCCACGTGAGCTCGCTCGAGGCGCCGCTCGTGGTCACCGCGCGCGTGCACCGCGACGAAGGCGCGCGCGGGATGGTGCTGCGCTTCCACGCGCTCTCACGCGACGACACGCGGCACCTGACCGCGCTCGTCGACGCACTGCCGGTGGTCGAGCCGGGCGCGCAGGAGGAGTCCGGCGTAGTCGTCTCCGAGATCCTCGAGCTGGCGACGGCCATCGCATGACGAAGTCGGACCGCTGGATCGTCGTCACCGGCGCCGGAGGCTTCATCGGCGGTCACCTGGTCGCGGATCTGCTGCGGCGCGGCGAGCGCCGGCTGCGCGCCGTCGATTGCAAGCCGCTCGATGCCTGGCATCAGGTCCACGACGGCGTCGACAATCGGGTCATGGATCTCTCGCGCCGGGAGACGTGCGAGCAGGTGTGCGCGGGCGCTTCGCGCGTCTATCAGCTCGCCGCGGACATGGGCGGCATGGGCTTCATCGAGACACACAAGGCCTCCTGCATGCTCTCCGTTCTCATCGACACGCACATGCTCCTGGCCGCGCGCGACTGCGGTGTGGAGCGCTTCTTCTATGCGTCGTCCGCTTGCGTCTACGCGGCCGACAAGCAAAAGGACCCTCGCGTCACCGCGCTGCGCGAGGAGGATGCGTACCCCGCCATGGCAGAGGATGGCTACGGCTGGGAGAAGCTCTTCAGCGAGCGCATGGGCCGTCACTTTCGCGAGGACTTCGGTCTCGAGACGCGCATCGCCCGCTACCACAACGTGTATGGTCCTCTCGGGAGCTGGGAGGGCGGCCGCGAAAAGGCGCCCGCCGCGATCTGCCGCAAGGTCGTCGAGGCGGTCCTCTCGCGCGAGCACCAAATCGAGATCTGGGGCAACGGCGAGCAGACGCGCTCGTTCCTCTACATCGACGACTGCGTCGAAGGCACGCAGCGCATCGTCGACTCGAGCTGTTCCGAGCCTCTCAACCTCGGCTCCTCGGAGCTCGTCTCGATCAACCAACTCGTGGGACTCGCCGAGGAGATCGCGGGCGTGCGCCTGACGCGCTACTACGCACCCGACGCGCCGGTCGGCGTGGCTGGACGCAACAGCGACAACACCCGCCTGCGTTCCGTGACCGACTGGGAGCCTTCCATCTCGCTGCGCCAAGGTCTCGAGCGGACCTACAAATGGATCTACGACGCCTACCTCCGCCGTTACGGCGGCCGGCTCGGTCCGCGCAGCGCACCGCCCCGTGGAGCCCACACCCGAAATCGCTGACTTCGGCGAATTCCGCGCCCGTATACTGCGCGCGGAGCCGCCCCCATGCCCGACAGCCTCGGCGCGCGACGCCCCCTTGGTTATGGATTCTGGCCGCTTCCCCAGGATGATCCCGGCGTCCCGCTCGGCCGCGAGCCGATCCGCCTCGTGACACCGGACGGTGCCCTCGTGCGCGGAATCCTGTGGACGCCGCCGGCCGGCACGCCCTGGCGCACCGCGGTGATCCTGAGCCACCCGCGCGGCGACTTCTCGATCCACTACGCCTGTCCACTGCTCGCCGCCGCGGGCTACGCGGTGCTCGGCTTCGGCACGCGGTACATGAACAACGACACCGACTGTCTGCACGAGGCGTGCATCGTCGACGTCGAGACCGCCGCGAAGGAGATGCGGCGGCGCGGCGCCGAGGCCGTCGTGCTCTTCGGCAACAGTGGCGGCGGTTCGCTGATGGCGCTGGCGCAGAAGGAACGCCAGTGCGGCGATGCGTGGATCGGCGTCGCCGCGCATCCAGGCGAAGGCGTCTTCATGCTCCAGGTGATCGACCCGTCCGTTGCGGACGAGAGCGATCCGGGCTCGGTCGTGCGAGAGCTCGACATGTACGACCCCGACAACGGCTGGCGTCCGTGGCCCGAGCCCTGCCACTACGACCGCGAGTGGCTGGCGCGCTACCGCGCCGCGCAGCGCGAGCGCATCGCGCGCATCGACGCGATCGCGCAGGGCGCGATCGACGCCGCGGAGCGCGCGCGCCGGACGGCGCAGGAGATCGACCGCAAGCAGTCGCCGGGGGAGTGGCGCTACTGGCGACAGCGCGCGGTGCACGCGCCGGTGCTGACCATCTACCGCACGCTCGCCGATCCCGCGTACCTCGATCCGACCATCGATCCGGACGACCGTCCGCTCGGCTCGCTCTTCGCGTTCCCTGATCCGCTCGACGCGAACTACGGCCGCGGAGGCCTCGCGCGCACGATGACGGCGCGCGGCTGGCTCTCGACCTGGTCCGGGCTCTCGTCCCATGCGCGTGTCGCGGACACACTGCCGCACGTGAAGGTGCCGACCCTGATCTTGCACCCCACCGCCGACACCGAGATCCGCCTGCACCAGGCGCGGGAGATCCGCGATCGCGCGGGCAGCGACGACGTCAGCTATCACGAGCTCGAGGGCGCTCCGCACTATCTCGAAGGCCATCGCCCCGAGGCGATGGGGATCGTGATCGAGTGGCTGCGTGCCCGCTTCCGCTAGGCGGGCCCGCGGCCCGTCCGGCTCGAGGAGTCCTGTCATGAAGCTTGGTCTGGTGCTCGGCTATTCGGGCAAGCGCGTGCAGATCGACATGGAGCCGGTGCTCGAGGCCGAGCGCCTCGGCTTCGACTCCGTGTGGACCGCGGAGGCCTACGGCTCCGACGCCGTCAGCACCGCCGCGTGGGTGCTCTCGCGCACGACCCGCATCCGCGTCGGCACCGGGATCATGCAGATGCCGGCGCGCACGCCGGCCTGCGCCGCCGGCACTGCGATCACGCTCTCGCAGCTCTCGGGCGGCCGCTTCATCCTCGGCCTCGGGCCGTCGGGGCCGCAGGTGGTCGAGGGCTGGCACGGCGTCGCGTACGGCAAGCCGCTGACGCGCACGCGCGAGTACATCCAGATCATCCGCAAGATCGTGGCGCGCGAGGAGGCGGTCGAGTTCGACGGCGAGATCTACCAGCTTCCCTACCGCGGCCCGGACGCGACAGGTCTCGGCAAGCCGCTGAAGAGCATCGTGCACGCGGATCCGGGGCTGCGGATCTTCACGGCCTCGATCTCGCCGCCGGGGCTGCGCTGCGCCGCGGAGGTCGCCGACGGCGTGATCCCGGTGTGGATGAATCCGGAGCGCTTCGACCTGTTCGAGAAGCCACTGCGCGAGGGCTTCCATGCAGCGGGCGGCGGCAAGGCCCTCGGGGATTTCGAGATCGCGCCCTTCACCAGCGTCGTGCTCGGCGACGACCTCGAGAAGTGCCGCCTGCCGGTCAAGGGAATGCTCGCGCTCTACATCGGGGGCATGGGCGCGCGCGACAAGAACTTCTACAACGACTTCGCGAGGCGCCTCGGCTACGGGGAGGCCGCCGCTCGCATCCAGGATCTCTACCTCGCCGGCAAGAAGCTCGAGGCGATGGCAGCGGTGCCGGACTCGCTGGTCGACGAGGTGGCGCTGGTCGGTCCGGCGGACCGGATCCGCGCGCGGCTGGTGGCCTGGCGCGAGGCGGGGCGCAAGCGCCACGTGGGCAGCCTGCTGGCCGCCGGCGCTTCGGTCCCGGCGATGCGCCTGCTGGCCGAAGAGCTCCTTTAGCTAGACTCCCCACGGGATCCGAGGCGAGATCGGATCGACTCTTCGATACGAACGGCGTTTCT
>Ga0335082_10006814_pt1 | contig 12440 bp, 10 predicted proteins | sample Lox_Sample_41_FD_206718 | JGI IMG/M metagenome (GOLD analysis project Ga0335082, IMG submission 206718) | Soil microbial communities from Loxahatchee National Wildlife Refuge, Florida, United States - Lox_Sample_4.1 | ecosystem: Environmental > Terrestrial > Soil > Wetlands | place: USA...
ACCGACTTCATCAGCTCAATGCCGATCCGCGAACTGGTCAAAGCCATTGATCCGCCGCCTCCAGCAGAGGTGCTGAGGGCGGCCAATGGGCTGCGCTATCGCGACTTCCTCATTATCAGCCTGATCACCAATCGCAGGGATGTGATGCCCGATAACTGGATTTACATCCATGAGCCTGGGGTCCGCGTAGGTCGAATCCAGAATTTCAAGAACTGGTCGCCGGCGATGGTGCCCGACGCGAACAAAACTTGCCTTGGCATGGAGTACTTCGTCTTCGAAAACGACGACTTGTGGTCAAGCCCCGACGAAAAGCTGATCGAGCTGGCCAAGCGGGAAATTGCGGAACTCGGCCTGGCAAGGGTGGAGGAGATCGAGGACGGCGCAGTGGTACGCATGCCCAAGGCCTACCCCATGTATGCCAACGACTGGTCAAAGCATGTGGCTACCATCCGCCGCTATCTCGAAACCGAGCTGCCCAATCTCCAGCTCGTGGGCCGCAACGGAATGCACAAATATAACAACCAAGACCATTCCATGATGACCGCGATGTGTGCCGCACGGAACATCCTGGGGGCCAAGCATGATCTGTGGGCCATCAATACAGAAGCTGAGTATCATGAGGAAAAACAGGAGAAGCCGGCCACGGTAGGTGCAGCTGAACCGCGACGCCCAGCGTATGCCGAGCCTTCGCTAGTGCCGGACGCAACGCGTGCCGGGAAAGCCAGGGACGCCCGGATGAGAGCAGAGTGATGGTAACAACGCGGATTCCATCGAGCGACCAACCTTCGCTCACGCAGCGCGCCACATCGCTGGTCACCGGTGGGGCGGGGTTCATCGGCAGCCACGTTGTGGACTCCCTGCTGGCAATGGACCACAAGGTCATGGTCCTCGACGACCTCTCGGGTGGCTTCCGCCAGAACGTTAATCCCGCCGCGACGCTGGTGGAGGGCTCGGTCACCGATGCCGATCTGGTGAACAGTCTCTTCTCTGCTCATAAGATTGATTACGTCTATCACATCGCCGCCTATGCCGCTGAAGGGCTTAGCCATTTCATTCGCAATTTCAACTATACGAACAACCTCATCGGCAGCATGAACCTGATCAACAATGCAGTGCGCGGCCGCTGCCGGTGTTTCGTCTTCACTTCCAGCATCGCCGTTTATGGGGCGGGGCAAACGCCGATGCTCGAATCCATGGCGCCCCAGCCCGAGGATCCGTACGGTATCTCGAAGTACGCCGTCGAGCTCGATCTGGCCGCCGCTCAGCACATGTTCGGGCTGAATTCCATCATCTTCCGTCCACACAACGTCTACGGCGAGCGGCAAAACATCGGCGACCCCTATCGCAATGTAATCGGCATCTTCATGAACCAGATTTTGCAGGGATTGCCGTGCCCCATTTTTGGTGACGGCACGCAGACCCGGGCATTCACTCATATCGCAGATGTGGCGCCAGTGATCGCCGAGTCGATCAACTACCCCGCGGCCTACAACCAGATTTTCAACGTGGGCGCTGACATTCCTTATTCGGTGAACGAGCTGGCGCGCGAAGTGCAGGCAGCTATGGAAAGGGAGACTGGCACGGTGCATCTTCCCGCGCGGAACGAAGTTTTACAGGCCTTCAGCGACCACAGCAAGGCGCGGGAGATGTTCGGCACGGGCGCAAGCGTCAACCTTTCGGAAGGGCTTCGACGGATGGCCGACTGGGTGAAGCAGGTTGGAGCCCGACGAGGAAAGCCCTTCGACAAAGTGGAGATCGAACGGGAACTGCCGCCGTCCTGGAAGGAGTTATGTACAACTCCAGGACGGTGAGCGTGGTCATGCCGGCGTATAACGAGGCCAGCGGCATTGCCTCGGTCGTGCGGTCGTTCCTCAGCCTGCCGGAAGTGGACCAGGTGATCGTCGCCGACAACAACAGCAGCGACAACACGGCCGAGTTGGCGGCCGGGGCCGGCGCCGTTGTGGTGAAGGAACCTCGCAAGGGCTACGGATACGCTTCGCGAGCGGCACTGCGCGCGGCCAGCTCCGACTACGTCGTCATCGTCGAATCGGACTGTACCTTTCGCGCCGAAGATGTGCGCAAATTCCTGGCCTACGCCGGCGAGTTTGATGTGGTGCTGGGTACACGGACCGCCAAGTCATGCATCTGGGAGGGCTCGAACATGGGGCCGTTCCTGCGCTACGGCAACGTCGCCGTCGCCAAGCTCCTCGAGTACCTGCACAACGGTCCTTGCCTGACGGATGTGGGCTGCACCTATAAGCTGCTCAGGCGCGAGGCCCTGCAGCACCTGCTTCCCATGTTCACGGTGGGGGCAAGCCATTTTTCGCCTGAGCTGATGATGCTGGCTATTCGCATGAAGCTGAATTGTGTGGAGATTCCCGTTCACTACCAGCCGCGCACCGGGACATCGAAGATCACCGGCAGCACCGGCAAAGCATTCCGGCTGGGACTGCGCATGATCGGCATGATCGTGCGCTATCGCTTCAAGCACATTCCGCAGGTTCCGCCGTTGCCGGAGGCGGAGCCGGTCGTCAGGGTTGCAAGGAGTTCCGTGAATGAGTGAAATTCTGTCCGCCAGGACTGAAGCCCGACTCCCCCAGCTCTTCACCGGGCTGAAGCCGGGTGTTACCACCCAGCTTGCCAACTGGCGTATCTGCTCGTGGTTTACCGATAGATGGTCTCGAGCGCGCTTTTGATCTTGAACATCGTGTAGAGCTGACTGACGACAATCGGGACAAAGACGAATACCACAAATTTCAGGGAGAGTTCGCGAGCGCCCAAGATGACCAGCGCCATGAGTGCCCATGACCAGTGAGGAGAAAAGAGCAGCAGTTCATCGCCCCAGATATTGTGGAAGATGGCACTGAACAGGACCCACCCCAACGGCAGCCACACATAAACCCGGGTAGCCTCCTGCCGCAGCGCCTTGGCCAGGCATGTGAACAGCAGCACAAACCACGCTATCGCGCCGAAGGCCTGCAGCCCCAGGTAGTAGCTGAATCGCAATACATCATGGGCCGGTTCATAGCTCACCATGTCCCAGCCAGGCTCCCGCATGATCCGAGGTGTTGGCCCAACAGCGGGACTGAGGAACGTATATACGCCGTGAACGCAGGCGCTCAGCGGATTGTGCAGTAATCGGAACGTGGAATAGTCGTTAACGAAGTGGTGGATGACGTAGCTCTTCATGTAAAGGAAGAGAGCGGCTGCCAGTCCGAGCGGAATTGCGGCGACAAGAATCGCCACGCGCACGCGCATGGACTTGAAGCTGTATTGCCAGATGGCCGCAAGAGGATAAAGGCAGTTGGTAATGGTTGTGCCCCCGCAGAGGACAACCATGATCACCAGGAACGCGGTTTTCATTCCAATACTGGTGAGAAGAATCGGCACAACAAATGCAATAGAGAGCAGGCCATTGGATATTCCGAAGTGCTCCGGCAAGGACGCAGTTACGTTGGACGTAAACAGCGAGTAAATGACGAACAGCAGAATGCACTGTGGAAGCCTGACACCCATGCGGAAGGCGAGAAACGCGAGGAAGCCGACACCCGCTCCATGCACCAGGGCAACCACCAGCCGGGCGGCGAAGATGCCAGCGTAATCGGCGGGCATAAACAGTTCCAGCAGATGCCGGAGGGCCTGTACCGGCGGACGCCAGAGAGGAATCTCCATGGGATGGACAAGACCTTCCGGCGAGCGTGCGTCGCCGACCATCCTGTCCAGCCAGATGTTGGTGTCGGAGTTGAAGAGGATGTTTTGCCGCTTGGTCATCACCGAGCCCGGGGTGGCCTTCATCCATCCCGACAAGAACGTGAACCAAACCACCGCAGCCAGCCCGATGACCAGAGCTATGGTGCCGGCGTGTGCCGGCCGTGACGATGGGGCAGGGTCCATGGAGTGCGCTCTGGTGCATAAACTAACATAGTGTGGCTGATTTCCCTGCCCCGCCCCTGGGTGAGGTTCATGGGACGAATTTCGGTCAAGCCTCCTGACCGCTGTGGGTTTGTAAATGTCGCCGGTCAGATCGCCTGCGGTTAACGGGATCGATGCTTATGATGGGCGCTTGCAGGCGCTCATCTTCGACCTGGACGGAACACTCTATGATCAGGCTCCGGTGCGGCGAGCCATGCTTTACCGCCTGCTTCGGGTTCACCTTACGAGTCCTTTGCAGGGATTCGTAACCCTTCGGGCGCTCCATAGCTATAGAAGAGCGCAGGAAGTACTCCGCAGGACGCCTCCGGACTCGGGCGACATCGCCGCTGCGCAGATTGAACTGGGTGCGGCGGAGGCGGGAGTGAGCACAGAAAGGCTTGCAGCCTGGGTCACCCGCTGGATGGAAGAGGAACCACTTCCCTTCCTGGCAGGTGCAGTGCGAAAGGAAGTCACAGAAGTTCTGCAGGCTGCCAGGAGGAGTGGCTTAAGATTGGCCGTATGCTCGGACTATCCAGCGGAGCAAAAACTGAAAGCGATGGGCATCGCCGATCACTTCGCTGTGGTCGTAAGTGCTCAAGATCCGAGGGTCCAGCGCTTCAAGCCCAATCCCAGGGGAGTTGAACTGGCAATTCGGGAACTTGCCGTAAGCAAGGATGAGGTGATTTACATCGGTGATCGGCCGGACGTTGATGCAGTCGCGGCCACGCGTGCTGGTATTCAACACTTCATCTTGTCCGGGAGGCAAAACCTCGGCCACCTCTCGGCGTGGCTGGCGCGGCAAAGTCCGGCCGTCCCGGCGCGGGTTGGGGCCGACGGACGGTGAACGACTCTGAGGCTGTTCAACCGGTGAAGACTGACCTTCAGGCTGAAGCCGGCGGACGCGACGTGACGCCCGAGGATACGGCGTCTGCAAGTCCGCCCACGATTCTTGGCTACCTCCAGATTGCGCGCATTGACCACTGGGTCAAGAACGTTTTCGTGCTTCCCGGAGTGGTGGTGGCCCTGTCGGTGGATCGATCCCGGCTGGCCTCCTGGTCATGGTTGTCGTTTGGGCTGGGCATGCTGGCAATCTGCCTCATCGCCTCCAGCAACTATGTGCTGAATGAAATTCTGGACGCTCCCTCTGACCTGACCCACCCTACCAAGCGGAACCGGCCTGTTCCCGCCGGGCGAGTCAAGGTCTCCTGGGCCTGCGTTGAGTGGCTGGGTTTGATGGTCGCAGGACTGGCCCTCGGCCTTTATATTTCGAAGCCTTTCGCGCTCACCCTGGTCGCGCTCTGGATCATGGGATGCATTTATAACGTGCCTCCGGTTCGCAGCAAGGACTTGCCGTACATGGACGTGCTGTCGGAAGCCGTAAACAATCCGTTACGAATGCTGGCAGGATGGTATCTAACCGGCTGTATTCTGATTCCGCCCGCGTCGCTTCTGCTGAGTTATTGGATGGTGGGATGCTACTTCATGGCCATCAAGCGCTTCGCCGAGTTTCGTGACCTCGGCCACCAGCAGAGCGCAAGCTATCGGAAGTCGTTTGCCTTCTACAACGAGCAACGGCTGCTGGTAGCGATCATGTTCTATGGCTCCATTGCCATGCTGTTCTTCGGCGCCTTCATCATGCGCTACCGGGTCGAGTTGATTCTTGCGTTTCCCTTGGTAGCTTTGGTCATGGCCCAGTATCTATCCCTAGCGTTCAAGCCGGACAGCGCCGTCCAACGTCCTGAAGGCTTGTACCGGGAGCCGGCGCTGATGGCTGCGGTCATTGTCTGCGCGGTGGTGATGGTTCTCCTCCTCTTCATTAACCTGCCGATTCTGCAGCGCATATTCAGTCCCACGATCCCGTGGGAGAGAGCATAAGCTCGCGTGGCTGCCCCACTCAAGATTCAGGATTCAGCTGCAAGGGCAGCAACCGCAAGCCAGAAATCACGCTGCTGGATCTGTGGGTGCGAACATCTGGAACTTGTAAAGCCGTGCAATATTGAGGAGTTGACCAGCGCTTCCTTCTCCATTACGGACAGTCATTACGGAACGACAGGGGCAATCTACCGGTGTTCGGCATGCCAGTTCCTGCAGTGCTCAGAGCTCGCCGAAGTCCTGCCCTATTACGAAGAGCTGGTTGACTCCGCTTATGACGCGGGGCGACGTGAGAGAAGCCTTCAGGCACGCAAGATTCTGAACGTAGCCCACAAGCTTCAGCCGGGCGGTCGACTCCTGGACATCGGCGCCGGGAGCGGCTTTCTGGTGGAGCAGGCCATCCAGATGGGTTATGAGGCGAAGGGAGTGGAACCTTCCGGCTGGCTGCAGCAGGTGGCACGCCAGCACGGGTTGCCGGTCTATCCCGGCACGTTTCCCAATCCGGCGGTCAGTGGGCCGTTCGACGTCATTACTCTGATCGACGTTATTGAGCACGTCTCTGACCCGGTGGGACTGTTAGGGCATATTGCGGAGGCTCTTCGCCCGAGTGGAATGGCCCTGGTCGTGACGCCCGACGTCCGTTCCATCGCTGCCCGGGTTTTGGGATGGAAATGGTGGCACTTCCGCGTGGCCCACATCGGTTACTTCAATCAGAAGAACCTGTTTCTTGCGCTGGATAGGGCGGGGCTACAGCCTATCCTGATACGCCGCCCGGGGTGGTTCTTCACGGCGGAATATGTTTGGGAGCGCACGCACCGTTACCTCCCGGAGTTTCTGCAGGTGGCGCCACCTCGCTTCATCGCAGGACGCGTCATCCCAGTCAACCTGCGGGACTCCTGGCTGGTGGCCTGCCGAAGAAAAGCAAGCAACTAACGGTCAGCGAGCTTCCTGCTTCGTATCCAGTCAAGCACGCTCATCGCGGCATACGCGGCAAGGATGGCGAGGACGGGCTCAATGGCAAAACGAAAGCGCAGGGCGGGCCGTGTTACATAGTATATGAGCGGGAAAAACAGGACGACCGATAGATAGAGTGGCGCCGCTGGATTCCTGCCCCGAAACGCAAGGAAGACTCCCGCCAGCCCGAGCAGGATGACAGCTGCGTTCGCCGTGAAATCTATACTTAGGTAGGCTGAACCTCCATACCACGGATTTGCATTGCGGTCGGTAACACCCAGCCAGAAGGTCCAGGCATTACGCACGGCCATACCCACAGTCTTAGCTGGATTCGATCGCATGAAGGTGTAGGCTTCACGCTTCTTGGCCGTCATATAAGCAATTTCGCCCATCTGCTGATAGAGAGCGGCCTGCTGAGCATTCCCGTAAGGCGAGAGCGTCTGATCGAACCCATAGCTCCCTGGATGATTTCCCATCCACAGCACCAATCCGAAGTTCGACCTGATAAGAACGAGCTTGCCGAAGACAAGATAGTTTCGCAATGTCCACGGAGCAACTCCGAGTACGCAGACGAGAGCGGCAATGGATAGGGGTTTCAGCCAACGCGCCGATTCTTCCCGCCCATCCCAGAGCAACCAGCCGAAAAAGAATGGCGCTAGAGAAAGAATGGCGGCGTTAATCAGCGTTCCAAGTGCCCACAGAACGCCATAGCCTACCCAAAGCAGGAGCCGTCGTTGACGGCGCACAGCGAGTGTCGCCCAGAAAATCAAAGCAAACGAGAGTGCGTTTAAGGTTGAATCCCAGGCCAGCCTGACCGGTATCTGCCATGCTGAGGGCAGCAGCACCCATAACCAGCTCGCGCAGACCGCAGTGCCGATCCCGAATGAGCGTCTGGCAACCGCGTAGATGGGAAAGGTCGTTAGTCCGGCAAGCATACAATTCAGCGCAAGAAGTAGTAGCCGCGATTGGACGGTGAAGGTACCGGCAAGCTTGAATATGCCGGCGACTATGTAAGGGTAAACGGGGCATATCCAGGCCGTTGGCCCTGTATCAATTACTCCCAGTGGATTGCCAAAACCCTTGCCTGCGACAATCGATCGGGCAATTTGGACTACTTCTCCGCCCGTCATTGGAGCGACGACGACCCACGGTCTCCAACGATATGCCACATACAGACCGGCAAGACGTAGAACGGCGGCCGCAATGGCGATGAACACCGGAGAATAGAAGAGCCGCCTGGAGAAGCCTTGCATGTCTGTTTTGGAGTGCCGCGTGACGGAAGAGCGGTCCCGTGCAATCGGCCTAGTGTAATGGCGCTACACGGGTTTTGCAATGAAGGCTCGCAGCGCGAGGCTTCGCCCCCGGGCAGACAGCAGGATCGCCCATATCTTTCCCAGTTCGAGGGGACGCGCTTGAAGGCACTCATACTTCGCAAAAATCTGGCAGGAGTTTCTTGACAGGAGTCGCATTAGCAGGTCTCGCCGAGGCGTCCGGGACGGAGTTGCCGACTTCCAGAAAGAAGCTGCTTCTGGTTGTTGCCTTAGCTTCGCTAGCTTACCTAATGGGAGCTTTCTATTACGCTCACATTCGCCCGCTGGATGGAGATGAGGGATACTACATTACGGCCGCAAGGCTGGTCTGGGAGGGCAAGGTTCCATACAAGGATTTTTCGTTTCCGCAGGGAATTGTAACCCCGTACGCCTATAGCTGGGTATGGAGCATCCATCCGCGCTCGCTGGTCGCCATGCGATTCCTTTCTGCGGGGTGTGGCTCCCTTGCCGCTTTTCTGTGGGGAAGCTGGCTGCTTTCAGTGCGAAGGATTTCAGCCGCTGTGGCCCTGGCTGCCTTTGCTGTCGTCCTACTGCATCCGTACTGGCTGTGGTGGAATGTCGCGGTAAAAACATTTGCATTGGCCAACCTCTTGATGTCCATCGCCCTGATCTGCCTCTATGGCGCGCTGCAATCGGGGCGGATTCCATGGTACGTCGTCGCCGGAATCGCGCTGGGCCTCTGCGCATCAACGCGTTCTCTGTACGCTCCGCTTGTCCCGTTTGTCTTTTTCTGGCTGCTCCATGTGGAATGGCGCTCTTCCAGGCGGAGCTTCTCACGAAGCATTGCGTATCTCGCCGGTGCTGCCTGCGGCTCGTTACCCATGCTCATCAGCTTCCTGAGCGACCCTGGCGCGTTCGTCTTTAACAACGTGAGATACCGATCGCTTCTGTCTCCCCATGTCAGCTTTCGCCACAGCCTCCACGTATATCTGGACAACCTGGTGTCGCTCCTGCACCATACTTACTTCGTCGCTACCATATTTCTGGCGTTGGTCGGGATTTTCTCTCTGCTAAAAAGCAGAGCTAAGGATGAATCGTCGTGTAATCACCCGGACTATCTGTTTTCTCAGCTTTCCTTTCTCATGCTCCTGGTTTACTGCGCGACCGCATCCATTCCTTTCCCGGTTTTCGATCAATATTTCACTAGTCCACTGCTACCGTTTTTGATGGTTTTCATCGCTGAGGGTCTTCGCGCAGGGTTCGACTACAACAAGAAAACCCTCGTCGTATTGGTGATCGCACCAATCCTTTTTCTCTACGGCCTCAATCGCGAGGCGGCGGAATATGCCTCGGCCCCTAACCTCCAACTTTCATCCTTCCAGCGGGTGACAGAGACTCTGAAGGCCAACAGCCGCCCTGAAGACGTGGTACTTTCCATCTGGCCGGGCTATGTTTTCGAATCTGGCAGGCAATGCTTCCCCGGCTCAGAAAATCAGTTCAACTACGACATCGCGTCCAAGATCACCCCTGAGGAAAGAAAACGCTACCATCTTCTCTCGAAGGAAGGTGTTCTGGATGCCGTTTCCGAGAGCAAAGCAGATGTGTACATCTCCTCGGCCAGCAAGTATTACCTGGATGTTTTGATGTCGCCGAGCGAGCTAGAGGCAATGCGGGCTGCGTTGGATGCTAAGTATTCAGTTGTAGGCAAGTTCGATGGCGTTGAGGTTTATAAACGGCGATAACTGTACCGACGGCGGAAGCTTACTCCCCTTTGCTCTCATCGCTCGAACTGGTCTGCGGAACGTAAATCCAATCTCTATCAATCACAGAAGCCAGCCTGTAGTTTTCAGTGAGCGCCGACACGAAGCCCGGAGCGAAACATACCGTCTCGTACCAGAATTGTCCACCTTTCTGAGTCGGATCTCCGGTGGACAAAACTACGGCGCTGAAAGAGCGGCTACGCAATCGCTCCAGGAGTGGTTCTTCGAAGCCGGGGATGCGCTTTCGCAACAGTTGTATCATCCACGGATCGAGGACATAAGGATACTGACCTGCGAGCACGGGAATGACCGGGTTTTCCGACAGAATTGGAGCGCCGGTGGGGCCGATGAGTTCGATCACCTTCCCGAACTGATGGGGATGGTACCAGCGGCTCCAGCCCGTGAGCTGACGCAAGAGCGGAACAACGGCGATCAACGTCAACAACGCTAATCCATAAACACTGAGTTCCTTCGATCGCGAGGCCAGCTTCGCCAGCACGGTAGCCAGCAGAATGACCGAGGCGACCTGCACATCGAGCAGGTGGTTTCCGGTCGTTCCTGGAGAACCAAATATCAACAACGTGATCGCCATCGTGGCAATGAGGAACAAGGCCGGCAGGTTTTGCCGCAGCTTCAACGAAAACGCCAGGAACAGGACCAGCGACAGCCCAAGCACTGCAAACATCACCAAAGCCGGGTCGGTATAGACCGCCATGGACTCCATTCGCGCTGGAGCGGTGACGACGAACCTCCAATCGGCGCCACCAGAGGCGCAGGCCCGGAAGATGTCGATGACCCGCCCGCAACTGGCAGCTATCATCACACCGGCCACGATCAGATAACCGCATCCCGTTGCAGCGGCCAGCAACCAGGCCACACGTCTGCAGCCTATGGCCATCAGCCAGATAAAGGCAGTGGCCAGACCAAACGCGGTAGTCAGCTTTGCCGACCACGCAAGCGTGAAGAGCAGGGATGCGAGCAGCACCCGGCGACGTGAGTGCGGTGTCCGAACGATCGCGGCCAGTCCGCAAACATTCAGCGCAGCCGCCAAGCCATCGGCCTGTGGTGTTGACAACGACATCTGCACCGAAGTGGAAGCCAGCAGCACGGCCGCCGCGCACGCAGCTAGCCATGGCTCCACGCCAAGGCCCGTGAGCAGGTAATAGGTCCCGAATATCAACAACAGTACGGCGGCTGCAGACAGTAGATACGCACTCCCAATCACGGGCATGCCCAGTTTAAGGAGCAGGGCATGCAAGGAGAAATACAGCGGGAAGTAGCGCGTCCCGCCGTATCCCTGGTAGTCGTAGAGGGGACGGTAGAAGACTCCCTGCTTCAAGTCCGTCGCCATGGTGATCATGACGCCAGAAGCAAAGCTGATCCCGGCATGGTTTCTCCACCAGATCCAGGCCCGCACCGCGGTCAAGAGGACGATGATCGCTACAGCTACGAACAGGCAGATCCTTGGCACAAGACCAACGCCACCTGGCGGGGAACCTGGCTTATCTGCGTTGTCCGTAGCCGTGGTTGCGGAATTCATGCTGAACCTGGGGCCGTCGAGCGAGGCCACCTGCTTCCGGGTTCCGGAACGCGGAGTATACCGCGCAATGGGCCTGGCAGGAATATGGTTCCTCCCTCCCAAGGTCAGGCAGTACGCGTTTCTGAACGGACATGCAGGTTGAGCTTCTGACAAATCCGGCGGAAATCGATTGGGTCTCGAGGTCACGCAGCCGGCAACGCTGGAAGAAACTGATCCTGCTCGTGGCTTCACTCGCCCTCAGCGCGGCGGTGTTCCTCAGCCTGGACTGGTTTCGCAGCACGGCGATTCGGCGGGCTTCGGCGGCTGGCGGTAGAGCCAGGAACTGCGGTATGCGGGACCCGGTCCGCCACCACGCCTTCAGGCCCAACTGCACTTCGCTGTTTTCCTGGGGTGGCAATTCCTATGACTTCCACACCAACGGTCTGGGTTTTCGCGATGAGAGAGTCCGGGACGTGCCAGAGGCCGACGAGCGGCCACGGATCCTGATTCTGGGCGATTCGTTCACTGAGGGCAAGATTGCATGGCGCGACAGCTATGTTGGCCGAATTGCGGCCGCCTTTCCGCAATACGATTTCCTCAACGGAGGAGTCTCCAGCTATTCGCCTTCCAATTACTTTAACGTTGCCCGTACGGTCCTCGCAGGCGGATACGACATAGACGAGGTTATCGTCTTCATCGACATCTCCGACGTGCAGGACGAAGCTACTTTCTACCGTGACGCCGACGCCTTCGGGGCGGTGGCCGGGCCGGTGCACGAAGGCTATACGGTGTCATGGTGGGCCAAGGCTCGCATGCGCATCGCCGGGGAACTCATGCTCACGAACTACCTGCTGGAATGGTTCGAGCGGCACTTGGTTCAGCGTGGCTACTACCACCTCAGCACCGGGCCCCTAGGAGATGCCTTCGACATGGAGCGGGCCGCGTGGACCTATCGCCAGGTGGACGAAAAAGACCCTTACTACGGCGGCTACGCGCCACTCGGAGTCGAGGCCGGCATCGCCAGAGAAAAGGAGAAGATGACGCTTCTCTGGCAGTTGCTGGAAAAGCGGAACATTCCGCTTAGCGTCGTCGTCTATCCCTACCCGGCACAAATCGTGCACGATACGCAGGATTCCAGGCAGGTGGGCATCT
>Ga0335082_10006815_pt1 | contig 12440 bp, 12 predicted proteins | sample Lox_Sample_41_FD_206718 | JGI IMG/M metagenome (GOLD analysis project Ga0335082, IMG submission 206718) | Soil microbial communities from Loxahatchee National Wildlife Refuge, Florida, United States - Lox_Sample_4.1 | ecosystem: Environmental > Terrestrial > Soil > Wetlands | place: USA...
CGCCCGCCCGCGCCTTCGCGAGCGCCGCCGACAGGCGCGACGCGCGCACCGGCTTCAGGAGGTAGTCGATCGCGTTCACCTCGAACGCCTCGATCGCATACTGGTCGTGCGCGGTGACGAACACGACGGCGGGCGCGCGCTCGAGGTTGGCGAGGTGCCGCGCGAACTCGATGCCGTTCATCTGTGGCATGTTGATGTCGACCAGCGCCACGTCGACCGGCAGGGTCGGCAGGAGCATCAGCCCCTCCTGACCGTTCGCCGCCTCCCCGACGACGACGTTCGGCAGCTCCTCGGCCAGGTCGCCGAGCACTTCCTTCATGCGCTCGCGCGCCGGCTGCTCGTCGTCGACGAGGAAGATGCGCAAGGGGCCGGCGGCGCTCACTCGCGTCAGCTCCGCTATGCCGCCGCCCGCACGCCGGGGATCGTGCTCGGCGAGGCCCGGCGGTAGGGGATCACGATCGCGATCTCGTAGTTCTCGCCCTGCACCCCGCTCTCGAGCTTCGCCTCGACGTCGAAGTGGAGCGCGAGCCGCTCGCGGATGTTGGCGAGCGCGATGCGGTTCCCCTGGCGGTGCTGGTGCTCGGGGTGGTACGGGTTGGTGAGCTTGAGGTGCACCCGGTCGCGCTCGCGGCGGATCGCGATCTCGATCGTCCCCGGCCCGGTGCCGGGCTCGACGCCGTGGTAGACCGCGTTCTCGACGAGCGGCTGCAGCAGGAGCGGCGGGACGAGCGCGTCGCGCGGCGCCTCCTCGGTCTTCCACTGGACGACGAGCCGCTCGCCCAGGCGGAGCTGCTCGAGGTCGAGGTACTGGCGCGTCAGGTCGAGCTCCTGCGCGAGCGTGGTGAGGTTCTTCACGTCCGCCATCACCATCCGGTAGAGCTCCGCGAGGTCCTCGAGCGCGACCTCCGCCCGCTTCGGGTCCTTGCGGATCAGCGAGAGCACGGCGTTCAGCGTGTTGTAGAGGAAATGCGGCCGGATGCGCGCCTGCAGCGCCTGCAGCCGCGCCTCGGCGAGCGCGGGCGAGAACGCGCGGTTCCGCAGGTGGAAGTAGCCGGCGAGGAGCGCGGTGACGAGGAGCGCGAAGCCGCCGGCGCGGATGATGCTGAGCGATTCGGGTTCGACGCTCGCGCGGAACCACTCGACCCCGGCGGTGAGCCACATCACGCCGACCGCGATCACCGTGACCGCGATCCAGTAGGGAAGCTTCGCTAGCCAGGGATGTGCGGCCGAGAGCAGCACGAGGCTCGCGATCAGCACCGGTCCGGCGATCAGGGCGAGCTCGATGAACCCGTCCGCGAGCTGCGCGAAGGTCTGCGCCTTGATCGCGGCGGCGAGGAGCGTCGCGAGGATCACGGTCACCAGGATCCGGGCGATGACGCCGAGGTTGCGGAAATCCGGCAGCGCGTCCGGGATCTCGCTCGGCTTGGGCGTTCCGTTCATCGCGGGGGGAGTGTACGGTCGGGCCGGTGCCGGCGCGCCCGGGAGGGTCGCCGCTGGCCCCGACATCGCATAGAATCCGAAGTAGAAAGAAGCACCTAACGCATTGTCTCGCCGGGCATTCTCCGGTTTGCCCGAAGGTTATTCAAGCCGCCATGCCACAGTCCAAGGAAAAGGGTCACACCCCCTGGTCCGGCCGGTTCGCCGAGCCGGTGGATGCGCGCGTCCAGCGCTATACCGCCTCGCTGTCATTCGATCGACGGCTGGCCGAGGTCGACATCCAGGGCTCCCTCGCCCACGCCCGCATGCTCGGCGCCTGCGGGATTATCGCTGCCTCGGACGTTGCCGACATCGAGCGCGGCCTCGCCCTCGTCCGCGACGAAATCCGGTCGGGCAGGTTCGAGTGGTCGGTCGAGGCCGAGGACGTGCACCTCAACATCGAGCGGCGGCTCACCGCGCTCGTCGGGGACGCCGGCAAGCGGCTGCACACCGCGCGCTCGCGGAACGACCAGGTCGCGACCGACGTGCGGCTGTGGCTGCGCGCCGCGATCGACGACATCGGCACGCTGCTAAAGGAGCTGAGCCGCGCCTTCGTCGACCTCGCGGAGCGGCATGTGGCGACCCCGATGCCGGGCTTCACCCACCTCCAGGTCGCGCAACCGGTCACGTTCGGGCACCACCTGCTCGCGTACTACGAGATGCTGAAGCGCGACCGCGAGCGGATGGCCGACTGCCGCCGGCGGGTCAACTGGCTGCCCCTCGGCGCCGCCGCGCTCGCCGGCACGACCTACCCGATCGACCGCGAGCGCGTCGCGCGCGAGCTCGGCTTCGACGGCCTCTGCGCGAACTCGCTCGACGCGGTGTCCGACCGGGACTTCGCGATCGAGTTCGCGTCCTGCGGCGCACTCGTGATGGTGCACCTCTCGCGCTTCTGCGAGGAGCTCGTGCTGTGGACGAACCCGCGCTTCGGCTTCGTCCGCCTGCCCGATGCGTTCTGCACCGGCTCGTCGATCATGCCGCAGAAGAGGAATCCGGACGTGCCGGAGCTCGCGCGCGGCAAGACGGGGCGGGTCGTCGGCGACCTCGTCGCGCTCCTCACGCTGATGAAGGCGCAGCCGCTCGCCTACAACAAGGACAACCAGGAGGACAAGGAGCCGCTGTTCGACGCCGCCGACACGCTCGTCGATACGCTCGCGATCTTCGCCGCGCTGGTGCCCGGGATCGAGGCGGACGAGACGGCGATGCGCACGGCTGCGCGCGAGGGTTTCGCGACCGCGACCGACCTCGCCGATTACCTGGTGAAGAAGGGCATGGCCTTTCGCGACGCGCACGAGGCGGTCGCCCGTGCGGTGCGCGAGGCCGACAGCTCCGGCCTCGACCTCGCCGACCTTCCCCTGCCGGTACTGCGCCAGTTCGCCCCGCTCGTCGGCGACGACGTCCACGCGGTGCTCGGACTCGAAGGGTCGCTCGCCGCCCGCAACCACCCCGGGGGGACCGCGCCGGAACAAGTTCACGCCGCCGTCCGGCGGGCGCGTGCGGAACTTTCACGGTAGCGGGGGGGCGCCCGCTTGAACTCCGGCGGCGAGCGCGGTAATAGGATGTTCTCGACCCCGGGGAGCTAGCCCCCGCCCCCCGACCCTGCCCCGTTCCCGGTCAATGTCCGCCGCCGCCACCGAATTCGAGCCGCCCGTCCTCGAGGCCCCGCCTCCGGACCGGATCGGCAAGTACCAGGTCATCCGCAAGCTCGGAGACGGCGCGACGAGCGAGGTCTACCTCTGCCACGACGAGTTCGCCGGGCGCGACGTCGCGGTCAAGATCGTCTACCAGGACCGGCTGAACGACCCGCAGGGCGGGAAGCTCTTCCGCAAGCTCTTCGTCACCGAGGCCTCGCTCGCGGGCAAGCTTTCGCACCCGCACATCGCGCAGATCTTCGACGCGGTGGTCGGCGACAAGATGTCCTACATCGTGATGGAGTACGTCGCCGGCGGCACGCTCGAGCCGTTCTGCGCGCCGGAGAACCTGCTGTCCCTCGACAAGATCGTCGAGATCGCGTTCAAGGCGACGCGCGCGCTCGACTTCGCGCACAAGCTCGGCGTGACCCACCGCGACATCAAGCCGGCGAACATCCTGCTCGTCGGCGCCGGCGGCACCGACATCAAGATCACCGACTTCGGCTCGGCGATCATGAGCTCCGGCGACACGACCCAGGTGACCGGCATCGGCTCGCCGGCCTACATGTCGCCGCAGCAGATCAAGGAGCAGCCGCTCGACCACCGCACCGACGTGTACTCGCTTGGGGTGGTGATGTACCAGCTGCTCACCGGCGTGCTGCCGTTCAACGCCCGCAACAACTTCAGCATGATGTACCAGATCACGACGGTGGAACCGGCGCCGCCGTCCTCGCACCGCAAGGAGATCCCGCCCGCGCTCGACGCGATCGTGCGCAAGGCGATGGCGAAGGATCTCGAGAGCCGCTTCCAGACCTGGGACGACTTCTCGTTCGAGCTCGCGGAGATCTTCCGCTCGGAGGAGATCCGGCAACGCTCGGACGAGGTCGCCGACAGCGAGAAGTTCAACACGCTGCGCGCGATGGAGTTCTTCGCGGAGTTCACCGACGCCGAGCTGTGGGAGGTGCTGCGCATCAGCTCCTGGCAGGACGCCGCCCCGGGTACCGCGCTCATCTCTGCCGGCGACACCGGCGACTTCTTCTGCATCCTCGCCTCGGGCGAGGTGAAGGTCACCAAGCGCCAGAAGCTCTTGAACATCCTCAACGCCGGCGAGTGCTTCGGCGAGATGTCCTACCTCTCGCGCCAGTCGAATCAGCGCAGCGCCGACGTGATCGCGCTCTCCGCCTCGCGCGTCATCACGATCCGCGTGGAAGACCTCGCCCGTGCGTCGGATGCGTGCCGGCACCGCTTCGACCGCGCCTTCATGTCGATCCTGGTCGAGCGGCTCACTCTGGCGAACAACCGCCTGACCGCGGTGTAGCGAACGACCGGCTCGCGCCGGTGTAGTCTTCGCGCGCCGCGACCGGCGCCATGCTGTCCCAACCCTTCCGTACCGCCCTCGAGACCGCGATCGGTCGCGCGACCGGCGTTGCGTTCGCGATCCGGCGCGCGACCGCGGCGACCGGCGGATGCATCCACTCGAGCTGGGTGCTCGAGTCGGGCGCGACTCGCTACTTCGCGAAGACGAACGATGCCTGGTCGGCGGCGACACTCGCCGCCGAGGCCGACGGTCTGCGCGCGCTCGCCGGCGCGGGCGTACGCGTCCCGCGACCGATCGCGCAGGGCGAAGCCGACGGAACGGCGTTTCTTGTCCTCGAATACCTCGCGCTCGCGCGCGGGACCAACGCTGCGTTCAGCGAACTGGGCCGCGGACTCGCGCGGATCCACTCGCATCGAGGTGACGGGTTCGGCTGGCATCGAGACAACTTCATTGGCCTCACGCCGCAGCCGAATGCGCGGCACGCCTCGTGGGCCGAGTTCTGGCAGCACGAGCGCCTCGCGCCACAGCTCGCGCTCGCCGAGCGAAACGGGCATCGTGTGGAACTCCAGTCGCTTGGGAAACGCGTGATCGAAGCGGTGCCGCGTCTTCTCGCGGGGCACTCGCCCGCACCGTCGCTGCTGCACGGCGATCTCTGGGGCGGCAACGCGGCGTTCCTCGGCGACGGCACACCGGTGGTTTTCGACCCGGCGGTCTACTACGGCGACGCAGAAGCCGATCTCGCGATGACCGAGCTCTTCGGCGGCTTCCCCGAGAGCTTCTACGAGGGCTACCGGGAGGTGCGGCCGATCGACGAAGGCTACCCGCTCCGGCGCGTGCTCTACAACCTCTATCACGTGCTCAACCACCTCAACCTGTTCGGCGGGGGATATCGCTCACAGGCCGAGGGGGCGATGGAGCGGCTGCTCGCCGCGTAGGCACATGCGGCGTCAGGAGCGCGTCAAGGCCGCTTCCGACTCAACCCGGACGGGCGAGTCTCTTCGAAGCGGCCCAAAACGACCCGGTCAGCTCTTCGGCACCAGCGGCACTACTTCGGCCATGAAGCGCTCCATCGCGGAGAGCGACTCGGCGAGTGTCGACCGGCCGAAGTTGAACAACAGGTCGTTCACCCCCAGCGCACGGAACGCAGCGATGTCGCGTGCAACGTCGCCGTCGCTGCCCGTGAACACGCGCCGTTGTCCGTCGACGAGCTTGAGCGTCTGGCCCTCCTTGTACCAAGCGGCCCAGTAGGCGAGGGCGATGCCGTCCGGGTCGCGCTGTGCGCGTTTGGCTTCCTCGCGCAAGCCGGCGATCGCTTGCGTATAGCGCTCCACCGTATCGAGGGGATATTGCGGATTGGAGCCGATCGGATACCAGGCATCCCCCAGCGCCACCACCCGGCGCAGCGCCGCCGGGCTCTCGCCGCCGATCCACAATGGCGGGTGCGGCTTTTGCACCGGCTTCGGCAGGAAGCTGATGTCGGCGAAGCGAGCATAGCGGCCCTCGAAGCGCGGATCGTCCTCCGTCCATAGCGTTTTGAACGCACGCAGGTACTCGTCGGTGACCTTGCCGCGCTCGGAGAACGGTGGCGCACCCACCGCCTGGAACTCCTCATCCAGCCAGCCGGCGCCGATACCCACCACCACGCGTCCCTGCGACAGCACGTCGATGGTGGCCAGCGCCTTGGCCGTAAACACCGGTGGCCGATGCGGGACGACCATCACCGAGGTCAGCAGGCGAATCTTGCGGGTGGCGGCAGCGAGAAAGGCGAGCAGCGCGAGCTGCTCCAGACAGTCTCCGTCCGCAGCGCCCACCATCTTGCGCTCGGCGTTGTAGGGATAGGGCGATGCGATATTGCGCGGGATCACGATGTGGTCCGACAGCGCGAGGTAGGCGAAACCGAGCTCCTCTCCGCGCTCGGCGAGCGCGAGCACGCCTTCCCGGGTCGCGAGCGGGCCACGCGTCGGGATGCTGAAGCCGAAATTCATGCGGGCAGGTCCGGAATGTTTCATCGAGGATCCGGGCTAGTGTAGCTGCCGCTCGGATAACCGGCAGCCGTCGTTCCGGGCGCGGCCGCCACTGGGTGATGCGAACGTCGTCGTTCCCCTCGTGCACCAGAGATTCTGCTTTGCTCACGGCGGTAACCGGACGCTGGTGTCTACGTTGTCTACGTCGTCGACGCATCCCCTACGGCCGGAACTCTGGCAATCTTGGCCCCTTCGATTTCGAGCGGACGAGGCGGCAATGGCGGCGGGCGACTGGGAATCCGAAATGCAGGCGGCGCTCGCCCGGTTCACCGGGCCGGACGTGAGCACAGTCGAGACGCTGCGCGCCCAGTCGGGCCTCGACCTCCTCCGGGGCATGGTCGAGGGCCGCGTGCCGCGCCCGCCGATCACCGATACGCTGAACTTCTACCTGATCGAGGTCGAGCGCGGCCGGGCGGTCTTTCAGGGCACGCCGAAGCCGGCGTTCTTCAATCCCATCGGGTCCATCCACGGCGGCTGGACGGCGACGCTCCTCGATTCGTGCATGGCGTGCGCGGTGCACACCACGGTCCCCGCCGGGCAGGGTTACACGACGGTGGAGTTCAAGCTGAACCTCGTCCGGCCGGTAATGCCGGATAGCGGCCCGTTGCGGGCCGAGGGCAAGGTGATCAGCACCGGGCGGACGATCGCGACGTCGGAGGGCCGGCTGGTCGACGAGAGCGGGAGGCTGTACGCGCACGGCACGGAGACGTGCCTGATCTTCCCGCTATGAGAAGGCAAAAGCCCGCACGGTCTGCCCGTGCGGGCCCCGGATTCGAAGCGTCTTACGCGGTCTGCTTCGCGGCGAGCAGCTTCTGCAACTCGCCCGACTGATACATCTCGCGCAGGATGTCCGATCCCCCGACGAACTCGCCGTCGACGTAGAGCTGGGGGATCGTCGGCCAGTTCGCGTACGCCTTGATCCCCTGGCGGATCTCCGGCTCCTCGAGCACGTTCACGCTGAAGAAGTCCTTCACGCCACAGGCGTAGAGGATCTGAACCGCGGTCGCGGAGAAGCCGCACTGCGGGAATTGCGGCGTGCCCTTCATGTACAGCGCCACAGGATGGCTGGTGACCTGCTGCTTGATCGTGTTCTGGACGTCCATGTGCGTGCCCTCGAAATACCTGACTGGAATGGTTGGGATTGTAGCATCCGCCACCGCCGCCGTCACGCGTAGCCCACGCTCCGGTGGTCGAGTGCCACCGACTTCACGAGCGCATACGCCGGCCGGCCCGGGGCGAGCCCGAGTTCCTCGGCCGAGCGGCGGGTCAGGCGGGCGAGCAGCGACACCTGGCCGACCTCGATCCGGACGTCGACCTCGGGGCCGCGCGGCGCGCCGATCTCGGCGATACGGCCGGCGAGCACGTTGCGCACGCTGATTCCCGCCGGACGTTCGAGCGCGATCGACACGTCCCGCGCGCGGATGCGCACGCGAACCCGCTCGCCGGGCAGCGCGTCGACGCCGGTGCATTCCAGCTCGCCGCCCGGGAAGGCGAGCGTGGTGATCCCGTAGTCGAGGTCGTGCGCGGCGACGACCGTATCGAGCACCGCCCCGCCCTCGAATCGTCCGGTCATCGGCCTGAGGTCGAGCCGCGCCATGATCTCCGGGACCGGGCCGCACGCAACCGAACGGCCGTCCGACATCAGCACCATCCGCTCGGCGAGCCGCACGATCTCCTCGATCTCGTGCGTCACGTAGACCATGGGGATCCGCAGCTCGTCGCGCAGCCGCTCGACGTAGAACAGGATTTCGCTCTTGCGGCCGGCGTCGAGCGACGCGAGCGGCTCATCGAGCAGCAGGATCCGCGGGCTCGCGAGGAGCGCGCGCCCGATGGCGACGCGCTGTTTCTCACCGCCCGACAGCGCGGCCGGCCGGCGCTCGAGGAGCGGTGCGATGTCGAGCAGGCTGATCACCTGGTCGAGCACCGCGTAGCGATCTTCGGCTGCCGTGAAGAATCGGCCGTAGAGGAGATTCTGCCGTACCGTGAGATGCGGAAAGAGCCGGCCCTCCTGGAAGACGTAGCCTACGCGCCGCCGCTGAGCGGGAACCCACACGCGGCGGGCCGTATCGACTAGCACCCGGCCGTTCACGAGGACGCGCCCTTCGTCGGGCCGGACCAGGCCGGCGATCACGTTCACGAGCGTCGTCTTGCCCGCCCCGGACCTGCCGAACAAGGCGGTCACCGCGACATCGGACGCGAACGACGCCTCCAGGCGAAAGCCGCCCTGCCGGTGCCGGACGTCGACTTCAAGCATCGCGGCCCGCCGCGCGCGCCGTCGCGCGCCGCACCAGGAGCTCCGAGGCGAGCAGCGCGCCGAGCGACAGCACCACGGCGATGAAGGACAGCCGCAGCGCCTGGAGGTCGCCGCCGGGCACCTGCGTGTACGTGTAGATCGCGATCGGCAGGGTGCGCGTCTCGCCGGGGATGTTCGACACGAAGGTGATCGTGGCGCCGAACTCGCCGAGACTCCGGGCGAAGGAGAGCAGCGCCCCGGTGACGATCCCGGGCAGCATGAGCGGCAGCGTCACGGTCGCGAAGACCCAGGCCGGGTTCGCGCCGAGCGTCGCGGCGGCCGACTCGATGCGGGTGTCGATCGCCTCGATCGAGAGGCGCATGGCGCGCACCATCAGCGGGAACCCCATCACCGCCGCGGCGATCGCGGCGCCCGTCCAGCGGAACGCCACGACGACGCCGAAGGCGCTCTCGAGCCAGCCGCCGATCGGTCCCTTGCGTCCGAGGACGAGCAGGAGGAAATAACCGACCACCACCGGCGGCAGCACGAGCGGGAGATGCACGACGGCGTCGAACACGCTCTTGCCCGGGAACCGGGCACGCGCAAGGAGCATCGCCACCGCCACCCCGAGCGGCAGGCTCGCGGCGACGCCCGAGAGCGAGACCCGGAGGCTGAGCCGGATCGCTTCCCATTCTTCCGGCGTCAGCCCGGGCATGCGTTACTCGAGAACGGTGAATCCGAACTTCTCGAACACCGGCTTCGCCGCGGTCGACCCGAGGAACCGCAGCAGGCTCGCTGCCTCGGCGCTCCCGGCGGCCGTCGTGATGGCGGCAGGATACACGATGGCGGGATGCGTCCCCGCGGGGAAGGTCCCCACCACCCGCACTTTCGGCTCCACGGCGGCATCGGTCGCGTACACGATGCCAAGGGGACACTCGCCGCGCGCGACGAGCGCAAGCGCCGCGCGGACGTTCTCGGCGCGCGCCACGCGCGACGCCACGCCCGCCCACGCGCCAAGCGCTTCCAGCGCCGCCTTGCCGTACTTCCCGGCCGGCACGGAGTCCGGGTCGGCCATCGCGAGCCGTCCATCGCCAAGGGTTCGCGCGAGCGGCATGCTCCGATCGATCGGGAAGCTCGTCTGGCTCCCGGCGGGCGCGATCAGCACGAGCCTGTTGCCGAGGAGGTTGATGCGCGTCCCCGGCTTGACCAGCTGCCGGGACTGCAGGTAATCCATCCAATCGAGATCCGCCGAGATGAAGACGTCGGCCGGCGCGCCGGCCTCGATCTGCCGCGCGAGCGCCGAGCTCGCCCCGTACGACACGACCACCCTGGTCCCGCGCTGCCGCTCGTGCATACTGACCGCTTCGTCGAGGGCATTCTTCAGGCTCGCGGCCGCGAACACCGTGACCGGTGGCGGGCCTTGCGCGAGCGCCGCGGGCGTTGCGAGGCAGGCGAGAACGGCGAAGATGGCGAACGAGGCTCGATGCGCCGGCACAAGGGCCCTCCTGCGTTATAGCTTGCCGACTATATCGCATCGCGGGTTGGGGCAGAACAATCGCATTCCGGCCGGCTTCCGCCTCACGCTAGAATCCCCGGGGATGAAGCCCGCCAACGTTACCCTCGGCCTGCGGCTGCGCGTCGTGCTCGAGCGCGACATCGCGATCGGGCCGGGCAAGGCCGACCTGCTGGAAGGCATCGCCGCGACCGGCTCGATCTCGGCCGCCGCGGCGCGCCTGGGGATGAGCTACAAGCGGGCCTGGCTGCTGGTCGACACGATGAACCGGTGCTTCCGGACGCCGCTCGTCGCCGCCGCCAAGGGCGGACAGTCGGGCGGCGGTGCGGACCTCACGCCGCTCGGCGCGGAGGTCCTTACCCGCTACCGGGCGATGGAGCGGCGCGCGTCGCGGGCGGCGGCGGGCGATCTCGCCGCGCTCAAGCACCTGCTGCGCGGCGCGGGCACGCGCGCGCTCACGGGGCGCGTCCCCCGGCGACGCGCGTGATCCCGGCGAGGTCCGGCCAGTTCGAGACCGCGGCGTAGCCGTAGATCCCGAGCAGGCTCCGGCAGCGCTCGGCCTGGTCGAACCCGTGCTCGAAGAGGAGCCACCCGCCGGGCACGAGGTGCGCTTTCGCGCCGGCGACGATCGCGCGGATCGCGTCCAGCCCGTCGGGCCCGGCGACGAGCGCGGTGCGCGGCTCGAACCGGAGGTCGCCCTCGCCGAGATGCGCGTCGCCGGCGGCGACGTAGGGCGGGTTCGAAACCACGAGGTCAAAGCGTTCGCCCGCGACCCCGGCGAACCATTCCCCTTCCACGAACCGGATCGCCGCGGCGTGGCGTCGTGCGTTCTCGCGCGCGACGGCGAGCGCCGCGCGCGAAGCGTCGACCGCGATCACCTCCGCGTCGGGTGCCGCGTGCGCGATCGCGACCGCGATCGCCCCGGACCCGGTGCCGAGGTCGAGCACGCGGCCGGCGCGGTTCGGCAGGCGCTCGAGCGCGAGGTCGACGAGGCGCTCGGTCTCCGGGCGGGGGATCAGCACGTCGGAGGTCACCTTCAGCGAGAGCCCGTGGAACTCGCGCTCGCCGGTGAGGTAGGCGACCGGCTCGCCGGCGCGGCGGAGGAGGAACAGGCGCTCGACCCCGCGCACGCTCTCGGCGTCGAGCGTCCGCTGGGACGCGGCGAGGAGCCGCGCCCGCGAGAGCCCGAGCGCGTGGGCCGCGAGCACCTGCGCCTCGAGCGGCGGCAGCCCGCTCGAGGCAAGCAGCGCGGCGATCGTGAGGCTCAAGCGGCGGCGCTTTCGCCGAGCGCCGCCAGCTGCTCGGCCTGGTGCTCGGCGGCGAGCGCATCGACGATCTCGTCGAGATCGCCGTCCATGATCGCGGCGATCCGGTAGAGATCGAGCTTGATCCGGTGGTCGGTGACCCGGCCCTGGGGGAAGTTGTAGGTGCGCACGCGGTCGGACCGGTCGCCCGACCCGACGAGCGATTTCCGCGTCGCCGCCTCCTTCGCCCGCTGCTCGCGCTCCTTCACGTCCTTGATGCGCGCGGCGAGCAGCGCCATCGCCCGCGCGCGGTTCTTGTGCTGCGAGCGGTCGTCCTGGCACTCGACCACGATCCCGGTCGGAAGGTGCGTCATGCGCACCGCCGAGTCGGTCTTGTTGACGTGCTGCCCGCCGGCGCCGGACGCGCGGAAGGTGTCGACCTTGATGTCGGCCGGGTTCAGCTCGACGTCGCCGACCTCGTCCGCCTCGGGCATCACCGCGACCGTCGCGGCCGAGGTGTGGATGCGCCCCTGCGTCTCGGTCGCGGGCACCCGCTGCACCCGGTGGCCGCCCGACTCGAACTTGAGCTTCGAGTACGCGCCGTTCCCGACGATGCGCGCGATCACCTCCTTGAACCCCCCGAGGTCGGACGGGCTCGAGGACAGCACCTCCACGCCCCAGCCCTTCCGCTCGGCGTAGCGCGAGTACATCCGGAAGAGGTCGCCGGCGAAGAGCGCCGACTCGTCGCCGCCGGTGCCGGCGCGGATCTCGACGAAGATGTTGCGCTCGTCGTTCGGGTCGCGCGGCAGCAGCAGGCGCTGGAGCTCGTCCTCGAGCGCGGCCATCTGCTCCTTCGCGCTCCTCGCCTCGGCTTCGCCGAAGGCTTTCATCTCCGGGTCGCCCGCCATCTCGTTCGCGGCGGCGAGGTCGGCCTCGGCCGCGCGGTAGGCGCGGTAGCGCGCCACGACCGGCGTGATCTCGGCGAGCTCGCGCGTCAGGCG
>Ga0335082_10006817_pt1 | contig 12439 bp, 6 predicted proteins | sample Lox_Sample_41_FD_206718 | JGI IMG/M metagenome (GOLD analysis project Ga0335082, IMG submission 206718) | Soil microbial communities from Loxahatchee National Wildlife Refuge, Florida, United States - Lox_Sample_4.1 | ecosystem: Environmental > Terrestrial > Soil > Wetlands | place: USA: Florida...
TGTCGAGGACCTCCATGAAGGTCGCGAGCATAACAGTGCCGGCGATGAACCAAGGATTGACGGCGGGAGCAGAGACTTGGGGGATGTTGGATAGAGCGGCTTCGGATTGTGCGGCGACGCTCATAGGCGTTTTTTTCTTTAGTTTACGCCTTAAGATGACGCGCGATTGTGGCAAAGTTCACAGGCGGGAGAGAAGCACAGAAGCAAAGAAGAAAGAATGCCAAACGCGGAGACGCTGCGTGAACAAAGAAAGAGGACTGGCATAAAAGCCGGCGTTACGTCCGGAAAGCGACTTGATCAATGGATGGATGGGGGACGGGTAGAAAGGACGATGAGGAGTTGCGCGATGTAGTAAGGAATAAGGACAAGAGCAGGAGCGAGGAGGAGGGCGGTGTGGAAGCGGTCCCAGGCGAGGAGGGTGTCGGAGACAAGGAAGAAGACTGCGCCGATTGCGGCAAGTTTTGCGGCAGAGGTGTGGAAGAGGAGGAAACGTCCAATGGCTTGGGCGGTCATGGTGGAGAGGGCAAAGGCGTAGATGGCGACGGGAAGCATGAGAGCAGGGGGAAGATTTGGACGGAGCACGAAGAAGCTTGCGGCAGCGATGGCGAGGAAGATCAACCAGATGAGCCAGCGGGCGGGAAATCTGGCGTCGCGAGTGAAGGCGACGATGTAGCAGAGATGCATGAGGAGGAATGAGGCGAGGCCCGGGAGGAAGAACTTGTCGGGCTGGATGAGGAAGATGTCTCCCACAAGCGAGAACAAGAGGCCAATGGAAATCCAGAATGCAAAGGGCTGTTTTGCCCGGCGCAAAAAGCGAAGGGTCAGCAAGAGGAGCAAGAGCGTGGCTAGGGGCTTGAAAAAGACAATGAGCCAGAAGTTGTTGACGAGGGTGCCGGCGATCGCAAGGAGAGCCGCGGCGACCGCGAGGCCCAGGAGGGCGGTGGAGTTGCGCGTCATGCGGTGGTTAAGAAGAGCTTAACGCAGAGACGCAGAGTTCGCAGAGGAAAGGCGAAGCGTGGGATCCAGACATGATCCATCCTGCGCGGCATAGCATGTGCTTCGACCTTGATTTAAGTGGAAATTCCGCCGCAGTCCCTCCACTGCGCAGCGGGCACGCCAAAATGCGACGCGGAAGAAAAAAACCGGCCGCTCCGGTCGGGATGGCAACAAGCGGACAGGCTAAAACCAACCGGCCGCGCCGAGCAAGCTCGACGTCTACAAAGTGGATTCCGCGAGTTTCACCGGAGCGGGGCTTTGCCGTTGAAGCGGGCTGAGGGGCCGAGTACTTCTTCGATGCGGAGGAGTTGGTTGTATTTGGCGATGCGGTCGGTGCGGGAGGCGGAGCCGGTCTTGATCTGGCCGGCGGCGGTTGCGACGGCAAGGTCCGCGATAAAGGTGTCTTCGGTTTCGCCGGAGCGGTGAGAGATGACGGAGTTGTAGCCGGCCTTGCGGGCGAGTTCGATGGCATCGATGGTTTCGGTCACGCTGCCGATCTGATTGAGCTTGATGAGAATGGCGTTGGCGATGCCTTCGTTGATGCCGCGAGAGAGGCGCTCGGTGTTGGTCACGAAAAGATCGTCGCCGACGAGCTGGATTTTCTTCTTAGAAGACTTGCTGCCGACACTTTGCGTGAGAGCTTTCCAGCCGGCCCAGTCGTCTTCGGCCATGCCGTCTTCGAGGGAGACGATGGGATATTTTTCGACCCAATTCGCCCAATAAGCGGCCATTTCGGAAGAAGAGTGCGCGGACTTGTCGGATTTCTTGAAGACGTATTTGCCGCTGGCTTTGTCATAGAACTCGCTGGCGGCGGGATCGAGAGCGATGGCGACCTGTTCGCCGGGCTTGTAGCCGGCGGCGCTGATGGCTTCAAGCACGATCTGGATGGCTTCTTCGTTGGATTTGCAGCTTGGGGCGAAGCCGCCTTCGTCGCCGACGGCGGTGGAGTAGCCGTGTTTTTTCAACGCGGATTTTAGGGAATGGAAGACTTCGACGCCCCAACGGAGCGCTTCGCGGAAAGAAGGCGCGCCAACGGGCATGGCCATGAATTCCTGGAAGTCCACGGAGCTATCGGCGTGAGCGCCGCCGTTGAGGATGTTCATCATCGGGACGGGGAGGAGATTCGCGGAGGTGTCGGTGGAATAGCGGGAGAGATATTTGTAAAGCGGCTGCTTGAGGGCGACGGCGGAGGCGCGTGCGGCGGCCATGGAGACGGCGAGGATGGCGTTGGCACCGAGGCGGGATTTGGTGGGTGTGCCGTCAAGGGAGATCATTTTGTGATCGAGGGCGCGCTGATCGGCCGCATCGAAACCGGTGATGGCCTTGGCGATTTCGGTGTTGACGTTGTGGACGGCTTTGAGGACGCCTTTGCCAAGATATTTGGATTTGTCTCCGTCGCGGAGTTCGAGGGCTTCGTGTTCGCCGGTGGAGGCGCCGGAGGGAACGGCGGCGCGGCCAAAGGCGCCGGATTCGAGAGTGACGTCGGCTTCGACGGTGGGATTGCCGCGAGAATCGAGGATCTGGCGGGCGTGGACGCCGGAGATTTTGGTGGACATGGTGTGTGGCGACTCCTGAATGGATTGAAGCGAACGATTATTGTAACAAAGGACAAGAAGTGGCGAGCGGGCGACCATTGCTTGGCGACAAGAAAGAGGCCCTGCTGCGCAGGGCGGGCATAAAGGCCAGCGCTACATAGAAGAGCGAAGAGATGGAGAGTGGCCCATCTCAGGAGGTGGGCCCTACAAATTCAAGGCCGATGCTATTGGCCGATGGCTGTGAGTTGTTGGCTTTCTTAGACGGCCTCGGGTTCTTCGATTAGGGATTCCTGGCGGACGACGACGACGATGCCGGAAGGGGTGACGTGGAAGCGGCGCCTGTCGGCTTCGACGTCGTAGCCGATTTGGGTGTGCTCGGGCAGGCTGACGTGGCGGTCGATGATGGCGCGGCAGATGCGCGAGTGGCGGCCGATATTCACGTGGTTGTAGATGATGGAGGCGGTGACTTCGCAATAGCTGTTGACGCGGACGTCGTAGCCGAGAACGGAATTCTGCACGCGGCCACCAGAAAGAATGGAACCGTGGGCGACGATCGAGTCGAGGGCGATGCCCATGCGGTCGGCGTCGGCGAAGACGAATTTCGCCGGCGGATATTGCTGCTGCCAGGTGCGCAAGGGCCACTCCTTGTCGTAGAGGTTGAAGACCGGAGAGACGCTGACGAGGTCCATGTTGGCTTCGTAGTAAGCGTCGATCGTGCCGACGTCGCGCCAATAGTTGGACTCCCTGGAGTTTTCGTCGACGAAGTTGTAGGCGAAGACGCGATGCTTGGAGATGATGCGGGGGATGATGTCCTTGCCGAAATCGTGAGAGGACTTGGGGTCTTCGGCGTCGGCAAGGAGCGTGGGGATGAGGAGCTGCGTGTTGAAGATGTAGACGCCCATAGAGGCGTTGCAGTGGGTCTGCTTGTGCGGCGAGGTTTTGGGCTTGTGGGGTTTTTCCTCGAAGCCCACGATGCGCCAATTCCTGTCGGTTTCGATAACGCCAAATTGACGGGCGGCTTCGGCGGCGGGCACTTCGATGGTGGCGACGGAAACTTCGGCGCCGGAATCGACGTGCTGCTGAAGCATTTTGGCGTAGTCCATCTTGTAGATATGGTCGCCGGAGAGCATGAAGGTGTACTTGGAGTGCTCACTACCGATGGAGTAAATGTTCTGGTAAACGGCGTCGGCGGTACCCTGATACCACTGCTGGGAGACGCGCATCTGCGGGGGAAGGACTTCGATGAATTCGCCGATGCCCATGAGCGGCGACCAGCCGGCGCGAATGTGGCGCGAAAGGCTCAGAGCCTTGTATTGCGTGAGGACAAAAACACGGTGGAGGCCGGAGTTGATGCAGTTGGAAAGGGTAATGTCAATGATGCGATAGAGGCCGCCGAAGGGGACGGCGGGTTTGGCGCGATCGCGGGTGAGGGGCCACAAGCGCTCCCCTTGTCCTCCGGCGAGAAGAACACCGATGGCATCGCGCATATCGGGCATGAGGTAGGCTCCCGAGATAGGATTTTTTGCGGCTCACCAGTGTACCAGCAGTGGGAAGAGGAAGGCAGCGCCAACGGTAGATTACAAAGTGGATACGAGTAACCATCGAGTTATGTAAGGGACGATGCGTATGTCCTTGGGCCAAAGACTACTTGACTTAGAGGGGCGGAATTGACTACAAGAAGCCAACAACCTCGTGAGATAATGAATGTGGGGCAGTGCGACAGGGATGCAATGGCACTGCAATCAGGTAATCCGAACCGGAATTGGGGTGAAGTACATTGGCAGAAGTCGTCATTCAAGAGAATGAATCCTTGGAGAATGCCTTGCGGCGCTTTAAGCGCAAGGTGCAACAGGAAGACATCATCAAGGAGATCAAGAAGCACAGCTTTTACATGAAGCCCGGCGAAAAGCGCCGGGCCAAAGAAGCGCTTTCGCGGAAGCGACTACGCAAGAAGCAGCGTCGCGAGCAGGATTAATTTCTGAGCGAGACGCGGCTCGGCGCCGCACTTCCGGGATCAGGCCCCTATCAGGCAGAGCAAGTTGGGTATTTGTTCCTATTCTTCGCCCGCAGGCCCTTGGGATCCGTGCCCGGCGTCCCCCGGTTACAGGTCTAGGAAAGCGCTAAGGCCCGTGGTGCAAGAGCCCGGCCCCCCGCCCGATACGGGTCCAGGGGGAGCGGGTCATGGAATTCCACGATAAGGTGCTGAAGTGTTCGGAGTGTGGCGCCGAGTTTGTGTTTACAAGTGGCGAACAGATGTTTTTCGCCGACAAGGGATTTAAAAACGAACCGAAGCGCTGCAAGGCGTGCAAGGCAAAGCGGGCGGAATCGGGTGGAGGCGGAGGAGGGGCACCTAGAGCGGAAACGAAGACCACCTGCTCACAGTGCGGGAAGGAAACTACGGTTCCCTTCCGGCCAACGCAAGGACGTCCGGTGTTTTGCCGGGAGTGCTTCCAGGCCAGAAGGTCGATGGGAGCGGCGTGATTTAGATAATAGAAATTAGAAGATAGATTTGGCCGCCGGGAGATGCCCAGGTCATTGGGATTCCAATGACCGAGGATGGGTTCTCCCGGCGGTTTTGTTTTTGGGGAGAAGCCAACGCAATTTGTGGGATTGTCGCGTCTTTGATTCCATCGATTGACGCTAGACGGCGCTGGTAGCGTTCGCTTCTCTCAACCCAAGCCGGCATAAAGCCAGCGCTACATTGAGACGGATCGCGGATGCACCGACTCGGCTAAATAGGACTGGAGGTGGGCGAGGGAGTCGGGCATGTTTTTCCGGCCGAAGCCGAAACGGATGTGGCGGGGTTCGTCGTAGACGGTGCCCGGAAGGAGTAGGATGCCGGCCTCGAGGACAAGGGTTTCGCAGAAGGCGAGGACATCTTGCTGCGGTTTGAAACGGGCGAAGCCGATAGTGGCGGCGTTGGGCGGAGTCCAGTCGAAGAGATCGGCGTGGCGGGAGAAGAAGCCCGAGAGCAGCGGGAGATTGTGGCGGACGATGGCGAGATTGCGATCGATGAAATGCTGGCGGTGACGGAAGGCGAGCGCGGTGAGGAATTCGCTGGGGGCGCTGGCGCAGATTGTCGTGTAGTGCTTGAGGGAGATGATTTTTTGGAGGAATTCCGTGTCGTGTGAGGCGAGCCAGGCGAGGCGGAGGCCGGGGAGGCCGTAGGTTTTGCTGACGGAGCCGAGGCTGATGGCGCGGTCGTAGAGATCGCAGGCGGCAGGGAGACGGTCGGCGGGATTGTGTTCGAGTTCGCGGTAGACTTCGTCACAGAAAACGTAGATGCCGTAGCGCGCGGCGAGTTCCAGAACATTGCGGAAGATTTCAGGAGGCATGAGCAGACCCGTGGGATTGTGGGGCGTGTTGATGTAGAGGGCACGGGTGTTGGGGCGGATCAACGCGTCGAGGGCGGCGAGGTCGTGGGCCCAGCCGTTTTCGGGCTTGCGGCGCCATTCGGAAATGGCCGCGCCGGTGCTTTTGGCGACGGTGAGCGCGCTTTCGTAGCAGGGCGTTTCGACGATGGCGTGATCGTTGGGCGTGAGGAGCGCGTGATAGAAGAGGAAGATAGCTTCTTCGGCGGCGGAGACGACAACGAGTTGATCGGGAATGATCGAATTGTAGATGGGGGCGAGGGCCTCCCGGAGCCATGGAGCACCGGGAGATTCGGTGTATCCACACCAGTGCCGGAGGAAGGCGTCGTGGGCAGCGGGTTCGAGAGCAAGGACATCAGCGATGGTGACCGATTCGGCGTCGGAGGAGGAAAGGAGGTATTTGGCGGAGAATTCATGGCGCGCCATGTATTCCTCGATGCGGAAGGGCGTGATTTGCATGGGGAGAGTTTGGCAGTGGACAGGGCGGGAGTCGAGGGGCAAATTGGATGGGAGTAGGGTCGGTAGTTGATAGTCAAAAGCGAGGGTCGAGAGCTGACAGTAAAGAATCAGACTGGCCGGCGATGCCGGCCGCACTAAATCAATGGGGGACACGGGAGCGGAGGAATACGAAGACGGAGGCGACCAGGACGAAAAGCATGGAGCCGAGGACGCCGAGAGTGTGGAGGAAGCCGAGACGGCGGGTGTGAGACGCATCGGGCTTGGCGCGCTCGCCATTTTGAACGGTCATCGGGACCTGGAAATCGGCAGAGTCGACGGAGAAGAGTTGGGCTTGCGCGACGTGCTGCTGGGCCGCGGCAGGAGATGAACCACCCGGGAAGTTGGCATGACCCAGCGCATGCGGCGGTGCAGTTGGCGGCTGGCAAGGGCCGGGAACTTCGACGCAATTATTGCGGTGGGAGGCTTCGTTCACGATGTTGTATTCGAAGGCCCAGCGCGAGGGAATGACGGTCGAAACCCATTGCATGGCGGTGGGCATGCGGTAGATTTGCTTCAGGCCACCGCCTAGGACAATCACGGGCAACAAAACGATGGGAAGGAGAGCGATGGCGCTTTCGGTGCTCGAGGAGCGCGCGGAAATGGCCAGGCCGAGCGACGTGCCGACGGCAGAGGCGAGAACGAGAACCGCGCCGATGCGCCAGAAGTCGGCTTTGAGATCGCAGAGGAAATAGACGATACCGAGCATGACGGCGCATTGCGCGACGGAAAGGGCGAGGAGAAGGAGGAATTTGGAGAAGACGTAGGAGGGCAGCTTCAGGTTGACCATGCGCTCGCGGTAGAAGATGGTCCATTCGCCGACGATGTCGCGCGTGGCGTTGTTGCAGCCGAACCAGATGGCGGCGACGACCATGAGGATGTGGATGCCGATGATGTTGGCGGACATGTCCTGGAATTGCTGGAAGGTGGAGGCGGTAGCGGCGACTTTGCCGTAGACGAGAACGATGAGCGCGGCGATGAGCGGGGATTGCAGGCCAAGGATGGCCATTTGCGCGCGATTGCGGACCTTGACGATGGCGTTGCGGCGGAGAAGCGTGAGCCACTGCGTGAAATTGATGTGGTGTCCGGCAGGCTTCACCGGAGCCTGAATGGTGGAAGCGGATTGGCGGGCGCGGTCTTCGACAAATTCCTTGCGATAGCGGGATTCCTTGAAACGGCGGGACCATTCGGTGGCGGGGGATTTCGCGAGGCCGGTGAGCAGGAGTTCGGGGCCTGGCTCGGCGCCGGTGGATTGAGTTTCTTCGGGCGAGCGGGGATGCAGGAAGTCGATGGAATCGGGATAGGCCGGACCGAAGAAGGCGAGCGTGCCGCAGCCGCCGGTGTCGCGCGCGAGCATGATGAGATTGTCGAATTCGCGGAAGACATGAAGGCTGGGTTGGTGGATGGTGGCGATGATGGTCTTGCCCTGGCCGGAGAGCTGCTTGAGGAGATGTATCACGCCTTCGGCGTCGTAAGAGGAGAGGCCGGAGGTAGGCTCGTCGAGGAAAAGGACCGGCGTGTCGGTGATGAGTTCCATGGCGATGTTGACGCGCTTGCGCTGGCCGCCGCTAAGAACCTTGTTTTCGGGAGACCCGATGATGGTGTCTTTTTTATCGGAGAGGTTCAGTTCGCGGAGAAGCTTGTCGATACGTGTTTCGATTTCGTCGTCAGTGAGATCGGTACGAAGGCGTGCGGAGAAATAGAGCGCTTCGCGGACGGTGAGCTGCGGGTGGACGATGTCGTCCTGGGGAACGTAAGCGAGTTGCTGAGAGAAGCGGTCGTAGTGGCGATAGAGATTGAGGCCGTTGAACAGTACATGGCCGGAGGCGGGACGCGAGTAGCCGTTGAGAGCTTTCAGGAGCGTGGTTTTTCCAGCGCCGGCGGGGCCCATCATGGCGATGAGTTCGGAAGGATAGGCGACGAGAGAAATGGGTTCGAGGAGAGGACGGCCGTCAGGAGCGAGGACGGTGACGTCCTGGGCTTCGATGCTGACGTTGCCGGCGTAGTCGCGGCGGGCGAGGTTGCCGTCGGGAAGAACCTGGAAGCGGACGCTGCCGATGCTGATTTCCTGGCCGGGCTGAACCTGGGTTTTGGAGGAGATGCGAACACCGTTGAAGAAGGTGCCGTTGAGGGAACCGAGATCTTCGATGAAAGTGCCGGCGGGCGTGCGGGTGAGTTTGGAATGGTGCCAGGAGATAGTGGGATGCGAGACGGGAATTTCGCAGGCGGGGTCGCGGCCGATGGTCATCGACTGCGCCTGGAACAGGACGGTGGCGAAGGCGGCTTCGCCAACGACGGCTTTGCGTTTCTGGAGGATCCAGGAGGCGGAAACTTTGTAGGAACCGAGGAAGATGTCGTCGGAGCGCTGCAAGGGGGCCCGTTGGATGCGATTGTGAATGCGATTGAGAGAGGTGCCATTGCGCGAGTTGAGATCTTCGAGGAAATAGGAGCCGTTTTCTTCGGTGATGCGGGCGTGGTGGGCAGAAACCATGGGGTAGTCGAGGCAGACATCGCAATCGGGGGAGCGACCGATGGTGATCGTGCGGGCAGCTGGGACGGCGGAAGCGACAGCAGTGCCGGATGAGGAAGCGGGAGCAGAAGCGGAGGCCTTGATACCCTCGGGCCAGGGCATGGGGACCTCGGTGGCGAGCAGAACGGGTTGGAGCGCGGAGATTCTTATAGGGGCACGCGGCTCAAGAAGGCGATTTTCGACGTAGGTACCGTTGCGGGAGCCGAGGTCTTCGAGGAGGAAGCCGCCGTCGGTTTCGGTGAGCCGGCAGTGTTGGCCGGAGACGGTAGGATCGGTGAGACGGATGTCGCAGGCTGCCGAGGTCCCGATGAGCCAGGATCGAGCAGGCTTTGCGGATTGGCTGGACATGAGGGTCCTCCGCGGGGGAGAGGAGTGTAGCACGGAGAGGATGAAATGAGTAAAGAGGAAAGACGAAGATGCAGGATGGTGAGGTTTACCACAGAGTTAGCAGAGGAGCCACATAGTTAACGGAGTAAGGGAGGCTCTTCGCTTCACTCAGGGCAAGCTGGCATGAGGACCAACGCTACAGAGAAGAAGAAAGAGAAGAACAAAGAGTGCCCGCCCCGCAAAGCCGTCCGGGGCGCAAACGCCGCGCCTTGGAAGGCGGCCCTACAAAGGCAGGTGGCCGGGGCGGGGAGTTGGACGTAGAATTTGGCACAGGAGAACTATATGAGGCGCGGCGTGGTGGGGGTGGTGGCGGGTTTGGCAGTAGTGCTGGCGGGGACCGCAGGAGTTTGCGGGGAGGGGACAGGGAAAACGTATTGGGTGAAGTTGGTGTGCGAGTCGGCGGACAAGATCGCGACGGTGAGTTTTGGGCCCAATGGCGCGAAGCTGGAAAAGACGACGGATACGCGGATTCTAAAGAGCGATATCAGCGGGCCGCACGGGATTGCATTTGCGCCAGACCGCAAGAATTATTTTGTGAGCATTGGGCACGGGCGGCCATATGGAACAGCATTGAAATACGACACGGCGACCGATGAGGTGATGAAACAGGTGGGGCTGGGGTTGTTTCCGGCGACGGCGGACGTAACGCCGGACGGGAATTTTCTGTTTGTGGTGAATTTCAATTTGCATGGGGATCCGGTGCCGAGCAGTGTGTCTGTGGTGGATACGAACCAGATGCTGGAGGTGGCGCGGATTCCGACATGCGTGATGCCGCACGGGTCGCGGATTGCGCGCGACGGGAGGCACCAGTATTCGGCTTGCATGATGAGCGATCTGCTGGTGGAAGTGGATGCGGAGCTGATGAAAGTGTCGCGGAGTTTTCGGGTGAGCGCTGGGAAAGAGGAAGGCTACACGGGAATCCCCAAGGAGGAACACCACGAAGGGATGAAGGTGCCGATGAACATGGCGGGGATTACGTGCAGCCCGACGTGGGCGCAGCCTTCGAGTGATGGGAGCCTGGTGTATGTGGCGTGCAATAAATCGAGCGAGATTGTGGAAGTGGACGCGAAGGAATGGAAGTTGATGCGGCGGATACCAGCGGGGAACGGAGTTTACAACCTTGGAGTGACTTCGGACGGGAAACTACTGCTGGCAACGAACAAGCGGGATGCATCGGTTTCGATTTTTGACATTGCGAGCGGAAAAGAATTGGCACGGTTGAAGACGAAGCGGAAAGTGGTGCACGGCGTGGCGGTGTCTTCGGATAATTTGTACGCATTTTTCACCGTGGAAGGAGTGGGCGAAGAGCCGGGGACGGTGGAGGTGGTGGATTTGCGGGAGATGAAAATTGTGGCGGAGGTGGATACGCCGCCACAGGCCGCGGGGATTGATTTTTGGAAAGTGGAGTAGTCATCCGTGATCAGAAAGGAGCGAGCAGAGAGCAGTAAAGCACGAGCCGATGTCGGAAATTGGGGGAAGAAGAGGCTGGCATAAGGCCAGCGCTACATAGAAGAAGGAAGAGAATTCGGAAAAAGAAAAGGCCGCAGCCTGGAAGAGTGAGGTTGCGGCCTTTGCGTTTCTACAGGGCAGGGGTAGTGGTGGAGCTGTAGGGGCGCGGCTTGCCGAGGCGGTAAATGCGCAGGCCGGAGTGGACATCGTTGACGTAGATCAGGCCATTGTGCGGGTAAGCCCCCCAGGCGAAGGGGAGATTGGGGCGGTAGCCTTTGGAATCGCCGGTCCAGATGTGGGCGATTTCGCGGCCCTGATTGTAGAGTTCGCCGCGGAGTTCGCCGGACACATCGAGGACGCGCGCGCCACCGTTGTAGTAGCCCATATACAAAACATCGTCGAAGACCCAGATGTTGTGCGAGCCGGCTTCCGGGACGCTGTAGGTGGCAACTTGTTTAGGGTTTTGGATGTCGGAGACGTCCACGACGTGGACGATACCGCGGACGGGAATGCGTTCGCGCGAGGCCAGACTAAAAATGCCGGGGAAGACCTCGTCCCCGACGAAGACGTAATTCTTGTAGCGATAGATGGCGTGGGCGCCGGCAAGCCAGCTGCCACCGTAGAGTTCCTCATAGTTGAAGCGGCAGTTGGAAACTAGCTTGGGATGCTCGGGGCTGCCGCCCTTAATGCCGTTGCCGACATCGAGAATGACGAGGCCGTCACGCCAATAGGCGAGATAGGCGAGGCCGTCGACCACCTGGACGTCGTGGAGATAACGGCCCGCCGTGGAAACGCCTTCGCCCTCGGGAAGAGCGATGGTCATTTGGCCGGAGCTTTCCACTTCCCAGCGGGCGACTTCCTTGGGATTTCTCACGTCGGCAAAATCGATGACGCGCAGAGAGCCGGTGGCGTCGTCAGTGAGATAGACATAGTGCGAGTTGATGTACGCGCTGTGAACGCCGCCAGTGACCGTGGCCGTGTATTCGGAAAGGACCTTCGGGCGCATGGGATCGGTGGTGTCCAGGAAGACGATGCCGTTTTTGCGGCTGGAAGCGCCTTCGCGGGTGATGACGCCGATTTTGCCGTCGGAGGTGACGCTAACGTCGTTGATGAGGCGCGCGTCGACTTTCAGAGTTTCACCGGGAAGCGGGTGGGTCGGATCGCTGATGTCGTAGACGTAGAGCTTGTCGCTGATTGCGGAGAGGTAGACGTAGTGGTCCCAAATCCATTCTTCGGCGAACTGTTCGTCGGGAGGCATGGCGAATCCGACGCGTTCGACTTCGCGGGCGATGTCGCGGGGAGCGACAACAACGCTGGCGGTGGCGGATTTATCGCCGACCGTGGCGAGGACGGTGTAGGTACCGGGGTTTTCTGCAACGAAGGCGCCGTCGGGAAAGATCTGCGCGCCAGTTCCCTGCACCGACCAGGTGATCTGGAATGGAATGGCAGCGCCGCTCTTGTCTTGCGCGGCAAAGTGAACGACGGTCCCCGATTTCGTGGAAGTGGTTTGGGGCGTGAGGGACAAGCTGGAGACGGTGTTCTTGACGACGTCAACGGTGGTTTCGCCGGAAACGCCTTCGGCTTCGACGTGGATGCGCGCCTTGCCGGGACTGAGGGCATGGACGAGGCCCGCGGCGTCAACGGTGGCGACCTTGGTGTCCAACGAAGTCCACGCG
>Ga0335082_10006818_pt1 | contig 12438 bp, 11 predicted proteins | sample Lox_Sample_41_FD_206718 | JGI IMG/M metagenome (GOLD analysis project Ga0335082, IMG submission 206718) | Soil microbial communities from Loxahatchee National Wildlife Refuge, Florida, United States - Lox_Sample_4.1 | ecosystem: Environmental > Terrestrial > Soil > Wetlands | place: USA...
ACCGAATTGATCTCGAACCCTTCCTACAACAAATTTAAGGCGAATATCTGGGATATCACCGGGAAGCTCGATACACTCGGAGATCGCATTCGAAAAATTGCGGGAAGGGTTGAGGAAGGAATTAAAGTCGTCATCACGCCGGGGATGCTTTTTGAGGCGCTAGGGTTCAGGTATTTTGGCCCGATCAATGGCCACAATGTTTCCCAGCTGGTGAAGATTTTCAGGGATATCAAAGGTCTTCACGGTCCCATTCTTGTCCACGTTGTCACGCGTAAGGGAAAGGGGTACAAGCCGGCCGAGCAGGATATCCAGGCCCTTCACGGCGTTACGCCGTTCGACAAAATCACAGGTCAGTCCCCGAAGAAGCCCGAGACCTTACCCCCGTACACGAAAGTGTTCGGCACAGCACTTCTGGAAATTGCACGAACGAATAAGAAAGTTGTGGGAATCACTGCTGCCATGCCCGACGGAACCGGTCTCGACATCCTCCAAAAGGAAATCCCGGAGCGCTTCGTCGATGTGGGTATTGCTGAACAGCATGCAGTAACGTTCTCTGCCGGGCTCGCCACACAGGGGTATATTCCGGTCGCGGCCATCTACTCGACCTTTCTGCAACGAGCGTTCGATCAGATTATTCATGACGTCGCACTGCAACACCTCCATGTCGTATTTTGCCTGGACCGGGGCGGATTGGTCGGCGCGGATGGTCCGACGCATCACGGTGTATTCGATCTGGCATACCTGCGATGTATCCCGAACATGATTGTCATGGCTCCGAAAGACGAATCCGAGCTTCGGGATATGCTCTTCACTGCAATCGAGTATACGGATGGCCCTGTTGCTGTGCGGTATCCCCGCGGAACCGGCTCGGGGGCCCCCTTGCGACTACATTTTACAAAGCTGCCTATTGGCAGGAGCGAAATCGTTCGACCCGGAAAGGACGTCGCAATTCTTGCCATCGGCAATATGGTATATCCGTCGCTGAAAGCGGCCGAGCTCCTTGTTTCCGACGGAATCCAGGCGGAAGTCGTGAACATGAGATTCGTGAAGCCGATCGATGCAGAAATGCTCCGGAAAATTTCTGAACGATTTGCCTACATCCTCACCGTTGAAGACCATGTTGTGCACGGCGGATTCGGCAGCGCAGTGCTTGAAGCCCTGGCCTCCGTGGCGAAGAACACCGTTCACGTAAAGGTCCACGGGATTCCCGATGAATTCATCGAGCATGGGTCGCCTTCGGAACTCTCTGCCATGCTGAAACTCGATCCCGCCGGAATTGCCAGCGTGGTAAAGAACTTTTTTCGCAATGCAAACCAATCTCAACCCGTCGCAACAGTAGTCTGATCCTGCCATGGAAAAAGTACGTCTTGGAATTGTCGGCCTGGGGTGGGTTTCCCAGGTGTTCCACATTCCGATCCTCTCAAAATTTGATGATGTGGAAATCGTTGCAGTGTGTGATCGAGACAAATCACGCTCCAAGATGATCGCCGAGAGGTTCGGCTTCCGGAAATGCTATACCGACTATGAGGAGATGCTTGCACACGAGGAGCTCGACGTCATCGATGTCTGCACGAGTACCGATGCCCACCTGCCGGTGACCCTGGCTTCATTAAAGGCGGGAAAAGACGTCTTCGTGGAAAAACCGATCGCTCGGCGTCATGCCGAGGCGGTGCAAATGGCGGAAGCGGCAAAGGAATTCAAGCGGAAACTCATGGTCGGGATGAACAATCGATTCCGCCCCGATACGATTATTCTCAAGAGCTTTCTCGACAAGGAGGAATTGGGAAAGATCTTCTATATCAAGGCAGGCTGGTTGAAGAAACTCTCGACCACGAACCCGTGGATCACCCAGAAAGATAAGTCGGGCGGGGGAGTCTTTCTCGACATGGGGATCGTCATCCTTGATCTTATCCTCTGGATGCTCGGCTTTCCGCCCGTCCAGCGCGTCAGCGCCACTATGTTCACGCAGCGAACGAAAAGTGTTGAAGACTCGTGCGTGGGATTCATCGAGATGAAGAATAACATCTCGGTGATGTTTGAAACGAGTTGGTCGCTGCAGTCGGAACAGGATTTCTTTTACTGCGATTTTTTCGGATCGGAAGGAAGCGCGAAGATCAATCCTCTCAGGGTTCACAAACAGCTGCATGGCAATCTCGTGAACGTCATTCCTGCCAAGAGTGAATCCCCTCTTAATCTCCACAAGAAGAGCTACGAAAACGAGCTTCGTCATTTTCTCGATGCTGTGCATGACCTTCATCCGGTCATATCAACGGGAGAGGAGGCCGTGCATCGGATGAAGATTGTTGAAGCCATTTATCAATCTGCCACAAAGAAAAGGGAGATCATCATCCGGTAATTTCCGGGATACCGGATTTCGCGTCCGCTTCGCACGCTATGAATCGCCCCCGTCTCATCGCACTCCTGACCGATTTTGGAAATGAGGACACGTATGCGGCTTCGATGAAAGGAGTCATTCTTTCCGTGTGCCCCACTGCGCGAATCGTCGATATTACACATGAGATTTCGCCGTATGCTATTTCGCAGGGAGCGTATTATCTCTGGTCCGTGTATCGCCACTTCCCGTCGGGGACGATATTTGTCGTTGTCGTCGATCCCGGAGTAGGTTCTTCCCGTCGAATTCTCAGTGTCCAGACTGATCGTTACACATTTCTTGCCCCGGACAACGGTGTGCTGAAGTACATGCTAATGCAAGAAGGGAAGCTCGAGGTGCGGGAGATTTCGAACCGCAACTACTTCTCGGATCACGTGAGCAGCACTTTTCATGGCAGGGATATTTTCGCTCCTGTCGCAGGATACCTTGCAAAGCGGGGTGCAATCTCGCGGCTCGGAAAGAAAACTACGCCGGAGTTTGGGCCGGAAAAGTTTGTTACAGCAGGACGCATGGTCCGAAGAAGTCGGTTGAAAGGATATGTGATTTCAATTGATCATTTCGGAAATATTATCAGCAACGTTCGGTTCCCGCAGGGAAAGGGCGGGTGGAAAGTTCGGCTAGGGAAGAGTGTCATTCGAAAAACGTATGCATATTATGGCGAGGCCGGAACGGGTGAGGTTTTCACCTTGAAAGGTAGCACCGGACTTCTCGAGATTTCAATGAAAGGAGAAAGCGCTGCCCGGCGACTGCGGGCGACATTGAACCAACCCTTGACCATCCAGCTATGAGAAAGAAAGGACAACTGCACGACGAGGCGATGATGCGGGAGTGCCTCAACCTGGCGCGAAAGGGGGCGGGGTCCGTTAGTCCGAACCCGCTTGTCGGTGCGATCATTGAGAAGAACGGCCGTGTCCTTGGCAGGGGGTTTCATGCGCGTTTTGGCGGTTCCCACGCCGAGGTCTCGGCCTTTCGAGCCGCTCGCTCGTCTACAGCCGGCGCAACACTCTACGTTAACCTCGAGCCCTGCAACTATTACGGCAAAACGCCTCCCTGCACTGATCTTATCATCTCATCGGGCATTACACGAGTAGTCGTGGGGATGCGTGATCCGAACCCGCGCATTTCCGGGAGAGGAATTGCTCAGTTGCGGAGGTCGGGCATTGCGGTAGAAACGGGTGTGCTGCAAACTGAATGTGAACGGATGAACGAGTTCTTTTCGAAATATATGGCCACTGGGATGCCATTCGTGACGATGAAGATCTCACAGACCGTTGACGGGAGAATTGCCCGCACGAGGGGTGAAAGGATCGGGATTACGGGCTCTGCGTCAAGTAAGTTCGTTCACACGCTAAGATCACGTTACGATGCCGTACTGGTTGGGGCAGGGACGGTGAAGAGCGATAATCCGTTGCTTACGGTCCGGGATGTTGCCGGCCGGAACCCCATTCGTGTTGTTGTGGATGGAAATCTCTCCACGAGACCTCAGAGCAGAATATATCAAACGGCACATGCCGGTACGATCCTCTACACTTCTTCGTCTTCAGCCCGACGTTACCCTTCCAGGATTGCGTCTTTCCGGAAGAAGGGGGTGCTCGTTATTCCGCTCAGAGCCGATCGACATGGATATGTGCCGATGCAACGCATTATGTCGAGTCTTGGGTCCCTGAGCTTTGCGTCAGTTCTTGTTGAAGGTGGTGCCGATCTCTTTCAAAGATGCTTATCGGCGAAAATTGCCGACAAAATATCTTTGCTCATCGCGCCAAAAATCTTCGGCCGCGGTCTCCCGGGGTTCGAGCACGCGTCTCTGGGTCAGCTACAGAATATTTCCATCTCCGAACTTGACGGCGACGTTCTGCTTGAAGGATACTTGCATTAATGCCAAATTAGAGGTATCTATAATCATGTTTACGGGAATTGTCGAATATATTGCGTCCGTTCAGAACGTCGCGAAAGCCGGCGGAGGCCTTCGATGTACGATTAATGCCGGTCCTCTTGCGCGCGATCTGAAGGTCGATAACAGCGTTGCCGTAAACGGTATCTGCCTGACTGTCGTCTCCCGTCGCGGGAAGAATATCGATGTCGTTGCAGTGGAGGAAACGCTCCGTAAGACAACGTTGCAGCACCTGAAACGTGGTGCCAGAGTGAACCTGGAACTTCCCCTCCGCTTCAATGATCGTCTCGGAGGACATCTTGTACTGGGCCATGTTGACGCCGTCGGAATTCTGACAAAAATTGATCAGCTCGAAACAAGCACGCTCTTCTCCGTGCAGATCCCGGCTGAGTTTCTGGACTATGTGATTCCCGTCGGTTCCATTGCCATCGATGGGGTAAGCCTCACGGTTGCGCAGATGGAAGCGGATGTCGTAAGAGTTGCCATCATTCCCTATACGCTGGAACATACTATCTTTTCTTCGTATCAGGTGGGAACCAAGGTGAATCTCGAATTTGATGTTATCGGAAAGTATGTCAGCCGGATGATGATGCATCGGTCGGGTGGAGACGATTCACATGCCGAAATTAACGTAGAGCATCTACGCGAAATGGGATTCTGAAGAATGGCACGTAAGGTCTATTACAAAGTCCTTCCCAATAAGTCGAGGGAGCTCCCCGATTCGGACTGGGAGGCGATTCTGAGGCTGCAGCACTGGTACAATTCGGAATTTGTCTGGACTGCCGGTCGTCTGGCATTAAAGATGTTTGCGGTGTTTCCAAACACGGAGAAGAAGGGTCTTTCCGCCGAGGAGACTGCAACAAGAATATCTGAGCGTCAGCGGGAATTGGAACAGGAGCAAAAGAGCCAAAACAAGATCATCCGTATTCTGCTCAGTGAAGGCCTTATTATCGCTCTGGCAGGAGGATATTTCGACAACTGTCTGGCAAGCGGATTCACACGCACGGCAGGAAATGAATTTAATGCATATCTGGTTTGTGAGTTTCTGCTCAAAGTATCCAGAATCCTCCCTGATCTCACCATCGACGTCTACGACGAGGGTGAATTTATCAAGTCGCACCATGTACAATTTTCTAACGGGAGTGTTTATGTACCGATCGAAGAGGAAGAGCGTCGGTGGTATTATGATGCGATAGTGAGAAATCGTCATGTCTTTTCAGTAGTGGATGCGGCAAAGTACGACAACCTGCCGCATTTTCGCGTGACCGTACCTGATTTCGACGAGCTGTCTCCACGGGAAAAAATGAGTGTGTTGAAGGACCGGAGCTGGCTGGGATTCGAAAATAACTACGACATCAACGGTGATGATATACAAGGATATGATCTCAACAAACGAGTCGTGGAGTTCTTTGTGTCGGAAGTGGGAAAGGGGAAGGTTGCAAAGCCGTCGGAGGAATAGCCGAAATTTCATGTCATTCTTGGAATTTTCGAGGAAGATTCGTATAATATAAGTTTGCAACGGGTTGATTTATCTAGAAAGGAATACATGTTTGCAATCCTGATTTTCATTGAAATCGTCGTAAGTATACTGCTGATTGTGGTTGTTCTCATGCAATCCAGCAAAGGCGGCGGGCTTGCCGGAACCCTTGGAGGAAGTGCCGTCGGAACGATGTTCGGGGTTCGGCGAACTGCCGATTTTTTGGGCAAGGCCACGATGTATCTCTCGGCAATCTTTATCCTTCTTTGCCTTGTGATCAACATATTCTTCCTTCCCGGCAAATCGACGACTACGGAGAGTATTATACAGCGCGGTAGTGCTCCCACTGCTGCTCCCAGGCCAGTACCGCCAACAAGTCAGCCGGCTACTACACCCGCCCAGCAACCGCAGGGGAAATAGTGTAGGCGTCTTGCATTGCGCCCATGGCTCAATTGGTAGAGCAGCTGACTCTTAATCAGCGGGTTCCAGGTTCGAGTCCTGGTGGGCGCACACCACCATTACGTTCCAGCGCCTCACATGTATCTCCGGTGAGACCTGGATCAAATTCTCCCGTCTCAAATAATTACTCTAGCAGAACTTGCTTTCTTTTCCGTTAGTTATGTAATGATAAGCACTAATAACGGAACATCTAAATTGATTTCTCCTGTCACCCTGAGCTCCATTGGAGTCTCACGATCACATGCGAATGTATTGCAGATGGTCGGAAAGGACTCGATAGATCTCCTCCACAGGATTTCGACCAATTCGTTGCTTGACATGCAGTCAAACTCTGCCAAATTCACAATCCTGACCACTGAAAAGGGGAGAATTGTTGATCTCATCCTGGTCCAGAAGATTGGGAGTGCGGAGGCCTTAGTGTATGTAAGTCCTGGACAGGCAAGCAAGATTAAAGCGTGGATAGAAAAATTTATTATCATGGATGATGTTCAGGTGACGGAGGTAAGTGCTATCTATTCGATGGTTACAGTCCTTTTCTCGAAAGGCTATTCGAGTAATGACTTGGACCGACCGGATTCATTTGACGGCATCTCGCTGATATGTTTGGCAGACCCATTCTGGAAAACGAAGCACGCTTATCGTGTATGCGGAAGAAAGGAGCACGTTGAGCGTTACCTTTTGGGATTTCCAAGTATCACTGAGCTCACGGCCGAAAGCTATGATGAGCTACGCATACTCGAAGGGATCCCTGTCCACGGCAAAGAGCTCAATGAGCAATTCAATCCGCTTGAAGCAGGTTTGTCATCATTTATTAGTTTCAGTAAAGGTTGCTATGTTGGTCAGGAAGTAATTGCGCGGATCGACACGTACAAGAAACTTCAAAAATCGCTCTATGGATTCTTTGTTAACTCGTCGGAACGGTATGATCTTGTGAGTGATTCCAAAATCTATCTTCGTGAGCAAATTGTAGGGGTAGTTACGAGTCAACGTTATTCCGAAATGTTCCAGAAGGGGGTAGCTCTCGGCTTACTGGATTCGGATATTCAAGAATCAGAATTTGAACTCCAGGTTGGAGGTCTGGCACGCTGCAAAATCCAACGACGCGAGATTCCCTCCCGAACGGAGGCGGCATGAGGAGATCACAGTCCCGCGTCGCGCTCGTTACCGGAGGCGGTCGACGGCTGGGGAAGCAGATATGCCTGGCGCTTGCCCGCGAGGGGTTCGATGTAGGTGTGAACTATCACGAGTCTGCCGCGGGAGCACGATCCGTGGTCGAAACAATTAAGAGCTATGGGAGACATTCTGCTCCCTTCAAGGCCGATGTCTCGAAGTCATCTCAGGTAGACAGGATGATCCAAGGAGTACTGGATGCTTTCGGCCGTATCGATGTGCTTGTGAATAATGCGGCCGTCTTCATCTACAGTCCGGCCCGACAGACGACCGAAACGAATTGGGATACTACAATAAGCATTAACCTCAAGGGAGTATTTCTATGTTCTAAAGGAGTTATCCCACAGATGCTCAAACAAAAACGAGGGCGTATTATCAATATCGCGTCGCTCGGTGGAAAGCAGTCGTGGACCGAGCACATGCCCTATAGCGTTGCAAAGAGTGGCGTCATTATGCTCACTCAGATCATGGCGAAGGCACTGGCTCCCAATGTTATGGTGAATGCGATTGCTCCCGGAACCATCTTGATCCCCGGCGAGGAGTCCCGAAGCATCAAACATATATCGCCGAAGAACATTCCGATGAAAAAATACGGTGCCCCGTCAGATATCACCGACATGGTAGTTTACCTGGCAACGAGAGCATCGTACATAACCGGTCAGACGTTTTCGATTGATGGTGGCAGGTCAATACCTTAATTTATGGGGAATGAGATGACTACTCGTTCAAAACTTTCACTAAAGGCATATAACAATTTGGATTTTCTGAATAGTCCCAGCGCTCGTACGATCCGGATTCTATCGGAATACCTCGAACCATTTCTCCGGTTCCGGGTCGAAGGGATCCGAAACACGATTGTGGTTTTTGGTTCAGCCAGGGTGCAATCACGGAGCGCTGCCAGGAAAAAACTTAAACTGGTTCAAAAGAAGGTCGCATCCAGATCGAGGGTGGGCACGAAGTTGAAGGAAGAGCTTCAGAGCGCAGAGATTGCGTTCGAAATGTCAAAGTATTACGAGGATGCGGTAAAGCTCACATTCATGCTTACGAAATGGGCTAAACAGTTTGACGGGAAGCATCGGTTCGTTATCTGTTCCGGTGGGGGACCGGGAATCATGGAGGCAGCCAATAAGGGAGCGATCCGCGCCGGCGGAAAGTCAATCGGCCTGAATATCAGTTTACCCTTTGAACAGGCTTCGAATCCGTATATTTCGAAGAACCTTTCCTTTGAGTTCCACTACTTTTTCATGAGAAAGTTCTGGTTCGTCTACCTTTCGAAGGCGATGGTGATGTTCCCGGGAGGGTTTGGAACCCTTGATGAGCTCGCGGAGGTACTGACCCTGCTCCAAACAAAGAAAGTAACCAAGCCGCTTCCCATCGTGCTCTACGGGAGCACATATTGGAAGGAAGTGCTTAATTTGGGAGCAATGGTCAAACACCAGACAATCTCATCAAAGGACCTGCAGCTTTTCCGGTTAGCGGATTCTCCAGAAGAGGCATTTGCGTATCTCAAGGAGAAGTTGATCAAGTTCTATGAACAGGAAGTGCGAAGATAAGAGACATGCTTCGCATCTGTTGAAATGGGGTTGGAAATTTCGTATATTTGACATTGAGGGGATGACATGGATTCGACGGAGATGAGGATGGTTGTGACTGCATCACGTGCTCTCCGAGTTGCACGATAAACAAGCGGAAAAACATTAAGTGCTGACTACAACTACGCACTGGCTGCTTAATTAAGCAACCCATCCTCTGCGGTTTCGCCCGATGAATTGCAGAAGGGTGTCGACTTAGTCGGGCTGGCTTCAAGGGCGGTCCGGGCCTTTGGTGCAAGAGAATGACGGAATAACCTGTTCGAACCGAGTTCATTCCGCGTCGGATGGGTGAGCTCCTGAGAATGAACTATTGATGTAGATGTCATGATGGTCTTCTTTTCGGACCGGGGTTCGATTCCCCGCATCTCCACAGTGACAGCCGTCCAGATATGACGGCTGTTTTTTTGAATGGCGATCAAACAGGAGAACATTTCAGGTGGAATTGCTGTTCAGCAAAATGACGGGAGCAGGAAACGACTTTGTTCTTATTGATGATCGAAAGATCGGATTGAAGCGGGACTGGGCTGCTCTCGCCCCAAAACTCTGCGATCGCCGATATGGGATCGGAGCCGACGGACTTCTTGTCCTCGAGGTGAGTCAGAGTGCGGATTTCGGCATGAGATATTATAATGCCGATGGGAGCTACGGAGGGATGTGCGGCAACGGTGGCCGATGCTCTGCAAGATTCGTTATGGACGATGCAGCTCTGGATACTGTTCGATTTGAGGCGCTTGGATTTACCTATCGAGCACACCGCGTAGGGTCCCTAGTTAAGCTATATATGAAGGACCCGATGTCTTTTAGAAATGATGTATTACACCTGGGTGATTACAAGATTCCTTATACCTTCCTTGATACAGGCACAGCTCATGCGGTGATATTTGTCGAGGATTTGGAACCAGTATTGGCTCAAATGGCAGCATCCGGAGAAATTCAGCAAATTGGATCAGAAATCAGGAATCATGCTGCGTTCGCACCGGGAGGAACGAATGTGAATTTTGTACGGGTTCTTGATGACTGGACAATTGCAATGCGGACATACGAACGAGGTGTAGAAGCAGAGACGCTCGCATGCGGCACAGGTGCCATTGCAACTGCAATCGTATCGAATTTGTATAAGCAAACACCCGTGCCGACCAGGGTACGCACCCGGAGCAAGGAAATCCTGGAGGTCGGGTTCAAGAGGGAGGGTGGGAATTTCCGGGAAATTACGCTAACGGGATCTGCTGATATTGTATACAGCGGGAGGATATCTGTGTGAAGAAGGATATCATTATGTTACTTTACATAACATATATTATTAGAATGATCTCTCTACAATCCGGCTCACACCCCTAATTTCCGCATTAATCCAGTCTGGTACGTTTCGGCCATTTCTCGTACATCCACCCTTACCCCTGTCCCCGTTACAGTGAACACTTCCGCAACAACCTGGCCAATCTCAGCGACTTCCACGCCATAGTCTGCACAGAGTTTATGGATATTTCCTACGTTGCTCCGCGTACATGACAGAATAATCCTGGACTGATCCTCCCCGAAAAGAAACCTGTCCAATCTCAATGAAGAGTTCGGATCGAATTCAATGCCGAGGTCTGTACGCGGCCCCATGATGCAGCCTTCGGCAAGTGCCACTGCCAGGCCGCCGTCGCTGAGATCATGGGCTGATTGAGCCCAGCCGCGTTGGATGACGTCGAGGCATGCACTTTGAACGGCCTTCTCCCGGGTGAGGTCAATATCGGGAGCATCTCCTGCCACGATTCCATGTATCTGCTTCAGGTATTCGCTTCCCCCAATATGGCCATTCGTGTTTCCAAGAAGCAAAACAACATCACCTATCTGCTTGAAACTTGCTGAAACACATCGTGAATAATCGGAAATCTCTCCCAGCATTCCGATGACAGGTGTCGGATAAACCGGACCGTCGGGGCTTTCGTTATAAAAGCTCACATTCCCGCCCGTGACTGGTGTTTCGAGTGCCCGGCAAGCATCACCGATACCTCTGACCGCCTCGCTGAACTGCCAGAAAATTTCAGGTTTATACGGGTTACCAAAATTCAAACAATTTGTTATAGCAATTGGCTTAGCTCCAACACATACAACATTTCTCGCTGATTCAGCTACAGCGATTTCTGCGCCTATGTAAGGGTTAAGATACACGTATCTCGGATTGCAGTCGGTCTTTACAGCAAGTGCTTTTTTTGTTCCCTTCAGTCGGATCACTGCGGCATCACCAAGGATTTGAGTCAGCGAATCAGTTCGAACCATAGAATCATATTGGCGTGTGATCCAGATCCGCGAAGCGATGTTTGGGGAACCCAACATTGATAAAATGCAATATCCGTAATCCGCCGGTTCGGGGAGGTCTTTCAGATTCCGCATTCGAAGGTCGGCCAGGTAAGCGGGCACTTCTTTGGCTCGTTCATAAACCGGGGCTCCGCCGCCCAGGACCATCGAATCAGCAGGTACGTCTGCCACCAGTTTACCCCCATATCGAACACGCACCCGTTCGTCTTTTGTGACCACACCAATCGCACGTGTATCCAGATCCCATTTCGTAAAGACTTCCTCCACCCGCTTCAAATTATGTGGGAGCACTACCAGAAGCATTCTCTCCTGCGATTCGGACAGCATGATCTCATAGGCGGACATATTTTCCTCCCGTACCCGAACCTTATCGAGATCAATGTCCATTCCGACCTTTCCTTTTGCGCTCATCTCTGTCGTTGAACATGTAATTCCGGCAGCGCCCATATCCTGTATGCCTACGACCAGTCCAAGCCGTATCGCTTCAAGCGTTGCCTCAAGCAGGAGCTTTTCCGTAAACGGATCTCCAACCTGTACGGAGGGTCTTCTTGCCTCGGATTCATCTGAGATTTCCTCGGAGGCAAATGTTGCTCCATGGATACCGTCTCTGCCGGTCGAGGCGCCCGCTATCACCACGACGTTTCCTTCTCCTGTTGCAATAGCTCTCGCGAGGTGCTCTCGTTTCACTATTCCCACGGCCATCGCATTCACAAGAGGATTTTCATTGTAGCTCCGGTCAAAGAAGACGTCCCCGGCCACTGTCGGTACCCCAAAACTGTTTCCGTAGTCACCTATTCCTTTCACAATCCCTTTCAGGAGATATCGCGTTCGCGGCAGGTCCGGTTCGCCAAACCGCAGTGAGTTCAACGCGGCAACGGGGCGTGCTCCCATTGTGAAGATATCCCGCATAATACCTCCAACACCTGTTCCCGCTCCCTGATATGGCTCAACTGCGGATGGATGGTTGTGGCTTTCGATTTTGAACGCCACCGCATATCCATCTCCAATATCGACCAGCCCGGCATTCTCCTCTCCTGCCTCGACGAGCAACCGTCCCCCCTTTCGCGGCAATTTCTTGAGCTCCAGGATGGAGTTCTTGTAGCTGCAGTGCTCGCTCCACATTACACTGTACATTCCAAGCTCAGTATATGTC
>Ga0335082_10006819_pt1 | contig 12438 bp, 5 predicted proteins | sample Lox_Sample_41_FD_206718 | JGI IMG/M metagenome (GOLD analysis project Ga0335082, IMG submission 206718) | Soil microbial communities from Loxahatchee National Wildlife Refuge, Florida, United States - Lox_Sample_4.1 | ecosystem: Environmental > Terrestrial > Soil > Wetlands | place: USA: Florida...
GGCACGGGCCTCGAGACCACGGTGGCCCGGGACTCCGGCGCCGTCGTGCTGGCCAAGCGCGGCGGCATGGTGGACCAGGTGGACTCGGAGCGCATCATCGTGCGCGTCGAGGGCACCGAGGCCGGCGGCAAGGAGTTCGGAGCGGACATCTATCCGCTGACCAAGTTCCGGCGGTCGAACCAGAACACCTGCATCAATCAGAAGCCGGTGGTCCAGGAGGGCCAGCGCGTCGAGCGCGGCCAGGTCCTGGCCGACGGCCCCTGCACCGAGTTGGGAGAGCTGGCTCTGGGGCGCAACATCCTGGTCGCCTTCATGCCCTGGCGCGGCTACAACTACGAGGACGCGATCCTGGTGTCCGAGCGTCTGGTCAAGGACGACTTTTTCACGTCGATCCACATCCAGGAGTTCGACATCGAGGCGCGCGACACGAAGCTCGGGCCCGAAGAGATCACCCGCGACATCCCGAACGTCTCCGAGAACGCCCTCAAGGATCTCGACGAATCGGGCATCATCCGTATCGGCGCCAACGTCAAGCCCGGCGACATCCTGGTCGGCAAGGTCACGCCCAAGGGTGAGACCCAGCTCACGCCGGAAGAGAAGCTTCTGCGTGCGATCTTCGGCGAGAAGGCCGGCGACGTGCGCGACGCCTCCCTGAAGTGCCCGCCCGGCATCGAGGGCACCGTGGTGGACGTGAAGATCTTCTCCCGCAAGGGCATCGAGAAGGACCTGCGGGCCCTGGCCATCGAGCAGGACCAGATCGGCCGGATCGAGAAGAACTCCAAGGACGAGATCCGGATCATCCGCGAGGAAGCCAACAAGAAGATCCGGGACATCCTCGTGGGCAAGATCGTCAATGAGACCTTGGAGGACAGGGACGGAGCGGAGCTCGTCAAGAAGGGCTCGCGGCTGACGGAAGAGGCCGTCGCCCAGCTGTCGCAGGGCCAGTTGAAGAAGCTGCGGCTGAAGGACGAAGAGGTCACCGAGGCCGTCCAGCTCGTGCTGCGGCGTCAGGACTCCCAGATCGAGGTTTTGAACCGCGTCAACGCCGAGAGGATCGAGTTGCTCCAGAAGGGCGACGAGCTGCCTCCGGGCGTCATCAAGATGGTCAAGGTCTACGTCGCCATGAAGCGCAAGCTTTCGGTGGGCGACAAGATGGCCGGCCGCCACGGCAACAAGGGCGTCATCTCCCGCATCCTGGCGGAAAAAGACATGCCCTACCTGCCGGACGGGACGCCGATCGACATCGTCCTGAACCCCCTGGGCGTGCCCTCGCGCATGAACGTCGGACAGATTCTGGAGACGCACCTCGGGTGGGCGGCGCGCACCCTCGGGGTCCACGTCGCAACGCCGGTGTTCGACGGCGCCAAGGAGTCCGAGATCAAGAAGCTCCTGAAGGACGCGAACCTGCCCTCCTCGGGCAAGACGGTCCTGTACGACGGCATGACGGGCGACCCCTTCGAGCAGCAGGTCACCGTGGGCTACATCTACATGATGAAGCTCTCGCACCTGGTGGACGACAAGATCCACGCCCGCTCGATCGGCCCCTACTCGCTCATCACGCAGCAGCCCCTGGGCGGCAAGGCCCAGTTCGGCGGCCAGCGGTTCGGCGAGATGGAGGTCTGGGCCCTGGAGGCGTACGGCGCTTCGTACACCCTGCAGGAGCTCCTGACAGTCAAGTCCGACGACGTCGAGGGGCGGTCCGCGGTCTACGAGGCCATCGTGAAGGGTGAAGTCCCGACGGAGCCCGGGCTTCCCGAGTCGTTCAATGTGCTCGTGCGCGAGCTGCAGTCGTTGTGCCTCGATGTGGAATTGCTGAAGCGGTAAGAGGAGCTCAATGGACACACTCGCTTTCGCCAGCAAGCCGACGGCGTTGAAGGATTTCAACGCGATCAAGATCTCGCTCGCCTCGCCGGAGAAGATCCGGTCCTGGTCGTTCGGCGAGGTCACCAAGCCCGAGACCATCAACTACCGCACGTTCAAGCCGGAGCGGGACGGTCTCTTCTGCGCCAAGATCTTCGGCCCGATCACGGACTGGGAGTGCCTCTGCGGCAAGTACAAGCGCATGAAGCACCGCGGCGTCGTCTGCGACAAGTGCGGCGTCGAGGTCACCAAGTCCAAGGTTCGCCGCGAGCGCATGGGGCACATCGAGCTCGCCTCGCCCGTGTCGCACGTCTGGTTCTTCAAGGGCCTGCCCTCGCGCATCGGGCACCTGCTCGACATCTCCCTGCGGGATCTCGAGCGGATCCTGTACTTCGAGTCCTACGTCGTCATCGACCCGGGAGAGACGGAGCTGAAGGAGAAGGAGCTGTTGTCCGAGGAGCGTTACCGGGCGCTGCGGGGCGAGCACGGCGACGTGTTCGTAGCCCGGATGGGCGCCGGAGCGATCAAGGAGCTCCTCCAGCGCGTGGACGTCGAGATGCTCGCCGAAGAGCTGCGCATGATCATGAAGACGGAGACGTCTCAGATCAAGCGCCAGAAGGCGGCCAAGCGCCTCAAGGTGTGCGACGCGTTCCGCCGTTCCGGGCACCGGCCGGACTGGATGATCCTGGACGTCATCCCGGTCATCCCGCCCGAGCTGCGGCCCCTCGTCCCGCTGGACGGCGGCCGCTTCGCCACGTCGGACTTGAACGACCTGTACCGGCGCGTCATCAACCGGAACAACCGCCTGAAGAAGCTGTTGGAGCTGCGGGCGCCGGAAGTCATCGTCCGCAACGAGAAGCGGATGCTCCAGGAAGCGGTGGACGCGCTCTTCGACAATGGCCGCCGCGGCCGCGTCCTGAAGGGCTCGAACAACCGGCCCTTGAAGTCCCTCTCCGACACGTTGAAGGGCAAGCAGGGCCGGTTCCGCCAGAACCTCCTGGGCAAGCGGGTGGACTACTCGGGCCGCTCGGTCGTCGTGGTCGGCCCGGAGCTGAAGCTCCACCAGGCCGGCCTCCCCAAGAAAATGGCCGTCGAGCTCTTCAAGCCGTTCATCTACAACCGGCTCGAGAAGAAGGGCCTCGCCCAGACGATCAAGGCCGCCAAGGAGCTCGTGGACGAGGGCGTGACGGACGTCTGGGATGCGCTGGAAGAAGTCATCCGCGACCACCCGGTGCTCTTGAACCGAGCCCCCACGCTTCACCGCCTGGGCATCCAGGCCTTCCAGCCGGTGCTGGTCGAAGGCAAAGCCATCAAGATCCACCCTCTGGTCTGCCCGGCCTTCAACGCCGACTTCGACGGCGACCAGATGGCCGTGCACGTGCCGTTGTCGCCGAAGGCCCAGGTCGAGGCCGAGCTCCTGATGCTCTCCTCGAACAACATCCTGTCGCCGGCTTCGGGCCGGCCGCTGGCGGTCCCGTCGCAGGACCTGGTGCTCGGTATCTACTACCTGACCAAGTCCCGCTCGGGCACGAAGGGCGAGGGCCGCATCTTCGCGGACTTCGATGAGGTGGTCCTGGCGTGGGAGCAGGGCGACGTCACGACGCACACGCCCATCCGCGTGCGCTACTCGGGCAAGTACATCGACCTCACGACCCAGTACAACGATCAGGACATCACGCACGCCGAGGTGCAGGACGTGGAGCGGGCCTTGATCGACACGACGGTCGGCCGCGTCATCTTCAACCGCTCGCTGCCCGACGTCGTGCCGTTCCTGAACGGCAACCTGAAGAAGAGGGGCCTGACCGACTTCGTCAGCTACATCTACCTCACGTTCGGCGAGGAGATGACGGTCCTCATGCTGGACGATCTGAAGGACCTCGGCTTCGCCGCGGCCACCCGGGCAGGCATCTCGATCGGCGTGGACGACATGGTCATCCCGGAGAAGAAGGAGGAGTTTCTGGCCGTCGCGGACAAGGAGGTCCTCGAGGTCAACTCCCAGCGTTCCTCGGGCGTCATCACGGCCGGCGAGCGCCACAACAAGATCATCGACATCTGGCACCGCACGACCGAGAACATCTCCGACGAGATGTTCCGGGAGATGAAGCGGTCCGACCAGGTCGGCACGGAGTTCAACCCCATCTACATCATGGCGGACTCGGGAGCGCGCGGTTCCAAGGAGCAGGTCCGGCAGCTCGCCGGCATGCGCGGCCTGATGTCCAAGCCCTCGGGCGAGGTCATCGAGACGCCGATCACGGCCAACTTTCGCGAAGGCCTCTCGGTGCTGCAGTACTTCATCTCGACGCACGGCGCCCGCAAGGGTCTGGCCGACACGGCCTTGAAGACCGCCGACTCGGGGTACCTGACGCGCCGCCTCGTGGACGTGGCGCAGGACGTCATCGTCATCGAGGAGGATTGCGGCACGGCCGACGGCATCACGGTCACGGCGATCATGGAAGGCGGCGACACGCTGGAGCCGCTGCGCGACCGCATCGTCGGCCGCGTGGCTCAGGAGGACATCTTCGATCCGCTGTCGGAGGAGAAGATCCTGGGCGTCGGCGACGAGATCACCGAGGAGCTCGCCTCGCGCGTGCAGGAGGCGGGCATCGAGCGCGTCAAGATCCGGTCGGTGCTGACTTGCGAGACCAAGCGCGGCATCTGCCGGCTCTGCTACGGCCGCATGCTGGCCTCGGGCAAGATGGTCGAGATCGGCGAGGCCTGCGGCGTGATCGCGGCCCAGTCGATCGGCGAGCCGGGCACCCAGCTCACGATGCGGACGTTCCACTACGGCGGAACAGCCTCCCGCGTGACCGAGCAGTCCAAGCACGCGGCCAAGAACCCGGGCACCGTCAAGTTCCTGAACGTGGCCACGGTCGAGCGCAAGGACGGCCACCTCGTCGTGGTCAACCGCAACGGCAAGATCACGATCGTGGACAACAAGGGCCGCGAGAAGGAGCGCTACTCGGTGGTGTACGGCTCGACGATCAAGGTCGCCGACGCCGATGAGGTTGTGCCGGGCCAAGAGCTCGTCGAGTGGGATCCGTTCACGTCGGCCATCCTCACCGAAGTCGGCGGCGCCATCGCCTACCGGGACATCCTGGAGGGCGAGAACCTGCGGGAAGAGACGGACCGCGTCACGGGCCTCGCCCAGAAGATCATCGTCGAGGCCGTGGGCTCCGAGAAGCGCTCGCCCCAGGTCCTGGTCCAGGGCGGCGGCAAAGGCTCCGAGCGCAAGTACCTTCTGCCGATCGGCTCCCACCTGATGGTCGCCGACGGGCAGGAGGTCCACCCCGGCGACGTGCTCGCCAAGATCCCGCGCGAGACGACCAAGACCAAGGACATCACGGGCGGTCTGCCGCGCATCGTCGAGCTGTTCGAGGCGCGCCGGCCCAAGGATGCCGCCGTCATCACGGAGATCGACGGAGCGGTGTCGCACGGCCCCATCGCCAAGGGCATGCGCAAGGTCATCGTCACCGGCGACGACGGGGACTCCCGCGAGTACCTCATCCCCCGGTACACGCACGTCAACGTTCAAGAGGCGGAGCGGGTCAAGGCGGGCGATCCCCTGATCGACGGCCCGATCAACCCGCACGACATCCTGGCGATCCTGGGCGAGAAGGAGCTGCAGCGCTACCTGGTGGACAAGATCCAGGAGGTCTACCGGTCGCAGAACGTGGCCATCAACGACAAGCACATCGAGGTCATCGTCCGGCAGATGATGCGCAGCGTGAAGATCGAGGAGGTCGGGGACACCGAGTTCCTGATCGACGAGCAGGTCGACCGCTTCCGCTTCGAGGAGGAGAACGACCGGGTGATCAACGCCGGCGGCCAGCCGGCCATCGGGCGGCCGATGCTGCTCGGCATCACCAAGGCCTCCCTCTCGACGGATTCCTTCATCTCGGCGGCGTCCTTCCAGGAGACCACGCGGGTCCTGACCGAGGCCTCGATCTCGGGCAAGGTGGACAGCCTCCGGGGCCTGAAGGAGAACGTCATCGTCGGACGGCTCATCCCGGCCGGCACGGGCATGGAGTACTACCGCAACGTCGTCCTGGAGCGCGAGGAGATCCCGCAGGTCGAGGAGCCGGAACTGGCCGACTTCCTGACCGACCCGGCCGAGGAGCTCGCCCTGGCCGAAGCCGACGCCGAGGTGGACGCTTCCGAAGAGGATTAGGCCGGAAGCCGATGTCTTCCAGGGAGGGCCCCGAAAGGGGCCTTCTCTTATTGTTGGACCCGAGGTGCTCCGACGCTAGCGTCGGAGCCCGAGAGCCGCCTCGCGCTGCGCGGGGTCGAGACGGATGAGGACGGCTCCCTCGGCCGCCGGGAAGGGAGTTGCCTCGAAGGCCTTCGACCAGTCGCGAAGGCGTCGGCATTTCGGCTCGCCGGCCAGAACGAGCCAGGCGGTCTCACCGGGAGGCCAGGCCCAGGTGAGCCGTATCGGTTCGCACTCGAGGTTCGACACGGGCCGATATCCCTTTGCTTCGCGAAAGAGCCAGTCAGGCCCGCAGACATAGTAGGCGAGGCAGAGCTGTGCGTACTGGTTCTCGGTGAAGATCTGCTCGGAGGCGGGCCGTGTTGATAGAAAGCGCGCCAGCGGCCGCCAGTCGGCCCGGCCCTCGCGGAAGTATCTGGCGAGCCCGTTGGCGTCCCATAGGAGGAAGACGACTAGGACGACCGCAGCAAGCGACACGCCTGCCGATGTCCTGGAGAGAGCGGAGATCGTCAGCGCTACCAAGACGGGAAATACGAGCCCGGCCGCGAGGAAGCGGCGCGCGACGTAAAAATGTGGATGAATGTACCCGAGGATCTCGATGGCAGCTAGCCCACCAATCAGCCAAATCAGGAAGAAGCGGAGGCCTCGTTGCCGAAAGGCGATGAAGGCACCCGCCAGCACGGCAATGCACCAGGCAGCCGTCGTCCAACGAAAGGGATCGCCGTCGTTGTAACCAAAGGCGAAGAACGAGAGTGTTCTAGCGAAGCGCATCAACGTGAGAGGCTCAAGAGCGACAACCGGAGGCCGACGACTGGCTTCCAGAACAACGGGCCACCACGGCAGGTAGGCAAGCCAAAGCGCCGCGCCGAAGAGAGGGCTCCAGGCGAGAAATCGGCGCGACGCCTGTCGCCGCGCGACGTCGGCGGAGATGGCGTCCTCTAGGAGCAGTCCCAGGGCGGCAACCCCGAGGACGACGGCGGCGAGGTAGAGCGCGTAAGCGGTAGCGAGCCAGGTAACGTAGAGGAGGGCGAGGCGGAAAGCACCGGGTCGATCGAGAAACAGGTCAAGCGTGAGGAGCGAGAGACACACCAGAAACATACCGAGCGCGTGTGGACGAAACTCCTGTGAATACCTCACGTGGAAGGGGGCGAAGGCCAGGAGAAGCGCCGCGAACAGCGCCTCCGCGCGTCCGCTGCGCCGGGCAACGAGCGTTCCGAGAACAGCGACCGTCGCCACCCCCCAAAGGACGTCCGGAAGCTTGCGTTGCCAGGGTTGAGGCCCGAGGTGCTCAACTGTCCGGCTGACCAAGTAGTCGAGGGGCGGGTGAACGGCGTCGAATCGCAGGCTCCTCCAGAAGAATTCCCAGGTTCCCCGAATCCAGTACCCCTGCAGACACTCGTCGAGGCCGTAGGAGAAGTGGTCCAGGCGGTACAGCCGAATTGCGGCCGCCACGGCGAGGACGAATCCTCCCAAGCTGAACCACACACGCCGACTCATAGCCGCAAGCCTACAGGACTGTCCGATCTGCTCCCACCGGAAAGGTAGGCTCGCCGCCCGCCTTCATGCACAGGCAGGGATCAGGCGTTGTTGGATCAGGTCCTAAGACACTTGAATCATGAACTGTCATGCCACGGTGATACGGTGTGGCGAGGCCGGTCGTTGCCGCACAGTCGACCCGACATGGCCCTCAGCGGGAAGGAGAGGAGCTATGGTCCGTAAGGCTAGTCTTTTCGCGGTGAGCCTGCTGTTACTGGCTCGCCCCGTGATGGCGCAGTCTCAAGGCTTCATTTTCGCTCGCCCAACCAACGTGCCGCACAGAACACTCGCCGACGGCACATCGCAGAGCGAGAACATTAACTACTTGCAAGGACCAAAACCGATCCGCCTCAGCAACGGAGACGTCGCGATCCTTGTGAACGCGGGGGAGTGCTGTGTTGACAACATCGAGGGATTGTTCTCTCTGGTGTACTCGGCGGCTGGCGGCGCTCCCCACTTCTACCCTCTGTGGGCTATGAACAACTGGGGGAATGACCCTGCGCGTAATGAACACGAAGCTGGCTATCCTGTGGCTCTGTTTAGCAATAACCAGTGGCACGTCCTATACACCGCAACCTTCTCGAACTGTAGCGGGTCGGACTGCGATCGGGTTGCCAAGATCGACCTGCCGTCACTCACAACCCAAGCACAACCCTCGCAGGTAACGAATCAGTGGATCACACCCGTCGACCCTGCATGTCGATCACTCGGATCGTGCCCAACGCGGGGATCGGGGATTATGCCCTCCGCCGTCGTTCATCCGGATGGCTCAATCTTCGTTTACCACGGTGACGGGAGTAGTTCTTGCGGATCGCAGATCATCAGGCACCGTGTAAGTGCCGACATGTCGGTTCTTAATCCAGCAGGCGATGGTTGTCTCGTTTTCGACGGTCAGTCGACGGGCGCTCCAACCTTCTACGACATCGCAAGGGGTGCGGACGGTGCGCTTTACATGATCGCAGACGGGGCTGTGCCAGGTCAGGGTTTTGTGTACGGGCTTTACGAATGGAAGTCTACCGAGGGCGACAACGGGTACCCGCTGGGACTGTACTGGCGACTCACTGGAAAATCGTGGTCGTTTGCTGCCCCGGTCACGGGCTTTCCTAATCAGAGTTGGCTTCAGGCGGATGACGGTGCTTATCTGACCGACGGAAGCGGCGTAATCGTCGAACCGCGTGTCGTAGTGTCGATGATATCGCGCACTTATGCTGGCGGGTGGGACTATTTCAACAACGGTAGTCTAGGGAACTGGTGGCTCCATTACTGGGCAGACGCCGGAGCGGTCCTGCCCCCTGGATTTGGCAGTTCGAATCCGCTCGCGGCGCCGCCAGCCACCGATCCGGCGGAGCAGATTTGGTTTGACGATCAGCTGCCCGCAGGTGCCTGTGACGGAACTGCGTGCACCGATGATTCGACAAATCCCATTTGGTGGGATCTGGAGCAGAAAGCGAGCGGCGCGCAGAGCCACACGCACGCGAACGTGAACGGGGCGACGAATCAGCACTATTTTTACAACGCTAGCGCCGCAATGACCGTAGGAAGCCAGGACTCGTTGGTAACCTACCTCCTAATCAATCCGTCAAACCCTCCACGCGAGGTCATGCTTCAGTGGCAGGTTGGCACGGACGCGCAGAAGTGGGAGCACCGAGCGTTTTGGGGTGCTGATCTGATCGGCTGGGGGACGTCCGGAACCGCCAGCAGGTATCCGATGGGTGCCCTGCCACCGACCGGACAATGGGTCCGCCTGCAAGTTCCGGCGAACCTGGTGGGTCTCGCTGGCCAAACGGTGATCGGGCTCGCCTTCACGACCTATGGGGGACAAGCTTGGTTCGACCGGGCCGGCCGAATAGTGCCGACACCAACGCCGACGGCTACGGCAACGTTGACCCCCACTCCAACGCGAACGCCGACGCCCGTACCGCCGACTCCTACGTTCACACGAACGCCGACTCCGGTGCCGCCAACTCCCACGTTCACGCGAACCCCGACCGCAGTACCGCCTACGCCGACCCCAATACCGCCTACGCCGACCCCAATACCGCCTACGCCGACAACTCCTCCGACTCCGGTCCCGGTTACCCTGAGTGGCATCGCCGGGCCAACCTTGATGAGCGTCGGCCAGACGAAGACTTGGACCGTGACCCTTTCTGGGCCCGCTCCCTCAGGAGGAGCGGCGGTCACGGTCTGGAGCGACGACGGAGGTATAGCGGACACCAACAACAATCCCGTTACCGTCCCCGCTGGGCAGACTTCCCAAAACTTCACGGTGACGGGCTATGCCGCCGGGTCGACGAACATCCGCGGAAGCTACGGCGGAGTCAAGAGGTCCCATGGGGTCACCGTACAAGGAGGCATGGCTCCGGTGAAGTAGCTAGGTTCGGGAGGCCTGCTGCCAGCGGGTCGCGTGGCTACGCCTCGCTCAGCAGCTTTGAGCTGAGAAAGCGCCGGCAAATGGGCCCTTTTCTTGCCTCTTCCCCGGGGAGAGTGAAGGGTGAGAGGGAACGTGAGGCCTCTCAACGTGTTTGTCGGCTCCGGTTCACCCGTCATCCCAACCCTCCTCCTTTAGGCGGGGCTAAGAAGGACAGGTCTACCCCGAGGGAGAGGGGGTCGGAACGGACGAGGACCCAGCGCCAAAGACCGATACCTGACAGCGGTTTCCCCTTGACAGACCCCCGAGGGGCGCGTAGCATTCGGGGGTTTTTCCTCAGGTGAGGGCAGCCGGTGGGACTGGCTCGCCCCTCTCCAGGTAAAGCAGGTTTCAGTCGATCTCGGGCCCTTCCTCGGCTCCGGGGGGCTCGGGGTGACACAGGAGAGTCGATGCCGACAATTTCTCAACTGGTTCGGACGGGCCGCGAGCGGGTGCGGGTGAAGACCGCCTCGCCGGCGCTGTCGTCGTCGCCGCAGAAGCGGGGGGTGTGCACGCGCGTGTACACGACGACGCCCAAGAAGCCCAACTCGGCGCTGCGCAAGGTCGCCCGCGTGCGGCTGACCAACGGCATCGAGGTCACGACCTACATCCCCGGCGTCGGCCACAACCTCCAGGAGCACTCGATCGTCATGATCCGCGGCGGGCGCGTCAAGGACCTGCCGGGGGTCCGCTACCACATCATCCGGGGCACGCTCGATGCGGTCGGCGTGGCCAACCGCAAGCAGAGCCGCTCCAAGTACGGCGCCAAGCGCCCGAAGACGTAGGACAGAAACATGCCGAGACGCCGTGTCGTAGCCAAGCGCGAGATCCTGCCGGACCCGCTCTACAACTCGCAGCTCGTGACGAAGTTCATCAACTCCGTGATGAAGAAGGGCAAGAAGTCGCTGGCCGAGAGCACGCTCTACGGGGCCTTGAACCGCGTGGCCGAGAAGACGCAGGACGACCCGATGAAGGCGTTCAAGAAGGCCATCGAGAACGTCAAGCCGGCGCTGGAGGTCAAGTCCCGCCGCGTGGGCGGCTCGACCTACCAGGTGCCCGTGGAGGTGCGACCCAACCGCCGCACCTCGCTCGCGATCCGCTGGATCATCGAGTACGCCGCCCAGCGGGGCGAGAAGACCATGCGCGAGAAGCTCGCCGCGGAGTTCCTGGACGCCGCCAACCTGCGGGGCGGCGCCGTCAAGAAGAAGGACGACACGCACAAGATGGCCGAGGCCAACAAGGCCTTCGCCCATTACCGCTGGTAACCCGAGACCTCAACCCGAAACCCGAGACGTCATCATGCCCCGCACCCATGCCCTCAACGACACCCGCAACATCGGGATCATGGCGCACATCGACGCCGGCAAGACGACGACGACCGAGCGGATCCTGTTCTACACGGGCGTCAACTACAAGCTGGGAGAGGTGCACGAAGGCACGGCCACGATGGACTGGATGGTCCAGGAGCAGGAGCGAGGCATCACGATCACGTCCGCCGCGACGACCTGTTTCTGGGGCGGCATGCGGATCAACATCATCGACACGCCCGGCCACGTGGATTTCACGGCCGAGGTCGAGCGGTCGCTGCGCGTGCTCGACGGCGCCGTCGCGGTCTTCGACGCCGTGGCCGGCGTCGAGCCCCAGTCGGAAACGGTGTGGCGCCAGGCCAACCGCTACGGCGTCCCGCGCATCGCCTTCGTCAACAAGATGGACCGCGTCGGCGCCAATTTCCCGCGCTGCGTCGAGATGATGAAGACGAAACTGAACGCCAAGCCGGCGCCGATCCAGATCCCCTGGGGCGCCGAGGCCGAACACCGCGGCGTGGTGGACCTCGTCACGATGAAAGCCTATGACTTTCACGACGACGCCATGGGCTCGACCTTCGACGTCGTGGATATCCCGGCCGACCTGAAGGCCGAGGCCGACGCCTATCGGGAAAAGCTGATCGAGACCGTCGCCGAGACCGACGACGCCCTTCTGGAGAAGTACCTCCACGGCGGCAAGGTCGAGGTGGACGAGCTCAAGGCCGCGTTGAGGCGGGCGACGATCGCCGGCGCCGTGCAGCCGGTCGTCTGCGGCGCGGCCTTCAAGAACAAGGGCGTCCAGCAGCTCCTGGACGCCGTCGTGGAGTATCTGCCCTCGCCTCTCGACGTGCCGCCCATCAAGGGGCACGACGACGTAGGCGCGGAGCTCATCCGCGAGCCCAAGGACGACGCCCCGTTCGCGGCCCTCGTCTTCAAGATCATGACGGACCCCTTCGTGGGCCAGCTGGCGTTCTTCCGCGTGTACTCGGGCCACCTGGACGCCGGCTCCGGCGTCTACAACTCGCGCAAGGAAGGCATGGAGCGCGTGGGGCGGCTCCTGAAGATGCACGCCAACAAGCGCGAGGAGATCAAGGAAGTCTGGGCCGGCGACATCGCCGCCGCGG
>Ga0335082_10006822_pt1 | contig 12436 bp, 11 predicted proteins | sample Lox_Sample_41_FD_206718 | JGI IMG/M metagenome (GOLD analysis project Ga0335082, IMG submission 206718) | Soil microbial communities from Loxahatchee National Wildlife Refuge, Florida, United States - Lox_Sample_4.1 | ecosystem: Environmental > Terrestrial > Soil > Wetlands | place: USA...
ATTTGCCCGGAGATTTCCAGCTTGCCTCCCGGGCACTCACTTCCCTCAATGCATCCTTCAGGGGAGAATACCAGCCTTCTTTGTCATATGCATTATCCCATGCATTCATCAATAGTTCTTTTTTTTCCATTGTATAATTTTTTCGATTAACAATTAAACACCTTCAATCAATATCATTTTAGTTTTTGCTACTCTCTGCCTGATTTTTTTTGCAGGTAAATAAAGATCGGACTCCCACCATTCTCTCGCTCTTGCAACGCTGGGAAATTCCAATACGACGATCCGCTCAGGGTTCCATTCTCCTTCCAGGGTTTCTGATTTCCCTCCGCGTATAATGAATTTCCCATCATAAGCCTTGATGGAGGCCGGCGTGAGTTTTTTATATTCTTCATATTCTTTTGGATCGTTGATAGAGACATCTACAATAATATATGCAGCCATAATACATGTTTTAATACGATTCTTTATTGGGTGAGCCTGATCTTTTCCAAACCACATCCTGGCCATTTCTTCTTTCGAGAATCAGCATCCTGCCATCATCGTCTTCCAGAAATATTTTCCTTCCCCTCGTATCGCTTTTCCGGAAAAATACATTATTTGTTTCAGGCAATAACTCTTCTTTTTGCCGGCCCTTTTTATGCATAAACAAACTGTTGTTTTCGATACTGATTTCACAACTAATGGTATCCGTTAGATGGTATATACCGGTATATTTTTGCAAAATTTCATCCGGGACTTTTATGGAACGAGGCAGCTGGGGTATTTCAAATACCTGGCAGGCAATCATCTTCCATGACGTATCCGTAGGATAATAGGTACTCATGGTAGCATAGGTGGTATGCAGGTTCTGACCAAAAACGGATTCATATTCATCAGCGACATAGTGAAGAACAGCCGTGTTTCTTCTGAACACAAAATGAGGATTGATCACATTGATATGGCCGGCAAATCCTTTGGGCAATGCGGTAAAATTTGCGAGGAACTCTTTTTTATTATATCCGCTTCCATCTTCCGTAATGATATAAAAATTTTGATCGAGATATTGACTCCAGGTAGCGGTATCTCCGGATGCAAGCACATTCATCAGGTTCTGTTCAATCTCTAAAATCTTTTTACTGAATTTCAGGCTGTCTGAGTACGAAACCTGTGCAACAGGCAGTAGGTAGAGGCAACAAAAAATCCCTGTTATAAGGAAGGAAACGGGTTTTTTCATATCAAAAATTATTGTCCCAATATATTCCTCATCCGTTGCAATCGGCTTAGAAATCTTGCTTTTTTTTAATATGCATAAAAAATGCCGTTCAGTCAGGTACTGACATTCATATGGTTTTTCCGGATTTATTTCAATCGGTATTTGAGCAACACTACCCCTGAGCTGAAAATTTTTGATTTGTATAATGTCAAATCCATTGTATGAGACAGGCTGCTGAACAATGGTATGCCCCGCCCAAGGAGAGTCGGATGTATCCAGAGTTGATATTCATCGACAAGGTTTAGTTTTATCAGAGAATTGACCAGTTGTCCGCTTCCATACATCATAATATTTTTCCCGGGTCTTTTTTTCAGTTTTAATATCTCATCGTTCAAATCTCCTTTCAAGAGTTCTGAATTATTCCACTCAACTTTTTTGAGTGTTTTTGAAAAAACGATTTTATGATATTGATTGATCAGGTAAACAAATAAAATATCTTCATGGGAAGAAGATGGCCCGGCAGCCAAAGAAGTCCAGTATTTTTCCATTGCCTGGTAGGTAATGCGGCCCATTAAAATGCTGTCAGATCCGCTTAATTCTTCGGCCAGTGATTCAGCCATTTCATTATTCCAGCTCTTAAAATGCCATTCGAGTTCAGAGGATGGCCCGGATATAAATCCATCCAGCGTCAAATTCATCGACACAATTATTTTTTTCATGAACGCAGAAGTTTCCACAGCAAATCTATACAGCTTGTGCCCATTTAATAAGGTGTATTAAAGACTTATACTGGGTTGTTTGCGACTTTTTCATTTTTTTTATCTTTATGTTCCTAACGATCCCGAAATTAAATTCGATTGGTTATGATACATGTTTCTATCCTGATTCCTTATGACGCTGTTGCGGTGAGCGTTGCTGATCCGCGCGTCATCTTTACAGGCGTTAATGAATTTTTGGAAAACGCGGGTAAACCCCCTTTATTCAAAGTGCAATTGGTAGGTCTTTCGAAACATGTGAAGCTGCACGGCGGTGTTTTCACTGTCAATGCAGATATCCTGGTAAAGGATCTGAAAAAAACCGATCTCATCATCGTCCCGGCGATCAGTGGCGATTTTAGAAAAGCGATTCAAAAGAATAAGGATTATCTGCCCTGGATTGTTCAGCAACATAAAAAAGGCGCTGAAGTTGCAAGTCTTTGCGTGGGCGCTTTTTTACTTGCTTCAACCGGTTTGCTGAATGGGAAAGAATGTTCCAGTCATTGGCTTACAGCAGGCTTGTTCAGGGAAATGTTTCCCGAAGTAACTCTGGTGGATGGAAGAATTGTAACAGAACAAAAAGGACTTTATTCAAGTGGTGGAGCTACTTCTTATTGGAATCTTTTATTGCACCTGGTGGAAAAATATGCAGGTCGTGAAATGGCAATCATGGCTTCCAAAGTCTATGCATTGGAAATTGACAGGAAAAGTCAATCGCCATTTATCATGTTCAATGGGCAGAAAAAACATGCTGATGAACCCATTAAGAAAGCGCAGGAGTATATCGAAAACAATGTGACCGAAAAAATTTCCGTGGAAGAACTTGCGGTTAAATTCGCTATCGGGAGAAGACATTTCGAAAGGCGATTTAAAAAAGCGACGAATAACACACCTTTCGAATATATTCAACGCGTAAAAATTGAAGCGGCCAAAAAGAAACTCGAGACCAGTCCGATGAATGTGAGTGAAGTGATGTATGAAGTAGGATATATTGACAGTAAGGCATTCCGCTCCATCTTTAAAAAATTCACCGGCTTGTCGCCGGTCGGCTACAGGAATAAATACAATAAAGAAGCGGCGATTGCCTGAAAAATATTTATTTCGCAACCAGCCTGAACGTATACCATGTCTCTTCTTCCTTCGCACCCTGACTATTTCCGGAAGAATGATATCCATGGGCTCCACCCATTCCCATTCCCCCATGCATTCCCATTCCTCCCATGCCCATCGAAGGTCTTGCATGATAACCATTTCCACCTCCCTGTCCGCTCACCGCACTCAATACAAGACCCACGCTGAAATCTTTTTGCGTGGACTTCGGATTTAGATCGGCTCCAAAAATATTTTTCAAAGGCACCACTACTTCATAAACGAGTACACTATCGTTGTTATTTAATTTCATTGCAATATGGATCGGGGAATTTTTATCCGCGATATCAAATTGGCCATTCTCGATATTGATAAACCCGCCGGTGCTGTAATAATCAGATTGCAGCAGCCATTCTTCTTTTCTTGAATTTATGCTGGTATTGTAGACCGGGTTTCCGTTCCTGTTGCGATAATCCTGGCCCGATTGTTTGCGGAAAGGAAAACTAATAGAAATATTTTTATTCTTTTTTCCCTTCGTATCAAAATAGATACTCATGCCGGATCTCAATATCCTTGTTTGTGTAGCGGGGTCTCTCGACAAAACACAGATATAAATATTCTTATCATCATTGGTGACATTATACTGGAAGGTATATTTTTCATTGGTGAAACGAAGCGGTAGCTTCCAATCATCTGTACTGCCATCGGCAACGACAGGAGTTTGCTGGAAATGACCTTCGGGAGCCATTTTGTTGGAGCAACTAAAGAAAGTAAATGACACTAAAAAAAGTAAATAGCCCTTTTTCAATAAGGAGAGAATAAATCTCATATTAATTTTTGCCGCCAATATAATATGGCATATAGAAAATAAAACCCTAAAATCGGTAAATAATAAACGTGCATGAACTAAAATGCTGATACTATTCGTCTTGGTTTTTGCTAACAAGATGTTATTGTGAATGGTTATATTTGTACAGGCAATCATGAATGATCCGTTCCTGCCTCAAAAACTGTCTCTGTTCCAATCAATCCGCCTTATTTAAAGAATCATATTCACAATCCGGTCTCCCGATTTGAAAACAACTTGCTATGAGAATGTTTTTAAAATTTTGTCGCCTGGAGATTATTTTAATGTCATTCATTTTTTTAATGAGCTGGGAATATTCATCTGCTCAGCAGAAAGATGATAGTTTCGACATAAAAAAATCAAGCTTCATTTTACCTCTTCCTCTTCCTGCATGGAAATATTCTCATTCCATAGGAGTATCCTATGTTGTTCTTCCAAAAGACTGGACACTGGATGTAATCAATGTGCCGATGTTGATGTATAACGGGAAATATACGCTTCCATATGGTTTTAATTTTCAGGCAGGGTTGTCCACTCTATTCGTTTCAAACCGATTAAATTTTGGACCGTTTTGGAATCATTCCTTTAATAATTATCACTTGGGCATTGGATACCAGGTCGCTTTTCTTTTTGGATACCTGGGCACGTTCGGATATGAAACAGCCATTCTTGGATGGGAACAGCAACCCTCACTCGTTCTTGGTTATAGTTTCAAAAAAACAGCTCTCACCCTTCGCGGAGACTTGTATTGGACAACTTCTCTTGATGTGGATGAAGGAGGACATACTATTCCGACTACCAATCCTTTTATCAATGGATTTGGTATTACTGCAACTTTTGAGCAAAGATTATACAGGAATAAACTGATGACGTTTGGTGTAAAGGTCAGCCAGCTTAGGTATCATTTTTTGGCATGGCCTGCATTCCCGGTTAATCAATACCGTTATATCGTACCTGAATTTCAATTGGGATTAAAATTTTAAAAAAAACGCATGATCAGGCTGCTTAAATATTATTTTCCTCTGGTTTCCCTGGCATTTTTTTCCTGCAAAAAAAGTGAAATTACTGTTCCTCTTATCAATTCAGACGAAAATCTCATAGGAAGCAAACCGCTGACCGACACCGTGATGAAGAACATGGAAGGTATATACAGCCTAAATGGTGGAGTAGAAAGCCTTGGGACTGAATTTGTTTGTAAAGTATCCAAATATAAACTTTCATTTTTTAGTAACAACTCAGGAATTTTTATCATTTTGAACTATGGATTGAATACAACTGACAGTTCGATTCAGTTTGCAGGTTTCTGGAGATATTCCGAAAGTAAAACACAGGGGCTGATCAATTTTTCTATTGCCAAGGCGGAAGGCGCTGCAGAATTTCTTCAAACCGGATCACCTTCGGGTTTAATTATTAAGGGTATCCTGAATAATGGAAATGGTGAGATGCAGTCCATGCAATTGGTTTTTGAACGGCCATTTTCCCCATATACCCTCCATAATGAATTTGTAATTTTTGCACATCATGGAGTTCAGACTACTGCTGATCCTCCATACACAGAAAATTCATTGAATGGCGCAATTCATGACCAGGACTATGGAGTAACCGGACTGGAATTTGATGTACATCTCACGAAAGACCATGTGCCAATTTGTGCACATGATGCCTCCATCAATATCCGTGTAACCGATAAGGGCCCGATATCCGGAAATTATATTCAGTATGATTTTGACTTTCTGGAAAAATATGTCGTGCTGACCGATGGTGAAAGAATTCCATCACTGGAACAGGTACTGAATGCATTCATTGATTCGACCACCTTGAAATATTTTTGGATGGATGTCAAAGGAGATCCGGATATTTTTAAATACATGGAGCCCATTGTAAGAAATGCCTATGCACATGCAGCGGCGGTAAATAGGGAGGTTGTAATTTTTGCAGATTTGCCTTCACAAAAAGTAATTGATGAATATAAAAACCAACCAACCTATGCAGACCTACCCACTATGTGCGAACTGGAATTACAGGATTGTATTGATCTTAATTGCAAATACTGGGGACCAAGATATTCGAGAGGATTATTACTGGATGATGTAGAAAAGGCACATAATCTTGGAATAAAAGCATTCAGCTGGACACTGAATGCAAGCTCTATCATTACCGACTATTTGCAAAATGGAAAATTCGATGGCTTTATAACAGACTATCCGGCATATGTCGTGTATGATTATTATACTATGTTTTAATTGAACTGATCGTCAATGATGAAATTAAAAGACATGTTTTTTTTGAGATCATATATAATAATTCTGATTTGTTTTTTTTCTGTTAGTGCAACAGCGCAGACCAGCAAAGCTCAGAAGGCAAAAAAGCATCCATTCTCATTTTATGCGGGTTTTGGCCCGAATATTTATTTCAATAACCTCGTTATTGCAAAAAACAAGGTGAATGAATTTAATTATTCTTTTGTAGGAAGATTTATGTGGGAGCCGGAGCATTTTCTCAGTCTCGGTCTTGAAACAGGATATAATCGTTTGTATACAGTAAGCGTCTCATCAGCGACAGAGGGAAATGCGCATATCATAAATACTGCAATTCCCATCCAGATAGTTGTATCAATGAAATTTCTGCAGCGTTGCTATTTTAATTTTTCCATGGGACAGTCAATAATTCTGAACCATGCCACCAGTTCCAATAGTGGGGATTTTAGTGCAACGTCCTGGTCATTCGCAGATATCGGAGCAGCTCTGGGATACAGACATCATTTGAAGAATAGGTTTTCAATTGGTGCCGAAACAAAGTTTTTTTATTCTACCCATCTCAATGATAAAAACCTCGCTCTTGTTTTTATGGCCGGGTATAATTTCTAAAAAAAGATTTTTAGATTATTCTGTTCTGAGGCTGTCCACAGGATTTGCAAGAGCAGATCGGATGGCCTGAAAGCTCAGAGTAAGCGCAGTGATCAGAAAAATAAAGATGCCTGCAGCCAGGAATACCCAACCGTTGATATGAATCCTGAAGGAATATTGTTGCAGCCATCGATTCATCAAATACCATCCGATGGGGGATGCGATCAGAAATGCCAGAAGAACCAGGAACAAAAAGTCGCGCGATAAGAGTCCGATGATATTGAGTACACTTGCTCCAAGCACTTTTCGGATTCCAATTTCTCTTGTACGCTGTAAGGTTAAAAAAGATGTCAGGCTGAACAATCCTGTACATGAAAGCAATACGGCAATCATGGCAAAGTATCCGATCATTTTGCTTAAGTTTTCCTTGTCCCTGTATTGTGCATTGATATCCTTGTCGAGAAAACTGTATTCGAATACGCGCTCTGGAAATATTTCGCCCCATTTTTGTTTTATGAATGCGATGGTTTGAGGAATGTGATCAGACTGGATACTGACTGCAAACTGGGTGAAGCGGGGCACACCAACATCAATGATCAGGGGTTGCATCGGCTGGTCAAGGGGATTGAAATTAAAATCTTTAACGACTCCGATAATCTGCCCTTTTTTACCATCCTGCGAATTTCCCCGGATAATATTTTTCCCAATTGCATCCTGCGGACTCTTCCAATTAAAATATTTCACTGCGGATTCACTTATAATAAATGCCTTCAAATGATCCGTGCCGGTCGCCTTCGAAAAATCTCTTCCTGCTACTATAGGAATTTTTAGTGTAGAGAGAAAATTATAATCGACCGACACCCAGGGAACAAAAATATTATCATTGTCGGAGCGGCCCTGGGGTATGACAAGCCCCAACACAAACCCCTGTCCGGGTAATGCCGAAGCGGCAGTTGCAGCTTTGATCCTGCTATATTGTTTCAATTCATTCGTGAATAAAATCATTCTTCGGCGAATGGATGAATCTACACCATACCCGATAGTGGAGGAGCCACTCCCGAAAATCGGAACAGTAACCATTTGTTCTTTCTGAAATCCGAGCGGTTTATTTCGCAGGTATTGAACCTGCTGATAGATGAGAATGGTTCCGATAATGAGCAGTGCACAAATGCAGAATTGTGTAACGAGTAATACTTTTCTCAAAATATTTTTTGACCCGCTTTCACCGGATTTTCTTTTAATGGTTTGCACAAGACTAAAACGCGTAATAAAAAAAGCGGGATAGATTCCGGCCAGGATACTGCTGCATAGAAAGATGAATGTGAAAAATAAAATATTCGGCCAGGTGATCCAGGAAAAACCTGCCAGTTGTTTATTTGTGAGCTGGTTCAACACCGGGAGAGCGAGGTTGGTAAGAATAAGCGCCAATACAAAAGAAATAAAACCGGATAAAAGGTTTTCTCCCATGAATTGAATAACTAATTGCCTTTTATCAGCTCCCAACACTTTCCGCATGCCTACCTCACGGGAACGGTTAATCGAACGGGCAGTGGCCAGGTTGACGAAATTAAGATTGGCAATGAGAAGTATTAGTATTGCGATCGTCAGAAAAATATACACATATACAATGCTGCTTGTACTTGGATTCCCTGTAACAGATGCTGAATATAAATGCATTTTGCGCAAAGGGTCAATGGACACAGTATACAAAGCCCTGGCTCTGTCGTCCCCATATTTTTTTATGAGCTGAGTAATAGCATTCGCCACCTGTCCGGGATGGGCGCCCGGTTTTAAAAGGATATATGTATAAGAAGAATTGTAGTTCCAGTCGGTTTTGAGAAAATTGGCAATGGATTCAACCTCGACAGAAAAAAGAGTTTCGAAAGAAATCAGGAAATCAAAGCTGATATCCGAATTAGCAGGCATTTTCTTCACGACAGCGCTCACGTTTAATAGAACCTTATTATCGTAAAACAAGGTCTTGCCGACTGCATTTTGAGACCCGAAATATTTTTTTGCCATCTCATCAGTAATGACAATTGAATTAACAGAGCTGAGAGCGGATTCGGGATTGCCTTCGACAAAGGGGATGCTGAAAACCCGGAACAGATCATTATCGGAGAAATAGACTTTCTGTTCCTGGAATCTTTTTTGGGATTGAATATTTTGCTGATTATCCCGGCCCTGCATCTGGCCGCTTCTCTGGTACATCCTGCAAACTCCTGTGACCTGCGAGATATCTTTTGAAATAACCGGGCCAAGAGTAAGCGGTGTGGTGGCATCTACATTCTTTTCTCCGTTTACATCCGTATTCCATTTTACTCTATAAATATTTTCAATATTGTAATTAAATTCATTGTAGCTGAGTTCATCTTTAATATAAATCAGGATCAGTATGCAGCAGGTCATGCCAATAGCCAGGCCGAGGAGATTAATGACAGAAGAGACTTTATCATTCCAAAGATTTCTGAATGCAACTTTGAAGTAGTTTTTAAACATGAGCTATGTTTTAAGTGTGAAGAGCGAAGAATGAAGTCTTGCAAATTATTTTTGGCTGCCTTATCAAACTTAAATCATTGGATCGGTCAAAACTAACCGCTTATCAAAATCAGGATGTAAAAAAATCAGACCTCATCATTTACTTTCTTCCATTCCAGTGTATATTGTATGGCATGGCGGGTTGGATGGATTGGCTGATTAAAATGTTCCGCCCAGACTTTTGTAAAGCTTGCGCCATAATAAAAAATAAAAGAAGAATAAAACACAAAAAGCAAAAGGAGGACAACGGAAGCTGATGCGCCGTAAATAGTTTGCATATTGCTGTGTAAAAGAAGGGACCGTAGCAATAATTTCCCGGCAGTGAATAATAATCCGGTAAAAATTCCGCCTGCACCCGCTACTTTCCAGTTAGGCCTTCCATCTGCAAGAAATTTAAAGATGAGAGTAAACCACACCATCACCAGGAGCATCGTAGTAAATTGCTTGAAAAGATTTATAAAAAAAATAGCGGGCCCATATCCTCCTTCACTGATTTGCTCTTTGATGAATGTACCCGTTGCTTCTGCAACTGTGACGCCAAAAAATAAAATCCCTGCAGCCATAATGATCGCCACGGATTTTGCGCGATATGCGAGAACAAATCCAATTCCGGGTTTCTTTTTTAATTGTATTTTCCATATCTGGTTGATGGAATCCCTGATTATGGTAAAAAGAGTGGTAGCTATAAATATCAGGAAGAGAAAACCTCCTGCCGCAATCAGCCAACTCATCTTTAAATTCCTCACATTATGCATCGTTTCGCGTATCTGGGACAAAATATTATTACCGAGTACTTTTCCAAGCTGATCAAAAAGATTGCGCCTGATGGTCCGGGGATTTGCAAACAATCCAAATATCTCTACCAGGATAATCAGAATAGGAGGGAGGGCAAAATTGGCAAAGAAAGCAGTAGCTGCTGCCATTCTTAATGGATCATTCTGTCGAAATTCCTGAAAAGCTTTTTTCAATAATTTGAATATTCCTGCAGGTTTCAGAACAGCCATATGCATCCTGATTTTGATAAAAACTTCATCAACTTAATCACTTCTTTTCAAATGAGCAATTGTTGTGCTGAATTTGATTATATAAGTTATCGGATCTTTAGTATTAATTTACTTTTAATATCGAGGCAATGAGTCATCATACAAAAGGCAGAAGGGACTTCATCAGGCGATCTGCGATGGGAATCGGGGGTGCAGCACTTGCGGGCCGGGGAGCGAACACAATGGTCATTCCTCATTCTGTCAAACAAAAAGATCAAAAGAAACTCCACATTGTTTGCATGGGAGCTCATCCGGGCGATCCGGAATTTGGTTGCGGTGGAACCATGATTCAATACAGTGATGCGGGACATTTTGTAAGCTTTCTCTATCTCACACGCGGAGAGGCAAGTGATTCCTCCAAAACTTTTTCTGAAATGGCTGCTTTGCGAACCAGAGAAGCTGAAGATTCCTGTAAAATCATCAATGCAAAACCAATGTTTGCAGGACAGATAGATGGCAATACGGTTTTGAACAAAGAGAAAAATGAAGAGCTGTATAAAATGATCCTGGAACTAAAACCGGATATTCTTTTTTCACAATGGCCGGTTGACGCACATCCGGATCACCAGGTAACAGGTTTATTGGCATTGACCTGCTGGATAAAAAGCGGGAGACAATTCCATCTTTATTTTTATGAAGTCAATACCGGAAGTGAAACCATGGGATTCAACCCAACAGATTATGTAGACATTGCCAGCTCCCATGAAAGGAAAAAAACAGCCATGTTTGCTCATAAGACTCAATCTCCGGAAGAAACTTATACGACATTCTTTAAGCCGATGGAAGAATTCAGGGGTCTGGAAGCAGGCGTAAAAATTGCAGAAGCATTTATTCATTTCAATCCCCCTTCTGACCGCACACATATTTTAGGATTGGGCTGATATTTTATTCCAGCTAACGGAGATGGCAAAGCGAAAAAAATAAAAAAATGATCAACGGAAATTTTAGCTTGCATATGGGTATATATACAATGATACATTTCTTCAAAAACCCTATCTTTATGCGATGGTAAATATTCGCCCTATCTCAACTTTTTATTTTAGAGCCTGATGAGGAAAGGCTTTACCAGATATATCTGTTTGTTCATCTTGCTGATCCCTTTTTCATGTATAAGAAATGTTGATCCGCCGATACGAACGGTCCCTCCCAAACTTGTAGTGGAGGGATGGATTACAACAGATCCTCCTCCTTATACAGTTAACCTGAGTTATTCCGGGAAATTCACCAACGCATCCCAGGTCGCGGAAGAATCTTTTATAACGGATGCTAAAATGTCGATCATTGACGATTTGGGCGACTCGACGGAATGTATCTGGGTAGGTAATGGATCCTACCAGAGTGCTGATTCGAATTTCATTGGGAAGGTCGGGAGATCATATACACTCAAAATTTATTTATCAGACGGGAATGTCTATATCTCAAGTGCTGAAAAAATAGAGCCTGTGCCACCGATTGACAGTGTATCCATCACTTATGACAGCAGTGTAATTACTGATGTGAGGCCAAACCAGTTGATCGTATCCGTTAATCTGAAAGATCCGGGCGGTGTTTCGAATTTTTACAGGTGGACGGCTTCGGGATATGTCCCTCGCAAATCCTGGGGAGATTCCTGCAAAAATTTTGCCGGACCCTGTCCAGGGCCTTTTGCCTGCGATTGTGCAGCGTATTGCGAGCAATTTCAGTCAAATAACCAGATCAATGTCATGTCTGATCAATACCTCGATGGAAAAAATATTTTGATGCATCCGGTTTTTTATTCGCCATTATATTGGTTTGGCAGCCATTTTATAGAAATCAAACAATATTCGTTGAGTCGTACTGCTTATCTTTTTTGGGAACAATACCTGGCCCAAACCAATCGAACGGGCAGCATTTTGGATCCTTTGCCTGCCTCGTTAACCGGAAATATTTACAACCAGGCGAATAGCAATGATGTTGCGCTGGGATTATTCTCGGCATCCGATGTGGTCTCAAAAAAAATAGTTATCGTGCCAAAGAATATGCAGAAATACTGGCTGGAAAGCGTCGCCGGTCAATTTATTCCGAAAGGAAGTTGTCATGGCGTATTTCCGAATTCGCTGGAAAATGATACGGATCCGCAGGGGTGGGGGGGCGCGCAGGAGATC
>Ga0335082_10006823_pt1 | contig 12435 bp, 13 predicted proteins | sample Lox_Sample_41_FD_206718 | JGI IMG/M metagenome (GOLD analysis project Ga0335082, IMG submission 206718) | Soil microbial communities from Loxahatchee National Wildlife Refuge, Florida, United States - Lox_Sample_4.1 | ecosystem: Environmental > Terrestrial > Soil > Wetlands | place: USA...
ACATGTTGAGAAAGTTCGACAGCGTGGACGAGGTGCAATCAAAATTGAATATCAGGGATTTGCATGTACCGTCGTATTTCCCCGAGAGCATCATCTGGCCGCCTTCGGAAATTCTGGCACAGGCCAAACCCTATCCTGCAGTGCTCATGATATTCAATGATGCGAAAACACGGGATGTCGTACTTGTCATTTCAGAAGCCGCTTCTGACACCTTCTCGAAGAATTCGCTCCTGCCGTTCGTCCAGATCACGAGAAAGGTATCCTTTGATTTAAAAAACAGGAAGGCGCTCCTCGAGGTTGGTACGTGTAAAAACGATGAGCCCTGCAGCAGGCTCTCTTGGACTGAAGATGAATACCGGATCGTGCTTACCATGAAATCCCCTCCCTTCGAGCTGATCCGGATCGCCGAAAGCATGCTCCACTAGTGTCACGTTGTGTAATCCGGCGATTTCCCTTCATATCGGAGCGGCATTTCCTCCAAACCCCGCTGTTATTAAGGACAGCGTTATTTTTAAAGCCCTGCTCATGTTCTCTCTCACAATCAGCTCTCGTGAGCTATTAGAGCGTCGGTTCCCACTGTTTTTTGTCATATGTTGCTCTAGTCCACCTGCCGTGACACTCCCCAAAATTCCTACCACTTTTAAGATAAATTACCCGTGTCGATAGGAGTTATTTCCAATTTACCGAAGGCAGAATCCTTGATATACGCAAAGTAAATCAAGTAATGGAGGTGAATACAATGATTACCTACAAAGGCGGACAGAAGGTTGGAAAGGGAACGTACTGGGACCTGGCAAATGGCAGGAGGATTGATGTGCCGAGGGAAGCTGTACTCGCAGGAGGAACCGCTACATACGTCAAGATGTCGTCGGGCGTTATGTTGTTATCGGGTCCGGTCATCGGTCTACTCTATTCGATACTGATGCCGTTTATCGGCATAGCAACCGTGGCAACCCTGGCAGCACTCAAAATGATGGGAAGTGTATACCATGTGGCGGAAAAGAGCGTCTCTTTCGGATGGCGACCGAGTAGCGCCTATCTGTCAGGAAAAAAGAAAAAAAAGGCGGCATTCTCGGGAAAATATTTCTTTTAAATGGAGACCCATGGAAGCAAACTTTTCCGGGAGAAAGAAGAGAGAAACCGATGAAGGTGCAAAATAGCGCTACATAGGTTACAATTCTAATACTTTGTGCATAGGATAAAATTCCTACTCAAAATAGGAACTTATTACCATTCTCATAACTGAATATACATGATAGACTGAATGTGAGAACTAAGGAAACCAGAACAAATGCGAAAAAAGGAGGTGACAAAATATGCTTACCACAAAAGGCGGACATAAGGTAGGTAAGGGTACGTACTGGGATTTACGCAAAGGACACAGAATAGATATTTCTCATGAAGGCGTGCTCCCGGGCGATGAGACAGCAACTTATTTCAGGATGTCATCAGGTGTAATGCTGCTGTTGGGACCGATCGTCGGCCTGCTCTACGCGATACTGATGCCGATCATCGGCATAGCAACCGTAGCAGCCATCGCAGTTCGCAAAGTTCTGGGAGGCATGTACAATTTAGTTGCGAAGAGCATCTCCTTCGGATGGCAGCCAATGAACGCCTACCTGTCGGGGAAAAAGAAAAAGAAAGAAAAAAAGTAGCTGAGCCCTGCTACTGCAGTGGAATGGATCGCACATCCTGGAACAGACAAACGAAAAAAACAGGAGCTGGAAGGTAAAATCCTTGACTATAAAGAGGAGGTAATATGTATACGCTTGTTGATTTTATCACGCACGTAAAGGGGATCGAGTACATCATGTCCCTCCTGGCCATCGGCGGTTTTCTCCTTTTCTGGGAGGCCTTGAAGCCTAAGCCATTCAAGACCGTGGTCGAAACAGGCAAAGATGACATTGGCTATATCGAGCAGGCAGGCGGAGCCAGGCACATCCTGAAGTCCGTCGGCAAAATCGCCGCCGCCCCCTTCATCGGTGCGGCATACATCATCATGCTGCCGGTCGGGTTCTTTGCGGCCCTGGCTATTGGGGTGGTCAACCTTGCCATGAAAGGCGTAGCGGCCATCGCGGGGAAGAGCATGACCTTCGAGTGGAGGCCCGTGGAGGCGTACCTGGCGGGCAGGAAGAAAAAGAAGGAGCAAAAGGCCGGACCCAAGAGGAGTGAAGGCAAATAAGATAACAAAAAATTTCCAAGCAACGGAGGGGAAAAATGAAAAAGAGAACATGGAGTGTCCTGAGCTTCGCTTTTTGCACAATGGCGGCAGCGTTGCTCCTTGCGGCTGCCGGCCTGAAGATGACCGCCACGGATGCATCAGCGGGATCGGCTCTTCCGGGGATACGGACGCTGGGGAGCATCTCCGACCAGTATACCCCGGTAAAGTTCGACCACCCCAAGCATGTCATGATCGCCAGCAACTGCGCTACGTGCCATCACCAGCACCAGGACCTCAAGAAATTGAACTGCATGGGTTGTCACGCAATTGCTCCTTCGACGTTCAAGAATTCGGTGAAGAACAATTTCACGGCCTGTTCAGCCTGCCACGGCGCCCCTGATGCCAATAATCCCACGATTCCGGGCCTCAAGGTTGCGTATCACAAGCAGTGCTTCCAGTGCCACCGGGGGATGGGCGACGTCGGTCTGGACCCGAAGGGCTGTACCGAAATCTGTCATTCCAAAAAGGCATCGAAAGTCAGCATGAAGACAAATCCGTAGTCCGACAGGACATACGGGATTCACCGAGAGCAAATGAATCTACATGACCAAAGGAGGTCATCTATGGCTAAGGAACCAAAAGGTCCGATGGACGAATCCATCGACCAAAAAGGGAAGAAAAAGGAACCGGACAAAGACAGCGGCCGGGGCATCAACAGGCGGGTCTTCCTGGGGGCCATGGCAACGGTGGGGAGTGCTGCCGTGCTCGGCCGTCCGGCCAAGGCTCATGCCAGCGCGGAATTTGAAGGGTACCCCAACAGCTTCGGCCTGTTGACGGACCTGACCGCCTGCGTCGGGTGCCGCAGCTGCGAAAAGGCATGCAATGAGGAGAACAAGCTGCCTGCGCCGGCCAAACCCTTCGACGACAGCTCCGTTTTCGAAGAAAAGAGGATGCCCAGTCAGAAGGCGTACACCATCGTCAACAAGTATGAAAACCCGAAGGACAAGGACAAGCCGATCTACCGCAAGATACAGTGCAATCACTGTAAAGAGCCGGCGTGTCTAACCTCCTGTCCCATCCATGCCTATTCAAAAACGCCGGAAGGAGCCGTCAAGTATAATCAGGACCTCTGTTTCGGATGCCGCTACTGTATGACGGCCTGTCCGTTCTATATCCCGGCTTTCGATTACTGGAGTGCATTCGAGCCCAAAATCATGAAGTGCACCATGTGCTTACCCAGGGTCAAGGCTGGGAAAATGACGGCATGCGCGGAAGCCTGTCCGGTGGGGGCGATCACTTTCGGGAAGCGCGAAGAGCTGCTCAAAATCGCGCGTGAGAGAATCGACAACAACCCCGGTAAGTATGTGGACCACATTTACGGCGAGTATGAAGTGGGAGGCACCAACTGGCTCTATCTTTCGGGAGTCCCCTTCGACCAGGTCGGGTTCCCGACAAACCTTCCCAAGAAACCGCTCATCGAAGAGACCAAGGGCTTCCTCTCGGCGGTTCCTGTGGTGCTGATTGCATGGCCTGCCCTTTTCGGGACGATCTATGCGGCCTCGCGCCATAGAGATGACATCGAAAAGGAAAAGGAAGAGAAAGAGGAAGGGAAAAAAGGGGAGGTGAAAAAATGAGTACGAATATGGCTGTTACGCCGGAGAAATCGGGAAAAAACTTCCGGTCCTGGTTCATGGACAAGCTACTGATGGGGATGACCTGGCCTGATTACATTCGGAGCTTGATCACGCCGTTCAACATCGTCGCAGCGATCATCCTGAGCATCGGGCTGCCGCTGATCGCGATGCGCTTTATGTTCGGGCTCTATGTGGTGACCCATGCTTCAAACGATTATCCCTGGGGTCTGTACCTCGGTTGGGGCCTTTTCGGAGGCGTTCCGCTTTCCGCCACCGGGTTCGTCATGGCAACGGCGTACTACATTTTCGGGTTCAAGAGATACCATCCGATTCTGAGGCTCGCCGTTCTGGCCGGTTTCCTCGGGTACCTCTTCGCGGTGATCTACCTGCTCATCGACCTCGGAAGACCTTGGAGGATATACTACCCCATGATCATCGGGTTCGGTACGCAATCGGTACTGTTCCTGGTGGCATGGCATGTGGCCACGTATCTCACCGTCCAGCTGGTTGAATTCAGCCCCGCTATCCTGGAATGGCTCAAGTCGCAGAGAGTGCGCAGATGGGCGGTAATGCTCACGATCGGCATGACGATCGCCGGCATCATCCTCTCGACGCTGCACCAGTCCGCGCTCGGCGCGATGTACCTGCTCGTTCCGGGGAAATTGCATCCCCTGTGGTACAGCTCGTATATACCGGTGTTATTTCTGTGTTCGAGCATCTATGCGGCCCTGGCGATGGTGATCATGGTGAGCACGCTCTCAATCCATTTCCTGAAGAACAGGACCGATCAGACATTCCGGGATAGCCTTCCCAAGTTGACGCTCGGCCTGGGACAGGGTGCTGCCATCGGCATGTATGTCTATTTCATATTCAAGCTCATAGCCATTGCCCATGACAACAACTGGCACTATCTGACGGAGGGGGGATACGGCTACTGGTTCCTTCTCGAGCTCCTCGGGTTCGTTCTGGTCCCTGCCCTGCTGTTCACCTACGGCGTTAAAAAGCAGAACGTGGGAGTGGTACGGTTTGCCGGCTTCTATGCCGTGATCGGTATCATTTTCAACAGACTCAATGTCTCGATCATAGCATTGAACTGGAACCTCCCGAACCATCTCGAGCACATCATTCCGCCGTGGACGGAGGCGATGGCTGTGTTGTCGATCGCGACGATCCATATCCTGCTTTTCCGGTGGATCTTGAACCGGATGCCCGTACTCCACGCGGACCCGGATTACGAGGCTCATTAAGTAGACAAGCAGTACAACCGCAGAGGCACGGAGACATGGAGAACGACGGCAGAAAAAACAAGCGAGCGCGATACCATGAACTGCTATTTACTTTTCTCTCTGTCTCCGTTGTCTCGGTGGTCCAGGTTTTCGAGACGCCTGAACGCTGCACCCGGGGTTGTCTATGACAAAAGGAAAGGACATAATGCTTGTTGCACTGCTTTTTCTTTCCGTGTCTCTGTTGATGGCCGGTCATGCCGGTGCTGAAAACACAGACCTTTCTGACGCGGCGAAAGCCTGCTTATCCTGTCATTCGCAGCACGGGCTCATGGTGACATTCGAAAATAACGAATTCGTCGAAGCCTATGTCGACGCCGGAAAGTTCAATGCTTCTGTCCACAATTCTTTTTCCTGTTCTGAGTGTCACCCCGACTTTTCCCCAGATAAGCACCCGCAAAGGAAGTTTCGAAGCAAATTGCACTATCAGGAGAAGTCCGCGCTCGTATGCCGGCGATGCCATGCGGACAAACAGCTCAAAACAAGCAGTATCCATACCACCCTCCTCAATGAAGAAAAAACAGGGACTGCGACAATCTGCACGAACTGCCACGGTTCTCACGCTATCACACAGGTAAAGAAAACGGGGAAGTATTTAGACGAGGAAGAGTACTGCATGAAGTGCCACGGTTATACAGTGAAAATGGCGTTCAGGAGCGGCGAATCGCTCTCCGGCACCATTAACATTTCATCACTGCAGGCCTCTGTGCACAACAAGCTGTCATGTTCCGACTGTCATTATGGATTTTCGTCCGAAGAGCACCCAAAAAGACATTTCGCAACCCGCCGGGACTATACCTTGGCATCTTCAGAGAATTGCAGGCGGTGTCACTTTGATAAATATACCAAGACGATGGAAAGCATTCATCATACGATGCTCAGCCAGGGAAATCTCGAAGCCCCGGTATGCATCGACTGCCACGGCTCTCACGGGATATCCCACATCAGCAAGGAACGGGCACTGATCGCCAAGAGGTGCCAGCGGTGCCATGCGGGGATATACGATATCTATGCGAAAAGCGTTCATGGGAACGCGTTATTCAATGAGAACAATCAAGACGTGCCAGTGTGTGCGGACTGTCACACGGCTCACGCCATAGAAGACCCGCGCACCTTGAGCTACCGGGAGCGGGTCCCCGATATGTGCAGCAACTGCCACGCCAATAAAGCGATTGTTGGCAAGTACGGCCTTTCGACTGCCGTTGTGGACACCTACCTCTCGGATTTCCACGGGGTAACGCTCAAATTTTACAGACTGCAGAAAGGGGCGCTTAACAAACCGGCAAAACCCATGGCCGTATGTACAGACTGCCATGGCATCCATAATATCAGCAGCACCGTCGGCCCTGATGCGACGGTCGTGAAGGCCAATCTGGTAAAAAGATGCCAGAAATGCCATGCAGAAGCGCCCAAAAATTTCCCGGATTCCTGGCTCTCACATTACAAACCGAGCCTCAAGCGGGCCCCGCTGGTCTTTTTCGTAAACCTGATTTACAAGATATTCATACCCATCCTGGTGGCAGGGCTGGTCCTGCAGATCATGCTTCACGTGTGGCGTTATGTGGTCAACCGGTAAGGGAAAGGGGAATGAGATGGACGTCGACACCGTCATACAAGAAGAGCGGGTGAAAAGATTTTCCCCTGCACGCAGCGTCGAACACTTGGCGCATGTGGCAACCTTTGTCGTGCTCGTCTGCACCGGGCTTTCCCAGAGATTTTACTCTCTCGATATTTCCCAGTGGATCATTCTGCACTTAGGGGGGATCGATAACGTACGGCTCATCCACCGCTTCGCCGGAGTAATCTGTTCCCTCCAGATCATCACGCACCTGGCTGTTGCCGCTATCGGCATTGTCTACGGAAAATGGCAGCCATCCATGGTTATCACCAAAAAAGATTTCACCGATGTCGTGCACAATATCAGGTATTATCTCGGCATGGAAAAGTCCCCTACACGGGGCGGCAGATACACGTACAAGCAGAAGTTTGAATACTGGGGCATTCTCACCGGCGTGCTCTTGATGATGCTTACCGGCTTCATCCTCTGGTTTCCTTCAGTCGTGACGAAGTATCTGCCGGGGGAGATCATCCCCGCGGCCAAGGTCCTCCATACGAATGAAGCCCTCGTGGTCTTTCTCATTATCGCCATCTGGCATGTCTACAACGCCATCTTCAGCCCCGAGGTCTTTCCCATGGATACAAGTATCTTTACCGGGTACATATCGAAGGCACGGATGTTCCGTGAGCATCCCGACGAGCTTGCCGAGATGGAGGAAAAACCGCTGAAGGACATTCCGGCATCTCCCTGAGAAATTTGGGGCTCACATGGCACCTGTCCAGCAAAGTCCTCCCGTTTCCCTTCCTTTTTTTAATCCGTTGAGTTATAATGCTGTTCATGAACGAGCACAAAGGGAGCTTGAAGAAAAGGATAACCCTCCTTATCGTCATTGGAATCTCGATCATTCTGTTGAGCCTGGGGATCGCAAGCCACTATATCATTCAGAAGGACATTGATGGATTGCTTGCCAAGAAACTTGCCCTCTCCCGCATTACAAGGAATAACGTAGACAACATCATAAAAGATAATATCAGCCGGCTCTACGACATATCGAATTCGGGCGCGGTCGACCTGGACGATGGCGACATGAGACCCGAGAAGGAGGCCGTGAAAGCGGCATACCGGTATTCCATCTTCACCGACGGGATATTCCTTTTAGACAACGGCGGAAACATCCTTTTAAATTATCCCGAGCGTATGCGGGATGCATCCTTGAACGTACTCAGCATCGAACCTGTGGGCAGGATGCTCTCCCTCGGGAAACCGGTGGTGTCGAACCTTTATACCGTTGAGCCGTCGAAGAAAAAGGTCATCTATGTACTCGTGCCGCTCAAGGACAAGAACGGGAGGACGGTGGGTGTCGCAGGAGGACAGATCGATCCCACCAGCCCGATTCTTTTGCAGAAATTGGGATTGATTGATATCGGAATAAATGAGTTTATCGATATTGTTGATTCTAACGGGGTGGTTATCGCCTCATCAGATCCTGCGCGGATGTTCATCCACTGCGACCGTAACAGTTTTTTCACCACCATTATCAGTGAACGAAAAGAACGGGTGGCAACCTGCCACGTCTGTCACGAGACCGGAAACCAGAAAGAGAAGCTCGCGACCGTTCTTGCATTCGTTCCCCTCGAAACCGCCCCCTGGGGAATATCCATACAGGAACTGAAAGCGGATGTCTTCGCTTCTGCGGCGAACCTTAAAAAGATGTTCATCGGTCTCGGTTTCATATTCCTCGGCACTGCGTTCATCCTGACCATCGGCATTAGCCGCAGCATTGTCGATCCACTGAAGGATCTCATCCACGGAGCAGATCTCATTGCGCGGGGCGATCTGTCAAACGCTATTGCACCGCAGGGAAGCGACGAGATCGGGATGCTGAGCAAGAGCTTCGAGACCATGCGGCGAAAGCTCGTTAAATCGGGGGAAAAGATTCGGCGTCATACTCAAGAACTCGAGACGCGGGTCAAAGAGCGGACGCGGCAGATCAACGATAGCCAACAGAGAGCTGAGAAATTGCTAAAAAAGGTTATTTCCACTCAGGAGGAGGAGCGTAGGAGGATTGCGCGTGAGCTGCACGATGATACGCTCCAGGAGATGCTGGCGGCACTCATGAAAATCGATATCTGCCGTCTCAACCCCGAGAAGATCACGATGGACAAGATCGATGTCATCCGTGGCATCATCACGAGGGCCTATGACGGGTTGATATCCATGATGCAGAACTTGAGACCATCTCTGCTCGACGATCTGGGACTCATAGCGGCGGTACAGTCACTCCTCAATATGCACCTCGGGGAGAGAGGCATTCAGTATTTCATTAACACCGCGGGATTGAAGGACAAGCGATTCCGTCCTGAAGTGGAAATCATTCTTTTCAGGATCGTTCAAGAGGCCGTCGTAAACATTGCGAGACACTCGCAAGCGGAAAATGTTTTCATTCTCTTCAAATGCGACATGGCTACGGTTTATGCAGAAATCGAGGACGACGGGATCGGTTTCGACCTCAGCTCCTTAATTAAGCATGCGCCTGACGTTCGGGACCGCCGCGGTCTGGGAATCATGGGGATGAAAGAACGCGCGCTTCTGATCGGGGGGGCAATGGAAATCTGCTCACAGCCCGGCATTGGAACCAAGGTCGTGGTCAAAATCCCCCTGAAACCACCGGAGGCTGCATATGCTACATAAAATGAAAGTGTTGATCGCGGATGACCATGCACTGGTGCGGGAGGGCATCGTCGCCTTTCTGAAGCTCTCGGACGACATCGAGGTTGTCGGGGAGGCGTCAGACGGCATCGAGGCCATAGAAAAAACCAAGAAGCTGCGGCCTGAGATCATCATCATGGATATCAACATGCCCAGGCTCGGAGGGCTTGAGACCACCGTCGAGATCAAGAAGATGTATCCCGAGATCAAGGTGCTGGTGCTCACCCAGTACGAGGACCGTGAATATATATCGCGGTTTCTCAAAGCCGGCGTGTCGGGATATTTGCTGAAGAAGGCCGTGGGAAGCGATCTTGTCACGGCCCTCAAGGCGATTGGGCGGGGAGAATTATACCTGTACTCTTCGATCGCCTCGGAAGTGGTTGCGGGTTACCTCGGCGGGGATAAACGCGTCGATGTGGAGAACCCGTATGAAAAGCTGACGGACAGGGAAAAACAGGTATTAAAGCTCGTTGCGGAAGGACACACCCATAAAGAAGTGGCCGACATGCTGAGCATCAGCGTCAAGACCGTCATTGCGCACCAGACCAATATTACGGAAAAGCTCGATATCCACACCCGCGCCGGACTGATCAAGTTCGCGATTCAAAAAGGGATCATAAAGATCGATATGTGATGGAAATGCATCAGATTTTCCCGTCTACCATTTCCCGCATTTCCTTGCCCGCCTTGAAGAAAGGCACTTTCTTCGGAGGAACGGAGACTGCCTCGCCGGTCTTGGGATTTCTCCCCTCCTTGGCGCGGCGATGACGGACGCGGAAGCTCCCGAATCCCCGTATCTCAACCTTGTCCTCGCGAGACAAGGCGTCCTTGATCCCTTCGAGAACCGTGTTCACGACCACCTCGACCTGTTTTCTCGTCAATCCGGGTTTTTTCTCCGATATTTTGTCTACCAACTCCGCCTTCGTCATGCAGTCCCCCTCCTCTTCATGCAGATCAGCGATACAGATACTGTAAGTTTACAGAACTCTTGCCGATGCCGTTCTGAATAACATTCGCAACCCAGGTGGACGACTCTTCCTTCAGGTACTCCAAGAAGGGAATCTTCTTCCTTTTTTCAACCACCTTTGGCCTCCCCTTGATCCCCGCCAGACTTCCCGCAATGCGGATGCTGTCCCCGAGGTCTCCCAGCTGATCCACAAGCTTAAGCGCGAGTGCCTGTTGACCGGTGAAGATCCGTCCATCCGCGATGGCCCGCACCTCGGCCTCCGGCAGATTCCGTCCCTCGGCGACTGCCTTGATGAACTGGTTGTGAACATCATCGATCACGTCCTGGAGGAGTTTCTTTTCCTGCGCCGTCATGTCGCGGTAGGGGGAACCGATGTCCTTGAACTCGCCGGCCTTCACGACCATGCCCTTGACACCGATCTTCTCGAGCAGTTTTTCTACATTCGCGAACTCCATTTTGACGCCGATGCTGCCGGTGAGCGTGCCCGGATTTGCCACGATCTTGTCGGCTGCGGCCGCTACATAGTATCCCCCTGAAGCCGCAACGGACCCCATGGAGACGATGATTTTCTTGCCCTCTTTTTTCGCATTCTTGACGGCGTTGTATATCTCCTGGGAAGCGACCACCCCGCCGCCGGGGCTGTCGATGCGGATGACAATCGCTTTTATCGACGAGTCATCGGCGTAGTCGTTCAACTCTTCCACGACATGCTCCGATGAAAGAAGTATACCCTCTATCTTGACCATCGCCACCCGGTCTGTTCCTATCACCGACAGGCCGTCAGCGTTTTTCCTGCCGGCGAGGCTGGAGGTGAGAAACAACACCACAAAAAAGATCCCCCCGAGCACGGCCGCCGTCAGCAGAATTATGAGGACTGGATTTCTTTTCATGCAGATTCAGCTCCGTTCCTTGAGCAGCGCTCCGAGCGTGGTGTCCGGCTTCGGCTGCTGGCTCATATATTCCTGCAGCGACGACCGGTCCTTCCCTTTGACATGCGCCTTGATCGACAGCGCTATCTTGCGGTCGGCCCTGTCCACCTTGATGACGCGGGCGGTCACTTCATCGCCTTCCTTCACTTCTTCCGCGTCTTTCAGCATTTCCGAGACCGGGATCAGGCCCTCGATCCCGTGCTCAAGCTCCACGAAAACGCCGAAATCCGTCTTTTTCGTCACCTTCAACGTCTCGTCCTGCCCCACCTTGTACCGCTCAGGGATGATCTTCTCCCAGGGATCAGAGCTCAGCTGCTTGAGCCCGAGCGAGATTCGCTCCTTATGCGGGTCAATGCTCAATATCACGGCTTTGACCGTCTGACCCTTTTTGAGCATATCAGATGGATGCTTGACATGCTTTGTCCAGGACATATCGGAAATATGGATGAGACCGTCAATCCCCTCCTCGATGCCGACGAATGCGCCGAAATCGGTGATGGTCCTGACCTTTCCCTCGACGGTGGTACCAACGGGATAGCGGTCTCCAAGAGTCTGCCAGGGATTGGGGTTCACTTGCTTCATCCCGAGTGAAATGCGTTTGGCTGCCGGATCCACGGAAAGCACAATCGCCTCAATAATGTCGCCGACAGCAACCATTTTTGAAGGGTGTTTGATCTTCTGGGTCCAGGACATTTCGGAGACGTGCACAAGACCTTCCACGCCATGTTCCAGTTCGACGAACGCCCCGTATTCCGTCAGGCTCACCACTTTGCCGCGCACCTTGGTGCCGATCGGATATCGCTCAGCAACTGCAAGCCACGGATCCTGCGTCTTCTGCTTCATCCCGAGGGACACTTTCTGCTTTTCCCGGTCGTACTTGAGCACGACCACCTCAACCTTATCCCCGACCTTGAACATCTCGGAAGGGTGGGTTATCCTGCCCCAGGACATATCGGTGATATGGAGCAGTCCATCAATGCCACCAAGATCAACGAAGGCTCCATACTCGGTGACATTCTTGATGACGCCGCCGATGATCTGGCCCTCAGCCAGTGTCGCGAGTCTTGCTGCCTTCTGGGCATTCTGTTTTTCCTCAAGAATAGCTCTCCGGGAAAGCACGATATTACCGCGTCCGGAGTTCATCTTGATAATCTTCATTTCAAGGACCTGGCCGACCATCTGGCCGAGGTTCTG
>Ga0335082_10006824_pt1 | contig 12435 bp, 13 predicted proteins | sample Lox_Sample_41_FD_206718 | JGI IMG/M metagenome (GOLD analysis project Ga0335082, IMG submission 206718) | Soil microbial communities from Loxahatchee National Wildlife Refuge, Florida, United States - Lox_Sample_4.1 | ecosystem: Environmental > Terrestrial > Soil > Wetlands | place: USA...
GTTGACCCCCTCGAGCGGCGGCTGGACCTTCCAGTTGTTGTATTCCCTGAGCGGCTCCGGTAACTTCCCCGGGCCGGTGCGCAACCTCTCTCTCGACGCCGCGGGTAACGTCTACGGAACGACCTACGCGGGCGGGGCCTATGGCTACGGCTCGGTGTTCAAGTTGACTCCGGGAAACGGGACTTGGACCTACACGGCGCTACACGATTTCACCAATGCCAACGACGGCGCTTACCCCGACAGCAATGTGCTGATTGATGGCGACGGAAACCTTTACGGCACGGCGTCGAAGGGTGGTACCAACGGACTCGGCGTCGTCTGGGAGATCACACCGTGATCGTCGCGATGCTCGAATCTGCGAGCGAAGACCAGATCCAGGGCGTGATTGATCACCTGGTGAAGATGGGCTTCGAGGTACACCGCTCGACCGGCGCGCGGCAGACCGTGCTGGGCGCGGTGGGCCGCCGCATTGACTTCGACACCCGCGACATCGAAGTCCTTCCCGGAGTGCATCATGTGCACCGCATCAGCGCGCCCTACAAACTTGTGGGGCGGCAGTTCCGCGAGCACGACACGGTCATTAAGCTGCCCAACGGAGTTGAGATCGGCGGCAAGGAAGTCGTTGTCATGGCCGGGCCGTGCTCGGTGGAATCGCCGGAGCAAATCTTCAGCGCTGCTGAGGTGGTCAGCAAGGCTGGAGCGAAGGTCCTGCGGGGAGGAGCCTTCAAACCGCGTAGTTCGCCCTACACCTTCCAGGGAATGGGTTTGGAGGCGCTGAAGCTGCTGCGCGAAGCCGGCGACCGCTATGGGCTAATGGTGGTTAGCGAGGTGATGGAGATTTCGCAGATCGAACTCGTGCTCCCGTATATCGACATCTTCCAGGTCGGCGCACGCAACATGCAGAACTTCAACCTGCTGCGCGAGCTGGGCAAAGTGCGCAAGCCGGTGCTGCTGAAGCGCGGCATCGCCGCCACTATGGAAGAGCTGCTGCTGTCGGCGGAGTACATCATGTCGGGCGGCAACTACCAGGTGATCCTGTGCGAACGCGGCATTCGCACCTTCGAGACCTACACGCGCAACACGCTCGACATTTCGGCGATTCCCATCGTGCACAAGCTGTCGCACCTGCCCATCACCTCGGACCCTTCCCACGGAACGGGTTTGCGCGATAAGGTTGCACCGATGGCGTGCGCGTCCATCGCGGCGGGTGCTGATGCGTTGCTGATCGAGGTGCACCCTTCGCCGGACAATGCACTCTCCGACGGCGCGCAGTCGCTCTATCCGGAGCAGTTTTCGGAGTTGATGGGACAATTGCGCATGATCGCGCCGGCAGTCGGAAGGACGATCGGATGATCAGAGAATTCGTCGCTGCGCAAGAAGAAAAGCTCAACCACGGATATGCACGGATGAACACGAATGCCAGAGCGATCTTTGTCGGCAAGATCTGGTTTGATCCGTGAAAATCCGTGGTGTAATTTTCTGCTTCTGAAGGAATTTGTCGCATGGCCATTCGGCAAATCACGATTGTTGGCACAGGCTTGATCGGCGGCTCCCTGGGACTTGCCCTGCGCCAACGCGGATTCGACGGCACCGTTATCGGCTGTGACAAGCCTGAAGTTCTGGAGACGGCGGTAGCGCGCAGCGCGATTGACCGCGGCGCAACCGATGTCAAAGAAGCGTCTCGCGGCAGCGACGTAGTGGTCTTTGCTACGCCGGTCAGAGTCATTTTCTCACTGCTGGAAAAACTCAAGCCCGCACTGGCCGCCGATACTCTGGTTACGGATACCGGCAGCACCAAGGGAGAGTTGGTGGAATATGTGCGGCTGCTTTTCGGCCAGGCTGCGAGTGAACGCATGCTGCCCAGCCATCCCATGGCGGGCAAGGAGCAAGGCGGCATCGAGAATGCCGATTCGCAATTGTTTCGCGATGCCCCATGGCTGATCACACCTCTTAACATCAATCAGAGGTACACCGGCAGGCAACTGGAATACATTGAGATGTTGACGTCCATTGGAGCTCGAATCGTTAACCTGGAGCCGGAGCGCCACGACCGGCTATGCGCGTGGATTAGTGAGTTGCCGCAGATGATTTCCACGGCATTGGCCTCGCTGTTGTGCGATGAACTCAGCGTCGATGAGGCGCAAATCGGAGGCCGCGCGCTGCGCGACATGACGCGGCTTGCGCGCAGCCCGTATTCGATGTGGGGCGACGTCGCGATGACCAACACACCAAACCTGGAGAAGGCCCTGCAGCGCTTCGAACAGGAAATTGCCCATTTGCGCGAGAACCTGCGCGGTCCGGGACTGCGCGAGATGTTCGAGAATGCGAATCAGTTTGGAAAGCGGTGAACGCTTCTCCGTTGTCGGTTTTTGCACCCAATAGCGCGCCCCGGTACAATCGCGAGTCGGAGGACTAATCCCTGATCTCTAGCCCCCTATGGCGATGAACAAGGTATTTGCGAACGCAGACGAGGCCATCCACGACATCCATGACGGCGCAACCATCATGCTAGGCGGCTTCGGGCTGTGCGGCATTCCGGAGAACCTCATCCGCGCGCTGGTGAAGAAGGGCGTAACCGACCTGCATACCATCAGCAACAACGTTGGAATTGACGACGCGGGCATGGGGCTGATGCTGGCCACCGGGCGAATCAAGTCGCACAAAGGAAGCTACGTCGGCGAGAACCGACTGCTGGAAGAGATGGTGCTGACCGGACGCATTGACCTGGAACTCATTCCGCAAGGCACGCTGGCCGAACGCATTCGTGCCGGTGGCGCAGGCATCCCAGCCTTCTATACGCCGGCGGGATACGGCACTGTGGTCGCCGAGGGCAAGGAGACGCGGGAATTTGAAGGCAGGCCGTACGTGCTCGAGCGAGCCCTGACCGCCGATTTCGGGCTCATCAAGGCGTGGAAGGGCGACCGCTGGGGAAATCTCGTGTACCGTAAGACGGCGCGAAACTTCAATCCAATGATGGCGACCGCAGCCAAGGTTACCATTGCCGAAGTAGAGCACCTGGTGGAACCGGGTGAGATCGATCCTGACCAGGTTCACACCCCCAGCATTTATGTTCACCGTATCTTCCAGGGGAAAGATTACGAGAAGCGCATCGAGCGGAGAATGGTGCGGAAAGCGTAGAGCAGGAGATCCAATGCCTACACCTCCGAATGTTGACAAGCAAAAAGACACTGAAAAGCGTGACCGCATCGTGCGTCGCGTGGCTCAGGAATTGCGCGATGGATTCTACGTAAATTTGGGTATCGGCATGCCCACGCTGGTGGCCAACTGCGTTCCGCCGGGCATGGAAGTGGTCCTACAAAGCGAGAACGGCATGCTCGGCGTCGGTCCATACCCGGTGGCAGGCACCGAAGACCCCGACCTGATCAACGCCGGCAAGGAGACGGTGACGGAGATTCCCGGCACGGCGTATTTCTCCAGCGCAGAATCGTTTGCCATGATTCGCGGGGGTCACGTTGATCTCAGCGTCCTGGGCGCGATGGAAGTGGACCAGGAAGGCAATCTAGCCAACTGGATGATTCCTGGCAAAATGGTAAAGGGCATGGGCGGGGCAATGGACCTGGTGGCAAGTGCGAGGCGCGTCGTGGTCGCCATGGAGCATACGACACGGGACGGCAAGCCAAAGATTCTGGAGCGCTGCACGCTCCCAATCACCGGCCTGCGCGTCGTGCACGACATCGCAACTGAGATGGCTTGGATTCGAGTTACGCCGAGTGGGCTGGTGCTGGATGAGATTGCACCGGGATTGTCCGTGGAAGATGTTCAGCGCGCTACCGAAGCAGCGCTTGTCGTCAGTCCGGACTTGAAGCCCATGCCGTTTTAGGATTTAGCCCCCATCGTGGTCTTCATGTTGTGACTTGTCCTGAGTCCAACATCGGGGGCGCCATCCTGGCCCATCCCATACGAAAACGCTCAGTGGTTTCGTTGACACTCAGCCTTTATGCCTGCTAACGTTGAAGGTTCTGATAACAGGCCTGCGCCCGCAGTGCTTCTCAGCAGTAGGCACTCACGAACACACAATGGACACCACTCTCAGGCAAGTAGGCGAATTACTGCTCGGAGCCATCCCGACTATCGTCCTCCTGCTGCTCCTGTATGCCATTTACAACCTGGTGGTGCGCAAGCCACTGATGCGCATTCTAAACGAGCGCCGCGAGCGTAGTGAGGGAGCCATCCTGAAGGCGCGTGCCGATGTGGCGGCCGCCGAGGCCAAGACTCACGACTATGAGCAGCGCCTGCGAGAAGCTCGCATGGCCATCTTCAAGGCCCAAGAGGCGAGGCGTCAGCAGGCACAACAGGCCCGCGCCGAAGCTCTGGCGCAAGCCCGCGCCCGGGCGCACGAGCAGATCCAGCAGGCCAAGGCAGCCATCGAGCAGGACACGGCGGTGGCGCGTGCCGGATTGCAGGCCGAAGTTGACCGGCTGGCGTCGGAAATCATCCGCACGGTTCTGAGGCCGGCAGGGGCTACCTCCGCGATAGGTGGTCAGCCGTGATGAAGAGAAACATTCGCCGGCTGGCTCTGGGCCTGGTCTGGATTTGCCTCGCGCTGGGCATGGTCGACGCCCAGGAGCACGGGGCTCCCGCTTCCTCTTCTTCCGCTCAATCCGGCCGGGCGTCCAAACCGGAACAGAAGGCGCAACAAAACCAGCCGGAGAATCCCAACGCCGAGTTCGGATCTGAACTCACCAAGGCCTCCGAAGAGGCGGCCGGGGAAGCGGGCAAGAAAGACGCCAAGTTGGAAATGGAGTTGAAGGCCCAGCACTCTCCCGTGGTGAGCTGGATTGGACGTCTCTTCAACATCGGCCCCGAGGGCGCCTACTGGCTTTCGCTGATCGTCAACTTCGCGATCCTGGTTGTCTTCTTCTGGGTGCTGATGAAGGGCAAGGTCCCGCAGATGTTCCGCGAGCGTACGGCGGCGATCCAGAAGGGCATCAAGGAGGCACAAGCCGCCAGCGCCGATGCGGCGCGTCGTCTCAAAGCGGTCGAAGAGCGGCTGGTGAAGCTGGATACGGAGGTCGCCGAGATTCGGGCCTCCGCCGAGAAAGAGGCTGCCGCCGAGGAAGCGCGGATCCGCCAGGCCGCGGAAGAAGACAAGCGCAAAGTGGTGGAGGCCGTCGAAACAGAGGTCGCGGCCATTGCCCGCAATGCCCGCCGCGAATTGAAGAGCTACGCTGCCACGCTGGCGGTTGACCTGGCATCGCGGAAGATCAAGGTTGATGAGCCCACTGACAAGCAGTTAGTAAGCGACTTCGTCGGCCAGCTTGGAAAGGACGGCAAGTAAGTGGCTGCCATCGCTGCCCGTTACGCTCGTGCGCTCGTTGATGTCGTCCTCGAGCAGAGGCTCGATGCCGACGTCGCCCGGGAGCAGTTGAATTCCTTTGCGGAAGCAGTCGGCGGAAGCGTCGAGTTGCGCCGAGTGTGGGAGTCGCCAGCGGTCCCCTCCGAGCAGAAGCGGGCGGTGCTGGATGCCATTGTCGGCCAGATCGGCGCGTTCAAGGCCATCCGGAACTTTATGGCGGTGGTCATCGACCACAGGCGGATTCCGATGCTGAACCAGATCGCACGCCAGTTCGCGGTTGAGCTTGACGCACAGTTGGGATTTGTGGAAGCGGAGATATCCAGCGCCCGTCAGCTTTCCACTTCAGAGAGACGTGAGCTGGAGGCACGGGTCGAGCGATTGACAGGCAAGAAGGTGCGTGCGCACTACGCTTCTGACCTGGGGCTGCTGGGCGGAGTACTGGTTCGCGTGGGCAGCACGATTTATGACGGCTCCATCCGCGGGCAACTGGAAAAGATGAAGCAGCAGCTTATCACCGCCTAGCGCGGATTTTTATTGGCAGTACTGGAACGGAATTATGGCGCAGATCAAAGCAGACGAGATCACCAAGCTCATTCGCGAGCAGATCGACAGCTACGAGACCAGGATTGCGGTGGACGAAGTCGGCAGCGTGATGTCCATCGGCGACGGCATCGCCCGTGTCTATGGACTCGACAAGGTGATGGCGGGCGAACTGCTCTCCTTCCCTCACAATGTGGCGGGCCTTGCCATGAACCTGGAAGAAGACCAGGTTGGCGTGGTGCTGCTGGGCGAGTACACGGAAGTGGAAGAGGGCGACGAGGTCAAACGCACCGGCCGCGTCATGAGTGTGCCGGTGGGCGATGCCATGATCGGACGGGTAGTCAATTCCCTGGGCCAGCCTATCGATGACAAAGGCCCGATCGCCAGCGACCATTTCAATCCCATCGAGCGACTGGCTCCGGGCGTGATTGATCGTCGTCCGGTGAAAGAGCCCATGGCAACGGGGCTGAAGGCCATCGACTCCATGATCCCCATCGGCCGCGGCCAGCGCGAGCTGATCATCGGCGACCGGCAGACGGGTAAGACTGCGGTCGCCCTGGACACTATCATCAACAGCCGGGGACGCGACCTGATTTGTATCTACTGCGCCATCGGCCAGAAGCGGTCGTCGGTCGCCCAGGTGGTGAAGACGCTGGAAGATTACAACGCGATGGATTACACCATCGTCGTCTCGGCCTCGGCCTCCGACCCTGCTCCCATGCAGTACATCGCGCCCTACGCGGCCTGTGCCATGGGAGAACACTTCCGCGACAGCAAGCGGCACGCGCTGTGCATCTACGACGATCTGTCGAAGCACGCCGTCGCCTATCGCGAGATTTCATTGCTGCTGCGCCGTCCGCCTGGACGCGAAGCCTACCCGGGAGATGTGTTCTATCTGCATTCGCGTTTGCTGGAGCGCGCAGCGAAGCTCAACGACGAGCTTGGTGCTGGTTCGCTCACGGCTCTGCCGATTATCGAAACTCAGGCCGGCGACGTGTCGGCCTACATTCCGACCAACGTCATTTCGATTACCGACGGCCAGATCTACCTGGAAACCGACCTGTTCAACTCTGGCGTGCGCCCAGCGGTGAACGTCGGATTGTCGGTCAGCCGGGTCGGTGGGAACGCGCAGATCAAGGCCATGCGCCAGGTTGCTGGAACGCTGCGTCTCGATCTTGCGCAGTTCCGCGAGCTGGCGGCTTTCTCCCAGTTCGGCAGCGATCTGGACAAGGCCACGCAGGCGCAACTCGCTCGCGGACAACGCTTAACCGAGATTTTGAAGCAGGGGCAGTATCAGCCGCTGCCATTCTCCAAGCAGATTCTGATCATCTTTGCCGGGACCCAGGGTCTGCTCGACGACATGCCGGTGGAGCAACTACGCGAGTTTGAACAGGGACTGTACTCCAGCGTGGATACCTCGGGCGCCAGCATTCTACAGGCTATTGAGGAGAAGAAAGTCCTGGACGACGATTTGAAAGCCGCGATGACGAAGGCGATCAAGGAGTACAAGGAGCAGTTCGTCAGCGCACACAAGGAAAGGGCGACAGCCACCGCATAACAACCGATGGCGAACATACGCGACATCCGGCGGCGTATCCGCAGCGTGGTCAACACGCGCCAGATTACCAAGGCCATGAAGATGGTCTCGGCCGCCAAGCTGCGCCGCGCGCAGGAGCGTGCCCTGGCGGCCCGGCCGTACGCCCTGATGATCACCAACGTTTTGCAGTCCCTGGTCAAACGTGCCGATCTCGTCGACCCCAAGACAGGAGAGCCGAAACATCCTTTGCTGGCGAAGCGACCGGAGCAGAACATTCTGCTGGTAGTGGTCACGGGTGACCGTGGATTGGCCGGCGCTTTCAATTCGAACGTACTGAAGGCGGCAGGCAAGTTTCTGGAGTTGTTCAAGGACAAGAACATCAGCATCGCCGCCGTGGGTCGCAAAGGCCGCGACTACATGCGCCGGCGGTATCCGGTGGCACCACCGGACACCTCCGAGCGGGTTGCACGAGTTCAGGTGGTGGGCGAGCACTTGAATATTCTTGGCAAGCTGGAATACGAGACAGTCGCCGAGATCGTCGAGCGGGTAATCCAGGCCTACGACCGCGGCGAGATCGACTCGGTGTATGTGCTTTACAACGAATTCAAGTCGGTGATCTCGCAGCGGTTAATCGCGCAGCGCATTCTTCCGGTCCAGGAAATCGGGCGGCGTGAAGTCTTTCTGACCGAAGAGTTCAGCCTGGAAGAGAAAGAACGCGCGGCTGAGGCTGCACGGGCGGCGGGCGTCAGCTTGAGGGAACCTGCCGAGACGGAAGCAGAACGACACGCAAAGGAGTTTCCTGCTCCGGATGTTGACTACATCTATGAGCAGCCGCCGGAAGAAATCTTCAAGGACATGCTGCCGCGGTATGTAGTCATGGAGCTCTTCCAGGCGATGCTGGAATCGGTTGCCGCCGAACAGGCCGCGCGTATGACGGCCATGGATTCGGCCACGAATAATGCCAACGAGGTCATCGACTCGCTGACGCTGACCATGAACCGCGCGCGCCAGGCGGCGATTACGAAAGAGATCATCGAGATTGTCAGCGGGGCGGCAGCACTGTAGGCGCAGGGGCTAGAGGTCAGGGGTTAGGGACTAGGTCGAAGTTTCAAGTTTCAGCGCTAAGAGTTAACAGCTAAGGGCGAAGAGCGGAATTCATATGGCAGAAAATGTCGGACACATCATCCAGATCGCAGGTCCTGCGGTAGACGTTCAGTTTTCCGAGGCTGCATTGCCGCCTATCTACAGCGCGTTGCGCGTCACCAGTGACGGCTTCAGCGTACCGGCGCCCATTGACGTCATTCTCGAAGTCGAGCAGCAGCTTGGCGAAGGCCGGGTGCGCTGCGTCGCTATGGAGCCGACCGAAGGCATGGTGCGCGGCATGAAGGCCATTGACCTTGGTGGCCCGATCACGGTGCCCGTCGGTCGCGAAACGCTTGGCCGCGTGCTGAACGTCATCGGCAACCCCGTGGACAAGCTTGGCCCGGTGAACGCCGCCAAGCGCAATCCCATCCATCGGACTGCGCCTGCTTTTGACGAGCAGTCCACGCAGATGGAGATGTTCGAGACTGGCGTCAAAGTCATTGACCTGATCCAGCCGTTCCTGAAGGGGGGCAAGATCGGGCTGTTTGGCGGTGCCGGCGTCGGAAAGACCGTCGTCATCATGGAGCTCATCAATAATGTGGCGCTCAAGCATGGCGGCTTCTCGGTGTTCGCCGGCGTCGGCGAGCGCACGCGCGAAGGCAACGACCTGTGGCTCGAAATGCAGGAGTCGGGCGTGGTCAACATCAAGGAGCCGTCGAAGTCGAAAGCCGCCTTGATTTACGGCCAGATGACCGAGCCGCCCGGCGCGCGCTTGCGCGTGGCGTTGAGCGCACTCACTGTTGCCGAATACTTCCGTGACGAAGAAGGCTCCGACACCCTGCTCTTCATCGACAATATCTTCCGTTTCACGCAGGCAGGCTCGGAGGTCTCGACGCTGCTGGGCCGCATGCCGTCGGCCGTGGGATATCAACCCAACCTCGCCACCGAAATGGGGGAGTTGCAGGAGCGCATAACCTCGACCAAGAAGGGATCGGTTACATCGGTGCAGGCCATTTACGTGCCGGCCGACGACTTGACTGATCCTGCGCCGGCAACGACCTTCGCTCACCTTGACGCCACCACAGTGCTCTCGCGCCAGATTTCCGAGCTGGGGATTTATCCCGCAGTCGATCCGCTGGCTTCGACCTCGCGCATTCTCGATCCGCGCGTGGTGGGCGACGCGCATTACAACTGTGCTCAGGCCGTAAAGCGAGTCTTGCAGAGCTATAAGGACCTGCAGGACATCATCGCCATTCTCGGCATCGACGAGCTCAGCGAAGACCAGAAGCTCACCGTATCGCGCGCCCGCAAGATCCAGAAATTCCTGTCGCAGCCTTTCCACGTGGCTGAACAGTTCACCGGCCTGAAGGGGCGCTACGTCAAGGTCGAGGACACAGTGCGCAGCTTCCAGCAGATTGTGGACGGGAAGTTAGACGATATTCCCGAGCAGGCGTTCTACATGAAGGGCGACATCGACGAGGTCATGCAAGAGGCCGAGAAGATGAAGGCGGCAGCAGCATAAACCAACATGGCCGATACGCTGGAACTCCAAATCGTAACGCCCGACAAGCTGCTGGTACATGAGCAGGTCGAGCAGGTGCAGATTCCCGGCAAGACCGGAGAGCTCGGTATCTTGCCCGGCCACGCGCCGCTAATCACCACTCTAACCATCGGCCAAATCAGTTACCGTCAAGGTACGAACACGCATTATCTTGCGGTCGCGTGGGGGTTCGCCGAGGTGCTGCCGCAGAAGGTGACGATCCTTGCCGACACCGCCGAGCGCGCGGAAGAGATTGACGTGAAGCGCGCCCATGAAGCCAAGGCTAGAGCGGAAGCGGCCTTGGCGCGCGCCGCTGCCGATCTTGACTTCGACGCTACGCTTTTCGCACTGCACCGCGCCGAAGTTCGCATCGCGGTCGCGGCGCGTGCGGGACACGTAACGGCAGCGCACTAGCACGCGCACGTTCGATCGCTGCGCTAGAGAGATTCCTTGTTTCGCTAAGACTTCAACCGCCGATGAACGCGGATCTCGCGGATTGCTTTTCGAGGAAGCCGCGAGAATCCGCGGTCAAGCTTTTCTACTGCGCAACCTCCACTCTCTTCTGCTGTGCAACGCCGAAGCGAATTGCTTTGGCCAGCAGAACAGTCTCGATGCAACGCAAGGCTTCCAGTACCTTGTCACTTATCTCGCTGTCCACCTGCACGACGGCAACCGCGGAAGTTCCCTGCCCACTCGCCGCACGGCCGAGTGAAAAGTTGGCGATGTTTACGTTGTGCTGCCCCAGCACGGTCCCGACGCGGCCCACGACGCCCGGCACGTCAAGGTTGCGCAGGTAGATGACGTTGCCCTCCAGCGGCGCTTCCACGCGTATGCCGTCGATCTCCAGTAGCCGCGGTTGGCCGTCGGGCTGCACACAGCCGGCGACCGTGTTCTCCTGCTGGCCGCTCTTGAATGTCATGCGCAGCACATTGGTTGCAGCAGCGCCGGCATCACGAGGGGTCTTACGCTCCGTGATGCGGATGCCGCGCTCCTCGGCAACGGAAGCGGCATTTACCAGGTTCGCCCTCTCCTGCGCATGGGCGAGCTGGTTAAGCGCGCCGGCCACGGCTGCGTTACGAATCAGCGCCGTCTTCCACTCGGCGATCTCGCCGCTGTAGCTGAGGCTGATTTCCTCCACCCCACCCTCGCAGGATTGCGCCAGGAAGGTGCCCAGCCGCTCGGCGAGCTTGATGTACGGCAGCATCTGCTCGTACTCTTCCTCGCTGATGGAGGGCACATTGACGGCGTTCTGAATGACGCCCTTGGTCAGGTATTCACGGACCTGCAGCGCGATCTGAACACCGACGGCTTCTTGTGCCTCGTGCGTCGAACCTGCTATGTGCGGGGTCAGGATGACGTTCTGCATTGTCGCGAGAGGGGAGTCCTTCACCGGCTCGTGAGCGTAGACGTCGAGCGCCGCTCCTCCGAGTTGTCCGGACTGCAAGGCCTCGATGACAGCGACTTCGTTCAGCAACTCGCCGCGCGCGCAATTCACCAGGCGAACGCCCTTTTTCATCTTGCGCAGTGCGTCCGCATTGATCATGCCTGTCGTTTGCGGAGTCAGACCGACATGCAGGGTAATGTAGTCGGACTGGGCGTAGAGTTCGTCCAGCGGAGCCATCGTGACATTCAATTGCTGCGCCAGGCTGGGAGCGACGTAAGGATCGTGCGCGACCACCTTCATGCCGAAGGCGAGGGCGCGACGCGATACCTCGACACCCACGCGACCCAACCCGACAATGCCCAGCGTCTTGCCGCGCAGTTCGGTTCCTTGCAGAGTTTTCTTCTCCCACTTGCCGGCATGCATGGTGGAATCGGCGCGAGTCAGGAAGCGTGCCAAGGCAAGCATAAGAGCGAAAGTGTGCTCGGCAACAGCGACAGCATTGCCGCCGGGCGTGTTCATGACCACGATGCCGCGCTTGGTGGCGGCGTCCAGATCGACGTTGTCCACGCCCACACCGGCACGTCCGATGACGCGCAGCCTGGGCGCTTTGTCCATCATGGCAGCGTCAACGAACGTCGCGGAACGCACCAGGATAGCGTCGGCAGTGGGCAGCTCCGCCGCGAGTGCCTCTTTTTCGGGTGAAACCACGTTCCAGTCGGGATGCTCAGCAAATACTTTGAGCGTGGAGGGAGAGACTTTGTCAGCAATTACGATTTTCATACTCTCACCGCCTCTTTTGTCGCTTCTGCAAATTGTTCGGCGAAGGCTTCCTGTACGGCGCGGACGCCGGCGCCGAGTTCGAAGTTGTGGGATGGCGCGACCTTCAGCAACACATGCTCGAGGGCGCCGATCACGCCAATGGCATCGAGATAGTCGTAGTAGCCGAGGTGGGCGATGCGGAAGAGCTTGCCCTTCATCTCGCCCTGGCCGTTGGCCACCACCATGGCAAAGCGCTCACGGAATTCCTTCACAAT
>Ga0335082_10006825_pt1 | contig 12434 bp, 18 predicted proteins | sample Lox_Sample_41_FD_206718 | JGI IMG/M metagenome (GOLD analysis project Ga0335082, IMG submission 206718) | Soil microbial communities from Loxahatchee National Wildlife Refuge, Florida, United States - Lox_Sample_4.1 | ecosystem: Environmental > Terrestrial > Soil > Wetlands | place: USA...
CGCGCTCACCATCAGGCGAATGTCGCCGCACTGGAAAAACGTCAGGCGCCCGGCATCGAACAGGAACCGCATTCCCAGCGTGTTCTGGTAGAAATCCCTGGCGCGCGCAAGGTCCGTCACGGTAATCGCGATCTGGCCGATCTTCTCAAACTGCACCACCGACTCCGGGGTGTGCGACTGGAATGTCATCGCCGTCCTCGCTCTCCTTTGCTCCGAATGCCGTAGATCAAGTTAAAGCATGGCCACGTGCGTCGGCAGTTCGATGGAAACCAGCGTACCCCGCCCCGGATTGCTGACCACCGTAAAGCGCGCCTGGCGCCCGTAGAGCACTTCCAGCCGTTCGCGCACATTTTTCATGCCGATGCCGTTGCCGCCGCGATTCAGCGCCGAGGCCGGCCGTCCCACGATGCCCACGCCGTCGTCGGCCACTTCGATCAGTACGCGGTCGCCCTCCATCCGGCTGCGCAGCGTCACGGTGCCCCCGTTGATGCGCGGCTCAAGCCCATGCTTGATGCTGTTCTCGATCAGCGGCTGGAGCAGAATACTGGGCACCAGCACATCCAATGTGCTGGGATCGATGTCCTTCTCCACGCGCAGCTTTTCGGCGCCGAAGCGCACCACTTCGATGTCGAGATAGTCGTCTGTAAAGCTCAACTCCTGACGCAACGGAACGTAGCTGTCGTGCTCGTTGAGGAGGCCGCGCAGAATGTTGGCCAGCTTGACGGTCATGGTTCGCGCCAATTCCGGCTTGACCCGCACCAGCGACGCGATGGAGTTGAGCGTGTTGAAGAGAAAATGCGGATTGATCTGCCGCTGCAGCGCATCGAGCCGCGCCTCCAGGAGCAGCCGCTTCTGCTCCTCCAGCTTGAGCTCCAGGCGCAGCGCGTTCCACACTTTGAGGGTGATGCCCACTACCACCGGCGCGCTCAGCCAAACCAGAATGCGCAGTCCCCAGGCGTCCGGAATGACCGCCCACAGCCGCCCCGGATTGGCGCGCGCCAGCCACTCGCGGGCCACCTCCATGGCGATGATGAGAATCAGCATGAGGAACTGCCGGTCGATCCGCGGCTGGCGCAGGTTTCGCCGCACCCAGCGGTAGAGGCTGAGATCGATGAACGGGGTAAAGTCCCAGATCTCCGCCTTTTCCACAAAGCGCCCCAGGATTCCCGCCGCCAGTCCCAGCGCCGCGTTGAACGGCAGGGCCAGGTATTCGTGGTGGTAGACGGCCGGCCCGGCGAGCACAACGCCCCCCAGCATGGCCCAGCTTGGACCGACCAACAACCCGAGCAGAATCACCGTCTCGAACGAAATGTCGGCGGCCAGAAAGTTCGGAACCGTGGTGCGCACCCATACACCCAGGGTCAGGGGCACCAGGAAGAACGCCAGCAGCGCCGCGGTCTGCCCGGCGCTGCGCCGGTCAGCGAACAGCAGGCGCTGAAAGGTGCGGGCGCGCGCCAGGGCGCTGGCCACGGATGCCGCCACGCCCAGCTTTACCAGCAACGTGATCAGGATCAGGGTGTTGGTCACGCTTTCATGGTACGCGGGCGCGGCTCGCGCATCCATTCGAATAGGGCCTGTGACCCACACCGCAGACCCGAATCTCGCCCCAAGTAGAATGGACCCATGGCTTTTGAGAGCGTAAACAAGATCGCGGAGGCCGACTTCCCCAGTCGCTGGGGAGCCTTCCGCATTCTGGGCTTTGAAGGGGTTCTGCCCTCCGCCCGGCCCTGCTGTGAGCACGGTGAACCCTCCGGTAAACAGGTGGAGGGGCTGGTGGCGCTGGTGATGGGCGACATCCACGCGGCTCCGCCGATAGTGCGCATCCACTCGCAATGCCTGACGGGGGACGTGTTTGGCTCGCTGCGCTGCGATTGCCGGCTGCAGCTCGAACTGGCGCTGAGGAAGATTGCCGAAAACGGCTCGGGAATTCTGCTGTACGAGCGCCAGGAAGGCCGCGGCATCGGGCTGATGGCCAAGCTCAAGGCATACGAGTTGCAGGACCAGGGTCTCGACACCGTCGAAGCCAATGTGGAGCTGGGCTTCGCGCCCGACTGCCGGGCGTACGAACTCCCCGCCGAAGTGCTGAAGCTGCTAAGGGTTCCGGCGGTGCGGCTGATTACGAACAATCCCGAGAAGGTGGCGGCGCTGGAGGCGGCGGGCATCCGGGTGACGGAGCGTGTGAGTGCCGAGGTGGAGGCGCAGGACACCTTCGAGCGCTACCTGCGCACCAAGCAGGAGAAGATGGGGCACATCCTCAACGCCCTGGTAGGCGAAGAGTAACCCGCGGCGCCTGGGACAGAACCAGGTCGTCTGAGCTGGACTGAGTTGGGCCCCACGGGCTCCTGGATGGGGCACGGAAGCGTCCGTACGGTTCGCAGTTGGGGTCAGTTGCGGTTATGCTTCCGGCGCCCGGAGTCCGGGGCGGCGCATGCGTGGGGGTACGTAGTCGATATCGATGGGCAGCTCGCCGAAGAGCGGTCCACGCAATTGAGACGCGGATTCGGCTTGAGCCAATGGTTCAAAGAGGTCAATCAGTGCGGAGATCTGAAGAGGCGACAGACGATCGACGAGCTCATGGGCCTGCTGCCTCGGAGGAGACAATGTGGGGGGCATAGGCGGATCCTCTCATCCGATAAATGTGCGCCGTTGCGGGGTTCGTGTCAATCGGGAATTTTGCAGGAGTTCTGCGTGTGCAGACTTCAGTTTCGCGGCGCGAGCAAACCGAGGGTGGGAAATAGAACGCACAGGAAAAACAGCGCGCCGAGGGTCCAGTTGAGCGACTTTCTGCCGGGGTGGTTGATCCAGTAGCAGAGCAATGCGGAGAGGAGGAGCGCCTGGGAGACGACCTCGAGGTATCCGCGCATCTGCTGCAGGATGGGCGTGGTGGTGTAGATGAAGCCTTCGAGGGAGCCGGCGGGCGCGGCGAAGGTTCCGAGGATGCCGATGCCGATGAGCATCCAGGCCATGCGGAGCCAGCCGTTGCGGATGCCGAAAAGGCTGGGACGGAAGAGATAGAAGATGGATGCGAAGAGGATGCCGCGGAAGATCTGCAGGGGCGGGCCGACGATGAGGAGCGGGTCGCCGAAATGGCGGTAGCCGGAGTTGGGGGCGTTGAAGATCTGCTCGTAATGCAGGAAGTGCGCGGCGAGCATGCCCATGAAGGTGTAAGTGACGGTGTGGCAGACGATCGTTTTGGCGGCCAGAGACAGAAAACGAGGTTGCTGATCCTGCATGGTGTCCCTCTCGCTGCGCGTTTCCGAACCCGGAATTGTACGCTGCGAGCGGGACGCCCGCTGTGACGGACGCTCAGGCGCGGAGAGCTTTGAGCACCTTCGCCGTGGTGACCACCTGGCCCGTATGCCGCTGGGTGTGGTCGGCCACATGTATCAGCGCTCCACCCATGCTGGTGGGGAGGGCTTTGCGGCCTACGCCGCGCGACTGATCGTAGTCGCCGCCCGCCAGAGTGCGGATGCGAATTGCGGCGTTGCTGAAGGAGGCTTCAACCTCGCGGAGAAGATCTGCCAGGGTCTCCGCGCCGGTCTGCTCACCCTTCATGGCTGCGAGCTGGTCGGCGGTAAGCTGGCCGCCTTCGGCGTAAGTCAGAATGCGATCCACGGAGCGCGCGATGTGCTTGAGGTGGAAGGCGACGGCGGAAAGGCCAAGGGGCTGGGCGTGGACTTCGGCGTCGGTGAGGCCGCCGGTCCACTTGCGGATGTCGTCGAGGGCCAGGTCGAGGGCGTGGAGCACGGCGCGGGGGACGGCAGGGACTTCGGTGTGGGTGCCGCTGAGCCAGGGTTCGATGGAGGGTGCGGATGGGGTGGAAGTGCTCATGGAAACCTCCGGGAAAACTTCAGCTTTCAGATTCAGCCAGGAAGTCGGCGGGAGTCAAAATTGGAATGCCGCGCCAGGGGTGGAGGACGAGGAGGTCGTGGTCGCTGCTGATAATAACGTCGGCGACTCCCGTTTACGCCAGCGCCAGGAAGATATTGTCCCTGGGATCGCGGCAGGGAGGCTCGACCAATTCCGCCTGAGTCACCTCGATGAGCTCGATCGTCGCGCGATACAAGGCGAGAAAGTCATCGCGCGTAGTGGCATCGAGATATCGATTGAGCCGATCCCGATGAAGGACCGATTCGATTTCGGAAAGCGTGGCAGGGCAGGCGAGGATCGTACATCTCTGTTGCGCGCAAAGCCAAGCTCTATGCGGCACGGAATTGGCGTGGAGCACGGCGCCGACCAGCGTGCTCGTATCAATCACTACGACGCGCCGCATTATCGAAGCTCATGAACCAGACGAACAATATCCTCATCAGTCAGCTCTTCTGCTTCAGGCTTCATGTTCTTTTTCGCCTGTTCACTCCATGCGGCCCAATCCGCTGCCAGCCGCTTACGCTTCGCCTCCTGGATGGTCAGCAGATCCTCCATGTCCCGCGGAGAAATGACGAATGCAGTTGTCCGGCCATGACGCGTTATCGCTACCGGTTCACGCTGAACGGTGTCGAGCAACTGTCCGAACTGATTCTGCGCTTCCGCTGAAGTCTTGGTGATCATCGCGCGCCTCGTAGTAGCTATTTTAGCTAAAATAGCTACTTCAGGGAAGCTGAGAGAGGCCGGCGGGGCGGCCCAGCTGCGATGACTTCGAGGGAGTCTGCGCAGCCACTAGCCGGCGCTCTTCACCCGGACCACGGTGATCTTCGAAAAGCCCTCTTCAAACACCGGCGGCTTCAGCTTCTCGCCCATCTTGCGCATCACGTCTTCGCTCACACTGCGGTCGCGGGAGCGGTTGCGCTCCAGGCAAACCTCCAGCGGCACATCGAAGAACACCGCCTGCACGTCGTAGCCGAAGCTTTTGGCCATCTTGATCCACTGGCGCCGCTCGTGCACCGACAGGTTGGTCGCGTCCACGTAGTTCCACGGCATCTTCGCGATCAGCCGGGCGCGCAGCAATGAGCGCAGGGTAGAGAACACCAGCCCCTGGTAGCGCTGCTCCTCGACGTCGTCGAAGAGGATGTTCCGCAGCAGGTCGCTGGAGAGGGGCGTTACGCCGCGGCGCCGGAACCAGGTGGTTTTGCCCGAGCCCGGCAGCCCGATGGCCAGCACCACGTATCCCTTGGGCTCCAGCGGTGAGCGATCCCCCGCGGGGGGCTCGGGAGAAGGCACCGACGGCATCTCCGGCTGCGTTTCCACCTCCAGCTTGCCCGGCGCGGCCGCGGGATTCCATTCCTGCCGCTGCGGACGCTCCGGCCGCGAGGGAGCCGCGGCGCGTTCCTGCTGCGCATGGCGCGCGGTTGTCTGCGCCCGCGGGGCCGCTGCCGACGGGGGATGATCCCCATAGCTGGGCACCAGCGGAGCCGGCTGATTCGATGGAAGTTCCTGGCCTATCTTGCCTGTCGATTCTGAAAGATTGGGTGCGCGTTTGGAGCGTCGTCTCATGCCGGCTTTCAACCCCTATGATTTACTACCGGGATACCACACTGCCCGGCGGCGCTGCAAATACTGTGCACTCCGTCACATACCACTGTGCCCCTGGCGCTGCAAACTAGCGTTGAGCGGTTTGTGTTACGGAATCCGCGTTCATCGTCCATCGCCGATGGAAGTTTTGTCCGGGCCGCCGCGATTTGGGTTCCCGTTGACAGGAATGTTAGGATCATGGGTTTGGTGGAATTGCCTCGTGGCTAACTTGCAGCCCGCCGAACGCCACATTTTTCAATCCCGTATTTAACCAGCACGAAGGAGAATTGACACATGGCAGTGAAGGTTGGCATCAACGGCTTTGGCCGTATTGGCCGCAACGTTTTGCGCGCCGCCCTCGGCAATCCCGAAATCGATTTCGTCGCGGTCAATGACCTGACCAGCCCCGCAACTCTGGCCCACCTGCTCAAGTACGATTCCATTCTCGGCAATCTGCCCAACGAAATCAGCGTTGACGGTGATTTCATCGTCGTGGACGGCAAGAAGATCAAGGTCTACGCCGAGAAGGATCCCGCCAAGCTTCCCTGGGCCGACGTTGGCGCGCAGATCGTCATCGAGTCCACGGGCCGCTTTACGGACGCCACGGTTGCCAAGGCGCACCTGGCGAGCACGGTCAAGAAGGTCATCATCTCCGCCCCCGCCACCAACGAAGACATCACGCTGGTTCTCGGCGTCAACCAGGACAAGTACGACCCGGCCAAGCACAACATCATCTCCAATGCCAGCTGCACCACGAATTGCCTTGCGCCGGTGGTCAAGGTGCTGATCAAGGAATTCGGCATCGTCAGCGGCATCATGACCACGATTCACAGCTACACCAACGACCAGGTCATCCTCGACTTCCCGCACAAGGACCTGCGCCGCGCCCGCGCCGCTGCTCTGAACATGATTCCCAGCTCGACCGGCGCCGCCAAGGCCCTCAAGCTGGTCATTCCTGAGACCGCCGGCAAGCTGGACGGCTTTGCCATCCGCGTCCCAACCCCCAACGTTTCGATCGTCGACCTCACGTTCATCAGCGAGAAGACGACCGACGCCACGGCCGTGAACGCCGCTCTCAAGGCCGCCAGCGAAGGCGAGCTCAAGGGCATTCTGGGCTACGACGAGAACCTGCTGGTGAGCTCCGACTTCAAGGGCGACAAGCGCAGCTCGATCGTGGACGCGCCTCTCACCAAGGTGGTGGGACAGAGCGTCAAGGTGCTGAGCTGGTACGACAACGAGTGGGGCTACTCGAATCGCGTCGTCGACCTGATTGGCTTCCTGGCAAGCAAGGGCCTGTAAAGCAGTTTAAAGTTCACAGTTCTTAGTTCTCAGTTTTGCAGTCGCACTCCGGCTGTGCACTGCGAACTGAGAACTGTGAACTCGATTCGCGACCGAGTTGCACTTTCATGCGCAAAAACATCAGCGGCGAATCTCCCTACGAGCCGATCATCGGCTTTTCGCGCGCGGTGCGCGTGGGGAACATCGTACATCTCTCCGGCACCGGACCTGTGGGAGCGGAAGAGGAAGGCGCAGCCGGCCAGACCTACCGCATCTTCGCAATCGCGCAACAGGCACTGGCGAAGGCCGGCGCGGCGTTCGAACACGTCGTCCGCCATCGGCCGCGTGCACGGCGAGTTCTTCTCGAACATCCGCCCCGCCGCCACGATGGTGGTGGTGGCTGCCCTGCTCAATCCAACCTGGCGCATCGAAATCGAATTCGAGGCCGTGATTCCGGATTCAAACTAAACAGCCTGCGTCGTCATCAACTGTAAACTACGAACTGTGAACTGAGAAGTCCAAGGAAGACATCATGTCCAAGCTCTCCATTCGCGACATCGAACTGGCCAACAAGCGCGTCTTCATTCGCGTCGATTTCAATGTGCCGCTTACGGAAGACGGCCAGACCATCACCGACGACACGCGCATCGTGGCCACGCTGCCCACCATCGTCTACGCGCTCCGTCACAAGGCGAAGGTGATCCTGGCCTCGCATCTTGGCCGCCCCAAGGGCAAGCCCAATCCGAAGTACTCGCTGCGGCCCGTCGTCGACCGGCTGCGCGAACTGCTCGACAAGGAGATCGCCGACAGCGTCAACGTGGCCTTTGCGCCCGACTGCGTGGGAGAAGTGGCCGAAGAGATGGCGCGCCAGCTCGAGTCCGGGCAGGTTCTGCTGCTGGAGAACCTTCGTTACCATCCCGAGGAAGAAGCCAACGATTCCGGGTTTTCGAAGAAGCTGGCCTCGCTCGCGGAGGTCTACGTGAACGACGCCTTCGGCTCCGCGCACCGCGCCCACGCCTCCACCGAGGGGATCACGCATTTTCTGAAGCCCGCCGTGGCCGGCCTGCTGATGGAGAAGGAAATCACCTACCTCGGCAAGGCGCTCGAGTCGCCGGAGAAGCCGTTCGTGGCCATCATCGGGGGATCGAAGATCTCGGGCAAGATCGACGTCATCCAGAACCTGCTCGACAAGGTGGATACGCTGGTGATCGTGGGCGGCATGGCGTACACGTTCTATCGCGCGCTCGGCGTGGCCACCGCGAAGAGCCTCGTTGAAGAAGACAAGATCGACCTTGCCAAGCAGACGCTGGAGAAGGCGAAGGCCAAGGGCGTGAACCTGATGCTGCCCGTCGACAACATCCTCGCCGACAGCTTTGCCAACGACGCGAAGACGCAGGTGTGGGACTCGAGCAAGGACTTTCCGGCGGACTGGCAGGGGCTCGACATCGGGCCGAAGTCGGTTGCGGCGATTGAGGAAGTTGTTTCGACCGCGCGTACGATCGTGTGGAACGGACCGGCCGGCGTGTTTGAGTTTCCGCGCTTTGCGGTGGGCACCAATGCCATCGCCCACGCCGTCGCGGCGAACAAGGCAGCCACGTCGATCATCGGCGGCGGCGACAGCGTGAGCGCCATCAACCAGGCCGGCGTTGCCGACCAGATCACGCATATCAGCACCGGCGGCGGAGCGAGCCTTGAATTTCTGGAAGGCAAGAAACTGCCGGGGGTGGAAGCGCTGACGGAGAAGTAGCGCCGATGGTGCGGCATCTGCGCTTACGGCGCGATGCCGCACCAAACACGAGGGCCGCAGTTGGGATGAGCGTCATCTCGCCTGCGGCCTTTTATGCTGTCGATTCAGCATCGATTGAATGAACCTGAAACTGGCTACCGCACTGTGACTCTTTCATCACCTGCTTTGCTGGTTCCAGAACAAACCGACACCGCTTATACCCCAATGCACGCTTAATTCTCGAAAAGATAGCTTGCTGGTCATCCTCTGAAATCGGAGTCGCTTTATCATCCCAACAGAGCGGTGTCTTAAAATGAATGACCGCTCCTTTTGGCGCGAACAACCAGCGAGCGACCGTCGAATACCAGTAGTACCAAGGCTCGCTTGTGTACTCAAGGCCCCAACTGCCGGTCAGGTGTCTTTCTCCTTCGATATAGCGAAGCGTCTCATAGGGATATCCGATTGCGTAGATCACTGCATCTTCGACGATGATTCCCTTGGCCCGCGCCATGATCTTCTGCATTTCAACTTCCCATTTTCTTCCTATCGCCATGCGCTTGCTCCCCTGACGGGAATTCTAAACAAGCGTAGCTTGCCCCTGGTGTATGCCAGCCAGGCGGGTTGCCCACATCTCGGCTCTGCTTTTTCCACGCACAACCTGGTTGCCTCGGACCTCCCGGTTTTGGAGACATGGGATTCCGGGAACGTTGCGCCCGCGGGGGTTTGGGTGTATTCGTTGAGCAGGAGCGTTGCCGATGTCCGCGAACCAGGTGGAATGGAATCTGCGGGTCTCACCCGGCCTCGACGCCTCTTTGCGCGAGTTCCTTCGCGACGAGGGCAAAGAACCTGAGGCGGAGCTTGCGCATTTTGTAGAAGGTGCCGTAAGCAAGCTCATCTTCGAGAGCACGGCGCGGAAGATCCGCGAGCGCAACAAGGATGTGCCTGCCGAAGAGATCGATGCCTTGGTGGACGAGGCGCTCGCCTGGGCGCGGACACAAATGCGCTGATGCTGGTCCTGCTCGACAGCAATGTCTTTTTCAGCGCCCTGCTCAAGGGAGGCTCGCGCCCGGCACGCATCGTGGATGCATGGCTGGAGGGGAGTTTCCGATTGCTCTGCTGCCAGCAGCAGATTGATGAGATCCGCGTTGCCAGCCACCATCCGAAGCTCCGCGGCAAGGTTCAGCCACACGAAATTGGAACTCTATTGAACAACCTGTACAGGGCTGAAATCTGGACGAAGCCCATTCCCCGGCGGCACGAGGCCGCCGACCCCACGGACAGCTTTCTGCTGAACCTGATCGAAGCGGCACAGCCAGACTACGCCGTCACCGGCGACAAGCGCTCCGGCTTGCTCGAAGTGGCCAAGCTCGGCCGAACCCGAATTCTTACCGTAACAGCATTTTGCTCCGATGTGCTTCGCGTGTAGAAAGACGCGCCATGACGAGAACAGGGGCATCAGCTTCCGCAAAGCCGACGAAAGGGAGGCGCGCAAATATGGCAGACCCAAGACCATTGACGGATGACGAAGGCGAGGTCCGCGAGTTGACTGAGGAAGACTTTGCCCGCGCAATTCCCTTCTCCGCTCTGCCCGCCGAGTTGCAGGCCCTGCCCACCGAACCAAAGCGCGTCCTACCTGACGCGGAGGCGCCGGCGAGTGACCAGCCTGCGGCCTGAATCGCCGCATTCCTCCAATGAAGCCTCCGCCCCGCCATCTCCAGCAGCGCCAAGCAAAGACCGTGCTACCCTCTCAAGCAATGGCAGCGACCACGCACATCTCGCTCGGCGAATACCTCGGCCTCGCGTTCCGGCCGGACCGCGAGTACGTGGACGGTGAAATCCGGAAGCGCAATGTGGGCAAGTGGGAACACGCAAGAGTGCAGGCTCTGCTGGCTGCATGGTTCGGCGCACACGAGAAAGAGTGGGGCATCGTCGGCGGCATAGCACAGCGGGTCCAGATCTCGGAGAACCGCATTCGCGTGCCGGACCTGGTGGTGCTCAACGCAGGTCCGCAGCCGGATGTTCTGACCGCTCCGCCGCTGCTGGTCATCGAGATTCTCTCCGCCGACGACAGCTACTCTGACACCCAGGAACGCGCCGGGGACTACCGCCGCATGGGCGTGGAGACGGTCTGGATCGTCGATCCCAGGACGCGTTCCGGCCGCATGTGCCGCGGCGCAGAGTGGATAGAATCGCCGCGCCTTGAGGTGAAGGGAACGCCGTTATACGTCGAACTGCCCGAGATCTTCAGCCAGATAACCTCGGCCTGAGGACCGCTCGGCAGAGGGGTTCCACAATGTTTCTAGCCGTTCCCGGCCGCGACTCGAGGTGGCTTTTCCTTGATGAAAAAGGTGCTTGGCGTTGTGGCTCCGGGACACAGCGACTGTGAAACCGGTATAGCCTGTCGCATCATCCTCCATGTCTTTCCCAGAACGCAGCCGGCGTAACAATCGGATAGCGGTCAGCGAGCGCCAGCAGGTCCTTGTCTCCCGTGATCAGGTAATCTGCGTTACTGGCGCGAAGTGTTCCCAAGACCATTTGGTCGGCGCTGTCTCGCAGTTTCTCATCCGCATTGGCGACGGGTTCCACAACCTCCACCATAAACATGAAGCTGTCTGCGAGGTCGCGAATCTCCGCCGAGCTCATCTTGAGACGGCGCAACCTGGGGAGCACGCGCACCATTTCATCGAGGATGAATTTCGACAGCACAACTGCAATTCCGCCCTGCCTCCATGCGGCGAGAATGCGACCCGGAATGCTCTGAGGATAGGCTAATCCCGAAACCAGGACATTTGTGTCGATGACCACGCGAAGGCGCGCCATCAGCGCCGCCGCCCGCGCCTTGCCGCCGCATCAATCTCCTTCAGCCCATCTTCCATGGGCACGCCGGAATATGCATCCGCGATTCTCTGGCTCAGTTCGTCAAAGCGCTCCTGCATGCGGCGGATACGCGCAAAGAGTTCCGCGTCGACAAGCGCAGCTACAGGTTTGCCATCCTTGTTGATCACAATAGTGTCGTTCCGATACTGGACCTGGTTCAGCATCTCCCCCAGGTTCTGCCGCAGCTTGACCGCGCTGACATTGGAAACCATGGTGAGCCTCCATTCTTATGATCATTATGATCTATATGATTTAACGTGTCGACCACGTCGACTGTTTTGGTCCCCTCATTTCGCAGGACTAAACTCAGATAGGAAGTCCCTGCTGCAACCGGAGAAACAGCGTTTGCCCTATTACACGCGTGTCCTTTCCAAAGACGAAGAGTTCCCGGCCTTCGACGAACTCGCGGAATTCATCCGCAGCAACCATCCCTATTACCGGCTGGTCGTTGAAGAAGGCTCGGAAGACGAGTGGGAGTCGCTTCTCCTCGCCGGTCGCGACGAAGTGGAGGTCGCTGTTCTCGAGCGCAATCCGGTCTGCGATGGATCGCCTGGCCAGGGCGAGATTGCCGAGTTCCTCGAGGAGACGCAGGATTGCCGGCCGGAAACCGGTGTTCAGTGGCTCCACGAATATCTGGCCGACGTCAAAACCGTCTACGCCTTCCAACACCTCCAGGGTTCGGAGACGGAAGAAGGCGGCAATGCGCTGCACGGGTTGCGCGCGCACCTGTGGGAGCGCGGGGACGCCATTCTGCAAGCCGACCTTGAAGGCTTTACCAACGAAGACGGTTATCACATCGTCTGGCAGTTCTCAGACACGGTCTCCGGCCCGTGGAATATGGCCATCCTCCAGGATGGAACCTGGCTGCACTTCACCATGGATCTTGGCGATCCCGACCATCGCGCTGCGTTCCTTGACGGTGAAGTTCCTCCGGATCTGACCGCAGCTCAGTCGCCGGGACCACTCGCCTAGAACCGCCACCTGCCAAGGCCATCGTTCCGCCTAGGCCGCCGCATCGATTCCCGCGAAGTGCCCCTTGCCCGCCAACTCCAGCAAAGTCCAGTCCGCCGTGACGAGCGTGGCGCCCAGATGCCGCGCGGTG
>Ga0335082_10006826_pt1 | contig 12433 bp, 14 predicted proteins | sample Lox_Sample_41_FD_206718 | JGI IMG/M metagenome (GOLD analysis project Ga0335082, IMG submission 206718) | Soil microbial communities from Loxahatchee National Wildlife Refuge, Florida, United States - Lox_Sample_4.1 | ecosystem: Environmental > Terrestrial > Soil > Wetlands | place: USA...
CATGACGTGATCGAGCAGGCGTTCCGCCTGCAGCAGGCGCCGCCGTGCTTCCCGGTGGAATTCGCGCAGCTGGCGGCTGACATCGAATTCATCAAGCTCGCGCCCGGCCGCATGGTCGAGATCTCGGGCGTGCAGGTCACGCCTGCGCCGCAGATGCATTCGGGCGACTCCTACGGCTACCGCTTCGAGACTGGCGGCAAGACCGTCGTCTACACGACCGACTCCGAGCACAAGCTGGAGAACCGCGCGCAAACCGAGCGCTTCGTGCGCTTCTTCCACGGCGCGGACCTCGTCATCTTCGACGCCATGTACTCGCTCGCCGACGCAATCTCGGTGAAGGCCGACTGGGGCCATTCGAGCAACATCATCGGCGTCGAGCTGTGCCAGATGGCGCGCGCACGGCATCTGGTGCTGTTCCACCACGAGCCGTCGTACGACGACGCCACGATCGAGGGCGTGCTGCGCGAGACGCGCCGCTTCGAGGAACTGACCCGAGGCACACGGCCGCTGCAGGTATCGGCCGCGTACGACGGACTGGAGATCGACGTCTGAGCCCCACCTGGTCCAAACGGGCCGGGCCGCTCGCGCTGGTGATTGCCCTGCTGGTGCTGCTCGCGGGCGAGCCCCCGTTCGTCCAGGCGCTGCGGCACGCGCTGTTCGACAGCTACCAGAAGGTGTTTCCGCGCGAGCGCATCAGCGCGCCGGCGACCATTGTCGCCATCGACGAGCCGTCGCTCGCGCGATTCGGCCAGTGGCCATGGCCGCGCACGCGCGTCGCACAGCTGATGAGCGCAATCGCCGCGGCCGATCCCGCCGCGATCGGCGTCGACCTGCTGTTCCCGGAGCCGGATCGCTTCTCTCCCTCCCAAATTGCTCGCGACGTCGAGGACCTGTCGGCGGACGTCGCGCGCCGCCTGCGGCGGCTGCCATCCAATGACGTGGCCCTGGCCGCCGCCCTGCGCGGCCACCGCGTCGTGCTCGGCATCGCGGGCCTGGAGTCGCCGGATCCCCGGTTTCCGCATCCGCCGACGGTGGCGCCCGTGCTGCTGGCGAACTCGAGCCGCGTCTCGCTGCGGGAGTTCGGCGGCCACCTGCAGAGCCTGCCCTCAATCGACGCGGCAGCCGCGGGGCGCGGGCTGCTCAGCGTCGATCCCGAGAGCAGCGTGATCCGCGCCGCGCTCGGCGCGGCGCGGATCGGGGAAGTGATCGTTCCGGCACTGACGGTCGAGATGCTGCGCGTCGCGAGCGGCGCGCCGCTCGCGATCGTCGGCGTGGACCGCGATCAGCTCGAGATCCGGGTGGGCGATCTCTCAATCCCGGCGCAGGGCGACGGCCGCGTCTGGATCCACTACGGCCCGCACGACCCCGCGCGGTTCGTCTCGGCCGTCGAGGTCCTGGACGGCACCGTGCCGCGAGAGCGCCTGGAGCACAAGCTGGTGCTGGTCGGCGTCACGGGCCTCGGCCTGCTTGATTTCCAGACCACCTCGCTGGGCGAGCGGATCCCGGGCGTGGAGATCCACGCGCAGATCCTCGAGCAGATCTTCGACGGCGCATTCCTGCGTCGGCCCGCCGCTCTGCACGGGCTGGAGCTCACGCTGCTCGCCGCCACGGCGTCGATGCTGGCCTTCACGGTCCCTACGCTCGGCGTCGGCGCCTCGATCGGCCTGTACGCGCTGGCCATGGGGCTGCTCGCTTGGCTGGGCATCGAGGGTTTTCGCCTCGAGGGACTGCTCTTGGATATCGCTTGGCCCGCGATCGGCGCGACCGTGGTGTTCGGCGTCGTGCTCGCGGAAGCGCTCAGCGAGGCCGACGATCATCGACGTCGCCTTCGCGAGCAGGCGGCGCGCGTGAGCGGCGAGCTCGAGTCGGCGCGGCGCATCCAGATGGGGCTGTTGCCGGCGCCGCGCGAGCTCTTCGCGGGTGAGACGCGCTTCGCGCTCGACGCCCTGCTCGAGCCCGCGCGCACCGTGGGCGGCGACTTCTACGATTGCTTCATGGTGGATCGGCACCGGCTGTTCTTCATCGTCGCCGATGTATCGGGCAAGGGGCTGCCGGCGAGCCTCTTCATGGCCCTGTCCAAGACGCTGCTCAAGAGCGCCGCGCGGCGTGCCGACGACGTCGGCGGCCTCATGGTCCGTGCCAATGCGGAGGTCTCGCGCGAAAACCCCGAGTCGCTGTTCATCACGGCGTTCGCCGCCATCCTCGATACGCGCACTGGAACGCTGGAGTTCTGCAACGCCGGCCACGAGCCGCCGTTCGCGAAGCCGCCCACGAGCGGGCTGCAGCGCCTGGTGCACGCGGGCGGGCCGCCGCTTTGCGTGATGGACGGCTACGCGTATCCGGTCGAGTACCGGACGCTCGCGCCCCAGGAATGGATCTGCGTGGTCACCGACGGCGTCACCGAAGCGATGAACGCCTCCGGCGAGCTCTACGGCGCTGCACGCCTGCAGGCGGTTCTCGAGACGCTGCCGGCAGCCGCCGCCCCGCACGACGTGCTCGGCGCGGTGCGGGCCGACGTCGGACGCTTCGTCGGGAACGCCGAGCCCTCCGACGACCTCACCCTGCTCTGTGTGCGATGGAACGGTCCCGGCGCGACCGGCGCCGAGGATTCCGAGCTAGCGGACGTTGATCTCGACGCGCCGGTTGCGGGGCTCGGCGACTTCGTCGTCCGTGGCGACTAGCGGCTCGCGCTCGCCGCGGCCAGCGACCTCGATGCGGCCTTCGGGAATGCCGAGCTTCACCAGCTCGGCCCGCACACGCTCGGCCCGCTGCAGCGACAGCTTGTCGTTGTACTGCAGGTTGCCGACGCGGTCCGTGTGGCCGATCACTACGACATCGGGCGCGGCGCGCTGGCGCAGGTCGGCGAGGATCTTCTCGAACTCGACGCGCGACTCCGGCGTCAGCTCGTCGGTGCCTTCCTGGAAATAGACGAGGAAGGTCTTGGGGCGATCCGGCAGGGCCTGCAGGACCGCGGCGAACTCGGCCCTGACCTCGCTCTCGGGCAGGCGCTCCGCGACGGGCGCGCCGCCGGCCACGATGCGGCTCGCGGCATACGGCCCATCCAGCACCGCGCGCTGGTCGCCGCGCTCGACCACGACCTTGCCGATATGCCCGTCGGCCGACGGCATGACGACGACGAGCTCGTCGCCTAGCGGGCTAGCGTGGAGGAAGACCATGAGCGCCCCGACGAGCGCGACGATCACGGCCCCCATTTCACTTCTTGGTCGGCTCGTCCACCTGCACGACGAATTCGGTGCCCCGCACGCCCATGATTGCGGACGGCGTGCGCACGCGCATGGACCCCGGCGTCTGCTTCACCATCTTTCCGGAAACGACCGCCAAGGTGCCCTTCTTCAGCGAGGCGTCGAAGTGCCCGTCATGGGTCGTCGTGTCGAAGCTGTAGCGGTCCACGACCAGCACGCTGTTCGGCCCCGTCGAGAGCAGGCTGTTGTCGCTGAACGTGATTCCGGCGGAGCCGTCGGCCCCCGTGATCACGACGTCCGACTGCTGGATGGGCATGCCGACCGTGGCCGGCACCCGCTTGCCGGCGCGCTCCACCTGCACCATTCCCTTGGCGACCTTGACCTGGCCGACATCCTCGGCCCGGGCGATTCCCGTGGCCGCCACCGCTAGTACCGCAACCGCGACTAAGTGCCTCATGGGCCCTCCCGCAGAATGACAGGGATTTTATAATGCCCGGGACAATCCGGTAAGCGCGTGAATTACGCCCAAGTTGAACAGTTTATTGCACGGTTGGACCAGCTACGGCCGATGCAGGCCTTTCTGGAGGGCTTTTGCGCCCGGGCCGGGGTCGCCCGCGAAGCCTGCCTGCGGCTGAACCTGGTCGTCGAGGAATTGTTCACCAATACGGTCAGACATGGCCACCACGGCGACTGCGACGCACCCGTATGGGTCGCCGTGTCGCGCGAGGGCGACATGGTTCGGCTCGTGTACGAGGACAAGGCGCCGCCGTTCAACCCGTACGCGCACTTGCGGGACGACTCGCCCGACGTCACGCTGGAAATGCGCAAGATCGGCGGCCTGGGCGTGCTCCTGACCAAGCAGCTTGCCGCCACGCGCGACTATGCGTACCTGTTCGGCCGCAACCGGATCCGCCTGACGCTCGCCCCGACCTAGCCGGGGTGCCCGGGGCAGGATTCGAACCTGCACGGCCTTGCGGCCTGGGGATTTTAAGTCCCCTGCGGCTACCGATTTCGCCACCCGGGCGTGGGTGCGGCGGACGAATCTGGAGGCGGGAGTCGGAATCGAACCGGCGTCCACGGCTTTGCAGGCCGCTGCATGACCACTCTGCCATCCCGCCCGGGGATGTGGAAGGCGCCGGAAAGGTCGTTGCCCTTCCTAGCCGAATCTGGAGCGGGAGACGAGTCTCGAACTCGCGACCTCAACCTTGGCAAGGTTGCGCTCTACCAACTGAGCTACTCCCGCGTATCGGGGCCGCGATTATAGCTCATCCGGTCGCGTGGGGCAGCGCGCGCCGCAGGTAGACGAGCATCGAAATCACCGTCAGCGCGGCCGCGACGTAGATCAGGAGCGTACCCAGCCACTGCACCGGAATCCCGAGCAGGTCGTCGTGGTACAGCAGCAGCGGGATCGCGACCATCTGGCCGGCGGTCTTGACCTTGCCGACGAAGGCGACGGCCACGCTCTTCGAGCGGCCGAGGCTCGCCATCCACTCGCGTAGCGCGGAGATTGCGATCTCGCGTCCGATGATGATCAGCGCGATCAGCATGTCGACGCGTCCCAGCTGCACCAGGGCGATCAGCGCGGCGGCCACGATCAGCTTGTCGGCCACCGGATCGAGGAACGCGCCGAACGCCGAGGCCTGGTTCAGCGCGCGCGCGAGATAGCCGTCGAGCCAGTCGCTGAGCGCGGCGACGACGAAGGTCGCGCAAGCGATGATGTTGCGCGCCCCCATCGACAGCCAGGCGTCGGGCACGTAGTACACGCCGATCAGCAGCGGGATCAGCAGGATCCGCAGCCATGTGATCAGGTTGGGTATGTTCAACGGCATCAGTGCAGCGCCCGATAGATGCGCTCGGCGAGCGGGCGGCTGATGCCCTCGACCTGCGCCAGCTCATCGACCGCCGCGGCCTGGACCTCGCGCAGGCCGCCGAAGTGCGCGAGCAGCCGCTGCCGCCGTCGCGTGCCGATCCCCGGGATCTCATTGAGCCCGGACGTGGTGCGCGCCCTCCCGCGCCGGGCCCGGTGGCCGACGATCGCAAAGCGATGTGCCTCGTCGCGGATCTGCTGAATCAGGTGCAGCCCGGGGTGGGTCGGCGGCAGGCTGAGCGTCTCCCCGTCGGCCTCGATGACCAGCGTCTCCAGGCCGGGCCTTCGCTCCGGGCCCTTCGCCACGCCCACCACGCTGACGTCGCTCAGCCCGAGGTCCGCGAGCGCGGAGCGCGCGGCGCCGAGCTGGCCGCGCCCGCCGTCCACGAGGATGAGGTCGGGAATCCTGGCTTCTTCCGCGCCCAGCCGACCGTAGCGCCGCGAGAGTGCCTCCCGCATCGCGGCGAGGTCGTCGCCGGGCGCCGCGTCGCGAATGTTGAACCGGCGGTATTCCGAATTCTGCATCGCATGCCGGTCGTAGACCACGCACGAGGCGACGGTGGCCTCGCCCAGCGTGTGGCTCACGTCGAAGCATTCGATGCGCTGCACGGTGTCGGCCAGGTGCAGCGCCTCGCGCAGGGCCGCGAGCCGCGACTCCTGCGCGCCGCGCTCACGCGCGCGCTGCTCGAGCGCGAGCCTCGCGTTCTTGTCGGCCATCTCCAGCCACACTCGGCGCTCGCCCTGCAGCGGCACGACGACGCGCTCGTCGGCGGCGTGGCTCGCCAGCACCAGCGGTGGCCGCGGTTGCGCGGCATAGTGCTGCTCGAGAAACGCCTGCAGCACCTCCGTCGCGCCCGCGCCTTCCGCGTTGCCGGGGAAGAAGCTGCGGTCGCCGACGTGCCGGCCGCCGCGGATCATCACGAGGTTGACGCCGGTTGCGCCGCCCGCCTCCACGCAGGCCACCACGTCGGCGTCGACGCCGCGCTCAGACTCCACGTACTGGCGCGCCTGCACGCGCGCGAGCGCCCTGACCTGGTCCCGAAACAGGGCAGCCAGCTCGTACTCGCGCGCGTCCGCGGCCGCCTGCATGCGCTCGGTCAGACGGCGCGCCACGTCGTCTTCGCGACCTCGCAGGAACATCACCGCGTGCTCGACGTCCAGCCGGTAGTCGCCTTCGCCGATCAGCCCCGTGCACGGCGCGGTGCAGCGCCGGATCTGGTGCAGCAGGCAAGGGCGCGACCGGTTCTCGAACACCGTGTCCTCGCAGGTGCGCAGCCGGAACACGCGCTGCAGCAGCTGGATGCTTTCGCGCACCGCGTGCGCATGCGGGAAGGGGCCGAAATGCTGGTCGCGCGCATCGCGGGCGCCGCGATGGAAGCCCAGGCGCGGAAAGCGGTGGCCGCTGATCATCAGGTACGGGTAGGACTTGTCGTCGCGGAAGACGATGTTGTACTTCGGCGCCAGGCTCTTGATCAGGTTGTTCTCGAGCAGCAGCGCCTCGTCCTCCGAGCGCGTGGCCGTGACCTCGATGCGCGCGAGCTGCGAGAGCATCAGGCGGATGCGCGGGCTGTCGACGGTCTTCTGGAAGTAGCTCGACACGCGCTTCTTAAGGTCGCGCGCCTTGCCCACGTAGAGCGCCTCGCCGGCCGCGCCCAGCATGCGGTACACGCCGGGCAGGCTCGGCAGCCCGGCAATGAAGGGCTTGGCGTCGAAGGGGACGGTGTCCATGGGTCGGGGAATTCTAGCGCCGCGACTTCGATTCAGTGTAGAATTCGCGCCCTTTCGCACAGTGAATTCGCCATGGCCAAGGCCTCCGCAGTCGAAATCCGCGTCGGCAATCTGATCGAGTGGGACAAGCGCGTGTGGCGCGTGCTGAAGTGCTATCACGTGCACGTCGGCGGACGCGGGGGCGCCTTCATGCAGGTCGAGATGAAGGACATCGAGTCGGGGACCAAGACCAACCAGCGCTTCCGCACCGAGGACAAGGTCGAGCGCGCGTTTGTCGACGCCCGCGCGATGGAATACCTGTACCAGGACGGCGACAGCTACGTGTTCATGGACAAGGAAAACTACGAGCAGCTCACGCTGTCCGCGGAATTCCTCGAGGGCCAGTCCGGCTACCTGCTGCCCAACTCGGAGGTGCAGATCAACTTCTACAACGGGCGCGCGATCGGCATCGAGATCCCGCCGTCGGTGGTGCTCACGGTCGTGGACACCGAGCCCGGCATCAAGAACGCCACCGCCACCAACACTTTCAAGCCGGCGAAGATGGAGACCGGGATCACGGTGCAGGTGCCGCCCTTCATCAACAAGGGCGAGCGCATCAAGGTCGATACCAACGAAGGCACCTACATGGAGCGCGCCTAGGCGAGCGCTCCGAGCGCGGCCAGCGCGTCGCGGTAGGCGACGCTCCTGCGCAGGTCGCGCCCGCCGCGGTGGCGCATCCTTTCGGCGCGCGCCGCGTCCACCGGCGCGCAGCCTTCGAGCGAGGCGAGCAGCCGGTCCTGCCCTTGCGGATCGTTGCAAAGGAGCAGCATGTCGCAGCCTGCGCCGAGCGCCGCCTGTGCCCGCTCCGCGACGCCGCCCGCGGTGCTCGCGCCCGCCATCGACAGGTCGTCGCTGATTACGAGTCCCCGGAATCCGAGGCGCTCGCGCAGCACCTCCCGCAGCCACACCCGCGAGTAGCCGGCCGGCTCCGCGTCGACACGCGTGTATATCACGTGCGCCGGCATGACACCGGCCATGCCGGCTTCGATCGCGCGCGCGTACGGAACGAGATCCTTGCGCAGGAGCTCCGCCAGGGAGCGTTCGTCCGTGGGCACCGCCACATGCGAATCCGCAGCAGCATAGCCGTGCCCGGGGAAGTGCTTGCCGACCGCGGCCATCCCGCCGTCGGCGAGGCCGCGCACCAGGGCCGCGCCCAGTGCCGCCGTCGCGAGCGGATCGTAGTGCAGTGCGCGGTCTCCGATCACGGAGCTCGCGCCGTAGTCCAGGTCCAGCACCGGAGCGAAGCTGAAGTCCAGCCCGTGCGCGGCGAGCTCCGCACCGATGACGTAGCCGGCGGCGTGCGCAGCGGCGCGCGCCGCGTCCCGATCCCGGTCCCAGAGGCGACCCAGCGTGCGCATCGGCGGCAGCGCGGTAAATCCGTCCTTGAAGCGCTGGACGCGACCGCCCTCGTGGTCCACGCCAATCAGCAGCTGTGGCTCGCGTAGCGCGCGGATGTCCTGCGTGAGTGCCAGCAGTTGCGCAGGCGATTCGTAGTTCCGCGCGAAGAGGATCGCGCCGCCGACGGCGGGATGCCGCAACCGCCGGACGTCGTCATCGGTCAGCGCCGGCCCCGCGGGATCGAGCATGACCGGGCCCAGCGGCAGCCGGGCCCTTAAGCGCCGCATTCCAGAATGACGGTTGCCGCGGCCATGCCGCGCTCGTCGGTCAGCGTCAGGTGCGCCCGCTGTATGCCGCGCGACTCGAGCAGCGCCGCGAGGCCCGGCGTGTAGGCGAGCTCGGGCTTGCCCGAAGGAAGGTTGTTGACCCAGACGCCGTGCCAGTTGGCCGGCGCGCGGATGCCCGTGCCCAGCGCCTTGGTGAAGGCCTCCTTCGCCGCGAATCGCTTCGCGAGGTACGACGCCGGCTTTGCGTGGCGCCGAAAGCGCCTGAGCTCGGGCTCGCACAGGATGCGCTCGGCGAAGCGCTCGCCGAAGCGCGCGAGCGCGCGCTCGATCCGCGGTATCTCGATCAGGTCCGTGCCGACGCCATAGATCATCTTGCAGCCTGAAGCATCAGCTGCTTCATCTCGCGCACGGCCTCGCGCATGCCGACGAAGACGGCGCGGCTGACGATCGCGTGGCCGATGTGAAGCTCCCGGACGCCCGGCAGGCGCGCGACCGGCGCCACGTTGAAGTAGTTGAGCGCGTGGCCGGCGTTGAAGCGCATGCCGAGCGCCCGGATGCGGTCTCCCGCGAGGCGCACCTTCTCCAGTTCTGCCACGACCGCGGGCGACTCCGCGTCCCGGCCGCGCGCGTGGAAGGCATGCGCATAGGGCCCGGTGTGGACTTCGCAGACCGCGGCCCCGATCCGGCGCGCCGCCTCCACCTGGCGCAGATCGGCGTCGATGAAGACCGAGACCACGATTCCGCCGCCGGCGAGCCGCGTTACCACGTCGGCCAGCCGGCGCTCCTGCGCCGCGACGTCGAGCCCGCCTTCGGTGGTGATCTCGTGACGCCCCTCGGGCACCAGCATGGCCATCTCGGGCCGGACCCGCAGCGCGACGCCGACCATCTCGTCGGTCGCGGCCATCTCGAGGTTGAGCTTGATGTGCGTCAGCTCGCGCAGCCGGCGCACGTCCTCGTCCTGGACATGCCGGCGATCCTCGCGCAGGTGCACCGTGATGCCGTCCGCGCCGCCCAGGTGCGCTTCGACCGCAGCCCAGACGGGGTCGGGCTCGTACGTCCGGCGCGCCTGGCGTACGGTCGCCACGTGGTCCACGTTGACGCCGAGCTCGATCACAGGTCCTGAAGCTCCCTCAGCATGTCGCGCGTGTGCAGCGATTGCCCGGGCAGCCGCGCCGCGAGAAGCAGCCGGAGCAGCGCGCGCGCTTCCTCGCGCGTCTGCGGCCGGGAGTAGTCTCCGCGCGCCATGTCGAGCAGCGTCTGTCCGGACACCGAGGAGCCGTCGTCCGCTGCGCCGCGCCCTCCCGCCCCGATCGCCAGGGGACCGCGTTCGGGCGCGTACGCGTATCGCACGTCCTCGCGCACCGGTTCACCGCTGTCGGCATCGCAGTCCAGCGGCGGAGCATACCCGAGTTCCCGCAGCAGCCCGAGCTCGAAGGCCCGAAGCAGCGGCGCCGCATCCTCGCCCGCCGCGAGGCGCGCGAGCGTCCGCGCGTAGGTGTCGAACAGCGCCTCGTGCGGATCCTCCCTCGGCAGCAGCCGCATCAGTAGCTCGTTCATGTAGAACCCGCAAATCAGCGCGCGCCCGGCGAGCGCGGGCTGCCCGCCAATCCACTCGGCCTGCGTCAGGGTGCCGAGCTCCGCGCTCGAGGTCCAGCCCAGCCGCAGCGGATGGAACGCAAGCAGCAATCCCCGGATCGCCGAGCGCGGCCGCCGAGCGCCGCGCGCCAGCAGCCCGAGCCGCCCGCGATGCCGCGTGAAAGCCTCGACGATCAGGCTGGTCTCCTTGTACGGATAGGAATGCAGGACGAAGCCGGGCTCCTGCTCATTGCGTCGGCGCGCTGCGGCGGTCACGTGTAGCCGAGTTCGCGCAGCAGCCGGGCATTCTCCGACCAGCCCGAGCGCACCTTGATCCAGCAGGTGAGGAACACTCGGCCGCCGAAGAGCCTTTCCATGTCCTTGCGCGCCTCGCTCGCAATGCGCTTGAGCCGCTCGCCGCTCTTGCCGAGCACGATCGGCTTGTGCGCGTCGCGCTCGACCCACAGCGTCGCTTCGATGCGTCGAACCTTCTCCTCCTCTCGGAACGACTCGATGACGACCTCGCAGCTGTAGGGCAGCTCCTCGCCGAGGTGCCGGAACAGCTTTTCGCGCAGCAGCTCGGCGGCGAAGAAGCGCTCGTCGCGGTCCGTCAGTTGGTCTTCCGGGAACAGGGGCTCGCCTTCGGGAAGCAGCCCGGTGAGCACGCGCACCAGCTCGCCCACGTTCCGGCCCGTCGCCGCCGATACCGGAACCAGCGCGGCGAATTCCCGCTCGCGCGACAGCCGCTCGAGGAACGGCAGCAGCCGGGCCGCCGGGCGCACCTTGTCGACCATGTTCACGACGGCCACGGTCGGCCGGTCCGCCGGCACGCGCCCGAGCGCGGCTCGATCGGGTGCGCCGAATCGAAGCGCCTCGACCACGAACGCCACGACGTCGGCGTCGCGCGCCGCGTCGACGGCGCGCCGGTTCAGCGACCGGTTCAGCAGGTTGCGGTGCCGCGTCTGGAACCCCGGGGAGTCGACGAAGACGATCTGCGCGCCGGGCGCGTGCAGCACCCCGGTCAGCAGATGGCGTGTCGTCTGCTCGCGGGGCGACACGATCGCCAGCTTCTGGCCGAGCAGCCGGTTGAGCAGGCTCGACTTGCCCGTGTTGGGGCGGCCGACGAGGCTGACGGTGCCGCTGCGGAAGCGGCTCATCGGTCGAGCTTGCGCAGCAGATCGGCGGCGGCCTGCTGTTCCGCCGCCCGGCGCGAGAACCCGCTTCCACGGCCGCTCAGGCCGAGCCCCTCGATGCGGCATTCGACGTCGAAGGTCTGCTGGTGCGCCGCGCCGTGCGTGGCCACCACGTCGTAGCGCGGCAATCCCTGCCGGCGGGCCTGCAGCACTTCCTGCAGTCGCGTCTTGGGATCCTTCGCTCCCGCGTCCTCGCCCGCGCCCTCGAGCGCATCGCCGAGGACGCGGATCACGGCAGCCCGCGCGGCGTCATATCCGCCGTCGAGGAAGATGGCGCCGATCAGCGCCTCGAGCGCGTCGGCCAGGATCGAGGGCCGGATCGCAGCGCTTCCCTCGCGCGCTCCCGGTCCGAGGCGCAGGTGACCGGCAAGTCCCAGGGTCGAGGCGGCCTCGGCCAGCGACTCGCGGCGAACGAGGCTCGCCCGCTGCCGCGACAGCTCGCCCTCACTGGACTGCGGATGGCGCGCGATCAGCGCCTCGGCGACGACGCAGCCCAGCACGCCGTCGCCCAGGAACTCGAGCCGCTCGTTGTGCGGCGCGCCGAAGCTTCGGTGCGTCAGCGCCTGGCGCAGCAGGGCCGCGTCGCCGAAGCGGTGGCCGAGTCGCTGTTCCAGACGGGCGTCGTCGGACAAACGGCCGCCGACGCGCTCACAGCCCGCTCGACTGCGAATTGGCGACAAAGTCGATGTAGATGCCGACGTTCGCGAACAGCGGCACCTCGCGCCGCCACGACGCGCTGATCGCGTAGTCATTGCCGATCTTCGTGATCTCGAGATCCTTCGCGTCGACGCTCTTGAAGTCGTCGATCGCCTGTCGGTTCTCGAACAGCCGCCGAACCTCGCCTATCGTGACGCCGCGTCCGCGGGTCTCCGCAGCGATGCCGGTGACCGCCTTCTTGATCGTGTAGTACTCGATGTACGAGGGCGCCAGCCGCATGACGAGCAGCGCGGCGACGACGATCAGGAACGACACGAACAGAAGGTTCATCAGGGAAATGCCGCGTTGCCGTGCTCGCATGCCGTACCTCCCGTCGCGCCCGCTGCTCAATTGAACGGCCCGAAGCGCCCGAGCTCGCTGAAATTGAGCCAGATGAAGAAAGCCTTGCCGACGATGTTGCGGTCCGGCACGAATCCCCAGAACCGGCTGTCGGCGGAGTTGTCCCGATTGTCGCCCATGACGAAATAGTGGCCTGGCGGCACCGTG
>Ga0335082_10006827_pt1 | contig 12433 bp, 15 predicted proteins | sample Lox_Sample_41_FD_206718 | JGI IMG/M metagenome (GOLD analysis project Ga0335082, IMG submission 206718) | Soil microbial communities from Loxahatchee National Wildlife Refuge, Florida, United States - Lox_Sample_4.1 | ecosystem: Environmental > Terrestrial > Soil > Wetlands | place: USA...
TGATGTCCAGGCGCTGCGCAAGAACGGCGAGGTGTTTCCGATCGAGCTGTCCGTCTCCGAGGCCAGCTCGGGAGACGCGCGCATCTACACCGCCATCATACGCGATGTGAGCGAGCGCGTGCGCACCCAGGCGCAGCTCCACGAGCTGGAACAGCGCACCCGCCAACGCGACCGCCTGGCGGACATCGGCGCCATCACCGCGCGGGTCGTCCACGACCTCGGAAACCCGCTCGCGGCCATCGCCATGCAGGCACAGCTGCTCGTCCGCCGCCTCCAGAAAGGGCGCGTCACCGCTGACCACCTGCTCCCGACGGCCGAACGGGTGCTGGCCTCCGTCCGCCGGCTCGACACCGTCATCCACGACTTCACCACCTTCGCCCGCGAGCAGCGCCTCGACCTCACCGAGGTCGCGCTCCCAGATTTCCTGCGGGACCTCCGCGATAACTGGTTCCCGCTCGCCACCAGCCGCGCCATCGACCTCGTCGTCGATCTGCCGCCTGGGTGTCCGCCGCTGCGCGCCGATGCACCGAAGCTGCGCCGCGTGATCGAGAACCTGGTCAAGAACGCCATCGAAGCCATCGACCGCGGTCCCGGGCGCGTCGCCATCGTCACCACCGCCATCCCCACCGACGAGAAGATCCGCATCTCGGTGGTGGATACCGGACCCGGCATTCCTCCCAGCCTTGACGTCTTCGGCCTCTTCGAGACCACCAAATCCGACGGCACGGGTCTTGGCTTGGCCGTTGCTCAGCAAATCGTGGTCGCCCATGGTGGCGCCATCCAGTATGAACAACTCGTCCCGAACGGAACTGCGTTCCACATCGAGCTTCCTGCCCGTGGCCCGGCGGTGCGAAGACCTGCCGGTGCTGGTGCTCGATGGGGACGATGACTTTCGGAACGCGCTCACCGAATTGCTCCAGGACGATGGACACGCCGTGCAGGCGTACGCCTCCGTCACCGACGTGCCGCCCCTGGCGGCGCTGCCACCGCCCGCCGCCGTGATCGCCGCCTACCAACCCGCGGACAGGGAAGACGGGCTGGCGTTCGCGGCGCGGTTCAACGCGGTGCATCCGCGGGTGGTCGTGATCATCGTGACCGCGCACATCTCCGATCACGTAACGCAGTCCGTCGCGGCGGCGCCGTACCTGTCGCTGCTGCGGAAGCCGTGTCGCTACGAAGAGCTGCACGAGTTGCTCCACCGGCGCGGCATGGAAAGCCTTGGCGCGTGACTTCGTGCACGGAGGAGTTTGATTATGGCGACGGCCTATCGGGGGTTCGGGTATTTTGGCTTGTTCTCGATTTTTGGCGCCGTCCTGTTCGGATTCCGCCATGACCCGGGAGCGCCGCCTCGTCTTTTCGCAGTGGGACCAGATCTTCAAAAACCCGATGACCACGATGGCGGCCATCGATCGCCTGGTGCATCACGCCACCATCCTGGAGATGGCTGGGCCGAGCATCCGCGAGGAAGAGGCCAAGGCCGCGCGCCGCGGGATCGATTCGCGCTCCGCCGCATCGGAGGTCTCCGCCTGATGGCGCTCCACTGGCAAATCGCCCCCGGTGGGGACGCACTCCGGTCGCCCTCCGGGCTCCCCTCCGTGCCTCCCCACCGAGAAAGGAGCGGACAACCAGATCACCCAACAGAAGACGCACCGAATCGAAGCCTACGAACTCGTGACGATGGGGAAATCTGACTGTCGTCCGTGGGGAAAAGTAATTGACGCCGGCCATCTGCGCGCAAAACGCAGATCCGTACCGTGTCGAGATCGCGGAGCAGCGGGTGTCGGGGTGTATGCAGCGGCTGGCGAAGGCCGCGGTCGCGCTCGATCGCGTGTTGGTCGAGACAGGCGACGAGGAGGGTCGCAGGTTGGTCGAGCGGGCGCGGAGGCTCACGGAGAGCGTTTGACGGTCGGGACCGCGCCAGCAGTACGGGGGCCTCGGCCCGATGTCCCCCGAGCCGACGGAAGGCGATCTGGTACACTTCGGAAGGTGAGGCGGGCGTAAACGAGTGACCGACCCCACCGCCCGGAGCTGCCAAGCTGGGCGATAGAGCGGTCTCCCGGCTTGTGATAACAGCGTCGCCGATCGAGTGCGGCGGCCCACCGGCGTCATGGCCTGCGAATTTGCCGGCCGACGAGGCCGAGTCGAAAAGGAGCGAGGGACCTCGTATGAATGCAGTCAAGCAGGTCGTCGCGATAGTGCTTTCAGGGGTTGCGTTTGGGCTTCCTTCCTCATCCTGCATTGCGCAGCAGGTGACTGGCGAGTTGGGCTCGCCCAGCGCCACCACCACCATCAGCGGAAAGCAACTTCCGCCGCCCGATCCGAAATTCGGCGGGGTGATCGTGGAGAAAGCCTCGGAGTCGAAAGCGTGGTGGCCGCCGCGCGTCGTGCCGCCCAAGGGCGCGCCCAACATCCTGCTCATTATGACCGACGATGAGGGGTTCGGTGCGCCGAGCACGTTCGGCGGCGTCATCGAGACGCCTGCGCTGGAGCGCCTCGCCAAGACCGGGCTCCGGTACACGCAGTTTCACTCCACATCCCTCTGCTCACCGACGCGCGCCGCATTGATCACGGGACGCAATCATCACGTGGCCGGATTTGGCGTCGTGGGCGAGGCCGCAACGGGGTTTCCCGGTTACGATTCGATCATTGGGAAGGATACCGGCACCATCGGCACCATCCTGAAGGGGAACGGGTACGCGACCTCATGGTTCGGCAAGGACCACAACACGCCTTTTTACCAGGCCAGCCAGGCCGGGCCCTTCGATCAATGGCCCACTGGAATGGGCTTCGACTATTTCTACGGCTTCGTCGGCGGGGACACGAGCCAGTGGCAGCCGAACCTGTTCCGTAATACGACCGCCATCTATCCCTTCCAGGGGAATCCCGGCTGGAATCTGACCACGGCGATGGCCGACGATGCGATCCACTACATGAAGCAGCTCAAGGAGATCGCGCCGGACAAGCCGTTCTTTGTCTATTACGTGCCGGGCGGCACGCACGCGCCGCATCATCCGACGCCGGAGTGGATCAAGAAGATCAGCGACCAACATCTGTTCGACGGGGGCTGGAACAAACTCCGGGAGACCATTTTCGAAAATCAGAAACGGCTCGGCATCATGCCCGCCGATGCACAGCTGACCCCGTGGCCGAAGGATTTGCCGGAGTGGGATTCACTCAGTTGGGATGAGAAAAAGCTCTTCATCAAACAAGCGGACGTCTACGGGGCATACCTCGCATACACCGACCACGAGATCGGCCGCGTGATCCAAGCCGTGGAAGACATGGGCGAACTCGCCAATACTCTGATCATCTACATCAGCGGCGACAACGGCGCGAGCGCGGAGGGCATGCTCAACGGAACCCCGAACGAGTTCACCACGTTCAATGGCGTTGCCGTGCCGGTGAAGGATCAGTTTCTCTGGTACGACTTCTGGGGATCGGAGCGCACCTTTCCGCACTACGCGGCGGGCTGGGCGTGGGCGATGGACACGCCGTTCAAATGGGTGAAGCAAGTCGCGTCACATCGCGGCGGAACGGCCCAGGGCGTCTGTATGTCCTGGCCCGGTCACATCACGGACGTGGGCGGTATTCGCAACCAGTTCCACCACGTCATCGACATCGTGCCGACGATCCTGGAGGCGACCGGCATCTCTGCACCTGATACGATCGACGGCATTACGCAGCGGCCGATCGAGGGCGTAAGCATGGTGTATACGTGGGACAAGGCGAACGCCAACGCGCCCACCAGGCACACCACCCAATACTTCGAGATGCTGGGCAACCGCGCCATCTATCAAGACGGCTGGATGGCAGTCACCACGCCGGTGACCATCCCGTGGGAACTGAACACCGCGCCGCCTCCGGACGTGATCACCGGCTATCAGTGGGAACTTTACAACCTCAACGAGGACGTCACCGAAGCGAATGATCTCGCCGCGAAGATGCCCGACAAGCTCAAGCAGATGCAGGACATCTTCTACGCCGAGGCGAAGAAGTACGACGTACTGCCGCTCGACAACTCGACGCTCGCACGCTTCCTCACGCAGCGTCCAAGCGCAACGGCGGGACGGACGGTCTTCACTTATTCGGGCGTATTGACCGGCGTGCCGGCGAGCGCCGCCCCGAACATCCTTGAGAAGTCCTACACGATCACAGCGGAGGTCGAGATCCCCAAGGGCGGCGCGGAAGGTATGATCGTCACCCAAGGCGGTCGCTTCGGCGGCTACGGCCTGTTCCTGAGCAAGGGCGACTTGGGAGTCGGGCGGGGCAAGGTGGTGTTTCTCTACAACCTCCTCGATCTCAAGCGAACGGTGTGGGAAGGGCCGGAGCTGAAGCCCGGCAAGCACACCATCGTGTTCGACTTCAAATTCGACGGCCCGGGTCTCGGCAAGGGCGGGACGGGCGTGCTGTCGGTGGACGGCAAGGAAGTCGCCACAAAATCCATGGACCACACCACCCCCATCACGTTCCCCGAAGACGAGGACTTCGATATCGGCCAGGATACTCGCACGCCGCTGGCCCTCATCGAGTATCGCTACGACTGCCCGTTCCAGTTCACCGGCAAGATCAACAAGCTGACCTTCGACCTCGGGCCGGCGCAGTACACGGAAGAGGAACGGCAGCAGCTCCCGGCCATTGCCGACCGGGTTGCGCAGGCGAGGGACTAGCGGCGCCCGTCGATCAGGTCGAACGCCTGCCTGCCCTGCCGGACCAGGATGTCCGCGCGGACGGCGACGTCGTCGTAGCTGAACGCCGCCTCGTACAGTGCCGGCACGCTCGGGTCGTCGAGCAGCACACGGGTCTGTGCTTCGGCGTCGGCGTGATGCTGATGGTCCGAGGCGATGAGCTGGCCGCAGGCGAAGCGCCGGCGCGCCAGCTCGCCGACGGCCGTGCCGACCCCAAACCGCGCGACGGTCGGGTCATCGAGCGGCGCCGCTAGTTCTGGGGCATACAGCTCCAGGTAGAGCCGCTTCTGGCACTGCTGGCCCGCCATGAAACGCGACTTCGAGAGCCGCGGAATCTGGGCGCGCATAGCTCACTTCTCTGCCGAAGCCGGCCGCGCCGCAAGCGAGGCGATCAGCCCAGGATGGCAGTTGCCTGATCAGGGGAACGCGTCGTTCAGCACCTTCGCCAAGCGCACGCCCGCCTTCGCGAGCTGCTGGTCCACCACGGCGATGTTGGCGTCGTAGTACGCCTGGTCGATCTCCCCGCCGGTCGACGGAAAGGCGCCGCTGCCGTCCGCGGTCCTGTACGCATGGTGCACCGCTTGGCCGTGCGTCTTGTTCGCCCAGTCGGCGTAGGAGCCGCTCTCGATCGCGGCGACATTCTGGGTGGCGATCCAGGCCTCCAGCGCGTGGACATAGGCCTTCCGGCCCTGGTGGGAGTGATCGATCAACCCGCCGTCCCAGACCGCGTGTAGGTTCCAGAGGCTGGTCTGAAAGGGCGCCGAATCGTGCGTCGCGCCGAAGAACGTGACCTTCACGGTATTTCCGCCGGCATCCCCGTTCCGCTCCGCGCAGTGCAGCGGCTGGTGCAAGTCGCCGATGAAGTGCGTGACGAACTTGAGCGCCTGCGCGCGCTCGGTCGGGGAGGCGTTCGGGTCCGTCAGAAGCGGAACCTCCCGATTGAGCGCTGCGATGATGCAGTCGCCCTTGGCCGGATCGGGTTTGCAGTCCCGCGCCACGTCGTAGGTCTCGGGCTGCGCATCGACCGGGATGTCGACGAAGTGCCAGTTGTAGGTCTCCGGCATCGGGGTCTTGCGGACCGCGTCGGCCCAACCCGACACGGAGACCAGGGTGTGGCCCGTGGGGTCGTTCTTGAGGATCTGCTTGACCGCCGCCCTTGCATGGGGGTTCAGTCGGTCGGTTGCGACTTGCGCGATGATCTGGTGTCCGGTGCCCCACCAGGCGAGCGTCGGGTCGGGGCTGCACGCAATGGCGGCCGCGAGGGCGCCGAGGACTGCACCAAACGTCGAGCGCATCGGAAGTCCCTCCTGTTGACTTCTCCCCCTATGCGTCAGCGTCATCGTCGTGAGGGGTCGAGAACCGCCGCCGAAACCGGTACCTCACCAGGCCAATCCGAGGGAGGGCTGACCATGCGATCTGATCTTCGCCTTAGCGCCCTGCGTGAGCGCACGCAGGTCCGATCGAAGCTGATGAACGTGAAGGTGCCGGACACACTGCACGCGGCGCTCCATCGCGCCGTCCAGGAGCTGGGCTGCACCAAGACGGCCGCAGTGATCGCATTGCTCAACGAAGGGTTGGATGCATTCGCCGAGCGGCGGACGGAGCTGGTCGCTGGCCGCGCCGGCGCCAAGCAGAAGCGCCCGGGGCGGCCGTTGAAGTCGACCGCCTGACGATGCCGGTCAGCGCGACGCCCGAGGTCGCCAACAGCCTGAAGCAGGCCGCGCCCAGTGCACCGCGTTCAGCGCAGCGTCGCGACCAGTGCCCGCCCTTCGTTGAGCAAGCGCTCGCGGATGGCGAGCAAGTCGCGACGCAGTGCCGGGTTCCGTGCGCGGTGCGCCAGCGTGGCAATCCGGTTCGCTGTCTCTTGGATGCGGAACACAGCCATCCGGAGGCACTCCTGGTCGCCCATCTGCGATTCGTCTTCACCCGATGGACCCGACCCGGCGCCCGCATCTCGCTCGCCGAGTCCGTCCGTAGCCAGTTTCATTTCCACCCCCCTGGGTCCACCACTGCATTTTCGTGGCCGGTTTGTGAAGAGGAAACCTGGACGAAAACGAGCGGCCGAATCCCACTTCAGGGAAGCCAGGCTCATCGCAAGCCGCGCGGGCGCGAGCGGTTGAGCTACGCGGAGATCGCGGCGGCGCTTAACAAGGATAAGCTGCCGACGAGGACGGGGGCGCCGTGGCGGGCGGGAACGGTGCGGAGGATCGTGCGGCGGACGACGGTCTCGTCGTGACCGACCTGCAAGGCTTCGGTCTGTGCTTGCACCCCGGCCTCAATGAGGACTACGGAGAACGACACAGGGAGTGAGATTGATGACCCAGCTTTGAAGCATCGTGATTGGGTTCATGCTGACTGTGGGCCTCGCTCTGCCAGCGCGCGCGCAGCAGTGTTGCGCTGGGGACTGCAACGGCGACGCCGTGGTCAGGGTCAATGAACTCGTTGTGATGATCGGCGTCGCGCTCGGAACCGAACCGGTAAGCGCGTGCGAGAACGGTATCTGCCCTTGCACCGGCCCGGACCCGGGCGAAATCTGCGAGGCGAGTATGCCCAACAGGGCGGTCGATAACGCGCTCTACGGCTGTCCGCGCTCGTCCTAGCTGCAACCGCCTCTCCGCCAAGAGCAATGGGCGTCGCCACGGCCGGTACCGCCAAGATCGGCCAGCTCTTGCCACCCCTCCGCGCACCTGCGGCGCCCGCACCCGCATCGGTGCCCCCTGTAATCGCGCTCCGGAGCCTGGTCGACGCCGCTGCCGGCTACATGGCGGGGCGCCGGGCACGGGCGCGCCGCAGGGGAACAAGAACGCCAGGCGCGCGAGGCCGAGCTGTGGCGCGCTCAGTCGTTGGCGGTGAGGGTGATCGTGACGCCTAGGGGGGCGGCGCGCAGATCGACCCCCTTGGTCGTCGACACAATCTTCACTTCGACGCCGTTCCTGTTGCGCAGGACCTCGACGTCGAAGTCGCCGCCCTGCGGCGCTTCGGCGGTGATGCTGGTGTAGTTGCCGTTGAAGTTCGCCACGCTGCGCAGATTGTAGACCTCGCCGCGTGCGTGCACCTTCTCGCCATGCACCTCGCTCGCCGTCAGGCCGCTGATTCTGAAGGGGCGCCGATCGCCCCTGTACGCCAGCCATCCCTTCTCAAAGGTATACCCGGTACCAGCAGCGATCGATCCCTCGCCGAACTCGATCGTCGCGTCGGGCTTCCTGCCCTCGGCGGCGGCGGCGGCCACCGCACCGGCGGCAACCAGTGCGCAGCCCATCACCGCGCCCACCGCTCGCCACCGGTTGCCCCTGCCGCTTGGCTCGATCATGACTGCTCCTTCCCCTTCGGTTGTGCCGCGACGATGCCTCGACCTCAGCGCCAACGCCCGCTGCGGCAGCCGCACGCATGGTTCCTCAGAACCTGCGCGTTGGCAAGCGACGCCTATTTCACGTCGCGATGCCAGCTGCGTCCACGACTTGCGTGCGCCCGCACCGGTGCGCCCTGCATTCGCGCTCCGGAGCCCGGCAAACACCGCTGCCGGCTCCATGGCGGGGCGCCCGGCACCGGGGCGCCCCGCCGGCGAACACCAACGCCAGGAAGGACGGGTGGTACTCAGCCAAGTCCCGAGAGCTGCGCGCGCTGGGTCGGGTCCAGGCTCGCACCGGGGATCTCGCCCGAGCGCAGCTTGCCATGATGAACTCTCGCGCGCGCGGAGACGACCGCGCGGTCGGGGTCGCCGAGAAGCGGGTGTCGAGGCGCATGCAGCGGTTGGCGAAGGCGGCGCTCGCGCTCGATCGCGTGTCCACCGAGCGCGGCGACGGGGACGGCCGGCGCGGATTGGTCGAGAGGGCGCTGCGACTCACGGCGGGTGCGGACGCCAACAGGTCGGGGCGACGGCCTCAAATCGTGCGGCAAAGCCCTACCCAGGGGCTGCGGGCGGCGGCACGATCGCTTGACCGGGAAGCGGCCGAGGCGTTCCGGATTGTGACGAAAGGCTCGGGCGCGCGCCCGCCGCGATCGAGCAGCAATCTCCGAAGTGCCGACGGCGGTGGCCAGGCTCCAGGCTGGACCTTCGTCGCCAACTCGCCGGCCGTGGTGGCGATGGGCACGTCTTTCACGTCACGGCACGCGCCTCCGATCAGCTCCGCAAGTCACCGTGATAATTGTCGCGCCGCCGGCTCTCCTGCAGCCGGCGATCTCGGGATCGCCACCACTCGATCAGCCGATGAACCACCACGATGGCGATGGTCGACGCGGCCGCGACCACCAGCTCGATGTTCACGCCGTACTTCGGCGCGAGCTGCACCGACGCACCGATCGTCGCCAGAAAGCCGATCAATCCCAGCACCGGCCGGTGCAGACAGAGCCCGACGACCACTGGATACGGAACGCAGCCATCCGGAGGCACTCCTGGTCGCCCATCTGCGATTCGTCCTCGCCCGATGGACCCGATCCGGCGCCCGCATCTCGCTCGCTGAGCCCGTCCGTAGCCAGTTTCATTTCCACCCCCCTGGGTCCACCACTGCATTTTCATGGCCGGTTTGTGAAGAGGAAACCTGGACGAAAGCGAGCGGCCGAATCCCACTTCAGGACGCCAGATCGCCAGCGGGGATTGCGGACGGCCGACGCAAACTGATCGGCCAGGACGCTCATCGCAAACCGCGCGGGCGCGAGCGGTTGAGCTACGGCGCGATCGCAGCGACGCTGAACGCCGAGCGGCTGCCCACGAGGACGGGGGCGCCGTGGCGGGCGGGGACGGTGAGGCGGATCGTGCGGCGGCGACCACTTAACTGTGATCGACTCCGCGCGCTCCGCTCGGGCACGTGCTACATGACCGGCCCATGAGACGCTGGCTCGGGATCGATTTCAGCGGCGACAACCGAACGCAGCCGCGCTTCGTGCACGTCTCGCCCAGCGGGTCACCGATGGACATCAGGATCGATGATCGATCATAAGCCGCCGCGGACGGCACGCACGTAGTCGGTGAAGAGCTTAGTGGTGTCGTTCACGAAGCCGGTGTCGAAGAGCACGCCCCACGCGGCGGTCGAAAAGTAGGTAGTAGCCGACCAGTAGTTGTCCAACTGCGTGGGGCCAAAGATGGCATCGATGCACGGGGTCGTTCCGCACGGATACGGCGCCAGCAAAATCGTCTGCAGCTCCGCGATCGTCGGCAGCCGCCAATCGCTGTGCCCACCCAGGCCGGCGCAACTCGTGCTGGAACAGAGCAGCCCGTTCACTTGCGGCAGAAAGTCGGTGAATGCCCCGCCGTCGGGCGCCGTTCCAGTTGCGCTCCACTTGTACCGATTGTTCACGTCGTGCGGGTCGCTGCACGTCGTCGTCGAGCAATCCACACTCATCGTGATCGTGCCGGTCTTCTTCTCCCACATCAGGCACGTCTTCAGGTCGGTGACCGTGCCGTCCATGTTGTCTACGAACCTTGGTGAGGCCGCCGGATTCGGCACGCAGAACCCCAGGTTCTTCGCCGACGGGCACGGGCCGACCTGACCGGTCGCCGTGTCGTAGCACAGCGCCTGGTTCTCCGTCGCCGGGCTGCCGACCAACCCCCCCAGATAGATCGGCCCGCTTTCCACCACCTTGAACCGCTGCGTGGCGCCCGTGTTGTCGGTCACCACGAAGCCCGAGCCCGCCCCCGGTTTCACCGTCACGTCATCGGCTCGCGCCGCACCGACGAGCGACCATGTCGCCAGCCCGCAGACCGCCGCCATCAGACAGACCCTCGCGCTCTTTCTTTCTCTCTGCATCTCCTTACCCCGTTCGTCGGCGCCTCAGCGCGACCACGTCCTCTCGCCCGGCGACCGAGCCAACGCGCCACGGGCGAGGGCGAGAAGCACCAGGACGCACGCCAACAACCCCATCCCCGACATGACCGGCGCAGCGCTCTGGAGGAGCACGAACCAGCCCGTGTTGTTGCCGGAGTCGATCGAGTGGCCCGACTGCGGCGACCCCGGCGCCAGCAGGCGCCCGCTCGCCCCGTTGTCGGCGACATCGACGTAATCGATCTGCTGCGTCCCGCCCTGCGTGAGGTCCAGCAACGCCCTCTGACCCGGAACGCTGCTGCGGATCACCAGCAGGTTGCCCGGCGCTCCCGTCAACGTCAGGTGGTCCAGGATCGTCTGCGTCGAGCCAGCCTCGAACTTCACCGTCTTTCCCGTGCTCGTCGTCACGATCAGATCGAAGAACGTCGTGCTCCCGTCGATGTTCGACATGCCCGGCACGCTGCACCCGTCCTCGAACACCACCGTCCCGGTGCCCGGATCGAACGTACCGGCATTGCTCCAGTTCCCTGCCAGGCGGATCGTGCTCGATTGCCCCTCGAGCGTAGCCATCGTCGCGATGATCAGGTCGGTGCACCCCAGTAGCATCTCGCCGTCGCCGAGTTGCATCGTCGAACCGGCACCGATCTGCAACTTACCCGCGGCGGCGACACCCGGGTTGAGCAGCAGCAGGAGAAGGACCGTGGCGGCCGGCTGCGCCACACCGAGCCAGGGACTCGCCCTGGCAGACGCTCGCTTCCATCGTCGCGAAAACCGCTCCGTGCCCGCGCAAACCCGCATCAGCTCCGTTGCTCCTTGGCCCTGATGAGCGACTCGCCCGAGCCGCCCATGGTGGCGCGATCCCCTCCAAGGGGCGCGCTTAGATCACCTGCGGTAGACCGAGTCAACTGCACCAGTTCAAAGATCTGCGCCGTCAGCCCGTGCTGCTCCAGGAGTCTTCACAGCGCTCCATTGAAACCGATCGACGCTCAGACGATCATCACCGCAGAGGTGCTCGGTCGCTTCGCTGACGCTTTACGGTCTTCCGACGCGCTCGCCGTTCGCCGATCACAAGCGGGATCCTCGCGCATGCGCCGCATCGTCAGCTATGGGGACTACCGGAGTATCCGACCATGGCCGAAGAATCCCCGGTGCACGGGACCCGCCGCAGCTTCACTGACGGCGACTGGGAAGCCCGCACCTTCGTCGGTGCGGGGCCGCCTCAACAGATCGGCCTTGCAGTCGAGCACACGACGCCGGACGGAACGGGTCTTGTCACTCTGCCGTTGACGCCGCAACGTGCCCGCGCCCTGATCCAGCTTCTCCACGCGATGCTGGAAGAGGTCGGCGAGTCGTCAGGCGTCTGGTTGACCGGCGAGCAGCCGGACGGCTCCAGCGCGATCGCTGGGGAGTCTCGGGTACCACACGTACACTCGATCGGCTTCAAGCCGTTGAAGAAGACCCCATGACGGCCGACGACCTCGACGCTTGCCTGACCGAGAGTTGGAGGTCCCTCAATGTCGATGATCATCACGTCGATCGAGGTAGACGTTCCTGTGTCGATCGCGTTCCAGGAGTGGATCCGCTTCGAGGAGCGGCCGCGGAAGAGCTGGTCGGTCAGTGAGCCGATCTTGGCTCCGCCCGGAGGCGTTTCAGCGTGGACGGGACGCTAGTCGTGGCGAGCGGAGTAGAGATCGTGGAGCGGGACATCAGGCCGATGGTACCCTGTGAACATCGAACGCAAGGAGACCCGACATGTCCAAGACCATGAAGGCCGCGTTTGTCACCCAATTCAGAAGACCGCTCACCATTGGCGAGCTGCCTGTGCCCGAGGTCAAGGACGGCCAAGTGCTCGTGAAGATCGAGGCCTGCGGCGTCTGCCACACCGACGTCCATGCCGCGGACGGCGACTGGCCCGTGAAACCCCACCTGCCCTTCGTGCCCGGCCACGAGGGGATTGGGCGCGTTGTCCAACTGGGCAACGGGGTCAAG
>Ga0335082_10006829_pt1 | contig 12429 bp, 10 predicted proteins | sample Lox_Sample_41_FD_206718 | JGI IMG/M metagenome (GOLD analysis project Ga0335082, IMG submission 206718) | Soil microbial communities from Loxahatchee National Wildlife Refuge, Florida, United States - Lox_Sample_4.1 | ecosystem: Environmental > Terrestrial > Soil > Wetlands | place: USA...
CGTGGTTGATTCCAGGGTTTCCGACGTTTTCGCGGAAACGCCCGCCACCCGTACCCGCTCTCGGGCGGCGCCGAGATCGAGCCCCACACGCCAGGAGAGCCAGGCCGCACAGGATTGGAAGCCGTTCCAGCCATGGTGATCGTCAAACTCGCGGATCAGGTCCAGCAGGCGGGCGGTGGCAGCGTCGAGGTGCGCAGACAGGACGGCGATCTCGTCGCCGAGTCGCTCCGTCTCCGCGTAGGGATAGTAGCGGGTCGCGTGCGTGTGCATGGCGAGTCCTCCTTCTGATGCTGGAGCGACTCTACACCCTGATTTCTGGGTGTCCCGGAAACGCCGGAGTCGTGCGATCTGTTGGGGCGGAATGATTCCTTGTTCCCGCGCAGCCAAAGATCGAACAGTGAGGCTATGCGTTGCGCAGGCAGCGGACCCTCGAAGGTAGTGACCCCGGCGAAGCGTCGTGCATCTGGAACGGTCAAGCCTAAACATGTTGCCCCTGCACATCTCCGGGGTTTCCCGTGGGAGACCGGGGCAACGCACTCAGTTCTTCCCTATGAGGTCGAGGAGCCTTCTACTCGCTAGGTGAACCAGCTCAGCAGGTACGGCACGCTGACGACGAGGAGCGTGCCCAGCGCGGCCAGGATGAGCACGAGGCGGAACCAGCCCGCGGCGAAGAGTGTGTGCGAGCCGGTTTCCGCCGGCTCCCGGTGCGCGGAGCGGAAGAGCGCGACCAGGGCCAGGATCAGCCCGAGGGACAGGATGATCACGCCGAGGGCCCGCGTGCCCAGCGGCAAGCCCACGTAGATGGGCAGCCGCGTGCCGATGGCGCCTGCGATGAGGAGCACGGAGATCCACCAGGCGCGCGTGCGCCACCAGACGACCCAGGCGAGGGTGGCCCACATCACGAGGCCGCCGATGTCGAGCGCCAGGCGCCACTGTCCGCAGGTTCGCAGGTTGCCTTCGCACTTCACGAGGACGATCGCGAACCAGACCCAGACCCAGGTGACGAACAACACGAGCAGCACGAAGGCCATGAGCGGCATGCGGCCCCCGAAGATCTGGGGCGCCAGGTTCCACCACGCGCGACCCATGAGGATGGCGGCGGCCGCCACGCCGATCCAGGCGACGCTGTGGGCGAGCCATTCGGCGCCGCCCAGCCCGGGCAGGCTGGCCAGGCCGGCCATCGCGAAGAGGAAGATGCCGATGAACCCGATGAAGGAGGTCGTCCGGTAGCGAAGCAGCCGTTCCGGCATGCGTCTGTCTCCTTCAGGAAGCGGGGGCGCCGTGGCGTCCCGCTCCCCGGGCGAAGCGGACCGCGCCCTCGTAGCTCTCTCCGGACTCGATGGTGGCCTTGCCCAGCTCGTATTCCCGCGCGAGCGCCCTGGGCAGATCCATCTCCCACGTCTCGTAGAGGGATCGCCGGTCGCTGGCGACGCAGCGGGGCGGGAAGGCCGCGATGTCCCGCGCCAGCGCCTCCGCCGCGGCCCGGGCCTGGCCGGCGGGCACGACCCGGTTTGCCAGGCCTATGCGCTCGGCCTCCGCCGCGCCCACCGGCCGGCCGGTCAGGATCAGGTCCAGCGCCCGGCTCATGCCGATGAGCCTTCCCAGCCGGATCGTGCCGCCGTCCACGAGGGGCACGCCCCAGCGACGAGAGAAGACGCCCAAGATCGCCGTCTCCTCCATAACGCGCAGATCGCACCAGAGGGCGAGCTCGATGCCGCCGGCCACCGCGTAGCCCGACACGGCGGCGATGACCGGCTTCGACAGGAGCATGCGGGTCGGGCCCATCGGCCCATCACCGGTCGGCTGGAGCCGGCTGCCCTCGGAGCCCAGGGCCTTCAGATCTGCGCCGGCGCAAAACGTGCCCCCGACGCCCCACAGGACGGCGGCTCCAATCCCGGGATCGCCCTCCACCGAGCGGAACGCGTCGGCCAGCTCCCGCGCCGTCGGTGCGTCCACGGCGTTCTTGCGCTCCGGACGGTCGATGACGACGGTCGCGACGGCGCCTTCCTGCTCGATGCGGACCGGCATAGCGCGCGCTCCTCGACCGTCAGCGTCCGGGAGACCGCGGGCGGCTCAGGTAGCTGTCCAGCGCGGCCTCGCTCGTGAACTCCGGGGTGGTGTCCGGCACGCCAAGATAGTACACCGTGAGGCTTGACTGCCCCGCACGCCAATCGGCCTCGGTCGCGTAGAGATGGATCTCCCGGCGCGGCCAGTCGGCAAAGCTCGATCGCGGCGTCCGGATGTCGGCGCGCGACCCGATCGGCAGGCTATCGGTGAGGGTGGTGCGGCGCTGAGTGAACGGATCCACGCCGTCGATCCGCAGGTAGGCGAAGCGTCCCTCGGGATTGGTCACCCGGATTACCACCATCGTGCGCTCCTCTGCCTCGCTCTTGAGCACGCCCCAGACGATCTCGATGCCCTGACCAGAGAATGCGGAGTCCGCGCCGTGGACGATCGGGACCTGGGCGACGAGAGGCAGCCAGAGCATCGCCAGCAGGGCCGAGATGACCATCACGCGCTCGACTCCAGGAGCCAGACGCCCGCGGTCGGGAGCTCGAGCGTGACGGCCGCGCCGACCGCGGGGGCCCCAGCGGCCCCCGCGCCATACAACGTGACCTGGAGCGTCTCTGTTCCCACGCGGACCTGATACTCGACCTTCTCCCCGAGGAACGTCCGGGATGCGACGGTGCCGGGGAGGCCCTCGCCCGTGCGCGAGAGAGTGAGGGCCTCGGGACGCACGACCAGAGTCACGGCGGCGCCCGCGCCCGGCGGCGCCTCGCCGGCGGGGACGCGGAGCCGGCGGCCCTGGATCTCCACTTCGAGGAAGCCGGCGCTCACCGCCACCACGCGCCCGCGGAGGAGATTGGTGCGCCCGATGAAGGCGGCCACGAACTCCGAGGCCGGCCGATGGTAGAGAGCCTCGGCGCTGCCCTCCTGGACGACCACGCCCTGGTGCATGACGGCGATCCGGTCGGAGATGGCCATGGCCTCCTCCTGATCGTGCGTCACGTACACGGCCGTGATCCCCAGGGTCTTCTGTAGCCGCTGGATCTCCCCGCGCATCTGCACGCGGAGGCGCGCGTCGAGGTTGGACAGGGGCTCGTCGAAGAGCAGGACGCGCGGCTTGATGACGATGGCGCGCGCCAGGGCCACGCGCTGCTGCTCGCCGCCCGAGAGCTGATGCGGCATCTGGCGCTCGTAGCCCGCGAGGCCGACGAGGGCGACGACGTCCTTCACGGCGCGGGCGATGCGGTCTTCGGCCTGGCGCTGCACGCGGAGGCCGTAGGCCACGTTCTCGAACACGGAGAGGTGCGGAAAGAGCGCGTAGCTCTGGAAGACGAAGCCGATGTTCCGCTCGCTCGCCATGAGATGCGTCACGTCCTCGCCGCCGATCACGATCCGGCCGGCGTCGGGCTCCTGGAAGCCGGCGATCATGCGGAGCGTGGTGGTCTTGCCGCAGCCGGACGGGCCGAGCAGCGTCAGGAGCTCGGCGGGGCGGACCTCCAGGCTCACGTCGCGGACGGCGTAGACCTCGCCCTTCACGCGGTGGTCGAAGCGCTTGGAGACGCCCTCCAGCCTGATGCCGACGGGCTGGGCGCGTAGCGTGTCAGCCACCGAGGATGCTCGTGACCTGGAGGCTGCCCGCCGCCTGGAGACGGCGGAGCGCCCAGCTGATGCCGGCCATGACCACGAAGACGATGGCCACCACGAGCACCGAGAACGCCGCGGCGGGGCCCAGGGCCAGCTCGGTCATGTTCTCGAGGATGCGCACCGTGATGAGCGTCCAGCTGATCGACACCAGGAAGATGGTCGCGCTGATGGCGGTCATGGAGCGGATGAACACGACGCCGAGCCCCGCGAAGAAGGCCGGCACGATGAGGGGCAGGGTGACGCGGCGAAACGTCGTTCCGCTACGCGCCCCCAGGCCCTGCGAGGCTTCCTCGATGCTCGGATCGATCTGCTGGAGCAGGGCGACGGTGGCGCGAATGCCCGTGGGGCTGTAACGAAAGACGTAGCAGGCCACGATGATGAGGGCGGTGCCCGTGAGGACGATCGGCGGATCGTTGAACGCGACGAGGTACGCGATGCCCACGATGGTGCCGGGCAGCGCGTAGTTGATCATCGACACGAGCTCCATGGCCCGCCGGCCCGGGAAGCGCCGCCGCGCGACCAGGTAGCCCACCAGCACGCCGAAGAGGCCGCCCAGCGGCATGCCGAGCCCGGCCACCACGAGCGTGTCGCGGATGGCCTTGAGCCCTTCCGTGAAGATCACGTGATAGTGCCGCCACGTGAGCGAATGGTTGGCGCCGAAGGCCATGACCACGGAGGCGTAGAAGAGGAGCGCGTAGAAGTAGGCGACGACGGCGCCCACGGCGGCGCACGCCACGACGAGCGCCCATCGGGCCCACGGCGCCACGCTCTTGACGGCGGTGGCCGGACCCGCCTTGCCCGTGATGGTGACGTAGGCGCCGCGGCTCACCCAGTAGCGCTGGAGCAGGTAGACGCCCGCGGCGGGCACGAGGAGCGCGAAGGACAGCACGGCGCCACCCTTGAAATCGAAGAGTCCGGTGATTTGCAGGTAGGCCTGCGTCGGCAGCACCGGGAAGCTGTTGCCGGCCAGGATCAGCGGCGTGGCGAAGTCCGCGAGCGAGGCCGCGAAGAGCAGGAGAAAGGCGTTGGCGAACCCGGGCACGGCGAGCGGGAGCGTGATGGTGTGGAAGACGCGCCAGCGCGACGAGCCCAGCGAGAACGCCATGTCCTCCACGTTGGGGTCGATGGCGGAGAGAATGGGCCGCAGGGTGAGATACGCGATGGGGAAGTAGGTGAGGATCTCCGCGAAGAGCGTGCTGGCCAGCCCGTAGACGCTGGCGCCTCTGATGCCGAGCAGGTGATACGTGACGAGCCCGCGCGGCCCGAAGGAGAAGATCATGGCGATGGCCGTGGTGAAGGGTGGGGAGACGAGGGGCAGGAGCGTGGCGGCGTCGAGAACGGTCAGCCAGCCCCGCGCGAGCCCGGCCCGCGCCGCCGTGTAGGCGTAGAGGAAGCCGAGCAGGGTGCCGCCCACGCCCACGAGCGCCGCGAGGAGCAGGCTGTTGACGAAGGCGTGCCGGTGGTTCGGGTCGGCGAGCACGTTCCAGGCGGGCCCGAGGGCGAGCCGGCCGCCGTCGAAGAAGGCGATCCACGACAGGCGCGCCAGAGGATAGAGCACGAACAGGCCGAGCAGCGCCCACAGGGCGATCACGGTGCCCCAGAGGGCGGGATCGCGCCCGAGCCGCCGCGCGGCGGCGGTCATTCCTTGGCGTTCAGGACCTCGGCGACCCAGCGGTCGACCACGCGCTTGCGATTGGCGCCGGCGAACGCGTCGTCGATGGGGAAGATCTTGGCGCCCTTGAGCACCTCGGCCAGGCTGGGCTCGATCTTCACCTCGGGGTTGGCGGGCACGAAGTTGATCTTGTGCCTGGCGTAGAGGCTCTGCATGGCCGGGCTCGTGGCCCAGTCGATGAGCTTCTTGGCCGCCTCCGGATTCTTGGCGCCCTTGATGAGCGCGATGGCCTCGGCCGAGGTGCCGATGCCTTCCTTCGGAAAGCTGATGACCACGTCATAGCCCTTGGCCTTGGTGTCGAGGGCGTCCACGATGAAGAAGATGCCGCCCGCGGCCTGCCCCAGCCCCACGGGCAGGGTGCCGCCGCCGCCGCTCTTCGTGTAGACCTGCACGTTCCGCCGGAGCTTTCGCATGTAGTCGAAGGCCTTGTCCTCGTTGCGCCCGTTCACCTCGATGATGGAGAAGATGCGCGTGACCGCCGTGCCGGACGTGCGCGCGTCCGCCATCTGCAGCATGTTCTTGTAAGCGGGATTGAGAAGATCCTCCCAGGACGCGGGCGCCTTGAGGTTTCCCTCCTTGAGGAACTTGGCGTTGGTCATGAACACGAGCGGGTCGTCCGCGATGGCCACCCAGTAGCCGTCCGCCTGCTTGAAGCGCGCGGGCAGGGCATTGAACGCGGGCGGCTTGTAGGGCTCGAAGATGCCTTCCTTGATGCCGGCGGCGAAGGTCTCCACGGGGCCGCCGAAGAGCACGTCCACGCGCGGGTTGCCCTTCTCGGCGATGACGCGGGCGAGGGCCTCGCCAGAGGAGAAGCGCACGAAGTTGACCTTGATGCCCGTGGCCTGCTCGAACTCCTGGAGCATGGGGCGCGCCCAGTTCTCCGGCCAGATGGAGTACGCGTTGAGCTGGTCGGCGGCCGCGGCAGGCGAGACGAGCGCGGCCAGTGCGAGCACGACGACGGCGAGCCAGCCCAGGCCCGTGCGGGCACGTGGCATGTCGACCTCCTTGTCGGCGCAGGAGAAGCGATGGTCGGGTTTGCGAGTTGCGGCGAATCTAGACCGCGTGCACAGGACTGTCAAGGCAGTGCCGGGCCTGCTTCATTCGGGCGCGAGCTCCTTGATCATGCCGAGCAGCTGGAACGGGCTGTACGGCTTCGCGAGATACGCGGAGGCGCCGGCTTCCTTGGCGCGCTGCTCATCGCCGCTCAGGGCGAACGACGTGATGGCGATGATCGGCGTGGCGGCGGTCGTGGGGTCCGCGCGGAGGGTGCGCGTGGCCTCGATGCCGGAGATCTTGGGAAGCTGCACATCCATGAGGATCAGATCCGGGTGCTCCGACCGCGCCATGATCACGCCGGTCTCGCCGTCGGGGGCCTCGATCAGGCGATAGGAGGTGTTCCGCAGCAGATGGCGGAGCATCTTCCGGTTCAGCTCGTTGTCCTCGACGTAGAGGATGGTCTTCGCGCTCATGCCGTGCCTCCTCCGTCCACACGCAGCGGAACCTCGATGAAGAAGGTCGATCCGTGGCCCAGCTCGCTCTCCACCCAGATCCGGCCGCCGTGCATCTCCACGAACTTCCTGCTGATGCTGAGCCCGAGCCCGGTGCCCCCGAACTCGCTGCTGATGGTCGCGTCGCTCTGCCGGAAGGGCGCGAACAGCTCCGCGATCTTGTCGCGGGCGATCCCGATGCCCGTGTCGGAGACACGATAGACGAGGCGGTCGCCCCGGAGCTCGGCCGCGATCTCCACCCGGCCCTGGCGAGTGAACTTCAAGGCGTTGCCGGCGAGATTCGTGAGGCACTGCACGATGCGCCCGCCGTCGCCGTGCGCGAGCGGGATGTCGTCGGGAACCGCACCCACGAACTCGAGCCCCTTCTCTTCCGCGAGAGAACGGAGGGAGGTCCGCACGCTCGCCACCGTGTCCTGCACCGAGTAGTCGGCGAGGGCCAGCTCCATGCGCCCCGCCTCGATCTTGGAGAGATCGAGGACATTGTTGATCAGGCGGAGCAGGTGCTTGCCGCTGCTCTGGATGTCGTTGAGCGGCTCCAGGAGGCTCGGCGGCACCTCGCCGTAGATCTGGCCCAGGATCATCTCGTTGAAGCCGAGGATCGCGTTGAGCGGCGTCCGGAGCTCGTGGGACATGCTGGCCAGGAACTCGGACTTGTGCTTGCTGGCCGCCTCGAGCTGCCGGCTCTTGTCCGCGATCTCGCGGAAGAGCCGGGCGTTCTGGATGGCCAGCACGGACTGGTTCGCGAGCGTCTGCAGGAGATCCACGGTCTCCTGCGCGAAGGCCACGGGCTCGCGCCCCCACACGACGAGGACGCCCACGATTTGGCGCTCGAAGAGGAGCGGCACCGCGAGCAGGGACCGATAGCCCCGCCGCTCGAAGATGGCGCGGACCCGCGTGACCGTGTAGGTGCCCTCGGCGAGCACGTCGGGCACCTGCACAGGCGCCTGCTGGGCCGCCGCCTTCCCCGCCGCGCCTTCGCCGAGCCGGAGGGGCGTCGCGAGGAGCACATCTCGTAGATCGTCGTCGAGGCCGTAGGCGCCGCTGATGCGACTGAATTCCTGATTCGCCTCGTCATAGCCGTAGATGACGCCGCCGCGCGCGCTGGACAGCTGCACTGTGCGCGCCACGACCGTGTTCAGGACGGTCTCGAGGTCGAGCGTGGAGTTGACGGCCTGGCCGACCTCACCGAGCGCGCGGAGCTCCTCGACCGAGTGCGCCAGCGCATCCGTGCGCGCCTGCAGCTCCCGCAACAGGCGGACGTTCTCGATGGCGATGACGGCCTGATCGGCGAACGTCGCGACCAGCTCGATCTGACGATCCACGAACGGCCGCACCTCGGTCCGCCACAGGATGATGGCGCCCACCAGCTCGCCTTCGCGCAGCATGGGCACGCCCAGCATCGTCCGGAAGCCGCTGAGCTTCTGGAACTCCGACTCCTCGTATTCGGCATCGGCCAGGACATCAGGAATCTGCACCGTCCGACGCTCCAGTCCTACCCGCGCCACGCAGGATCCGCGGCCGGGCCGCCGCTCCTGCCCCTCCCAGAAACGCCGCAGCTCGGCGGAAGCGCCGTAGAACGCCCCGACGTGAAACAGCTCGCCATCGAAGCGATAGATGAGCCCATGCGCGGCGTCGCACAGCTTCGTGGCGTTCTCGATGAGCGTCTCGAGCACGGGGTCCAGCTCGAACGTCGAGCGGCTGATGAGCTTCAGCACTTCGCTGGTGGCCGTCTGCTGCTCCAGCGACTCGCTCAGCTCCGTGTTGGCAGTGGCCAGCTCGCGGGTGCGCTGCTCCACCTTCCGTTCGAGGCTCGCGTACGATTCTTCGAGCTGGGCGGCGGTCCGGTTGAACTCTTGGCCGAGGGCCTCCAGCTCGTCGCCGGTGCGCACCTCGATGCGGTGGCCGAGCTCGCCGGCGCCGATCCTCGCCGCGCCCTCCTGCAGTGCCCGGATCGGCGTCACCATCCGGCGGGCGAGCAGGACGCTGGCGAGCACTGAGAGCCCAAGGCCGGCCACGAAGAAGATCGCGCTCAGCACGATGGCGCCCTGCAGCGGGGCGAAGGCCTCCGCGAGAGGCTGCTCGGTGAACACCCGCCAGCCGAGCGGCTCGATGACCGCGGCGCTCGTGACCACGCGCCCGCCGCGAAGGCCGGTGGTCTCGGTGGCGACGTCAGCGCCTTGGGGCACCGTCCGAGCCGAGCGGACCTGGGGTAGCTCGGACAGGTTCCGTTTCTGGAGGACGGCGCTCATGTCCGGGTGCGCGACGAGGATCCCGCGCTGGTCGACCACGTACGCATAGCCGGTGCTGCCGACGTGAATCTGCGAGATGACGGGCCAGATTGCTCTGAGGTCGACCTCGGCGGCGGCGACCTCGGGGGCGCCCTCGCCCCACGCCACGGCGACGATGAGATAGGGCTCCGATTCGTTCCGGAACGACACCGGGCTAAAGTACGTGCGCCCGATCCGCGTCTTCGTGAAGCGGGGATCGGCCGAGAGATCGCGCCGGCTGTCGATCTCGTTCGGCACCAGGCGTGAGACCAGAAGCTGCATCCGGCCATCAGCGTCGAGTTGAACGATCTCGGTGATGGCCGGCTGGTCGCGAATCAGACGAAGGAAGTCGATCTCGCGCTGCTCGCGCGCCAGCGCAGGATCGGCGAAGGGCGTCTCCATGGCGGCCCGCACCTCCCGCTCGATGCCGGTCACGAACTGCTCGATCCGGCTGGCTGCCGCCAGGGCTTGCTGCCGCTGGAGGCGGATCAAGGCGGCCTTGGTCTGCCGATAGGAGAAATACAGGTTGACCACGCTGCTCAGCAGCAGCATGCCGCCCACGAGGAGGATAAGGACCGCCACGTACTTGCGGAAGAGGCGGCCCCGCGGTGTCAGTGGATTCATCGGCGGATCACGTCGGCGCGGAACAGGATCTGGCGAGGAGCGGTGAGGCCGAAAGCCGCCACGGTCTTGAGGTTGACGGCGAGGATGATGCGCTCGGCACCCTCGACGGGGAGGTCTCGCGGGTGCGCGCCACGGAGCACCTTCTGGACGAGCCGAGAGGCCTGCACGCCCTGCGCGCGATAGTCCGCGCCGTAGGAGACGAGCCCGCCGTGATTCACCCAGAGGTCCGAGGAAAATGCCGCCGGGATGCGCCGGGCCAGCGAGACTTCGAGGAGTCGTGCCGAGATGTCCATGACGGCGACGTCCGGCACGAGAAGCCCATCGCCCGGACGGAAGCTGTCGAGCGTCTGGTCGAGCTCGCCGGAGGTGCGGATCGTTCGCGGTGCGAGCTCCAGGCCCAAGCGGGCGGAGGCTGCAAGCGCGCGGTCGAGGGGCACACCGGAGAGCGGACCTGCCGAGTGGGAGATCGCCCAGACCCGGCGCACGGTGGGGGCCAGCGCCCGGAGCGCCTCCAGGCGCTTCGGCACGAGCTCGCTCGTGAGGCTCGACACTCCGGTCACGTTGCCGGCCGGCTGCGCGAGGGCCTTGACCACACCTGCGGCGATGGGATCGCCGACGAGCGTGAACACGATGGGGATGGCCTGGGTCGCCGCCTTGGCCGTGAGCGTTGCCGCTTCGCCGCTGGTGAAGATCACATCTACGCCGGACCTGACGAGCGCCTCGGCGGCAGCGCGCATCTGCTCCGGGCTGCCGTCGGTGAGCTTGACGTCGTAGACAACGTCGCGGCCATCCTGCATTCCGCCTTCGGCCAGCCCGGTCTTGAGCCCGTGGACGGCCGGGTGGTTGGCCGCGGGTGCGTCGTTCAGGACGCCAATCCGGTATGGCGCATGGGCGCGCTGCGCTACCGCCGGGGAGGGCCCGATGCCGGTGAGGATGATGGCCGCGAGCGCAACTGCGGCCGGCCGGCCGCGGTAGTGCTGCATCGCTATTTCTTCACCAAGGGACAGTCACTCTGGCTCAGCGGCCGGAACGCTTCCGCCGCCGGTATCGTCGCCCTGATCTTGTAGAGATCCCACGCGCCCTTGGACTCGGCCGGCTTCTTCACCTCGAAGAGGTACATGGGGTGGATCTTCCGTCCGTCCTCGCGCACCGTGCCCTTGCCGAACAGCGCGTCGTCCGTGGGCAGGGCCTTCATCTTCGCGATCACGGCCGTGCCATCGTCGCTTTTGAGCGCCTCGACGGCCTTCAGGTAGTGGAGCACCGACGAGTACACGCCGGCCTGCCCCATCGTGGGCATGGCGCCCCAGTGCCGCCGCGCGAAGCGAGCCGACCACTCGCGAGTCTGCGCGTCCAGGTCCCAGTAGAAGGCCTCGGTCAGGATCAGCCCCTGGGCCTTGGTCAGCCCGAGTCCGTGCACATCGGTGAGGAACACGAGCAGGCCGGCAAAATTCTGCCCACGCTGGACGGTGCCGAGCCGGGTGCCCTGCTCGATGGCATTGGTGGTGTCGGCCCCCGCGTTCGCGAGGCCGATGATCTTGGCGTGGGAGGCCTGCGCCTCGAGGAGGTACGAGGAAAAGTCCGCCGTGGGGAACGGATGCCGGACCTTGCCGAGCACCTTCCCCCCGTTGGCCAGGACCACCGCTTCGACGTCGCGCTCGAGGCCGAGGCCGAAGACATAGTTGGCGGTGAGGAAGAACCAGGTGTCCCCGCCGGACTTGACGAGCGCCTTGCCGGTGCCGTTGGCGAGAGCCCAGGTGTCGTAGGTCCAGTGGATGGTATTGGGCGAGCAGGCCTTGCCCGTGAGGTCCGACGAGGCCCCGCTCGAGACCAGGAGCGCCTTGCCCTTCTCGCGCGCGATCTGGCTGACGGCGAGGGCCACGGACGAGGTGGGGACATCGACGATGACGTCGACCTTCCCCGCGTCGAACCACTCGCGGGCGATCTTCGCGCCGACCTCCGGCTTGTTCTGATGGTCGGCGAAGACGATCTCGACCGCGAGACCCTTGGCCGCCGCCCCGAAGTCCTCAACGGCCATGAGGGCCGCCACCCTCGAGCCCGGCCCCGCGAGGGCGGCGTACGTACCCGTCTCGTCATTCAACACGCCGATCCTGACAACGCCGTCGGAGATCTGGGCGTGGGCCCGCTCGCCGGTGATGCCCACGGTTGCCGAGAGCACAAGGGCAGCCATGACAACCATCGCGAGATAACGGTTTCTCAGCCTGCTCTCCTCGCCCGGGACAATAGGCACACTTTCTCAGGAAACGGGCGCCGCCCAGGCTGGATGAAATGACGCCGAGGCGGCGTGACACTACGCTGACGCTGGCGCGCTGTCAAGGTTCGGGCCACGTTTCCGGATGGTTTTCCACGTGCGGCCGTGCTACATACCGCGCGATGGACATCCTGGCCACCCACGCCGCCCGCCATCCGGACAAGCCCGCGCTGATCGAAGGCGACCGGGTGTGGTCGTGGGCCGAGATGGTTGCGAAGCGGAACCGCCTCGGCCACGCCCTCGTGGACCTGGGCTTCCAGCCCGGCGAGCACGCCATCGTCTACGCCGCCAACTCGCTCGAGCACATGCTGGCCGGCATGGGCGCCCGCGCCGCCGGCCTCATTCCCACGCCCATGAATCACCGGCTGGTGGCCGAAGAGGTGGCGTACATCCTGGATCACTCCGACGCCGTCGCCGCCTTCGTGAGCGATCAGTTCC
>Ga0335082_10006830_pt1 | contig 12428 bp, 11 predicted proteins | sample Lox_Sample_41_FD_206718 | JGI IMG/M metagenome (GOLD analysis project Ga0335082, IMG submission 206718) | Soil microbial communities from Loxahatchee National Wildlife Refuge, Florida, United States - Lox_Sample_4.1 | ecosystem: Environmental > Terrestrial > Soil > Wetlands | place: USA...
CGGGCGCGATGCGCGCGCGCGGCGCGAACGGCACCGCGCCGACGCCCGCGCGGAAGGCTCCGCCGAAAGACGTCGTCGCCGCGGCCGCCGAGCGCGACGCGGCCAAGCGCGCGCGCGAGCGCGACGTCACGATGCGCCGCGAGGCCCACAAGATGCTCCTCGAGCACCTCGACCTCGCGACGATCGACGCGGCGAAGCTCGAAGAGCCGTCGATGCGCCCGAAGGTGCTCAACGCGCTCCGCCGCATCGTCCAGCAGCTCGACGTCGCGCAGAAGGTCCCGCAGGAGCTCGATCGCGATCGGTTGATCGGCGAGCTCTCGGACGAAGCGCTCGGCCTCGGCCCGCTCGAGCGCTTCCTCGCCGACCCGACCATCTCCGAGATCATGGTCGTCGATCCCGAGACGATCTACGTCGAGCGCCAAGGCAAGATCGAGCTCAGCGAGGTGAAGTTCACCGACGACGAGCGCGTGCGCGCCGTCATCGAGCGCATCGTCACGCCGCTCGGGCGCCGCATCGACGAGTCGTCGCCGCTCGTCGACGCCCGCTTGAAGGACGGCTCGCGCGTCAACGCCGTCATCCGGCCCATCGCGCTCCGCGGGTCGTGCATCACGATCCGCAAGTTCTCGCGCACGCCGCTCACGCTCGACAACCTCATCAAGTTCAACGCCATCACCGAGAACATGGTGCGCTTCCTCGTGCGCTCGGTCATCGCGAAGAAGAACATCGTCATCTCCGGCGGCACGGGCTCGGGCAAGACGACGCTCCTCAACTGCCTCTCCGGCGTCATCCCGAGCGACGAGCGCATCGTGACCATCGAGGACGCCGCCGAGCTCCAGCTCAAGCAGCCGCACGTCGTCTCGCTCGAGACCCGCCCGGCGAACCTCGAAGGGCGCGGCGAGTACACGATCCGCGACCTCGTGAAGAACGCGCTGCGCATGCGCCCCGACCGCATCGTCGTCGGCGAGTGCCGCGGCGGCGAGGCGCTCGACATGCTCCAAGCGATGAACACCGGCCACGACGGCTCGCTCACGACGACGCACGCGAACTCGCCGGAAGAGGCCATCTCCCGCCTCGAGACGCTCGTCCTCATGGCCGGCCTCGATCTCCCGCAGCGCGCGATCCGCGACCAAATCGCGTCGAGCGTGCACCTCATCGTGCAACAGAGCCGCCTCTCGGACGGCTCGCGCAAGGTCACCGCGATCAGCGAGATCACCGGCATCGCCGACGAGAGCGGCGAGATCGAGATGCGCCCGATCTTCCAATTCGTGCGCACCGGAACCGGCCAGGGCGGCAAGGTGATCGGCGAGCACCGCGCGACGGGCTACCTGCCCTCGTACCTGCAAGACTTCATCGTGATGAACCTCGTGAAGCCCGGGGAGCCGTACCTATGAACTTCCAACTCGTCCGCGGCTGGACGATGCTGACGTACAAGTGGGCGGGGATCGCGCTGATCGGCATCGCCGTGTTCATCGTGATCCTCGGAGCGTTCGGCGATCGGAACAGCCTCGTCTATCGCTACTGGGCCCGCTACACGTCGTCGCTCGAGCGCAAGCTCCGGCCGATGTTCATCTTCACGCCGGGCCGCGTGATCGCCGCCGGCCAACTCGCCGCGCTCTTCGTCATCATCGTGCTCGAGCTCACGATCGGCCTGCCGTTCTTCCCGGTCTGGATCATCGTCGTGTGCGCGATGCCGCTCCTCCAGATCGACAGCATGCGCAAGAAGCGCCTCGAGCAGATCGAGAAACAACTCGACGGCTTCCTCCTCGCGCTCGCGAACGCGCTCAAGGCGATCCCCAGCGTCGCCGCGGCGTTCAACTCGGTCGTGCCGATCCTCCAGCCTCCCATCAAGGACGAAGTCGACCTCGCGACGAAAGAGATGAAGGTCGGCTCGTCGCTCGATCAATCGCTCCTCCACATGGCGGCGCGCATCGGGAGCCGCCAGGTCGACTCGGCGCTCTCGTCGATCCTCATCGGACGTCAGGTCGGCGGTAACCTCGGGCGCGTGCTCGAGACGACCGCGGCGTCCATCCGCGAGATGGCGCGTCTCGACGGTGTCATCCGCACCAAGACCGCCGAAGGCAAGATGCAGCTCATCGTCATCGCGGTCATGCCTTTCTTCCTCGTGCTCGGCCTCGGCTATTCGTCGCCGGGCTTCTTCGACCCGCTGCAGAAGACCGTGTCGGGCTACATGCTCACCGCGGCGGCTGGCGGCTGCTGGATCAGCGCGCTCCTCTGGGCCCGCAAGATCCTCGCAGTGGACATCTGAGTAGACATCATGGGTGGCAGCGTTCGCGCAGAAGTCTTCAAGATGCTCTTTCTGGGCGCCATCGGCGTCTCGATTTTCCTGGTCGTGTACGCGCTCGCGAGCTCGCCGACGCGCGTCGCGAGCCGACTCGGCCTCCGCGGGCTCAAGCGCCAGCGCGCGCTCGCCGCGCCCGGCCTCTGGCCGTCCCTCGAGCCGCTCGTCCGCTGGCTCGGCGTGCGCGTGAGCGGCATCCTCCCCGACGAGCAGCGCGAGAAGCTCGACGAGCAGATCACCCAAGCGGGCGACTTCCTCGGGCTCACCGTCGACGAGTACCTCGCGTTCTGCGTCCTCAGCTTCCTCGGCTCCGCGTGCGCGGGCGCCGTGCTCGGCGCGATGATGGACAACTACACGATCGCGGTCCTCTGCGGTCCCGTCGGCGCCGTGCTCCCGTACATGCAGATCAGCGGCTACGCCCAGGACCGGTTGAAGAACATCAGCCGCGGCCTGCCGTACGTGATCGACCTCATGGCGCTCGCGATGGGCGCCGGCCTCGACTTCCCCGGCGCGGTCCGTCAGGTCGTCGAGAAATCGAGCGACCCGAACGACCCGATCGTCGAGGAGTTCACGCTCATCATGCAGACGCTCAACCTCGGCCGCACGCGCAAGGAGGCGCTCCAGGAGTTCGCGCGTCGCTGCCCGGTCGAGGCGGTGAAGGAGTTCGTCGGCGCCCTCGTCCAAGCCGAAGAGCGCGGCAACCCGGTCGCCGACGTGCTGCAGATCCAAGCCACTTCGTCGCGTACGCGCCGCTCGGTGCGCGCCGAAGAGCTCGCCGCGAAGGCCGGCGTGGCCATGACGGGCCCGCTCGTGCTGATTTTCGCGTGTGTGATGATCCTCATCATGGGCCCGATGGCCATGAAGATGGGCTCGATGTAACCTCGGAGGCGCCGTGAGCACGCTGCGTTTTCAAATCCAACACGCCAACGGCCGCCAAGAGCAGGTCACCGTCGAAGCCGAGCGTGCGCTCATCGGCAGCGGCGCGCACTGCGAGATTCGTCTCCCCGTCGACCAGGCCGCCGTCGAGCACATCCTCGTCCAGGTCGGCGCCGGCGGCGTCTTCGTCCAGGCGCTCAGCTTCGAGCCGCCGCCCACCATCGGCGGCGTCCCGTTCACGCAGGCGCCGCTCCCGGCCGACGCGATCCTCGGCGTCAACCAGACGCAGATGCTCGTCTCCATCGCCGGCGACGCGGTCGGCGCGGGCTCTTCGAAAGAGAAGAAGGGCCAGACGAACCCGATGCTCATCATCGCCGCGATGGCGGGCGCGTGCCTGCTCGCGTGGATGTTCCTCTCGGGTGAGGACGACCAGCGCCGCGTCGAGCCGCAGGAGTTCCCGAAGCTCTGGGATCAGTCGACGCCGACGTGCGACAAGACCGCGAACGACGCGCTCGCCTTCGCCCAAGAGAAGCGCGTCGTCGCCGAGAGCAAGCGCGAGCGACGCATGTTCCACGTGAAGGACGGCGTCGACGCGGTGCCGCTCTTCGAGACGACGGCCGCCTGCTACGACAAAGCGGGCGACCGGGCCGACGCCGATCAGATGCGCGAGACGGCCAACCAGCTCCGTAAGGAGCTCGACGACGACTACCGCACCCACCGCATGCGCCTCCAGCACGCGATGGGCGTGAAGGACTACGAGACCGCGCGCCGCGAGGTCCGCACGCTCATCGACATGACCGAGGGCAAAGAAGGTCCGTACGTCACGTACCTGCACATCATCGATCGCGATCTGAAGCAGAAGCTCGGCCGGTCGTCGTCGTGACTCGCGGCGCAGTACCCACGTTCGGCGTCGCGCTCCTCGCGGCGGCGTGCGGCGGCGGGACCCCGTCGGCGGCGGACACGGCGGGGCGCCTCAAGATCATGACGCAAGCCGCTCAGCCCGAGAAGCTCCTCCAAGAGGGCAAGGCGTTCGCGGCCATCGGCGACACGACGCGCGCCGAACAGTACTTCTCGGCCGCGATCACGCGCGGCGCCGACGAAGCGAAGGTCATGCCCCTCATCGTCGCGGTCTGCGTGCGCGACGGTCGCTACGAGCTCGCCATCGACTACGCGAGCCGCTACGCGCAGAAGCACCCGAACGACATTCGCATGCGCTATCTGCTCGGCACGCTCTACGCCGCCGTCGGCGACAGCGGCCACGCGCGCGGCGAGCTCGAGTTCGTCGTCCAAGCCAAGCCGAACGACCCCGAGCCGCACTGGGCGCTCGCGAAGGTCCTCCACGACGAGGCCAAGGATCCGTCGCTCGCCGACGGTCAGTTCCGCGAGTACCTGCGTCTCGCGCCGACGGGCACCCACGCCGAAGAGGCACGCGCCTCGCTTCTCAACCAAGAACCGGAGCAACCCACCCCATGAGCGGCGGTTCCAACCTCATCCCGCGTGAAGTCTTCAACGAGACGATCCTCCAGTTCCTCGATCCCGTGCGGCAGTACCTCGAGGATCCCGCGGTCAGCGAGGTGATGATCAACGGCCCGGACATCGTCTACATCGAGCGCAAGGGACAGCTCGAGCGCGTGCCCGCGAAGTTCGCGAGCCGCGAGGCGCTCGCCGCCGCGCTCCGCAACATGGCGCAGTTCGTCGGCAAGCACGTCGACGAGCAGCGCCCGATCCTCGAAGGCCGCCTCCCCGACGGCTCGCGCGTCGAGGCCGTGCTCCCACCCGCCGCGCCCGACGGCCCGCACGTCTCGATCCGCCGCTTCTTCAAGGAGACGCTCACCGTCAAACGCCTCATCGGCTTCGGCGCGCTCACGCAAGACTGCGCCGACTGCCTCGAGGCGCTCGTCGCGAGCAAGCTCAACATCCTCGTCGCCGGCGGCACCGGATCGGGCAAGACCTCGATGCTCAACGCCCTCGCGGCGTACATCCCCGGCGGCGAGCGCGTCGTCGTCATCGAGGACTCGCGCGAGCTCCAGCTCCAGCGCGAGCACGTCGTCCAGCTCGAGGCGCGCCCGCCGGACGTGAAGGGCCGCGGCGCGGTGTCGATCCGCGATCTCTTCCGCGCCACGCTCCGCATGCGGCCCGACCGAATCGTCGTCGGCGAGATCCGCGGCGGCGAGGCGCTCGACTTGATCCAAGCGATGACCTCCGGCCACGGCGGCTGCCTCTCCACGCTCCACGCGACGTACCCGCGCGACACGCTCACGCGCCTCGAGACCATGTCGATGATGAGCGACGTCGACATGCCGCTCCTCGCGATGCGCGTTCAGCTCGCCTCGGCCGTGAACCTCATCGTGCAGGTCGGCCGTTTGCAAGACGGCTCCCGAAAAGTCACGCACATCACCGAAGTGCTCGGCTTCGACATGCAGACCGAGACGTATCAAATCCAGGACGTGTTCGTCCGGCAGTACCAAGGCCTCGGCCCCAAGGGCGAGGTGCTCAGCCGTTTCGTCCCATCCGGAATCATGCCCCGCTGCCTAGCCCAAGTGCACGAGCACGGGCTGGACCTGCCCGCCGCGATGTACGATGCTGCGAAGCAGGGTCCTGTCCAGGGCACGCATGGCTGAAAACACCGGAGTCCACATCGTAGAAATCCGCGCCGGGGAATCGCAGCGTCCCGTGTTGGAGCTGCGACCGGGGGTCGTCGTGCAGCCGATGAGCATCGGCCGCGTCGGGATGTGGTCGGTGGATGCGCCGGGCGTGCTCGACGTGCACGCGTACGTCTATTTCGACGGACGCGCCCTCTTCGTCCAGAGCGCCGACGCCGGCAACCCCGCGAAGGGCAACGGCCAAGCGATCGGGACCGCGTGGCAGCAGCTCGAGATCCCGTGCACGATCGAGATCGGTCGAGCGCGCCTCGTGTACCGCACCCTCGACGAGCTCGACGAGGACGAAGAAGACAAGACCGTCGCCCAACCGATTCAGATCCCGCGCCAGCCGCCGCAGCATTTCACGCCGAACGCCGGCGCGTTCTCGAACCGCAACAACGGCCCCGACTCCGACGCCACGCGCCTTCAACCGATGGGCGCCGCGCGCGAGCCGGACCCGACCGTCGTGAGCCCGCTCGAGATGGGGATGAGCACCGCCACGCCGCTCGCGGGCGTTCCGAAGGCGCGTCCCGCCGCGGGCATGCCCGCGTTCTCGACCGACGCGGGACCGCAGTCGCAACCGACCACCGTCGGCCAACCGCCGGCGCCGCCTCCTCCGCAGAACACGGGGTATCAGGCGTTCGGCAGCGTCCAGGTCGCCGTGCCCGCGCCGCCGCCCGCCCCCGGACCGATGGCGCAGACGCTGAACTCGCCTCTCAATTCGCCGCTCGCGCCCCCGACCATGCCGCAGCCGATGATGATGTCGCCCGGCTTCGGTCCGCCGCCGGGGATGCCGATGGGGATGCCCATGGGTTATCCGCCGGGTCCGGGCGGCAGCGGTCCGATGCCCGCGATGATGGGACCGCCGATGGGCGCGCCGATGGGCCAAGGCACCGTCGAGACCGGGCGCGTGCAAAACGTCCCGTCGTCGGAGCTGAAGGGCTGGGCGAAGGCAGTCGCCGAGTGGAAGGAGATGCCTCCGCTCCGCAAGGTGATCCTCGGCACGTTCCCGGGCGTGCTCATCCTCGTCTACATGATGATGTTCGACACTCCGCAGCCGCAGCGCCGGCCGATGCCGACGGGCTCCGCGTCCGTGGCGGCGTCGGCCTCCGCGGCGCCGTCCGCGACCACGTCGAGCGTCGCGACCGGGACCGTCGCGATCCCCGCGACGACGACCGTGCCCATCGTGATGAGCGCCGTCCCGACGACGACCACGACGACGCCGCCGACGACCACCGCGCCGCCCGTCGCGAGCGCCAAGCCGCCGAAGGGCGGCAAGACGCCGGAGCGCGAAGCCATCGAGCTCGTCAGCCAAGGCCAAAACACGAAGGCCGCCGCGCTCTACGAGCAGCTCGCGCAGGAGCATCCCGACCAGCCCGCGTACCGCGAGGCCGCCCGGCTGCTTCGTTTGCGAAGCGCCGGGAACTGAAGCCCGTATGGACCAAAGGGGGGATTCGTAGACGATCCACCGACATGGCGAGCCTACATGTAGGCCGCCGAAATCCGCCGTCATTTCGTGGCCATCAGGTTTGGCCTCGACCGTGCAACAGAGGGCGGCATGGTCGGCGGATCGTTCTCCAAGAAGCTCGTCGCGGCAGGCGCCGCGATTGGGATCCTTGCAGGCGGCGCGATTGCCTGCGGTCCGAACCCGAACTCGCTGCTCGGCGGCGGAGTCGGTGGCCCGGGTAACCCCGGCGATCCGAATGACCCGAGCGGCACGGGCGGCTGGGACAGCGGCGTCACGTACAACGCCGACGGCGGTCCGCAGAAGCCGCTCGAGGAGCAGCTCTGGGATCAGGTCGAGCCCGAGCTCGTTCAGAAATGCGGCGGCGCGTGCCACGTCGACGGCACGACGCTCGGCGCGCCGAAGTGGCTCGCGGGACCCGACGACTACAAGACCGTCAAAGCGTACCCGGGCATCGTCGTGGCGGACGTCTTCGCGAGCAAGCTGGAGAATCGCCCCGACAGCCACCCGGCAGCCTGCCTCGTCGACCCGGGCAACGAGGCGCTCCTCGCGCAGGTGACGACGTGGCTCACCGCGGAGGCCGCGGCGCTCACGGCGGTTCCGCTCCCCGCGAGCAACACCGTCGACCCCGCGTCGGGCAGCGTGGATCTCTCCGGCGCGACGACCGGCATCAACGGCGCGAAGATCACCTTCACCGCGACGCAAGAGGGCGACCTCCTCCGGTTCTCGAACGTGATGCTCGTCGCTCCGGCGGCGGCGGGCGTCCACATCGTCTCGCCGATCTTCGCGCAGATCCCCGCGACGGGCCCGGAGGTCGACAACACCGACTTCTCGACGAGCGACATCACGGCGGGCGCCGGCGGCTCGGCGCAGATCTCCCCGGTCTTCTACTTCCCGAGCTGGACGCCGGGCAGCAAGCTCAAGATCGAGTTCCAGACGATCGAGGCCTCGACCGCGACGTCCGCCGACGCCGGCACGACCACCACGACGTGCAAGGACCTGACGGACTTCCAGAACAGCGCCGCGGTCTCGATGAAGAACAACTGCGTCAGCTGCCACGGCGGCGGCAACGGCACGGCGACGGCGTCGATGGATCTCACGGCGCTCAACAACAACGACTACGCGACCGCGTGCACGCAAGCGCGCACGCAGGTGAACGCGACGACCCCCGCGCAGAGCAACGTGCTGCTCGCGCCGCTTCAACAAGTCAATCACCCGGTGAAGGTCTTCAACAGCAATCAGTCGACCGGGTACGTGCAGATTCAAACGTGGGTGAACAAGGAATGACTCGGAAAGAAATGGAGACGACGATGGGCAAGCTCACGTGCGGCGCTTTGACCGCAGGCCTTCTGATCGCGCTCTCGGCGTGTGGAAATGGCAACCCGAACACCCTGGGCGGCGGTGGCGATCCCGGCAACGGCGACACCAGCGGCTCCGCGAACGGCGGCACCGATCCCGGCTCGCCAGGGCAGGGCGGCACTCCGCAAGGCCAGCAGGGCAACGGGTCGGACCCGAACGCGAACCAGAACCCCAACATCGACCAGCGCCAGGTGAACTACGGCGAGGCGCTCCGCACGGCGGCGCTCAAGCTCGTGGGCGATCTTCCGACGCTCGCCGACATTCAGTCGGTCACCGACGCGAACTCGTACGCGGCGATGATCGACAAGTACCTCGCCGACCCGCGCTTCGTGACGCACCAGCTCCAGTGGTGGCGTGACACGCTGAAGACGGGCCAGGCGGGCATGCAGACCGGCAAGGGGATGCCGAGCTACGACACGGCCGCGACGTTCGCCGCCGAGGTCGTCGCGAACGACCGGCCCTTCACGGACCTCTTCACCGCGGCGACCAACACGTGCCCGACGTTCTCGAACGGCACGTTCACCGACGCGAGCTGCTCGAACGGCGTCACCACGGCGGCCGGTCTGCTCACCGACCCGGGCCTCATGTCGCAGTACTACGCGAACATGGCCTTCCGGCGCGTGCGCTTCGTGCAGGAGACGTTCGTCTGCTCGAAGTTCCCGGCGGAGTTCTCCGCGAACCCGCAGATCATGGGCGCGGGCGCGTACACGAGCCCCTGGCCGTTCACGAGCATCACCGGCGGCGCGTCGGCGAAGATCAACTTCCAGGACACGTCGGCCGTCATCTGCGCGAACTGCCACACCACCGAGAACCACATCGCGCCGCTGTTCGGTCACTTCGACCAGAACGGGCAATACAGCGCGACGAAGTTCCAGGTGCTGGTCCCGTCGACGGGCAACCCGACCGCGACGCTCGCGGACTGGCTCCCGGCGAACGAGCAGTTCTACTGGCGCAACGGCGGCACGCCGGTCACCGACGTGCCCGGCCTCGGCGCGCAGATCGCGGCGGACCCGGCGGTCACGCAGTGCATGGTGACGCGCGAGTGGAACTACGCGATGGACCGCGGCGACGTCGTGAACGACGTGGCGACGGTGCCGAGCGTGGTGACTGATCCCTTCGTGCAGGACTTCAAGGCCAACGGCCTGAAGATCAAACACCTGCTCAAGACCATCTACACCTCCGACGACTTCGTGAAGTTCTGAGAGGAAAGCCATGAACACCAAGACTCTCGTCTCGATTCTCACGATCCTCGGCGGCGCAGCGTTCGCCACGGGGTGCAGCCAGGCGCCCAACAACGTGCTCCTCGGCGACATGGATCCGAACTCGCTCGCCGCGGACGGCAACACGCAGCACCACTTCCAGGATCCGAACAGCGGCGACAACGGCATCACGGATCCGAACCAGCAGCACGCCGAAGATCAGCAAGTCGGCTCGCCGGAGGTGGTCGCGCGGCTCCACTCGTGCTCCAAGATCGCGTACGCGGCGCTCGGCAACATCCTGAGCGAGCGCGGCGTGAACACGGCGAGCACGACGAAGAACTCCGCCGGCAACCTCTACAAGGGCGGCTCGTCGGCGCTCGGTACCGCGAACTACGCGGGCCGCGTGCCGGAGATGATCGTCCCGTCGACGGCGGCGCTGTCGAAGGAGTTCGACATCCTCGTCGCGGCGTCGCAAGAGATTCAAGCGGCGTCGAAAGCGGGTAAGCTGAACATGACGGCGTGTCCGAGCACGATGCTGGTCGACTCGAACGGCAAGTTCACGGCCGACGGCCTCACCTGTCTGATGGGGAAGCCGGCGACGCCGGACCACGTCAGCATCGCGAACGACGCCATCACCCAGGCGCAGAGCCAGGGCCTCACCCAAGACCAAGGGCAGCAGATCGCCATCGCGGCGATCATGGAAGCTGCCGACACCTGTGAATGAAGGAGACATGTCATGGCTGATCAGCGATTGAAGGAACTTCGCGGAAAGAGCAGGCGTGACTTCCTCCGGTGGAGCGCCACCGTAGCCGCCGTGCTCGGGCTCGAGCGTTCGCGCTTCTTGAACGTGATGAGCGACTCCGCGGGCGTCGCCTTGGCGGATCAAGCGGCGTGTCCGACGACGATGAGGTCGATTCACCTCGTCGCCGGCAACGGCGGGCTCGCGTGGTTCACCCAGATCTTCCCGCAGGTGGACATCGCGATGAACGGCGGCTCCGGCGCCGCGTTCTACGCGCTCGGCAAGGGCAAGATGGCGACCGGCACCGACAAGCCGCTCGCCTACGCGCCCGACTCGCCGTTCCAGACGCTCGGACCGACGAAGCAGATCAGCGCGTTCATGGCGGGCAACAACGAGACGCACACGTCGACCCCGCAAAGCGCGGCGACGATCGCCACGGGCACCGGCATGATCGCGGCGGTCGCAGCGATTCAGCAGGCGAACCCGACGCTGCTTCCCGTCATCGGCATGAACCCGATCACGTTCGGCACCGCGCCGGGCGCCCCGGGCGTCGCGACGGTCGCGAACTCGGCGGGCCTCGTCGACCTCTTCAACAGCGCCGCTTCGCAGACGCTGCTCCAGACGCCGACGGCCGCCGCGCTCAACGACTCGTACTACCGCACGTTCCTCAGCCTCAACGCGGCTGCGGCGCGCGCGACGTACGTGAACCCGGGCAACACCGGCAAGGTCGCGGCGAACCTCCTCGGCAAGAACCTGAGCTCGCAGCTCACGCCGAGCGCCGCCGACTCGACGCGCTACGGCCTCACGGGCGCGCCGACGACCGTCACCGAAATCGGACACGCGATGTGCACGGCCGTGAAAGCGTTCAAGCTCGGCCTCACGTCGGCGGTCATCATCCCGGCCTTCCGCGACGACCCGCACGGCGCGTTCAACAACATGACGCAGCTCGCGGCCAACGTGAAAGCGCTCGGGACGATCTTCGACGCGTTCATGGCCGACTGCGCCGCGACGCCGGATCCGTCCGGCTGCGGCCAGAACCTCGACAAGGGCGTCGTCTTCACGGTCCACGGCGACACGCCGAAGGACCCGACGCAGGCGAACGGCTGGCCCGACGGCACGCCGAGCAACTCGAACTGGCTCTACGTCTACGGCAACGGCTTCCTCAAGACGGGCTGGTTCGGCAACGTCAGCGCGAAGCGCGTCGCGACCGGGTTCGACCCGACGACGGGCAACCTCGTCACGGGCCAGGGCAGCGGCGTGACGGCGGCTCCGGCCGCGGCTGCGGTGGCGTACGCGATCGCGAAGGGCGACATGCGCCGCGTGCAGGACTTCTACCGCGGAGCGGCCATCGACGGCATGATCAACGCGCAGCAGATGTGAGCCTGCGCGGGCACTTCGAAACCCCCGAGCGTCGTAGAGCGCTCGGGGGTTTCGTTTTTTGTATGATCGCGGCATGGCCGCCGACGCTGTGCTCGACGCGATCGTCCTCGTGGTCGCCGCCGACGGCGAAGTGACCGAGCGCGAGATGGACCTGGCGCTCGCCGTCGCGCGCGATCTGCCGAGCCTCGCGGGCGTGGGCGAGCTCGATCGCAAGCTCGGCGAGGCGTTCGAGCGATTCGTCGACGAAGGGAGCGCGGCGCGCCTCGCCGCGATGGGCGCGCCGGAGCGCGACGCGCGCGTGGAGATCCTCCTCGCGGCGTGCGCGGCGGCGGCGATCGACGGGCCCGTCGTCGAGGACGAGATCGCGTGCATCCGCCGCATCGGCGCCGCGATCGGCGCGCACGAGACGGAGGTCGACAAAGTGCTCGCGAGCGTGTGACGCTACGCCCATGCGGGCGTTGTGGGGTGC
>Ga0335082_10006831_pt1 | contig 12428 bp, 14 predicted proteins | sample Lox_Sample_41_FD_206718 | JGI IMG/M metagenome (GOLD analysis project Ga0335082, IMG submission 206718) | Soil microbial communities from Loxahatchee National Wildlife Refuge, Florida, United States - Lox_Sample_4.1 | ecosystem: Environmental > Terrestrial > Soil > Wetlands | place: USA...
GACGCTGATCGCGCGCTCTGGCGCCACGCGCTCGGCCAGGGCGCCAGCCCCGACGCGATCCGCGCCCGCGCGCGCGAGTTCGCGGGCCGCGTCTGCTCCGCGGACTACGCTTGGCCCCTGCCGCGCCGGCTCGGCGTGGCGCTCTTCGCCGCGGCCGCCGAGCGCGCGATCGTGGCCCACGAGGCAGCGGCGTGATCTGGCTGCGCACGCTGATCTTCACGGTGCTGGTCCCCGCCACGGTGACGATCTACCTGCCCTGGTGGATCCTCTCGCGAAGCCGCGCGCCGGGTCCCGCCGGCTTGCGCTGGCTCGCCGCCGCGCCGATCGCGCTCGGCGCGGCGCTCTACGCGTGGTGCGCGGCCGATTTCGCGCGGGCGCGCGGGACGCCGGCGCCGATCGACCCGCCGAAGGAGCTCGTCGCCCGCGGGGCCTACCGCTGGAGCCGCAACCCGATGTACCTGGGCGTCGCGAGCGTGCTCCTCGGCGAAGCGCTGTGGTTCGGCTCGCGCGCGCTGGTCGTCCTGGGGCTGATCGTCTTGGCCGGGTTCCACGCGTTCGTCATCCTTTACGAAGAGCCATCGCTGCGCGGGCGCTTCGGCGACGCCTACGAGCACTACCTGCGCACGGTCCCGCGCTGGCTTCCGCGCCGGCCGCGGCCGTGACGGAGGCGCGGCGGCGCTACGAGCTCTCGGATCCCGAGCTCGAGGGCGAGCTCGAGCGGCTGGTCGAGCGCGCGCAGGCCCGCTACGGGCCGAGCGAGAGCGCCGAGTCGATCCGACAGATCCTGGTGACGGCGCTGCGCCTCGTCTCGGACGGCGCCTCGCGCGCCGACCTCAAGCTGGTCTCGAACGCGCTCAAGGAGCTGCGCCACGCCTTCCGCGTCTTCGCGCCCTACGAATCGGTGCGCAAGGTCGCAGTGTTCGGAAGCGCGCGCACCGAGCCCGGGTCGCCGGAGTACGAGCAGGCGCGCGCCTTCGCGGCGCGCATCGCAGCGGACGGCTGGATGGTGATCACCGGGGCCGGCGACGGGATCATGGGCGCGGCGCAGGAGGGCGCCGGTCGCGCCAGCTCCTTCGGCGTGAGCATCCGGCTGCCATGGGAGCAGCGTCCCAATCCGGTGATCGCCGGCGACCCGAAGCTCGTGAACTTCCGCTACTTCTTCACGCGCAAGGTCGTGTTCGTCAAGGAGGCGCACGCGATCGCGCTCTTTCCGGGCGGCTTTGGCACCCACGACGAGGGCTTCGAGGCGCTGACGCTGATCCAGACCGGGCGCAGCGAGGTCGTGCCGGTGGTCTTCATCGACGCGCCGGGCGGATCCTACTGGCGCGACTGGGCGCGCTACGTCGACTCGCACCTGCGCGCGCGGGGGTGGATCGGCGCCGCGGATCAGGCGCTCTACCGGGTCACCGACGACGTCGAGGAGGCGGTGCGCGAGATTGCGGGCTTCTACCGCAACTACCACTCGAGCCGCTTCGTCGGCGATCGCCTGGTGCTGCGCGTGCGCCGGGCGCCGGACGCCGGCCAGCTCGCGGAGCTGAACCGCGACTTCGCGGACCTGCTGGCCGGGGGCCGCATCGAGGTCTGCGACCCGCTTCCCGAGGAGGCCGGCGAGCTCCCCGACGCGCCGCGCCTCGCGCTGCGCTTCCTGCGCCGCGAGGTGGGTCGCCTGCGCCTGCTAATCGATCGCCTGAACTCCTGGGTGCCGGCGCATCCGACCGCGCGCGACGCGCGGCCGCGCGCCATCGTCGAGGGCGCGGGGGACGAGGCCGACGAGGCGCGCTGAAGGTGTGGGATCAGCGCCTCTCGAGCGAGCCGAAGACGTGCGAAAGCCGCATCATCGCGTAGAAGCCGCGCACGAGCGCGCGGCCCGGGTACACGACCAGGTAGCGGGGCCGCCAGGGCCCCGACTGCACCTTCCGGTAGAACTCGACCGATGAGCCGTAGCCCGCGGTCGTCGCGGCGAAGCGGTAGATGCGCCGCACGACGCGCTCGGCGAGCGGGCCGAAGCCGAGGAACTCCCCGGCATGCGGCACAGCCCAGGGTCCGAAGGTCGCGTAGCGGACGCCCTCGTCGCCGAGCGCCTCGACCGCCGTCAGCACCGCCAGCTCCGTCACGCCCTTGGGCGCGTCTGGGTCACGCACGAGGTGACACAGATGCCAGCCATCGAGCGCGTGGACGGGATGGGCGATCAGCAGCGACCACATCCGATCGTCGGCCTTCGGATCGAAGACCGCGAAGTAGCGCTTCTCCGCCGCGCGGCGCCAGGGATCGACCTCGAGGACGTGCGCGGAGCGGGCCACCGCGAGGCGCTTCCAGCGCTCGATCAGCGCCTGCGCGGGGAGCGCGAACTCGCGGGGAATCCGGCTCGTGCCGGCGGGCAGGGCGAGGGGCGCGACGCCGGCCCGGCGCAGGCGCCGCGCGTAGGCGCGCAGCTTCTTGGCGCTGCCGCCCGCGGGCTCGTAGCTCACCGGATCGATCTCGGGCTCCGCAGTGATCTGGGCGGCCGCCGCCCCGCGCTCGACCGCCGCGCGCGCGAAGTCCTCAGAGGCGCAGAAGCCGACCACGCAGCGGCCCGCGGCGCGGCGCGCGTCGAGGAACTCGTGCGTCACCTCGGCGAGTCGCTCCACGGGAGCCAGCGGCTCGCCAACCACGGCGTCCACCCGACCGACGATGCGGTAGGGAACGAGCGCGTCGGGGACGCTGCGCGAGATGTGGAAGGCGTAGCGCTCGGGGAACTCGAGGACGTCGTAGGAGAACGCGGTGCGCCCGAAGCGCTGCACTGCCTCCTCGATCTGCGCGAGGCTCGGATTTGGCTCGCGGTGCGAGAGCTCGGCTGTCATCACCCCTGACTTCACCCTGATTTCGCCCCTGAGGGCAGGCTAGCGGAGCCGCCGGCCTGAGATGACGGGCGGTTCATCCTCAGGCATCGGGATCGTCGCCGTCGATCCGTCGCGCGGCGATCGGATGGGGCGCGAACTCCGGGCCGGCGTCCCAGCCGGGAACCCGGCTGGCTTCGGCGAGCCAGGACTCCGCGATGTCGTCGTCGAGCACGACCGAGGTGTCTTCGAGCCCCGAGAGCAGGCCGTCCCACAGCTCTTGCCCCCCGGACTCCCACCAGAGCCGCGAGGGGTGCTCGTAGTCGACCGCCAAGCGGATCATGCGCGGGGCCCCCTCTGGAGCGGCGGAGTGTAACGGCGCGGGGGCGCGCGCCCAGACCCGGGCGTAGAATCCCCCCATGCCGCACTCCGATCACTTCGCCGAGACTCCGGAACGCGTGGGCCTCGACCCGGAGAAGCTCGAGGCGCTGTTCGCGCGCGCCGAGCGCGAGATCCGCGCGGGGCTCCTGCCGTCCGCGCAGGTCGCGATCGCCCGCCAGGGCAAGATCGCCGCGATGCGCACCTTCGGCAGCGTCACGCACGAGGGCCGGCGCGCCGCTGCGACCGACGAGACGCTCTACGTGATCTTCTCGTGCAGCAAGGCGATCACGTCGGCGGCGGCCTGGCTGCTGATCGAGGAGGGCAAGCTCGGCCTCGACGAGCGCGTCGCCGACATCCTCCCCGAGTTCGGCACGAACGGCAAGGATGCGGTGCGCGTCGAGCAGCTCTTCACGCACTCCTCCGGCTTTCCCCACGCTCCGTTCCGCCCGCGCGACGGCTGGGCTCGCGTGCGCGACGCCTTCTCGCGTTGGCGTCTCAACTGGGAGCCCGGCTCCCGCTTCGAATACCACCCGACCAGCAGCATGTGGGTGATCGCGGCGCTCGTCGCGGAGCGCAGCGGAGTCGAGTTCCGCGAGTTCGTCCGCACGCGCGTCGCCGAGCCGCTGGGGCTGCCGGACCTCCGCCTCGGGCTCCCGCGCGCCCACCACGGGCGGCTCGCCGACATCGTTCACGCGGGCGACGCGCTCACCGCCGAGGACTTCCGCGCGCGGGGCTGGCCGGTGCCCCCGGTGACGGAGGTCACCGAGGAGGCGGTCCAGGGCTTCAACGCTGCGGATCTGCGCGAGGTCGGAGTGCCCGGCGGAGGCGGCACGGCGACCGCAGGCGACCTCGCGCTCTTCTACCAGGCGCTCCTGAACGACGGACGAGGCCCGAACGGTCCGGTGTGGAAGGCGGAAACGGTTCGCGACGCGAGGCGCATCCGAAACCCGGAGTTCCTCGACCCGCTCTTCCGCAAGCCCGCTAACCGCGGGCTCGGCATCGTGATCGGCGCCGGGCCCGACAAGGTCTACCTCGGTTTCGGGCGCACGGGCTCCGACGCGATGTTCGGACACCTCGGCGCGGGCGGGCAGATCGCCTGGGCCGACCCGGAGAGCGGGCTCTCGTTCGCGTACCTCACCAACGGCCACGACCGCGACGTGATCCGCGAGGGGCGCCGCACCGTCGCGCTCTCGAGCCTGGCCGCCGTCTGCGCCGGGTGATCCGCGGTGCTCCGGCTCTACGACTTCCTCGAGTCGGGGAACGGCTACAAATGCCGGCTCCTGCTCCACCAGCTCGCGATCCCGTTCGAGCGCATCGAGGTGGACATCCGCCGCGGCGAGACGCGCACCCCCGAATTCCTCGCCAAGAACCCGAACGGGCGGATCCCGACGCTGCAGCTCGAGGATGGGAGCTACCTGGCCGAGTCGAACGCGATCCTCTGGTACCTCGCCGAGGGGACGCCCTACCTGGCCGACACGCGCGAGGGGCGCGCCGAACTGCTGCGCTGGATGTTCTTCGAGCAGTACTCGCACGAGCCGTACATCGCGGTGCTCCGCTGGTGGCATCACAGCGGGCAGCTCGAGAAGCGCGCGGCCGAGATTCCCGAGAAGCGGCGGGGCGGGAGGGCGGCCCTCGACCTGATGGAGGCGCACCTGCGCGCCCGCCCGTTCTTCGTCGGCGATCGCTACACGATCGCCGACATCGCCCTCTACGCGTACACGCACGCGGCGGACGAAGGTGGCTTCGACCTCGCGGCACATCCTGCGATCCGCGCTTGGCTCGCGCGCGTGGCGTCGCAGCCCGGCCACGTGCCGATCAGCTTCGCGGAGGGGCTCACCCCCCCGAGCGCTTGACGGAATAGCCCGACTTCGAGAGCTCCTCGACGAGGAGATCGCGGTGGTCGCCCTGGATCTCGATGACGCCGTCCTTCACGGTCCCGCCCGAGCCGCAGATGCGCTTGAGCCGAGAGCCGAGCTCCTCGAGCGCGCCGCCCGAGAGCGGGACGCCCGTGACGACGGTGACGCCCTTGCCGCGCCGGCCCTTCGTCTCGCGGCCGACGCGGACCACCGCGAGCGCGGGAGCCTTCATTCGCCGGCGTCGAAGTGGCGCAGCGCCTGGTAGCGGGCGACGTGCCAGTCCGCGTCTCCGAAGAGCCCCTGCAGCACGCGCAGGCGCTTGAAGAACAGGCCCTCATCCTGCTCGTCGGTGACGCCGATTCCCCCGAGGAGCTGGATGGCGTTCTCCTGGACGAACCAACCGCCGCGCGCGAGCTGCAGCTTGGCCGCCGAGATCTCGGCGGCGCGCGCGTCGGCGTCGTCCTGGTCGGCCTGGATCGCCGCGAGGATCATCGTGCCGCGACACAGCTCCGTTTCGGCGTACATGTCGGCGGCGCGGTGCTGGAGCGCCTGGAAGCTCCCGATCGGAACTCCGAACTGAACGCGTTGCTTCAGGTAGGCGACGCTTCGCTCGAAGAGCTCCTCGATGGCGCCCTGGCCCTCGGCGCACGCCGCGGCGGCGCCGCGGTCGATGGCCCAGGCGAGCGCAGGGAGCGCGCTCCCCTCGGCGCCGAGCAGTCGCTCGGCGGCCACCCGGACCTCGCGCAGGCGCAGGAGCGCGCTGCGCTGGCCATCCATACCCGGCACGTGCAGCCGCTCGAGGCCCGGCGCGTCGGCGTCGACGGCGAAGAGCGAGAGGCCGTCGTGGTCGAGCTGGTCTCCGGCGGTGCGCGCGACCACGAGGATGTGCTCGGCGGCGTGGCCGTTCAGCACCCAAGTCTTCTCGCCCGAGATCGACCAGCCGGTACCGCTCCGCTCCGCGCGCGTCTTGCAGTCCGCGAGCGCGTAGCGGCTCTGGCGCTCGGCGTAGGCAAGCGCCAGCGACGTGCGCCCTTCGAGCATGGGAGCCAGGAGCTCCTCGCGCTGCGCTTCGCTGCCGAGCTTCGAGACGAGGCCGCCTGCCAGCACCACCGAGGGGATCAGCGGCTCGGGGACGAGCCCGCGCCCGAGCTGCTCGAGGATCAGCGCCAGGTCGACGAAGCGACCGCCGAAGCCGCCCTGCTCCTCGGGAAACGCCGCGCCGAGCCAGCCGAACTCCGCCATGCGCGCCCAGATCGCCGGGTCCCAGCCGCGCTCGGTCTCGCGCAGCTTCCGGAAGCGCTCGACGGGCGAATCGTTCTTGACGAACTTCGCGATCGATTCGACCAGGATCTGCTGCTCTTCGCTGAGATCAAAGTTCATGGCCGGAGTCCCTTCAGGCCGTCGGAAGGCGCAGGATCTGCTTGGCGACGATGTTGCGCTGGATCTCGTTCGAGCCGCCGTAGATCGTCGCCGCGCGCAGGTAGTTGAACTCGGACGCGACGGCCTGCTCGCGCTCGGGGAGGGCCTCCGCCGGCGAGTCCAGCCAGCCCATCGCGTCGTGCCCCATCGCGTCCATGCACAGCTCGCTCGACTCCTGCTGGATCTCGGTGCCGACGAGCTTCAGGATCGAGCTCTCGGGTCCGGGCGCGCGGCCGAGCTGCGCCGCCGAGAGCGTGCGCAGCTGCACCATCTCGAGCGCCCGCAGCCGCATCTCGAGGCGGGCGATGCGCTGGCGGAAGAACGCGTCCTCGATCAGCCACCCCTTGCCGACGGGCGTCTCGCGCGCGATGCGCTTGGCGAGACCGAGCATGCGCTTGCTCTCGGCGATGCCACCGATCAGCGTGCGCTCGTGGCCGAGCAGCGCCTTGGCCATCGCCCAGCCGCCGTTCTCCGGGCCCACGCGGTTGCGCTGCGGCACGCGCGCGTTCTGGAACCAGGTCTCCGAGAACGCGTAGGTGCCCCCGGTGGTGAGGAAGGGTTTGACGGTGATGCCTTGCGTGTTGCGCAGGTCGGCAAGGATGAAGGTGATCCCTTCCTGCTTCTTTCCGGAGGCGTCGGTGCGCGCGAGCACGAAGATCCAGTCGGCGTACTGTGCGTAGGTCGTCCAGGTCTTCTGGCCGTTCAGGACGTAGTCGTCGCCGTCCTTGTCGGCGCGCAGCTGGAGCGAGGCCAGATCCGAGCCGGCGTTCGGCTCCGAGTAGCCCTGGCACCAGACCTCCTCGCCGGAGAGGATCTTGGGGAGGAAGCGCTGCTTCTGGTCGGGGGTGCCGAACTGGATCAGGAGCGGCCCGACCATTCCGAGGCCGAAGGGCGAGAGGGTGGGGCAGCCGGCGCGGACGATCTCCTCTCCGAAGATGTGGCGCTGGGTGATGTCCCAGCCGGTACCGCCGACCTCCTCGGGCCAGTGCGGCGCGATCCAGCCCTGCGCATACAGGATCTTGTGCCACTCCATGATCTCGGAGTGCTCGAAGTGGCCGGCGCCCTGCGCCTTGCGCCGGATGTGCTCGGGCATCGCCCGCTGGATCCACGCCCGCACCTCGCGGCGGAAGGCAATCTGCTCGGGCGTGTAGGTCATGTCCATGGCGGATCCCTCGCGACGAGAGCGGCGCGGAGAATAACCCACGGCTTGCAGTTGTTAATCCGATGGGGGCGGGGAGGGGTGTATGCTGGGGCTGATGGGCGAGCACCCGAACGCCGCACTGGCCCGCCACACCTGGGAGGCGATCTCGCGAGGTGACGCAGAGTCACTCCGCGAGCTGCTCAGCCCCGAGATCGTCTGGCACGCCACCGCGCTGGGCACCCCCTGGTCGGGCGCCCGCCGCGGCTACGACGCGATCGTCGACTTCCTGGCCCGCGTCGGCGAGATGACCGACACCTTCGACGCGAAGTGGATCGACGTGCTGACGAGCGACGAGCGCGTGCTCGTCATCTTCCACGTCTCGCTCGGTATCGGGGCCCGGCGCACCGAGGTCGACTACCTGCTGCTGGGGCGCGTGGAGTCCGGCCGCCTCGCCGAGGTGTGGACCGCGCCGCTCGACCCGACGGCGATCGAGAGCTTCTGGGCGACGAAGTCCGGCTGAGGCCCGCTCAGATCTTCTCGGGCGCCTCGAAGCGGCCGTGCATGTGCTCGGTCCACATCGACATCAGCGACCACTTGGGCAGACCGAGCGAGCGGAGCGCTTCGGCGAGCGGGTGGGAGCCGAGCTGGATGCGTGCGCCACCGAGCGAGAAGCCGACCCCGCTTCCGCCCTGCGTGAAGCGGGTGCGATGCGGCACTCCCTCGATCAGCGTATACGTGGTGGTCTCAGCGTCCGGAAGCGTGCGGCTACCGCCGCGCGGGAGGCAGAGCGAGAGCACGTGCTGGCCGTCCATGGTGAGCCGGCAACGCGCCCGCCTTCCGTCGGACTCGATCGAGATCTCCTGCACGCTCTTCGGGAAGCCCCAGATCGTGCGGCCCGCCTCGCAGGTGAACGCTTGGTTCACCGGCAGCGCGTGGATGTAGGTTCCCAACCGACCCCGCAAGAGATCGCGCAACGCCCCTAGAAAGGGGACTCCGGCGGGCGCGCCCTTGGGTCGCACGAAGAAGGTGATCGACACCTCGTTGTAGTCGCCGAGGTCGTTGTCGCGGTAGTCGATCGCGGCGATCGCGAGCGGCGTCCGGCCGGGCAGCACGCGGGCCACCTCGAAGGCGGCGGGCACCAGGCGCTGGGCCGCGTCGGCCGAGACCAGCCAGGTCGCGGCGGCCGTGGAGGCGTCGCGCACCACGACCGGCAGCTTCACGGTCTGGCCCTGGATCTCGAAGGCCCGGCTGGCCATGGCAGGAGCATACCCCGAACTTCGGCCGGCGGAGGCAAAATCTGGCCTGGGGCGGGTCTCTGCGATGCGGTATCAAGCGCGGGGAGGCGACCGCCGTGGCGCTTCAGCGCCATCTCGGGCGTCTGCAACCACGTCGGCGGCCCGCTCGGCGAGGGTCTCCTCGAGGGCGACTACGTCGTCTGTCCCTGGCACCACTGGAAGTTCCACTGCGAGACCGGCCGGGGCGAGCCCGGCTACGAGGAGGACGCGGTCCCGAGCTACGACGTGAAGGTGGAGGGCGGTCACGTCTGGCTGCGCTCCGCGCCGCGCAGCCCGCGCCGCAAGCAGCGCCATGCGCCGCACCCGCTGGCGCGCGTCGCGCAGCGCGGCGAGCCGGGCGGCGCGCCGGCGGACTCGCCGCTCCGCGTGCTCGGGATCTCCACCACCAACCTGGACGACGCGTACCCCCGCTACTCGACGTCGGAGGCGCTGCTCGAGACGGCGCTGGCGCGCGCCGGCGAGCGCGGGGCCGAGGCGCGTCTGCTGAAGCTCCGCGCGCTTCGCTTCCGGCATTGCGAGGGCTACTACTCGAAGAGCGCGCGCGCCTGCACCTGGCCGTGCTCGATCACCCAGATGGATCCGGACGACCAGATGGATCGCGTCTACGAAGGCGTCGTCCAGTGGGCCGACGTCTTCCTGGTGTCGACACCAATCCGCTGGGGCGCCGCCAGTTCGCTCTACTACAAGATGGTCGAGCGCATGAACTGCATCCAGAACCAGGAAACGATCGCCAACCGCGTGCTGCTGCGGAACAAGGTGGTGGGCCTGATCGTCACCGGGGGGCAGGACAACGTGCAGGCCGTTGTCGGGCAGATGATGAACTTCTTCGGGGAGCTCGGCTGCCAGTTCCCGCAGTTTCCTTTCATCGCACGCAGCCGCGGGTGGTCCGCGGAGGACATGGAGCGCAACGTCGCCTACGTCCAGGCTTCGAAGGACCTGCACGACGGCGCGCGCGCGCTCGTGGAGCGCTGCCTGGACACGTGCCACGCGCTGCTCGGCATTCGGATCGGCGCCGCGAAGCCGATGCGCGGCGGCCGCAAGGCGCACCGCCTGGACGTGCGCGCTGAGATCTGAGCGGACCCCGGCGGCCCCGCCGGGCCGGATCAGCCGAGGTCGCTGGAGGGGTCGGCCGCCGCCGAGAGCGAGTCGTGCAGGCGCGCCGCGCTCGCCTCGCGCAGCCGGCGCTTGGTGGCGCGGTGGGCCGGCTGCTGGAGCTGCGCGGCGAGGCGCGCGGCCTCCGCCATGGCGGTCGCCTCGAGCTCCTCCGCGCCCACGACGCGGTCCAGGAAGCCTGCCTCGACGGCGCCGTCCGGGTCGTACACCTCGGCGAGCGCGGTCGCCCGCACGAGGTGGCGCGGTGACAGGCGCTCGCGCGCGAGCTCCATGGCGAAGTGGGGCAGGGTCATCCCGATCGCGACCTCGTTGAGCGCGATCTTGAAGTCGCCCCGCGTGCCGATCCGCAGATCGGGCGCCAGCAGCAGGACGGCCCCCATCGCCATCGCGTGTCCGGTGCATCCGATCACCACGGGCAGCGGGCACTCGTAGACGCGGATCGCGAGGCGCGCGCCCGCTGCGACGAGCGCCACGACGGCGGTGCCGCCCTGGTTCATCACTTTGAGGTCGAAGCCTCCGGAGAAGCGCTCCGGTCGGCCGAGCAGGACGATCGCCTTCGCTTCCTTCTCGGCGCGATCGAGGGCCGCGCCGACGGCGTCGATCAGCGCGTGCGAGAAGGCGTTGACCTTGCCATCGTCCATGCGGATCAGGGCGATCGCCCCGTCGCGCAACTCGAGCGTCACGCTCTCCGTCATCTCTGGTGCGCTCTCTAGGCTCGCTCGAAGAGGCCGGCGAAGCCCTGCCCCCCGCCGACGCACATGGTGACGATCCCGTAGCGCGCCTTGCTCCGCTGGAGCTGCCGCAGGAGCAGGCCGGTGAGCCGCGACCCGGTCATGCCGAAGGGATGGCCGATCGAGATCGAGCCCCCGCATGGATTGAGCTTCTCGTTGGGAATCCGGAGCACGCGCTGGCACTGCAGGAGCTGCGAGGCGAAGGCCTCGTTCAGCTCGACCACGTCGACGTCGTCGAGCGTGAGCCCATGCCGCTTGAGCAGCTTCGGCACCGCGAAGATCGGCCCGATCCCCATCTCCTCGGGGCCGCAGCCGGCGACCGCGGCGCCGCGATAGATGCCGAGCGGCTTCACGCCGAGCTGCTTGGCGCGCTCCGCCGACATGAGGAGCGTCGCCGACGCGCCGTCGGAGAGCTGCGAGGCGTTGCCGGCGGTGACCGTGCCGCCCTGCTCGGCGGGCTTGAAGACGGGCTTCAGCTTCGCGAGCCCTTCGAGGGTGGTGTCGGCGCGATTGCACTCGTCGCGGTCGACCACGCAGTCCTCCTCGTAGGGCTCCTCTCCCTTCTTCTCGACCTTGCGCCGCGTCTTCATCGGCGCGATCTCCTCCGCGATCCAGCCCTTCTCGACGGCGGCGGAGTAGCGCTGCTGGCTCTGGAGTGCGTAGCGATCCTGGTCCTCGCGCGAGACCTTGTAGCGCTCGGCGACGATCTCGGCGGTGACCCCCATCGGGAAGTACAGGCCCGGGAAGCGCGCCTGCGCGGTCTTGTTCACGAGGCGGTGGGTGTTCTGCGTCCCGTCCTGCATCATCGTGATGGTCTCGACGCCCGCGCCGATCGCGACCTCCGCGCCCTCGTGCAGGATCGCGTGCGCCGCCATCATCACCGCCTGCGAGCCCGACGAGCAGAAGCGGTTGACGCTGGTGGCGGCAACCTCCTTGGGAAATCCGGCCGCCATCGCGGCGATGCGCGACATGTTCATGCCCTGGCATCCTTCGGGCATGCCGACACCGGTGATGACGTCCTCGATCTCAGCGGGGTCCAGGTTGGGAACCCGCTCGACCACCGAGCGCAGGCAGTGGGCGAGATAGTCCACGGGCTCGGTGATATTGAACGATCCGCGGTGGGCCTTGGTGAGCCCGGTGCGGACGCTCTCGACGATGACGGCTTCGCGGGCCATGGCTCCTCCGATGCAAGCGCGCTCGATGAAAGAAACCGGAGCATAACGCGCCCGCGCGCGCACGTCCGCTCTCGACGCGCGCGGCGCAGGCGCCTAGAGTCCCGCCCGCTCGGGAGGCTCGCGTGTCCACCTCGGAAGCCACCACGAACGGCGTCTGCGTCGAGGTCGACGCGCGCTACTCCCCCGAGCACTCGGCCCCGCATCTGTCCCAGTGGTTCTTCCTCTACACGATCCGCATCCGCAACCTGAGCGACGAGACCGTGCAGCTCCTGTCGCGCCACTGGGTGATCACCGACGCCACCGGCCGCGTCGAGGAGGTCCGCGGCGCCGGCGTGGTCGGCGAGCAGCCGGTGCTCGAGCCGGGCGCCGCGTTTGAGTACACCTCCGGGTGTCCCCTGCGCACACCCTTCGGCTGGATGCGCGGGCGCTACGAGATGGTCGCGGGCGGACAGCGCCACTTCGACGCCGAGGTGGCCGCCTTCGAGCTGCGACAGCCGCACG
>Ga0335082_10006832_pt1 | contig 12427 bp, 10 predicted proteins | sample Lox_Sample_41_FD_206718 | JGI IMG/M metagenome (GOLD analysis project Ga0335082, IMG submission 206718) | Soil microbial communities from Loxahatchee National Wildlife Refuge, Florida, United States - Lox_Sample_4.1 | ecosystem: Environmental > Terrestrial > Soil > Wetlands | place: USA...
TGATCCGGCCCGGGGGATGGCCGATCTGAGAGAGCAGACCGACATGGAACAGCCTAAGCTCTGCGAGTGCGGCTGCGGGCACCCCGCGCCGATCGCGACGGGAAACCGCAAGAACCGCGGCATCGTCAAAGGTCAGCCGCTGAGGTACATCCGAGGACACTACAAGCGCGAGCCAGTCCTGTTCGTCGAGGTAGGTCAACGCTTCGGCGGATGTATTGTCCTCGACGCCGACATTCGCGTTCCGCGCCACGGCCGGGTGAAGACGATCCGTGCGGCTAAACTCCGCTGTCACTGCGGGGCCGAGTTCGTTCGGACACTATCGGCCCTGCTCGCCTGGGAAAATCCTTCCTGTGGATGCGTCAATGGCCGGTTCATGGATCGCATGGGACAGCGGTTCGGCAAGCTGGTCGTCATTCAGCGCCTCGAAAACGTGCCGAACGGCGGCGGGACGCGCTGGCTCTGCCGGTGCGACTGCGGGACCGAAATCCCCGCGACGGGCTCCAGCCTCAGTGCAGGCCACACCCAGAGTTGCGGATGCAAGAGGAGGCGACCCAAGACGGGCTATCTGCCCGGCGAGGCCTCCAAGAACAAAGTCCTGCTCGGCTACAAGCAGGGTGCCCAGAGTCGCGGCTACGATTGGGACTTGCCCGACGAGGACTTCTTCCGGCTGATCGTCCTGGATTGTTTCTACTGCGGGGCACCCCCTAGCTGCACACTGATCGCCTCCCCTAATAGCGGCGAGTTCACCTACAACGGACTCGATCGGCGGGACAACTCCAAGGGTTACGTCCTTGAGAACGTGGTTACCTGCTGCAAAATCTGCAACCACGCCAAGAAGGACTTGACTTTTGATGACTTCATGGCTTGGATCGCCCGGCTGGCCAAGTACTACTTCTTCCACCCGAACTGACACCCTCGCGCCTCTTCGCGGGAAGGTGCTTAACTCCCGCAGGAGACGTGTGAATGAACATATTGTGGCATTCAAACGCGCCATGGAATGGCAGCGGTTACGGCATTCAGACTGCCCTGTTTGTTCCGAAGATAGCTTCCCTTGGGCATAGTGTCACGATCTCTGCGCCCTATTCTTTCGGTGGAAACATACTCGAATGGGAGGGCTTCCAGGTCCTTCCGTGCGTCCGGGATCCTGCTGGCGTCGATATCATTTCGGCCAATTATGAATTTTTCAAAAGCGACCTTCTGATCACCCTGTGCGATGTCTTCGGCCTGCTTAAGTGTGCGGATGCACTGGCGCAGATGAACACGGTTCACTGGGCGCCTATCGATACCCGGCCGGCGGGCGAGGGTGATATCACCGTTTTGCGAGAGGGTAGGGGCGTCCCGGTCGCAATCTCAAGGTTTGGCCAGAGCGTCTTGGCCGAAGAGGGCTGCGAACCGCTGTATGTGCCCCATGGCGTTGACACGGATGTGTTCAGCCCCGGCGACCCAAGCGTCTACCGGGATACCATCCCGCAGATCGGGCCTGAGACCCTGGTAATTGGGATGGTTGCGATGAATCGCGACCCGCAACGCAAGGGTTTTGCCGAACAGTTCCTAGCGTTTTCCCGGTTCCACGCGAGGCACCCCGATAGCGTCCTGTCTGTGCATACCGTCCCGGTGGCCCCGACTCCGGCAACGAACCTGCACGGGCTGGCCGCCCGGCTGGGAATTTCTGGCGCAGTAGTCTATCCCGAGCCGTTTTTGTACGACATGGGAATGTACACCCGGGAGATGATGGCCACCTGGTACAACGGCCTGGACGTTCTCTCTTTTTGCAGTTACGCGGAAGGTTTCGGCCTCCCGTTGATTGAGGCGCAGGCTTGCGGCATCCCGGTGATCACCACGGACGGCTCGGCCATGTCCGAGCTGTGCGGGGCTGGCTGGCTGGTGTCAGGGACGCCGTTCTGGACGAACGGCCACGGAGCGTGGTGGAAAAGGCCGGACGCTTCCGACATTGAGGAAGCGTATGAAGCGGCGTGGCGGGCGAAGCAGGACGGAACGCTGCCGAAAAAGCCGGCCAGGGATTTCGCGATGCTGTATGACGCGGACCGGGTGTTCGCCCAGTTCTGGGTGCCGGTGATGAAGGAGCTTGAGGAGCGGTTCGGGTGATGACCGACGCCGAGCTCCGCGAGGCGGTCAAGGGGTTCGACTGGTATCACTCGATCGAGCTCCGCCCCGGGATTACCACTCCCGGTCGTGCTGCTGAGCATTTCGTCCTCCCGTTCCTCGGCCTCCCGGAGGACCTGTCCGGCAAGTCGGTGCTGGACATCGGCTGCTGGGACGGTTTCTTCTCCTTCGAGTGCGAGCACAGGGGCGCGAAACGCGTTGTCGCCACGGACGTCTGGGAGATGTGGGGGCGGGACGCGTTCGACTTCGCCCGCGCCGAACTGGGCTCAGCCGTGGAGCCGGTGCAGGCCAGCGTCTATGACCTGCCCGTGGCGCTCGGCGGGGAACGGTTTGACGTGGTGCTGTTCCTCGGGGTCCTGTACCACCTGAAGCACCCGCTGCTCGGGATCGAGAAGGTCGCCGAGGTCACCGCCCCGGGCGGCCTGGCGGTTATTGAGACTGCGGTGGACGCGGAAACGCTGATGGACCGGCCGCTGATGGCGTTCTACCCCGGCGACGAGCTGAACCATGATCCGACGAACTGGTGGACACCGAACGTCCCTGCGCTGGCGTCGATGCTGGGCGTGTCCGGGTTCCGTGAGGTTGTCAGCCCCGTGCAGTTGTACGGGGGGAACCGCAGCATCTTCCACGCCGTGAAGGTGTCCGACGCCGAGCGCGAGGAGCAGGTACGGCGGGACTACATGGACCGGCACGGGAGCCGTCGGCCCGGCGTGAGGGGCCGCTGAATGCCTCTCCTGCGGACGTACGACAGCGCTCAGGGCAAGATAACCGTCAGCTTGCGCTCCGGCTACCTGGATCGGCTGGCCCGCTGGTCCGACATCCAGGAGTACCTGCCGTTCCTGCATGAGCAGGCCGCGTCCCGGCCGGGGTGCCGGGTACTGGAACTAGGGGCACGGCGCGGGAACTCGACGCTGGCGTTCCTCGCCGGGTGCGCCGAATCGGACGGTCACGTGTGGTCGTGCGATATCGCCGACGTGCGTCGCCTCGGAGATGGGATCGGGCCGTTCGGCATGTCGCCGCGGTGGACGTTCGTGCACGGCGACGACATGAACCCTGACGTGCAGGCCCGGCTGCCCGCCGAGGTGGACGTGTTCTTCCTCGACACGTCCCACGAGTACGAGCACACCCTGGCCGAGTTGCGGGCTTACATGCCCCGGGTGGCCGCCGGCGGGGTGGCGTTGTTTCATGACACGAACATCATCGGGTGGCCCGGATACCACTGGGATTCCAAGACGCCTCCGGTGCGGGCGGCGCTGGACGAGTGGTGCGCCGAGTCGGGCCGGTCGTGGGAGAACCTTCCCGGCGAGTACGGCATGGGCGTGATCCGGGTTGAGTGACTACATCGACGGGTGGCTGGCCGGGATGGATTTCGCCCGGCAGGCCCGGTTCCCCCAGTTCGAGGACCGGCGGGACCCGTTCCCGGACGGGCCGGCGTCGAGGGCGTGGGCGGACGGGTTCGCGGAAGGGATCCTGGCCGTGCGGGACGACGACTCCGAGGCCGCGCAGGTCAGGCAGTTCTGCGCGCGGTTCCGGCCGTGAGGTGCCCCGGGTGCGGCTACCTGCGCCCTGATGAGATTCCTTACGAGCCGGTCCGAGTCGTAGAGGTAACGAGCCGTGACGCAGACGGTATCCCGGACGGTTTCCGGGAGTATTTCGCAGGTACACCCGAAGCTGGCGGGACTGCTCGAGTCCGGCGAGTTCGACTGGGACAACCCCAGGCACCGCGAGGCGTACCTTCGGGCGTGGCTGAATGCCCCCCGCAAGCAGGAGGAAGACACACTTGACCGGCGACCTGCTGGTAATAGTCCCGTCGCGTGGCAGGCCCCAGAACGTGGCGAGGCTGCTGGACGCTGTTCACGCGACCGCGAAGATGCGGACCCATGTGCACGTCGCGGTCGATGATGATGACCCGGAACTGGAACGGTACCGGTACGTCATGAAGCAGGCCGCCGCCGAAGGTGACGTGCTGACGACAGGGCCCCGGATGGGGCTGGCGGCGTGGACGAATGAGATCGCCGTCGCGCAGGCGGGACGGTACCCGTTCCTGGCTTCCCTCGGCGATGATCACGTCCCGTATACCCCCGGGTGGGACAGGGCGCTGATCCGCGCCATCGCAGAGATGGGCGGCACGGGCCTGGCGTATCCTTGGGACTCGACCCGCGAGGACATTCCTGAAGCCGTGGTCATGAGCAGCGACATCGTAGCCGCATTGGGTTGGATGTGCTTGCCCGAGCTATCGCATTGGTACGTGGATAATGTCTGGGCCGACCTGGGCCGGGGCGCGGGATGCCTGCGGCACCTGCGGGCCGTCAAGGTAGAGCATGCCTGGAAGGGCGACCAGACATCCAAGGAGTCCAGCGAAGCGCTGACCGCTGACCGGGGCGCGTATTACGCCTGGCGCAGGTCGGATCGCCTGGGTCAGGACATTGACACGGTGCTGTCTCTCCGGGAAGCCCGCGTACCGCAGCCAGCCTGACGGCTCATTCCCAGAAGACGCGGCTGATAATTACGGTGCCATCCGGTTGGTGCATCTCCTCGCTGCCGTCCTCATGCACCTTCATCACCGTCGCCCCACTCGCCGCCCGGTGCTCGACGCTGGCGCTCCCATGGGGGCGCAGGAGCCATGCCGGGGCCGAACTGCGAGTAGTCGTTCCCGAACTCGTTACCTTCTGGGCACTGCCAGGACGAGATGACCGCCCCCGATGGCCACACGTCCCGGTACTCGATGGTCTTCATCCGTCCATTATCAGCCAGCGTCGAGATCAAAGAGCGGGATCACGTTCCCCGCAGCGCGCTCGTGCCGCGAGCGGCGCCGGGATGCTGTACGGACGGGCTGCTCGGGGAACAGCGTGAGCGCCTGACGGAGCCGGTCGCGGTCCCCGGGGCCGAGGAACTCCAGCCAGCGGACGAGTTCTCCGCCTTGGGGCAGCGTAAACTGCCCGATCGTCCTGATCGCTAGCGCATGAGTATTGCAGGCGGTGCAGGCCAGCCCGCGACGACAGCGGTCACAGGAATGACTTTTCTGCGGGCAGACCTTATGGTCGTGATCTATTTTCGCGTCCCGGCCGCGCCCCCGGACGGGACTCATGATGCGCGGGTCCGGCAGTGCCTCCAAGCACCGAAAACATCGGCGTCCTTGACTTTCCCACATGGCAATCAGGTCAGTGAGTTCAAGCCCGTGGCGGTTACGTAGTTCCTGACACCTGCGGCAGCGGCTCATCTTCGCCCATCCCCAGATGCCCCGGGACGTGTGGGTGTAAAGGGTACCTAGCTCGCTGCACTCGGCACTAGGGCACGGCAGGCGTTCCGGCTTGGGGCACCAGTCGAGAAATTCCTGCTTAGTGTCCGCATAGTTAGGCCGGCCGGGATCTCCGGGAACCCACACTTCCCTGCGGGCTCCCGCCCCCCGGCCACGGACGATATACAGTCCCATGCGCCAATTATACGGTAATTAGGCTGTCTTTTCCGGAAACCCCGACTGCACGTGTCGGGAACTCATCACCAAACCTGACACGAAATGAAAGGGGCTGAGTAAATTGGCCTTGGGCAGGGTTTACAATGTCGATACTGGTGCCACTACCGGTATTTCAATTGGCACGGGCGGTGTCGCGGGCACCGAGTATGTGCTTCTAGTCGGCGGGATGACTGGCGCGGTGGAGTTCAACGTCTCCGCTGTCCGCGTTTCGACCTACTCGGGGTCGTCGGCGAGCTACCCCAGCAACGGGACGATCACGTGGCGGATCCGCCGCGTGTCCGGCACGAACAGCGGCCTGTTCGTGTCCACCGCGACCGCTTACGCGGTCGGCCAGTCCACCACCACCGCGGCGTCGACCTGGCTGTACTCCAGTGCGAACGGGTCCGGTACCGGCACCTACGCCACCTACGGCGCGGTCCTGTGGTCCCAGACGACCCCGTGCACCGCGGGTGCTAACTGGGGCGAGTGGTTCACCCCCGGCTTCGAGCTCAACGTGGGTAACGGCCCTGGTACCCTGCTCGCGGTCACGTACGAATTGGGTGCGGCCGGGACGACCAGCGCGGTGAACCTGATGCCCGAACTGGTCATCAGCGAGTAGCCCGTGACGATGCCCGCGCCGGCCAGCCGGGCCATCCGCGGGATGGCGGGAGGGGCAGGCTATGCGCCTCCCGCCGATCTGACGCCCCCGCTGCCGCCCGGGGTGACCCTCCGGGCGATTGATGGCGGCGCCGCCTACTATGCGGCCAACGGGTTCACCGACGCCGTTAGCGGCGGCTGGGATGACCTGTCGTTCTTCCCGGTCGCCAGCGACTACTCGTTCTATCCGTCGCATGACCCGGCGGTATTCCAGAGCCTGGGCCTTAACTTCTCCACGCGGGTCACCAGCGACGCGAGCTTGCCAGCGCTGCGGGCCGCTGGCATCGCGGTGGTGAACGGCGGCGATACCGTCACCGGGCTGGGCTCGGAGACCGTCGGGTGGAATATTGACGAGCCCGGTGACTGGGCGACTATCACCGGGGCCGCCGCCACGTTCGCCGGGTACGGCGGCACCGGCCGGTTCCTGCACGTTAACTTCACCTGGAACCAGTTCGTCTACGGGGGGATCGGCGACCCATGCGGCGGTTCCGACGACCAGATGACCGACACCGTGTCCTGCGAGACGGGAATGCCAGCCAGCCTTCCGCACATCAACCTGGTCAGCGCGGACATCTACTGGTTCGCGGGCAGCACCGGGGATGCGCTGCCCCATCAGTGCGCCCTGATCTACGGCCTCGGCTCGGACGCCACCGCCGACCAGATGGCACGCGGATCGAACTACGGCGACATGATCGACCAGATGCGCGGCTGGCTCATCACCTACCCGGCGCCATGCGGGGCATACATCGAGACCGAGGATGCCCTGTTCGGGCCGCCGGACCGGGAAATCCTGCCGCAGGAATGGAACTGGGCAGTATGGTCCCAGATCGTGCACGGCGCCCGGTGGATCCTGAACTTCGGCACCACCAGCAACTTCGGGTCGCAGGCCACGTTCGGTTTCAGCGAGACCGTGCTGTCCGGCGCGTCGGTCTCGATGTTCGACCAGGCTACCGCGACGAACGCGCTGATCGCAGACCTGGCGCCGGTCATCAACTCGCCGTTCGCGCTAGGCTACGCTTCGGTCACCCCGGCGGGGTACACGTTTCCCGTCGCCCACCTGGTGCTGGATAACGGCATCGAGGTCATGGCGAAGTATTACACGGGCGGGACGTATTCCAATTCCGCGGGGACCTTCCATAACGGGTTCTATGTCTTCGCGTGCGTCCGCGGTTCAGCCGCCCAGACGGGGATAACCGCGACGTTCACCACCACGGGCGGTTACAGCGGCCCGGTAACCGTGATGAACGAGAGCCGCACCGTGACCGCATCCGGCGGGGTGTTCACCGACACGTTCGCCACGGCGTATGACGTGCACATCTACCAGATGGGCGGCTGAAGATGGCCATCAGCGTCGCCCAGTCCGGCCAGGCGGGCGCCGGGGGCGGGAACTGGGCCGTCACGCTCGGCTCGCCCACGACCAGCGGGAACACCCTGTTCTACGTCGCTACCGCCTACCAGACCTCCGGCGCCGCCCCGGCGTCATCAGCACCCACGCTCGGCGGGTCCCCCGTCTCCGGCGCGGCGAACCTGGCCGAGACGCAGGACAGCGCCTTCATACGGCTTTACGTCGCGATCTGGATGCTGCCCGACGTGCCCGGCGGGCAGACCGCCTGCTCGATCACGATGGCGAACAGCCAGACGATCAATAACGTCGGCCTCGGCGTGTACGAGGTGTCCGGCCTCGGCGCCTCACCGGCCCTGGACCAGTCATCGCTAGGTAACAGCGCCTCCGCCCCGTCGACCGCGGTGGACTCCGGGACGACCGGGACCACGGCGCATGCGGCCGAGTTCGTGCTCGGCGGCGCGTCGATCGACCAGAACACCGGGGCCGGGGCGGCCGGGTTCACGTCCATGTCGTTCGGCGGTAACACGAACTCGTGGTCCGGGTACCAGATCGTCTCGTCCACGGGGACGTTCGACTGGGCGCAGACCGCGGGTTCGGCTGCGAACTGGGCCGCCGTCATCGTCACCGTCGCCACGCCCCCGCCGCCGTCCCCCGGGCCGGCTTACACGGCTTTCATGGCCTCGATGTAGGGGGCGGGCGTAATGGCCTGGTCGGTCCTTCAGCAGGCCAGCGGTACCACGGCGGGCCGCCCCCCGGGGAGAGGCGGGTAGATCGTGGCGTGGAGCTGGATCCAGTCGAACTCCGGCACTAACTCCAGCGGCGCCAGCCTTACCGTCTCCTATACCAGCAACGTCTCATCCGGGACGAAGCTGATCTGCGCGGTCTCGGTCAGCACGACCTCGGGTAGCAGCCCGGTCACCAGCGTGCAAGATGCGGCGCTGAACTCGATGACTCAGGTCGGCGGCGCGCTGAACAGCGGCAATTGCTGGGTCGGGCTGTACGCGATGGATACCCCGGCGGGGGATGTCGGCACCCAGCCGGCGATCAAGGTCAGCCTTTCCGATAACAACGGCTGTTCCGTCCTCATCCAGGAAGTGTCCGGGCTGCTCGCCGGGAACACCACGGCGATGGTGGACGGGACAGCCGCGACAAACACCGGCTCGTCCGCCCTGACCGCCCCCAGCGGCACGTACTCGACCACTGCGGCGAACGAGTACCTGCTGGCCGTGTTCGGTGACAACGGCGGCCCGGAGACGGTTACCAAGCCGTCCAGGTTCACCACGACGGACACGCACAGCGTCAACGCCAACGGCAGCGCCAACTGCCTCGCCGCCTACGTGAACTCCTCGGGCGGCAGCGGCGAGGGCGGCACCAACGCCGAATGGAGCATGACCGGCGGCCCCTACTGGGGGAACATCCTCGTCGCGTTCAAGCTCGGCTCGGGGGTCACGTCCGGGCCGGCGCTGCCGCAGCAATACCGGGCCCGGCGGCCGGCGGTGGTCGTGTCGAATGCCGGGTGGAGGGGCGCGCAGCACAGCCGGTAGCAGGGGGGAGCGCCGTGTGACGGTCTCCCAAGCGGGCACCGGGACGGCTCGGTAAATGGCTACCGTCACTCACGCCGGGACCGCCGTCTGGACCACTACGGCGGGCAACAAGACCGTCCCCGCAGCGTCCGGCTTCGCGGTGGCAGTCGGCGACCTGATCGTCGTAATCGCCCCGGCGACCGGAGTCGCCACCTCGGCCGTCACCGACGACAACCCCGACGGCCTCGGCACCTACACGCAAGTCGATGCAGACAGGACAGGCTGGTCGACCACCGGCCACCTGAGCGTATGGGTGCGGAACGCGCTGATCGGCTCGGCCACGAACACCACGTGGACGCTCACCCAGACATCATCGACCGGCGGCGGCGGCGACATATTCCGGGTTGCCGGAATGGCCAAGACCGGCGCGGCAGCGGTACGCAGCTCGGGTGGCCAGTCCACGGGCACGGCGGGCACCACCCCGGCGCCTGTCCTGTCGCTGACGCCCTCGACTTTCAACCCGATCATCACCGCTGTCTGCAACGGCACCAGCCCCGGCGGGGTAACCGGGCCTGCCACCTACACCGCTCCGACCAACCTCGGGTACGCCACCCCCACGTCGGGGCTGGACACGGCGTTCATCAACGCGGGCATAACGAACGCGACCATCACCTGGGGCGGCACATCCGCCACCGCGTTCGGCAGCGTAGCGATCGAACTGGACACCGGAGGCCCTACCGGGCCAGCCCTGTCGTCCAGCCTGCAGTCCCCCGCCGGCCTAGTCGTGTCGCTGGTCCGTACCGGCGTGGCGATGGCGTCGCTCATCCCGCCGCCCGCAGCCGTGCCGCCGATCCCGGCCGGGCCGCCGTTCTTCCCTGTCCCGTGGCCGGTCCGCGCCCGCATCCCGCAGAACGCCCCTCGCGGCAGGGCCGCGTCGAACCCCGGCGCCCCCGTCCGGAACCCCACCAGGGGCCCGGTGTTCTACCAGGCGGTCCAGCCGTGCCGCCCCCGGATCCCGGGGAACGCCCAGAACACCTCCGAACGGGTCAACTCGAATGCGGGCGCCCCGCCCCGGAACCCGTCGCAGGGCCCGGTGTTCCGGCAGGCTGTGCAGGCGGTGCAGGCCCGCCGCCCGTTGCAGCCGTTCGTTAAGGGCCGCTGCTACTCTTCCCCCGGCACCCCGCCCCGCAACCCGACGCCAGGGCCGGCGTTCCGGCAGCGGACCACCCCGGCGCGGTTCATCCTGCCGCCCCCGCAGCCCCGCGCCGGCAGGATCGGATCCGCTCCGGGCGGCCCGGTCATCAACCCCCGCCGGGGTCCTCCCGTCTACGCCCCGCCGGGGCCCATCCGCGCCCGCCTGCCGGAACTGCAGCCGCGCGCCGGCCGCACCGCTTCCAACTCCGGCTCCGGCGTCCCCGTCCCGCCGCCATCCGGGCCGGTTTTCTTCCAGAAACCACACCCCGTCCAGGCCGCCTACCCCCTCCCGCGCCGGGGGCGCGCTTACGGGATAAGTCCGGGTGCCCAGATCCGGAACCCCGGCCAGGGGCCGGTCTTCCGCCAGAAGGCGAATCCTGTTCAGGCGGTCAGCCCCCTGCCCCGCCACGGCAGGGTCTACGGGGTAAATTACAGCGGCGGCCCGGCTCGGAACCCGTCGACCGGCCCGTTCTTCAAGCAGGCCAGCACCCCGGCCCAGGCGCGGTTCCCGCAGCTGCATCCGCGCGCCGGGCGTGTCGCCGGCGGTCCCGGAGCCCCCGTACGGAATCCCTCCGCCGGACCTGCCTTCCGTCAGGCGATCACCGGGTTGCGGAGCGCGGCTATTCCGCCGCGCCGGGGCAGGGTCGCGTCAAACCCGGGGATTCTCGCGGCATCCCCGCCTGCCGTGACGTCGTTCAGTTCACGGACGTCGCCTGTCGCCGCCCGGCTCGCCCCAGTCCGCCGCGGTGTCGCCAGGGCGATCCGGTTCTGGCCCCTGCCATCCCAGCCGCAGGCCGGCCCCGTCTTCGAGCAGGCCACCTCTCCCGCCAGGGCCCGGATCTCCCCGCCCCCGCGCGGACGTGTCTCCGGCAATCCCGGCGTCCCCGTCCGGACCCAGCCGCAGGCCGGACCTGTCTTCCGGCAGGCCGCGTCCCCCGCGCGGGCACACCCCGCCCGGCCTCCCCGCGGCAGGGCCGCGTCGAACCCGGGCGCCCCGGTCCGGAACCCGAACGTCGTCCCGGTATCCGGCGCCACCTCCGGCCCGGCCAGGGCGGCGCTCCCGTCGAACTACCGGGGCCGCGTCGTCTCCGGCGCGGGAGCCAGGAAACCGCCGTCGCAAGGCCCGGCGTTCCGGCCGGCGACGACCGCCGTGGCCGCCCGGCTGCCGCTGCCCCGCCGTGGCGCATGCCGCACCATCCGGTTCGGCCCGCTGCCGTCAAACCCCTCCCCGGGACCGGTATTCCGGCCGGCGACCAGTCCCGTCCAGGCCAGGACGCCGCTCCCGCCCCGCGGGCGGATCGCCTCCAGTCCAGGTGGCCCGGTCCGGAACCCGGGACCGCCGCAGACCGGCCCGGTTTTCCGGCAGGCCACCACCCCGGCGCAGGCGAAGGTCACGTACCCGCCCCGCCGCGGTGTCGCCAGGGCGATCCGGTTCTACCCGCTGACAGTGGCCGCCCCCACCCAGGGGCCGGTCTTCCGCCAAGCGGATTCCCCCGCGCGAGCCAGGATCCTGCCGCCCCCCAGGGGCAGGACCGCCTCGAATCCCGGCGGCCCGGTCCGGAACCCCGCCCCGCCATCCCAGGGGCCGGTCTTCCACCCGGCCACCACCCCGGCGCAGGCCCGGTTCCCCCTGCCGCGGCGGGGCACCGCGCGGGCGATCCGGTTCTACCCGCTGCACCAGGCGCACCCCGGCCCTGTCTTCCGCCAGGCCACGTCCCCCGCCAGGGCCCGGATCATCCCGCCGCCCAGGGGCCGCACCTCAGGCAGCCCCGGCGGCCCGGTCCGGAACCCTGCCCCGCCGCCCGGGTCGATCCCGGGGGCGATACGGGCAGCGCTGCCGCCGCACCATGGCGGACGGGTCAAGCCGAGCCTCACCATCCCGCCCCGCAACCCGTCACACGGCCCCGTCTTCATCCAGAAAGACTGGCCGGCCAGGGCGCGGATCCCGCAGAACGCCCCCCGGGGCCGCACCGCATCCAACCCCGGCGGCCCGGTCGAGAACATCCCCGCCGGCCCGACGCTGTACCACCTCGGCTCCCCCTTCTTCCAGTGGGACACCGGAACCCCGGGTCTCGCATCGGAATGGGACACGGGAAACCCGGGCTTCCAGTGGGATACCGGGGTGCCGGA
>Ga0335082_10006833_pt1 | contig 12425 bp, 4 predicted proteins | sample Lox_Sample_41_FD_206718 | JGI IMG/M metagenome (GOLD analysis project Ga0335082, IMG submission 206718) | Soil microbial communities from Loxahatchee National Wildlife Refuge, Florida, United States - Lox_Sample_4.1 | ecosystem: Environmental > Terrestrial > Soil > Wetlands | place: USA: Florida...
TCTCGCCCTTCAGGACATACGTCTCCGCGCTACCCTCCATTACCGTTCTAAGTTGTGTCTGAACATCGGCCATTGACAGGCCGGCTCTTGCGGTCAACACCGGATCGGGATGTACGACAATCGAAGGGCCGCTGATTACGATACCGTTAAATACGTCCACGACACCGGGAATGGTCTGCAGGAGATCTGCAATTTCTTTTGCCTTCTGCTCGATGATCTCCTGAGTTGGCCCGAACACTTTGATGACAATCGGCGCGGGCTCGGTCGTAAGGTCGCCTATGAGGTCTTGCATGGCCTGCAGGAAATCTATCCTCAGCGCCGGCTCGGTTGATTCCACTTTTTGCCGAACATCATCGATAATGTCGAACACCGATCGGGTTCTCTTGTTCTTGAGACGGATGAGAAAATCGCCATTGTTCGGCTCCGTAATAAAGAAACCCATCTGCGTACCGGTTCTCCGCGAATAGGAATCAACTTCCGGAACCGACATGATAATTTTCTCGACGTGCGTCAACATTCTGTTCGTCTCATCCAGGGATGTCCCGGGAGGAGACGTATAGTCAAGAACAAACGACCCCTCATCCATTTTGGGCATAAAATCGCTGCCGATGTTCGAATAGAGGAGAAACGTACCTCCGAGAACGACCAGGGCAAACACCGGTCCGAGGTAACTCCTTCTCAGAAGAATCCTCAGCAGTGCATCGTATGTTCTTGCAATCGTATGTTTGGACTTTTCCTCCCTGGCTACCTCCAACTCGACATCACGCTGACGGATGAACGATTCGGAGAGTAGCGGGACGAACGTCAATGAATAGACCATGGAGACGGCGAGCGAGATCGCCATCGTGACGGCCAATGGCTTGAAGAACGCCCCCGTGACTCCGTAAAGAAAAGCAAAGGGGACAAAGACGATGATTGAGGCGAAGCTCGAGCCGAAAATTGCGGGAAGGAGCTCCCGCATCGACTCCGCAACCGCTCTACGGATATCTTCCTTCTCATAGCGCATGTTCCTGAAGATATTCTCGATCATCACGACGTTGTCGTCGATCACCAACCCGACACCCGCGGCAATACCCCCCAGGGTCATGATATTCAGTGAGTAGCCGATCGCATAGAGGAAGAGAGCCGTCGTTGCGAAGACTGCCGGCACGGTAATGACGGCTACCGATCCGATATGAAAGCTTCTGAGGAACACAAAAATCACAAGAATGGCCAGAAAAATTCCGATGATGATCGAATCCCTGGCACTTCCGATCGAGCTGCTGATGAAATCACCCTGATCGTAAAAATACTTGATCCGAACGTCGGCCGGGATGACCATTTTGAGATTGGCCAATTCCGAGCGAACTTGCTGGCCGATCGCGACGGTGTTTCCTCCCGGCTGACGGATCACATTAATGAGCACCGATTGTTTTCCGTCTGCAGTAACACGGATGTACTCGATCTTCTCCGAGGGTTGAACGGTTGCAACCTCGTTGACGGTAATCGGCGTGCCATTCTTAAAATCCACAACAGTGTTTCTGATTGCGTCGAGCCCTTCGTAGAGGCCGTCGACCAACGTGAGGTATATTTGATAATTGCGTTCTGCAAGGCCGGTCGAGGAAACAAAATTCGTTTTGCCGATTGCTGAGGAGACGTCTTCTACGCTCAGTCCATAACTCTCAAGCTTCTGCGGGTTGAGCGTCACAAGAAATTCACGCTGTTTGCCTCCCACCACCACAACCTCTGCAATTCCGCCGATCCTGACCAACGCGGGTCGGATCGTATAGTATGCGAGATCGCGCAGCTGCACCAAATCCAGTGAATCGGAAGTCAAACTGAAGCCCTCAATGGGAAAGACCGTCGCATTCATTCTCTCAATATCGATCGAGACAGTCGAAGGGAGCTGATTTCGGATACTCGCAACCTTACCCTGTATGAGCTGAAGTGCCTGAATGATGTCGGTGCCCCAGGCAAAGTTCACAGAGATTTGTGAGGATCCGCGACTTGTGGCAGATTGCACTCTGACAACTCCGGGAATTGCGCGCGCGGCTTCTTCCAGCGGGCGCGTCACCTCGATCATCATACGATCGGCTGGTTCCTCTCCGTTATCAGCGATCATGACAATACGCGGAAAGTCGATGTTCGGAAAAAGAGAGATGGGCATCTGAAAGAGCGTGACGATTCCACCGACGCTGAGGACTGCGGCGAGGAAGAAGACAGTTTTTCTATGCGATGATATGATGTCAAAAAGCTTCATCGTTTCATTGCGTTCTTATTTCCGAGTCACGCTTACCTGAGTCGAATCCGGAAGGCCATAACCGCCAACAGTTGCGACGACATCTCCCGGGCGGAGCCCGGAAGTAATCTCGAAATTCGATGTATCGGAGAGTCCGACCGAAACTCTCGTAATGAGGGCAAGAGAATCACCCTGAATACGCCAAACCTGGTACTGATCCAATTCATCATCGTGATACACCGCAGATCGCGGTACGAGGATGACAGAATTGTGCTGAGCAACTTTGATCTGCACGTTACCAAAAGTCCCTGCGCTCACGAGAGGTGGAATTGCGCTGAGACTTATCCTGACCTGCACACTTTGGCTGTTCGGATCCGTCGTCGGATTGATTGCCTGCACGATTCCGCGGAGTGGGTGCACGTTTATTGCGGGAATTGTCACGATTGCCTGGAGTCCGTTCCGTATAGAGGAAACAGTATTCATGGGAATGTTTGTAACGAAGTATTCAGTCTTGGGATCGACAATTTCCACGAGATCGGTTCCCTGTGCGATGAGTTCGCCTTCGCTGACGAAGCGGTGGACAATCGAGCCGTCAAATGGCGCAGCGATTTTTGCAATGGCGGCCGTGTTTTGTGCCAAACGGAGTGCAGTTTCGGCACGAGTACGTTCGGCATCAGTCGTCGCTTGACTCAGCAGCTGCTCAGCTCCCGCAATCGAGGCATTCGATTCCTGTGCGAGGATTGTCGCCAACACCTGGCCCTTGTGAACGGCGTCTCCTTCGAGCACAAGAACCTTTTCCATTTTCCCGGCAATGGTAGACTTGATTTTCTCGTCTCGCAGGACCTGGAACGATCCATTAGCATTCACAAAATCGATGATACTCCCACGGGTCGCCAATGCCACTTCCACAGTCGCTCGCGGCCTTACGTCCAAATCACTTTCGTCGGTCTTGGACTGGCAGCCAAGAAGGACCGCTCCGTACAACAGGCAATTCAGCAAAATTGAAATTCTGGTATTCATTCTGGATGAGCTCCGGAATAATTAATCCTGTTCAGCTTAAATACATTCATCGCCTGTGCGAACCTTGCCTCTTCGACTGAGAGTCTGATTTGGTTGACCATTCGGATTGCATCCAGAACTTCGAGGCTCAGGCCACTTCCTCCGGTGTATCGGGACTTCGACAAGAGAAGGTTTTGTTCAGCGACAAGGAGATTATTTTGCAGGGCGGCGATTTCGTTCACAGCTTTTATGATATTGTTTCTCGTGGCTTCGAAATCATGCTCAAACGAGCTACGAGCGAAATCGTTTTGGAGGGAGATGCTCCTCGCATTCGCTTCGGCAGCATTGTAGCTGTTTTCGACCGACCCAAAAGTAAGAAAGGGTAAAGTGACTGATACTCCCACCGAAGCCCCGAAGACATTCGAAAGTCCCTGTCGGAGATTTGGCATGGAAGTCAATGCGCCGGCGTCAGCTCCTAAAGAGATTGTGGGTCGTAATTTAGCGCCGGCGATCTGAGCATCAAGCTCGGCTTGTTCCAGCGCGAGGCGCTGAGAGTTCAGATCGACGTTTTGAGTTGCGGAAAATGTCGTGTCATAGGAAAGAGAGAGCATTGTTGTATCGACGTCTGTGACTTCTGCACTGGGTAGCCCCGCCACCTGGGCCAAAGAAATCAGAGAGTTCAGGTACGTTATCTTCCGGCCATCAACATCGATCAGAACGTTGTTCAATTCGACCGTCACCTTCTGAACGTCGGTCTCATCACCCTGGCCGGAGGCATGGAGTTGTTTGACCAGCTGAAGGTAATCGTTGAGCTGGCCGTAATCCTGTTCCACCACTTCCAGTTCTCTCTTCTCTTTCGCTGCTGCCGCAAACGCGGCCGAGACGGAAAACGTAATATCTGCTTTGGTTCGGGACTGGTTCAACGTGCTTTGATCCACACCAAGGCCGGCCTTTTGAATTTCGTACGATCGGGCGCCACCATCGTACAGAAGGTAGGATCCGGTAAGTTGAGCGCCGAACTCACCACCGTTGGTTATTGCTTCGTCGTACCCGGATGCTCCGATGAGATGGGACGCTATTCCAAACTGAGGGTAATAGCCTTTTCGAACAGCCTCGCTGCCATAAAGGGCGGAAGCTCTGACCTGTTCCGCGGAACCAAGCAGAGGATGGCTCTTGAGAGAGGCGTTCAGATAATCAGTCAAAGAGAACGGTTTCACCTGTGCAATGACCTGTACGCTCCCGAAGAAGATGAGTATCTGGCAGAGCCGTCTAAGAGTACGTGGAGTGTTCATATTAGTCAGCTTTTCCAAGCAGTACTGGAATTGGGAAACGAAGAAGCACCCTTCTGAGGGCGCTGGGATGATTTCGAGCCAACACGAAACTCTACGCCGGTGTGAACATCTATGTTCCTTCAGGATCTGCGGTTCAAGGGGAGACGATGGCATCCATGTAATTGTTTTGCAGAGTTCCCCAGCAATTCAAGGAAAATGAAGATGACGAGGATAATAGGCGGTCGATATCCGGCATGCTCTGCCGTCGGCTTTGGCGTCCTCGCCAGATTACCCATGGAAATAAACAACGTGCCCGAGTCAGTATCGATCACCCTGTCAGCACAAGCCGTTCCATCCTTGCATTTTCCGCGGCAACCAAATTGGCAGGGAAGCTCTGTCAAATCACCCCGATGAATCCCTCACCCTTGAGAATGTAAAGCACTTTTTCTCGCGGATTCGAATTTGCAAGCATCAAATCCTTATTCAGTCGGACGTGTTATTATGCCCTGCCCTGATCAGGGTCGGCAGCAGCCGTTTTGTCCTTCAGCATCACCAGATTTTCACTCTCACACTGTCCGGCCTCCACATCGGATCTCCGGGCTTTACGTTGAACGCCTTATAGAATTCCGGAACGTTCGAGAGCGGCCCGTTCACGCGGAGAAATTCCGGTGCGTGGACATCCGTCAGGATTTGCTGCTGGAGTGCCGCATCGCGCTTGTGCCCGAGCCATGAATACGCGTATGCTAGGAAGAACCGCTGGTCGGGAGTGAAGCCGTGGATGAGCGTATCAGTCTGACCCTCCTTCGTGTGCTTGAACGCGTCGTATCCGATCACCACGCCGCCGAGATCTGCAATGTTCTCGCCGAGGCACGCCTTGCCGTTGACGTGGAGACTATCCAACACGACATACGCGTTGAACTGATCGATCATTTTCTGTGCACGCCCGTTAAACTGCTTCTCGTCATCCTTTGTCCACCAGTTGCGGAGATTCCCCTGAGCGTCGAACTGGCGCCCTTCATCATCGAATCCGTGTGTGACCTCATGTCCGATGGTTGAAGCACCCGCATACCCGTAAATCAACGCATCGTCGGCAAGGGAATCAGCGGCGAGATCCGGGATAAGGAGACCCGCTGCGGGAAGAACAATCTCATTGTTCGACGGATTATAATACGCATTGTATGTTTGCGGGGTCATGTCCCACTCCGTCCGGTCCACAGGTTTGCCCAGCTTTTGGACAAAATACTGATACAACCATTGATTGGCGCGAAGCTGATTGGCAAAATAGGAGCTGCGGTCGACCTGGAGCGCCGAGAAATCCTTCCATTTATCCGGGTAGCAGATCTTTTTCATGACCGCCTGTAATTTGGCAAGCGCCTTCGCCTTTGTTTCCTCCGACATCCAGTCGAGCTTCTTGATCCGGTCGCCGTAGGCAGAGAACATATTTCTCACGACTTCCTCGTACCGTGCGCGCATGGAAGCCGGGACATACTGTGCAACATACAACTGTCCGAGCATATCGCCCATGGCGCGTTCTTCCGCATCGAGGGCACGCTTCCACCGGGGCCGCTGTTCCTTCACTCCGGAGAGGACCGTGCCATAGAAATGAAAATGTTCATTTGCAAGTGCACTGTCGAGTGTCTGTGCGAAGCGGTTCACGAGGTTCCAGCGGAGATATTCCTTCCATTCATCCATCGGAACGGTCTTCAGCTCCTGCTGAACCTCCTTGTAGAACTCGGGCTGTCCGACAACGACGGAATCGATTTTCGAAATAGACATCGCCGGAAGGAGCGATTTCCAGTCGAGATCCGGTGTGAGCCGATCGAGTTGTGAGACGGACATCTTGTTGTAGTTCCGATACGGATCGCGCAGGTCCTCGAGTTTGCGGGAGGCCTTTGCGAGACGTGTTTCGAGCTCCATGATCGACTGACTGCTCTTGTCTGCAGACGCCGGTTCTTCGCCCAGGAGCGTCAGCATCTTCGCAACGTGCTTAACATACTCGTTCCGGATATTCGTGGTCCGCTGATCCGTCCGAAAATAGTAATCACGGTTCGGAAGTCCGATCCCTCCCTGATAAAGATGGAATGAATAGACAGAGCTGTTTTTTTCGTCCTGATCGACACTCGGAGAAAATAACGGGCTGATGCGGTATGTCTGATAGAGCGCGAGAACGGTTCGAAGGTCCTGGAGGTTTTTGATCGATCCGATACGGTCGAGTTCAGGTTTCAGGGGTGTCGAACCCAGACTCTCTGTCCGGTTCGAATCCATAATCGTGCTATAGAAATCGCCGATCTTTTGCGAAATACTCCCTTTGGGTGCCGTAGTATCTGCCGCAGCTTTTTCGCACACGTCTTTCATTTGTTTGTAGATCTGTTCCTGGACGAGATTCCCGACGCCCCACATCCGTTCGCTCGCTGGAATGGGATTCGCTTTCAGCCAGGCACCGTTTGCATAGTGGAAGAAATCCTTCGCAGGGCTCACCGCTGTATCGATGTTCCTCACGATGAAATCTGTCTGGGAAGTATTTGATTTCGGGTTGCACGCGACGAGTAGTGCACCGATACAAACGATGATGAGTACAAGAGAGGATATCTGTTTCATAGGAGATTCTCTTCCTGTGGTGATTGAGATGAGGATTACGTGGTGTGCTCGGATATGGTACTAAATCGTGTTGCCCGGACAATCAAGGCGACGAGCATAATTATCAAACAAGATAGGGAAGATTCAGGAAAAGTCAAAACCCGTTAATTTCCTGAAAACCGATGCTCTTTTGAAAAAATTGATCTGAGGAGGAACGGGAATCAAATATATATAATGAGAAACGAATTATAGCGAATTCTCGGATTGGGAGGATTCACCGAAAGCGAAAGACGATCAGGAAGTGGGTCCCGCAAGCCTTCTACGTGTCCCGCTATAACAAAAAGATGAGAAGACAAATTTATGTTCTCTCGTGGAAATTGAGTTGCAGACGAAACCCCTCAAAGTGTGAACCAAGAGCCTCCATCTCGAATCACCGTCATCGGACAGTTGGCCATACAGGGCGAATATCGACCAAATTCCCATAGTCCGTTAAGGCTTGTGGTCACAATGACTTATGGCGGAGACAATCTCTGATTCTGTTGCGACTCCTTAAGCTCTGCGCTATTGATATTCTTCTGACTATTTCGTACCTTTGCGTTGGGAGGAGGCGATCAAAACACCCCCTTCATTTCCCTGTCAGTTCTTACCTGAAGTATTAGCCCAACACGAATTATTCCAAGAGGTTCGAGAACGCGCTCTCGCGTCGAACCAGACTTTACTCTCATTCGCACGAGTGCATCGTGGACACCGAGGAGACTAGTTCATGATGAAGGCCGTGTGGAATTTTGCTGGCTCCGACCATTTGTTCCAAGCCGATACAGCCGGATTCGGCTCATTTCATAGTTCCAATTTATCATTCAAACCAAAGTGCCAAACCTGGCGCTTGTCCTGAAGAAGTATGCCCAAGATCGTATGCTCCCGATCCACAACAGTTGGCAGACCATCAAGAATAATCGAAGTCAGATAATGCGTAATCCAGAGAAATCATCTGCACACTCACTTTGATATGAGGCATTCAAATGAGACACTTTTTCATGATTGGAATCATGTGCCTGTTCGTTTCCCAAGTATTCGGAGGCGAATCAATCAGTGCACCGGCCGGCATGAGCACCGACCCCACGTACATCACGTTCACAATCACTGCCAGTGCACACGGTCCGGGATCGATCACACCCTCCGGCGCTGTGACCATCCCCAAAGGGCAGGACTTCGATTTTACAATAGCACCGGATCCGCCAAATAACAGTATCGATAGCGTGGTTGTTGACGGTGTCAACAAAGGAGCTGTCGAAACATACGAGTTTAGTAACGTACAGTCTAATCACACGATTGCGGCGTATTTTTCGGTCACGTACTATACCATAACGGCATCAGCAGGGCCCAACGGAAGTATCGCCCCTTCCGGATCCGTCCATGTACTGTTCGGTGGTTACCCGAGTTTCACCATAACTCCCGATCCCGGTTACATCATCCTGGGAGTATTCGTAGACGGTACGTTGCAGGGGAGGATGGCTTCCTACACGTTTCCGGCTGTGTTTTCGGATCACTCGATTAATGCCACGTTTGCTCCGGATACATTTGCCGTTACCATAGCGACGGATCTCGCAGGACTCAGCGTGATTGTCGACGGCAATACGGTGACCAGTCCCGCAAGCCGAAGCTGGACCTACCGATCCAATCACACGCTGAGTGTGGTCGATACGGTACCAAACGGAGTGAATTCGAGATTCGTATGGAGTTCGTGGAGCAACGGCGGATCGAAATCGCAAACCGTCTCGCCGATTGCCAACACAACCTACACCGCGAACTTCACTACGCAGTACTTATTGACGATGATTGGGGGACCCGGGGGAACAGTAACACCTGCGACTGATTTCTTCAACTCCGGCCAAGTAGTTCAGATCCAGGCAATTCCATCTCCCTATTATCATTTTCAGACCTGGGCGGGATCCGGAAGCGGTTCAGTAAGCTCTTCCATGAATCCCGCTGACGTCACCATGGGCAGTCCGATATTTGACACGGCATATTTTTCTATCGACACCGCGGTGATCACAGCGCTTTCCGGGCCAAACGGCACGATCTCCCCTTCCGGTTCTTTGGAACTTCCGCTTGGTAGCAGTCAGACATATACAATGACCCCGGATGGAGACTACCATATCTCCGATGTCGTTGTGGATGGAGTCTCTGTAGGAGCGGTAGCATCGTTTACGTTCAGTGACGTCAGCACCTCACATACTATTATCGCGAGTTTCGCACTCCATGGGTACACCATCACCGCGCTGGCGGGAATGAATGGGACAATCTCTCCATCAGGACCGGCCGCAGTCGACTCGGGAGCAAATCAGGGATTCCTCATCACACCCGACCCGGGGTATCACATCGACAGCCTTATTGTGGACAACAGCTCTGTAACGGTCCGCAATCCTTACACGTTCGACACCGTCAGATCGAATCATGTCATTCGGGTGGTCTTTGCGGTGACGGTTACGGTCACCGTGACGGTTGGGACGAACCCGCACGGCGCCGATGTATGGATAGACGGAACCGATTACGGCCCCTCGGACCAGACGGTCACATGGAGTCCGGGATCCATGCACACAATCTGTGCGGACTCCATCCATCTTGCGGGCACGGATCCAACGCTGATTTTCAGAAACTGGAACAATGGTGCCGGCACAGCCTGTCAGGTCGTCGCTCCGATGGTAGACACCACCTATAGTGCAAATTACTATCCGTACTATTATTTGTCCGTCTCAAGCACGCCGATAAACAACCTGAGCTGTTCCGTTCTCCCTCAAAGCGGGTATTACCTTGCGGATACATGTTTGTTGCTTGACGCGACCGGCTGCACTGGCGGAAACGTTCAGTGGTTCTTTGACGGCTGGACCGGTCAGGGACCGGACTCCTACACGGGGCCCGACGAAATTGCGTCGATATGCATGTATGAAAATATCTCAGAAGTCGCTGCCTATACTTCTTGCAACATCGTCTTGGCACCAACCGATACTATTTTCGCCATCGCAGGAGGAAGAGGGACGATACGCGTGAGTGATGATAGCCGATGCAGCTGGCAGTATTCCCGATTCAGTGCTCCCTGGGTTCACTTCGATTCCTCCGATTCCACGGGTTCGGGGAGCGCCGTCCTGTCATATTCCGTCGATCCAAACAACGATACAGTTTTGCGAACCGCTTCGGCCACATTCTGGAATGGAAGTCAATCAGTTGACTTTGCCGTCAGCCAATTGGGGAAACTGAGCTGTCCTCCGCCCTGGTCTTTCACAAATACCGGAATGAATCATACGATCATCATCGACACGAGCGTCCACCCGAGCGTCGGCGGTGTCCCGCTTGACCCAGGCGATTACATCGGAGTCTTCTTTCATGACAGCAGCGGCGCCCTGTCCTGTGGCGGATATGAACTGTGGACTGGTACCAGCGCAATCAGCGTCCCCGCATTTGGAAACGAGCTCGCGTTGCCATCGAAAAATGGGTTTGCGCCCGGCGAAGTCTTCAAGTGGCAAATCTTCCGGTGCCAGGCAGGACAGTTCTACAATGCCACGGCAACATATCGTCTCCCTGATTCCGTTAATCATCTCACGAGCACCAACCTCTACGTTACGAACGGAATCTCCAGTCTGGCCTCGCTCATCGGCGGCGTGCAGTCGCAATCGCTCTCGGTCCGGAAGGGATGGAGCATCATTTCCAGCTACCTCAATCCTTTATCCGCGATACTTGACACACTGTTCAGCAGTATCGAACCAGATCTGATCATTCTGAAGAACGGGGCAGGAAAAACGTATATCCCGTCCATCCCGGTTAACTCCATTGGATTGTGGAACAGCAACGAGGGTTATCAAATAAAGACGGACAGCCTGCGCAGTCTTACCATTAACGGATACAGCATTGTGCCCGAAATTACTCCGGTGAACATCCTGAATGGCTGGAGCATCATCCCCTATCTGCGTCAGAGCGAGATGCGGGTCGATTCCGCTCTAGCCGGGATCGCCCCCAGAATCATCATCGTCAAGGATCAGGACGGAAGAGCATTTATTCCATCCATTCCGGTGAACGGCATCGGGACAATGAAACCCGGCCAGGGATACCAGATAAAGATGACGGATGTGGATACCCTCTACTACCCATTGAATTCCGTACTCCTTGGGAAAAAGACCACCGTGTCGCAACCGGTTGCTAATATCCGTGTGAACCTGCATTACCAGCTCCAGCACACCTCCGACAACAATGCCACGATCGCATTTCCCATGAAGACCGTTAGCAGATTACTCAAAATCGGAGATGAAGTGGGGATCTTTAATCCAAAAGGAATGCTCGTCGGTGCAGGAATGTATGAAGGGGAGAGCTTTGCGGTGGCGGCATGGGGCGATGATCCGACAACTCCGGAGGTCGACGGCATGAAGCCCGGCGAACTGTACGACATCAGGTTCTGGGATCGCGCTTCTTCATCCGAATCGCATGTCAGAATCTTGAAATGGTCGGAAGGAACGTCTAGGTACGAGGTGAACGGATTGAGCATTGCAGAGAAGGTAGAGGCGACAATGCTACCGAAGAGCGACCGAGTGACGCTCTATCAGAATTATCCGAACCCGTTCAACCCGACAACGACGGTAGGATTCAGCATTCCGCGTACAATGAACGTCCATATTCGGATCTATAATGTGCTCGGTGAGCTCGTAACGGAATTGACGAACAGACAATTCGAATCCGGCTATCACGAGATCCTGTTCAATTCAACCAGGTACTCTTCCGGGATTTACTATTGCCGGATTGATGCAGGTGGATCGAGTGATGTGAAGAAAATGGTATTGATGAAATAACGGCACCGGAGTTTCCTGGGGATTATTCAGACCGAAAATATTCTATCGCGGGACCAAAATGAGAAAGACACTCTTCCTCGCACTTCTCACGGCTCTCGTTGCAAACGCGGCGCACGCGCTTCCGCCGTGGACTTATACGAATACGGGAACGAATCACACCGTTATCATCGACACGAGCGTGCACCCCGCCGTCAACGGGCTGCCGCTCACGGCGGGTGACTATATCGGCGTATTTTACGATTCGAATGGAACGCTTGGGTGCGCCGGCTACGAGATCTGGTCTGGAAGCGGCGCGATTACCGTCGCCGCGTTCGGCAATGATCTTGTACCGCCAGCAAAAGACGGGTTGATCCCGGGGGAGGTATTCAAGTGGAAAATCTGGCGCAAGAGCGACGGGAGCGTCACGGACGCCCAGGCCACATATAAACCGCCCGGAGGAATTATTTCGGACACAGGAAGATACGTGCCCAACGGGTTGAGCTCACTCAGGACATTAGTTGCTCTGTCAAAATTTCTGATAACTTC
>Ga0335082_10006834_pt1 | contig 12424 bp, 7 predicted proteins | sample Lox_Sample_41_FD_206718 | JGI IMG/M metagenome (GOLD analysis project Ga0335082, IMG submission 206718) | Soil microbial communities from Loxahatchee National Wildlife Refuge, Florida, United States - Lox_Sample_4.1 | ecosystem: Environmental > Terrestrial > Soil > Wetlands | place: USA: Florida...
TGACACTTTTCCCGAATGGTCGACTTGCAGAGCTCCCTGCTTCAACTTGAAGCTACCGTGCACCGTGTGCAGGACATCCCCCAATGTAAACTTCACGGATGTTTGGGCGGGATCCAACTGATACTGTGCATCCTGGGCAGATAAAACGCCGGCGAGTGCGCTCATCAGCAGCACCGCTCGCAGCAACGTCGTAAGCTGATCGCGGATCATATCAGGCAGTCAGCAACCCCCATCCCAAAGTCAGTCCATCCACCGCAAGATGCAGGGGCGACAAAACACCAACGTGCAACTCAAGTAATCGCTGAAACACTGACGGATGCCGTCCAAACGCGTGCACCACGCGCCGCTGCAGACCCGGACGCCGGTCCAGCATAAGCATCAAACGCGCCATCAAGCGAGGCCGTAAAGCTAGCCGCCGATGTTCGCTTTCATATTGCCTGAGGTCTCCGCTTTCCAGGCACTCCGCCAGTATCTTCGCCTGGTGGAAGGCAAGGCACAGCCCTTCTCCAGTAATCGCATCCACGCTGCCCGATGCGTCTCCAATCAACGCGACGTTTCCTCGACTCACGCGCTTGAGCCGGCTCGTCGCTGTAACAGCACCCTTCTCGGCCGACGCCGACTCCACACCCTCCAACCTCGCCTGCAATTCAGGTAATTCCCGCAGTGCCTCGGCAAGTCTCAGCTTGGGATCGCGTGAAATTAGTGCCACACAGACCTGCTCGCTGGACACCGGAGTTACATAAACCTCTCCGTACCTTCCCCAGTGCAACTCCATGCGATCGGTCCACGGCTTTATGTGGAAGTGCTGCCGGTACGCGTATCTCTTGATTCGCTCTCGGAACCGGTCCAATCCAGCCCATCGGCGCACACGCGAATTTGCGCCGTCGGACCCAATGATCCACCGCGCCCGGATTTTGTGCTTCCCCAGATGAACGCCATCCGGGGAAATCGCCGTGACAGTAGCCCGCCACAGAATGTCGATTCCCATTCTCTGCGCTTGTTCGGCGATCACTCGGTGTAGCACGGTGCGGCGCACGCCCATTCCGAACGCACCATCCGGAAATGTGGCCTCAGCCTTCAGCCCGCCACTTAGAAATCGGACTCCGTGAAATGCGAACGACTCTTCCGGAGGAATCGATACGCCCAACCGTTGCAGAGCGGTTAATCCGTCAGGCATTAAGCCTTCCCCGCACGGCTTATCAATCGGCATCTCGGATCCATCGGCAACCGCAACCCGCAATCCCTTGAGTCGTGCGGCAATTGCTACTGCCAGTCCCGCAGGTCCCCCTCCAATCACAAAAACATCGGTCGTACCCACCAAATCTCCATTCTCACCATTTCAGCAAAACTAGTTCCGAACAGAATGCAGGACCCATTGCCGCCAGGATTCCAATCGTGCCCGGCTCAGGGCGCCGGTTTCTCATCACGTCCTCCAGGACAACAAGAACAGACGCCGACGAGAGATTCCCCACCTTCTTCAGGCAGTCCCACGACGCGTCCAATTCCCCATCATGCAAGTTAAGCGCGGCCGCTGTTGCTTCCAGAACCTTAGGGCCTCCAGTGTGCAGCACCCAACTTCCAACATCGCTTCTCTTGTATCCGTGGTCGCCGAGAAACGCGTCCACGTCCTTTCCCAGATTTTCGCGAATCAGCACTGGCACTTCAGGCGACAGCACGATGTTGAATCCCTTCTCGCTCACCTTCCACCCCATCATCTGTTCCGTGTTGGGATAGAAAACCGATCGTGTTGCTACAATCTCCGGCCCATCGGACTTGAGATCTTTTCCTGTAACAATCACCGCCGCCGAACCGTCCGCAAACAATCCAGACGAAATCAGGTTCGCCACCGAGAGGTTGTCCCTTTGGATGGTCAATGAACAAAGTTCCACCGACACGAGCGCCGCCGCCTGTGAGGGATAAGCTCGGGCATAGTCCGCCAGGCGCGCGATTCCCGCCGCTCCCGCTACACAACCCAGCCCAAAAATCGGAACCCGCTTGATATTCACTGGCAAGCCCATCCGGTTCACTAGCAATGCGTCAATCGAGGGGCTGCAGATTCCGGTTACGGACGTGAAGAACAAAGCGCCGAGCGCGCTCTTGTCCACTCCCGCGCTTTGCAGGGCTCTGCACAATGCCTGCTCGCCCAACTCCTGCGCCACTTGTATCCACACATCATTCGCGCATCCCCACGTGTGGAGGTCGTAGTACTTTTCATACGACATGGCCAGGTACCGGCCTTCCACCGCCACATTTCGGTGAAGTCGCGCCAGCATCAGCGGATTTCGGAGCCGATCGCCCCAGTACTCTTGAAGTTTTTCCAGCAGGAATTTCTGAGAATAGTAATGCTCAGGAAACGCGCTTGCGGCGCTAGCGATTTGCATTTGTCAGAGGTCCCCAGTCCCGGTCAGGAGTCAGCGCCACTACCCCACCGGACATTGTTTGCCAAAAATTAGATGGCCGGGCTTCGTTTAGGGGTTGCAACCTACGCAAGACCACTGCCCTAGAGATATTGTCGCAATACAGCACCTGCTGAGTTGTCACACCTTTGTTAAAAACTCTCGCTCGACTTTCACAAAATTTTGACGATGTATATTCATCTCTTTCATGTCAAAACTCGTCGAGCTAGTTGTTTCCAACTGCGACAACCCGGAAAGTCGGCCAATTCTACATTTTTTCTTCGCTAGTGGCGAATCTGAAAACGCGCCTTCGCAGGGACAGCCCTGCGATTGCATTTCTCCATCTCGCAGGCACACGCTGGTATACGGGCAAGTACGTTAGTCCGCCCGTCTTTGCCGGTCCTCTGAAATCAGTTAGCTAAGGTTTCACGACAATCGATGTTGGCGTGCCGGGGACCGAGTAGCTCGAGATCGAGGTCAGGTTGCCCGTATTGCTGTCGAGGCTGAACGATTGAATCACCGGCGTCGATTGATTTCCCACGAACAAATACTTGCCGCTCGGATCGCTTGCCATCGTTAGAGGTTGTGCCGCGCTGCCAAAGGGCGAGGAAGTTAGCAAGGTCAGCGTTCCATCAGATCCAATCGAGTAGGCCGAAATATTCGTGGATCCCTGGTTCGCTACGTAGAGATATTTGCCTGAGTTATCGATCAGCAGATTCGCAGGTGCGACGAATGACTCTCCGATCGGCGAGCCCGCAAGTTCTGTAAGAGATCCATCCGCATTAATCGCGAACTCGGAAATCGTACTGTCCACTTTGTTTGCCGTGTAAAGGAAAGTTCCCCCGGCATCGATCGCCAGTCCATAAGGATTATTGCCGGTAAGGAATGGGCTTCCGGCAACCGGTTCTCCCAGCACTCCCGCAGTAACAGGAAATTCTTCGATGAAGCCTTGCAGACCCTGTCCTGTTACGTACAAGTTGCCCGCGGCCGACAATTGCATGTTGATCGGCGTCACCCCGATCGGTGCAGTTGTTCCTCCCGTAAGCTGCGGGACCAGCGTCAGTGCCCCACTGCTCGGATCGATGGAAAATACGGAAATATCAGACGACCCCGAATTGGCCGCATACAAATACGTCCCGGCTGAATCTATGACCAGCAGGGTCGGTGCCGTTCCTGCATTGGTCCGCGGCGTAATCTCAGCGATTGAGCCGTCACTCCCGATCGCATACAACGAGATATTGTTGGAGCCGGAGTTCGCTGCGTACAAGAATTTGTTGGATGGATGCAGCACCAGGGATTGCACCGCTTGCCCCGCTGTCACCGGGCTTCCCGCCAATTGCGTCAGGACGCCGGCATTCGGGTCTTCGCGATAGATGACGATCTGGTTCGATGCCGGAATTGCCGCATATAAATAACGATTACTGGTCGACCCACACCCCAACCACGCGCTCATGCTTGCGCTGACAAGCAAAAGAGCCGCCACTTTCTTTAGCATCCGTAACTCCTCAAGGAATTTGTCGAAAACGAAATTCGGGAATGCTGGCCTACCCCGGCTCTGAACCAACCGGTCTACTCAGGCTGCCTTATTCGTGAACGTCTATCATACGGGACAAGCGGTTCTTTGCGCAGCCGATGGGCTCTTTCTCAGTCTGCGATCGCCGGGTGCCCCGCTTCGGGCCGATATTGCCAGAAGTGGGGATTTGACTATGCGATGCTAGCTCTTGCTTCGCAGGTTGCACGAAGCTGGTTGCACGAAGCGGTTGCCAGGAACGTTTGCCAAGATCACGCGGATCGATTCAGTGTGCCGGGCTAGGCCTTGTGGATGTATTCGGCAATGCACGATCCGCGCCTCCGCGGAGTGCCAATCTCAGACGGTCAAGATACACATACACCACAGGAGTGGTGAAGAGCGTCAGCATCTGACTGACGATCAATCCGCCCACAATCGTGATTCCGAGTGGTCGATGCAGCTCTGATCCGGTGCCTGTGCCCAACGCCAGCGGCAGTCCGCCCAGCAGCGCAGCCATCGTCGTCATCATAATTGGCCGGAATCGCAGAATGCATGCATCGTAGATGGCTTCCACAGGTTTCTTGCCCTGATTGCGTTCTACTTCCAGAGCCACATCGATCATCATGATGGCATTCTTCTTCACCAGCCCGATCAGCAGGATGATCCCAATCATTCCAATCACGTTCAGTTCGTTGCCCGTCAATAGCAGCGCCAGAAGCGCTCCGACGCCAGCCGATGGGATCGTCGAAAGAATCGTAATCGGATGAATATAGCTCTCGTATAGCATCCCTAGAACGATATACACGGCGCCGAGCGCGGTAATGATCAGGATCAGCATGTTCGACTGTGATTCCTGAAAGGCTGCGGCAGTCCCCTGGAAACTCGCCGTGATGCTGGGAGGAAATCCAATCGACCGTTCAGCTGCCTCAATCGCAGCCGTGGCTTCGCCAAGCGAAACGCCCGGAGCCAGATTGAATGAGATCGTCGCCGAAGGTATCTGCCCCTGGTGATTCACGGCTAACGGAGTATTCGAGGGCTCGAAATGTGTGAATGCCGCCAGCGGAATCGCGCCTCCGTTGGTCGACTTCATATAAATGTTTTGCAGGGCCTCCGGTGTCTGCTGGAACTGTGGCGCGACCTCCATGACCACGTGATATTGATTCAGCGCGCGGTACATTGTCGAGACTTGCCGCTGCCCGAACGCGTCGTAGAGAGCGTTGTCCAGCGTCTGAGGCGTGATCCCCATCCGGCTCGCCGTGTCCCGGTCAATCACTAGCTTGGCTTGCAGCCCCTTATCCTGCTGATCCGAGTTCTGGTCCCGCAACTCGGGCAGTTTCCGCATCGTCTCAAGAAGGCGGGGAGCCCAGGTGTTGAGTTCAGTGATGTCCGCGCTTTGCAACGTGTACTGATATTGCGCGTTGCCGAAGCGTCCCCCGATTGTGAGTTCCTGCTGCGACTGCAAAATAAGAGTGGCGCCCGGCACAACCGCAAGCTTGCCACGCAAACGGTTGATCACCTCATCTGCGCTGGGATAGTGGCATGCCTGCCAGAAATGTTGTTTCTTGCAGGTCCCGCGCTGCTCAATCGGCTTCAGCATCACAAAGAAGCGTCCCTGGTTCAGTGCGGTATTTCCGCCCGTGAACCCGGCCATCGTATCGACCGCCGGATCCGCCATCACAATCTGGATGTAGCGCCGCATCTTTTCCGACATCGACTGGAACGACACGTCCTGCGCCCCAATGACACTGCCCCCGATTCGCCCCGTATCCTGCTGCGGAAAGAACCCCTTCGGCACCTTGTAGTACAGCACACCACTCAAGACCGCCACCGCGATGGTTACGGCCAGCGTTACCGGCTGATATCTCAGCACCCATTGCAGCGCATGGGTATACGCTCTGACCAGACCATCGAACGCCCACTCGCTGACCCGATAGAAGATGTTGTGCTTCTCGCCTTTGACGGGTGGCCGCAAGAATTTCGCGCACATGGTCGGCGTCGTCGTCAACGAAACGACCAGCGATACCGCGATCGCCACACTCAGCGTCACCGCGAATTCGCGGAATAACCGCCCAACAATGCCCCCCATCATCAGTAAGGGAATAAACACGGCCACCAGGGACGTGCTCATTGACAACACGGTAAACCCGATTTCCGACGCCCCTTTAAACGTCGCCTGCACCACACCCATGCCGTGCTCGATATATCTGGTGATGTTCTCCAGCACCACAATCGCATCGTCCACGACAAACCCAGTGGAAATAGCCAGCGCCATCAGCGATAGATTGTCCAGGCTGTACCCCAGCAGATACATCACTCCGAACGTCCCCACCAGAGAAAGCGGCACCGAGATGCTTGGAATGATCGTCGCCCGCACCGTCCGCAAAAATACAAATACGACCAGGATCACCAGCACGACCGAAATCAGCAGCGTCCGCTCAATGTCCCGGACAGACGCCCTCACCGACGTAGTCCGGTCCATCACCACCGAAAGCTTCATCGCCGGCGAAATTGATGACTGCAGGTACGGAATAATGGCCTGCACTCGGTCTACGGTTTCGATGATGTTCGCGCCGGCCTGCCGGAAAATCGCCAGCATGACTCCCGACTTCCCGTTGATCAACCCAAGTTGCCGCCTGTCTGATACAGCATCCGACACCTCGGCCACATCGCCTAATCGCACCGCTGCGCCGTCGTGATAAGCCACGATCAACGGGCGATACTCGTCTGCCGTAAACAGTTGATCCGTGTCGGTGAAGGTGTACGAGATATTATTGCCCGACACTTTGCCCTTAGGACGGTTGGCGTTGGCTGCATTCAGCGCATTTCGCACCGTGTCCAATCCGATGCCAAGTTTGTTGAGCAGAGTCGGATTCACTTCCACCCGCACGGCAGGCTGCGAAGAGCCCCACACAAAAACTTGCCCGACTCCCTGCACCTGTGCCAGCTTTTGCGCAATGATCGAATCGGCCGCATCGTACATCTGCGGCACTGTCACCGTCTCCGACGTCAATCCCAACAGCAGAATCGGCGCATCCGCAGGGTTCACTTTGCGATAGCTTGGATTGCTCGGCAAGTTCGCCGGAAGCTGGCTCCGGGCCGCGTTGATTGAAGCCTGCACGTCACGCGCGGCAGCATTAATATCGCGATTCAAATCAAACTGCAGCGAGATACCGGTACTACCCAGCTGACTCGACGACGTCATCTGATTGACTGACGCGATTCGTCCAAATTGACGCTCCAGCGGCGTCGCCACCGCCGACGCCATCGTCTGAGGATCTGCTCCCGGCAAACCCGCTCCCACGCTGATTACAGGGAAGTCCATCTTCGGCAGAGACGCGACCGGAAGAAAGTTGAACGCAAGAATCCCTGACAGCAGCAGCGCCGCCGCCAGCAGCGACGTACCAATCGGTCGCCGAATAAATGGAGCAGAAATACTCATCGCTTAATCCGCCGGCATCTCCCGCGGAATTTCGTTCCCAATGCTGTATTTAGCAAACCTGCGCGCCAACCGGTCGAACCACAAATAAACGACAGGTGTGGTGTAGAGAGTTAAAAGTTGGCTGAGCAAGAGCCCGCCAACAATCGTGATGCCCAGCGGCCGCCGTAGTTCCGCTCCGGTCCCTGTTCCCAGAGCCAGGGGGAGACCACCAAGCAGCGCCGCCATCGTCGTCATCATGATCGGCCGGAACCGCAGCAGGCACGCCTGATAAATAGCCTCCTCTGGTTCCTTATGCTCTTCCCGTTCCGCCTCGAGCGCAAAGTCGATCATCATGATGGCGTTCTTCTTCACGATTCCAATCAGCAGGATGATTCCTATCAGCGCCACCACCGTCAGATCATTCCCCGTAATCATCAACGCCAAAATCGCTCCCACGCCCGCGGACGGCAGCGTCGAAAGAATCGTGATCGGATGTATGTAGCTCTCGTACAAAACTCCCAGCACGATATAGACAGTGATCACCGCCGCCAGGATCAAATATGGTTCTGACGCCAACGAATTCTGAAATGCTGCCGCCGTTCCTTGGAACGACGCATGGATGCTCGCGGGTAACTGAATATCTTTCTCCGCCTGTTGGATCGCCTTGGTCGCATCGCCCAACGACGCGCCGGGAGCAAGATTGAACGACAGGGTCACGACCGGAAACTGTCCTTGATGATTTACAGCCAGCGCAGCATTCGTCGAATGCATGCTGGTAAACGCCGAGAGTGGCACCGGCGCTCCAGTCGTCGTAACCGTAGCCCCATTCGCCGTTGGAGCCCCGCTGTTTGGCGTCACCGTGCTCGGCCGGATGTAAATGTCCCGCAGATTCTCAGGCGTCTCTGCAAAGTTCGGCATCACTTCCAATATGACGTGATACTGATTCAGCTGCGTAAAGATGGTCGACACTTGCCGCTGCCCGAACGCGTCGTACAACGTGTTGTCGATCGCCTGCGGAAAAATCCCCAGCCGCGACGCCGTGTCCCGGTCAATCGTGACGTGGGTTCTCAGTCCCCCATTGAGTTGATCGGTAGCCACGTCCCGCAATTGCGGAATTGATCGCAGCTTCGCCACCAGCTTCGGCGTCCATTGCGCCAATTCCTGCGCATCCGCATCTTCGATCGAATATTGGAACTGCGTCCGGCTCACACGGTCTTCCACCGTTAAATCCTGCACCGGCTGCATGTACAGCGTGATCCCATCCACTTTCGCCAGCTCCGGCTGCAGTCTTCGAATGATCGCCGACGCATCATCCTTCCGCTCATCCCGCGGCTTCAGATTGATCTGGATTCGCCCGGAGTTCGGAGTCACATTCGTTCCATCCACCCCGATAAACGACGACAAGCTCTCGACATCCTTGTCCTGCAAGATCATCTTCGCCAGTTGTTGCTGCCGTACGGCCATCGCGTCGAATGACACGGAGTCTGGCGCCTCTGATACACCCAGAATCACTCCCGTATCCTGAACCGGAAAAAATCCCTTCGGCACGAAGACATACAGGGCCAACGTCAGCACCAGCGTCGCGAACGTCACCAGCAAAGTCGCCGGCTGGTGCTTCAGCACAAATTTCACCGTTCGCCCGTAGAACGCGATAATGCGATTGTAGTAATCCTCCGTAACGTGGTAGAAGCGTCCCTCTTCCCCTTCTTTGCGATGCTTCAGCAGCTTGGCGCTCATCATCGGTGTCAGGCTCAGCGAGACCCCCGCCGACACCAGAATCGTCACCGCCAGCGTGATCGCAAATTCTCGGAACAGCCTGCCGACGATATCTCCCATGAACAGCAGCGGGATCAGCACCGCAATCAGCGACACCGTCAGCGATACGATCGTGAATCCAATCTGCCCCGCGCCCTTCAACGCCGCGTCCAACGGCGCCTCTCCCGCCTCGATGTACCGGTTGATGTTCTCGATCATGACGATCGCATCATCCACCACGAAGCCGGTCGAAATCGTGAGCGCCATCAGCGTCAGATTGTTCAGGCTGTAACCGAGCAGGTACATCACCCCAAAGGTTCCAATCAGCGAAAGCGGCACGGCCACGCTCGGAATCACAGTCGCCGATAAATTCCGCAGGAATAGGAACACGACCATGACCACCAGCCCGATGGCCAGCATCAGTTCGAACTCGACGTCCTTCACTGATGCCCGGATCGTCGTCGTCCGGTCCGTCAGGATCTGCACCTTCACCGCCGAAGGCAATGACGCCTGCAACTGCGGCAGCAACTTCTTGATCCGGTCTACTACGCTGATGATGTTGGCGCCCGGCTGCCGTTGGATATTCATGATCACGGCCGGCGTCAGGTTCATCCACGCCGCCAGCTGGTTGTTCTCCGTCCCGTCAACGACATTCGCCACGTCGCTCAGGCGTACCGGTGCGCCGTTGCGGTACGCAATCACTACTGGCTTGTACTGCTCGCTCGATAAGAGCTGATCGTTCGCTCCGATGGTGTAGGACTGCCGGGCTCCATCGATCACGCCCTTCGCCTGATCCACGTTTGCCTGCGCCAGCGCCGCCCGCAGATCTTCCAGACTCAACCCATACGAGGCCAGTGCAGTCGGATTCGCCTGGATCCGCACCGCCGGCTTCTGTCCGCCGCTGATCGAAACTAAGCCCACTCCCGGCAACTGCGAAATCTTCTGTGCCAGAGACGTATCCGCAAGGTCTTCAACTTTTGACAGTGGCAGGGAGTCCGAAGTTAACGCCAGCGTCAAGATCGGTGCGTCCGCCGGATTGACTTTGTTGTAGATCGGGGGATTCGGCAGGTCGGTAGGCAGATAAGTTCCCGATGAGTTGATCGCCGCCTGCACCGACTGTTCTTCGACATCGATGTTTTCATCAATGCCGAACTGCAGCGTGATTACCGAACTCCCAAACGAACTGGTGGACGTCATCTGCGTCAGCCCGGGTACCTGCCCGAACTGCCGCTCCAATGGCGACGTCACAGACGACGCCATCACATCCGGGTCCGCCCCGGGATAGAACGTCACCACTTGAATGGTTGGGTAATCGACCTCCGGCAGTGCCGAGACCGGCAGTTGCATGAATGCTACCCAGCCGACCAGCAGTACGCCCACCATCAGCAGCGTGGTCGCAACCGGCCGTAGAATAAAAATGCGGGAAGGATTCATGACCCTGGCGTGCCTGCGTAGGAGTTCTCGGAAGTCTGATTCGGCGATTCACGCCGCACAGCGCCTGTAACCGGCCCCGTCGGAGCATGGCCGCCGGGATTCACCGTCCGCGGTTCAATTCTGCTGCCTCGCTGCAGCTTGTCCTGACCATCCGTCACTACGGTATCGCCGGGGTTGACCCCGTTCGTCACCACCGTGACATCTCCTTGTGTCAGTGAAATCGTGACTTGCTTGTCCTGCACCGTCTTATCGGAATTTACCGCATACACGTAGGGACCCTGCGGCCCGCGCAAGATCGCCGCCGTAGGAACGACCGTGCTGTTCTTCCGCGTCTCCAGCAAAAGATCCGCATTCACAAACTGATTCGGCCACAGCTTTCCGTCGACGTTGTCAAACACAGCCTTCAGCTTCGCGGTCCCGGTCGCCGGATCGATCTGATTGTCGATCGTCAGCAATTTTCCGGTCGCCAGCTTGGTCTGATCATCGCGGCTGAACGCATCCACTTCCAGCGTTCCCTTTCGCATCTGCTGCGCCACATTCGGCAGCACATCCTCCGGCAAAGTGAAGATCACCGCAATCGGATGCAACTGCGTCAGGATCAGCATCGGATTCGCATCCGAGGCATGCACGATATTTCCCGGATCCACCTGCCGTAGCCCAATCCGCCCGCTGAAAGGCGCAGTAATGTGGCTATACGTGATGTTCAGCTTCGCGCTGTTGATCTGCGCCTGATCATTGCGCACAGTGCCTTCAAGCTGATCCACGAGTGCTTTTTGCGTATCGACCTGTTGCTGCGCGATGCTGCCTGAGGGAATCAGCGACGTGTAACGATCCAGGTTGAGCTTCGCATCCCGCAGTTGCGCCTGATCGCGGAAGAGTTGTGCCTGAAGCTGTTCCACTTGCACTTCAAACGGGCGCGCATCGATCTCGATCAACAGCTCGCCCTCGCGCACCTCCTGCCCTTCGCGGACATTGACCTTCATGATCTGCCCGTCCACGCGGCTCTTAATGTTCGCCGTGTTAAAGGCCGTGACTGCGCCCAGGCCGGAGAGATAAACCGGCACGTCCTGCTTCTGGACGGGCGCAATGGCCACGGAGACAGCCCGTGGAGGGCCCGCTGCCTGCGCTTTTTGTTTGGGATCGGCTCCGCCACTGCAACCAACGAACAACGCGCCAACTGCCGCAAGAATGATGAAAAGTACCGCCGCCCGCTGTGCACGCACAGCGTTCCGGCCCTTTTTATGACTGTCAACGATATTCACAGGTTAGTCCGTTATTTCATCTGGGCTCCACAGCACGCCCCAGTATTAGACGTATGTATCCTAGGCCCGGTTTGCGGCAACTCAAATACGCAAAGAAAAAAGGTCGATGCCATGAAAAGCATCTTGCCAGCGATGGCGGGGGGGCGATCTCCCACGCCTCCAGGAGCCCGGACGGCTTCCTGATGGTCACATTACAGAAGTGACGATGCGGCTTGTGTTGCCGCGGCAGAACCGCGCCTATCTAGGATCAACCGCGCGCCCTTGGCGGGTCAATACTGGCGCGCATGTTTTACATATCTTTACTCGGATTGACGTCCCTTGATGTTGAGGATAATGCAGTTTAGCTCGCTCGCATCGCGGCCGACACCGGATGCACCTTCTCGTACTCCCCAATCTCCCCCTCGTGCTGCATTGTGAGCCCAATGTCATCCAGCCCATGCAGCAGGCAGTGCCGCACAAACTCATCGATCGGGAATTTGGCGCAGAATCCCTGTTCATCCCGCACCTCGCACTTCTCCAGATCGATCGTAACTTCGTAATTGTCAATCTCCTGCGCCCGCCGCATCAGCGTTGTCAGTTCGTCGTCGCTCACTCGCACCGCCAGAAATCCGTTCTTGCTCGAGTTATTCGCAAAGATATCGGCGAATGA
>Ga0335082_10006835_pt1 | contig 12424 bp, 11 predicted proteins | sample Lox_Sample_41_FD_206718 | JGI IMG/M metagenome (GOLD analysis project Ga0335082, IMG submission 206718) | Soil microbial communities from Loxahatchee National Wildlife Refuge, Florida, United States - Lox_Sample_4.1 | ecosystem: Environmental > Terrestrial > Soil > Wetlands | place: USA...
GGCGAGACTGGACATGCCGGGTGCGATCGAAACCGACATGGTCTCATAGCCGCTCCCCTGGTTCTGATCCTTCCACCACGCGAGATCCTCATAGCGGTTGCCCATGATGATCAGCGGCGTCGGCCGCCCGGAATCCTTGAACGCCTGCGCGACGCCATAGCCGTCGCCGCCTTGGGTCACCACGGCCTTGATCTCGGGCAGCGAGGTCAGCACGCCGGAGACGGCCTTCTCCGCCTGATCCTCGTCCCAATCGCCGTGCACCGAGCCGACCGACTTGAGCTGCGGGTTCTTCTGCAGCTCGGCGTCGATGCCGCCATGGATCGCATCGTCCATCGCGGTCCCGCCCTCGCCGCGGATCTCCAGCACGTTGCCGCCCTGGGGCAGCTTCTGCGCAAGGAACTTCACCTCCGCGGCGCCCATATCCTCGTAGTCGACCATCACGCGGTAGGCGCAGGGTTCGGTCACGATGCCGTCGAACGACACCACCACGATGCCGGCATCGCAGGCCTGCTTGATGTCGGCGTTGAGCCCGTCGGCCGACGCCGCGTCGATCACGATCGCGTTGTAGCCCTCCCGGATCAGGTTCTGCAGCTGCACCGACTGTTCGGTCACCAGATTGCCGGCGGTGGTGAAGGCATCCGCCGAAGCGACGACGCCGTCCTTTACCGCCTGATCCCCCGTCTTCTTCCAGCTCGCGAGCATCGCCTGGCGCCAGGGGTTGCCGGCAAAGCTGTTGGAAAGCACGATCTTCTTGTCCTTGGTGTCCGCCGTCGCCCTCGTCCCGACGGTGCTGGCGCCGGTCAGCGCCAGACAGATCGCGGACGCGGCGATCAAACTCTTCTTGAACACAAAGTACTCCTTCATTCGGTCCGGTCGTCCAGCAAGACTACCGCTCCTGGACTTACTTCGCCTCCGCGAAGTGCAGCCATGCGTGTTTCACCTGGACTTTCGCAGCAGATAGAGCCGCGCCCCGACATTGGAGATCCTCCCGGCGCCGCTTTCGATCGAGCGGTCTTGGTCGTCGTTGTGGCGACGCTAACACGACGGAATATCGCATGCAATGTGCGGACAAATGGCCCAGCGGACGCCTCGCGGAGGCCCGTCTCCTCGGCAGGACCTAGCGAATGTAAGGTACGGGCGCGCCGGCAAACGACCGGCGGAAGGCGTTCAGCCGTTCGATCACCTTCGGTCGTGCGATCTGCAGATGGGCCAGCATCCTCTTGGCAACCGTCTCCGGATCGCGCCGCATCATGGCATCGACGATCTCCAGGTGCTCGGCCATGAACGGCTCGTCCGAGGGATAGGAGACCTGCGAGCCGAGCATGTGCTTGGCGGTGAAGAGGAGGCAGCGGGTGCGCCGCAGCGCCTCGATGAGCTCGCGATTGTCGCAATGCTCGACGCAGGTGACGTGCAGCGCCCGCTCGAGCGCATCCATTTCGGCGGCGGTGACCTCCGGATAAGCCGTGAGCACCGCCTCGAGGCGCGCCTGCATGTCGACGAGGAATTCGTCGGGCACCCGGCCGATGCTGGCGGCGAGGGCTCTTGGCTCCAGGAGCTCGCGGAGGTCGTAGAGGTCGCAGACCCGCTTCTCATCCAGCGGTACGACGTACCAGCGCAAGCGCTCGTCCTTGGCGAGCAGACCGGTCGATTGCGCCTGCACCAGGACGTCATGGGCGATGGTGCGCCCGACCTTGTAGTGGCGGGCAAGCTCCACCTCGTTGACTCGGAAGCGGCCGAGGGCCGAATGGAAGATCAGCTCCCGCTCGACGCTCTCATAGATCCGCTGCCAGCCCCAGGTGCGGGGCAGCTCGGGATTGTCCTCGTCGAGGCCGAGCAGGCCCGGGGTGAGGCGCACGCGCCGCGCCGGTTGCGAGCTGCCGACCACGAAGCCGCGGCCGTCGAAGCGGCGAATGACGCCGCGGTCGGAGAGGTCGTTCAGCGCCTGTTTCACCGGCGTGCGGCTGGAGCCGAACAAGGTTGCCAGCGAGCCCTCCATCAGGATGGTGCCGGGCCGAAGCCGGCCGGCTGCAATGCTCGCATCGAGAATCGCCGCGATCTTGCGATAGACCGGCATATCCTGAGAGCTCGCTTCAGGACTTGCCTGGGAAGTCATCCGTGGGGTGAGTTGATCCATGAAGCCACCTGTCGCGGCGCATTGATATCCGGACCGTCCTGGCCGGTTTTTAGCGCAAATCATCGACTTGGGCGAGGCTCCGGCAGAAAGGATCGGATTGGAAAACCGCCGACCAATCGTTAATAATGCCGGGTGCGGGGCCGAATTCGGGCGATCGTCCCCGCGATCATCGATCGGGGGAGAACTCAATGTCGGCGCAGATTGGCCAGGTGAGCGAGGTCACCGGCTCTAATATCAAGGCGTCCATGGACGCCGCCCAGCTCGCTTCGGCCCAATCCGCGGGAGAAAGCGCCAGCGTGACCGTCGGCAGCATGGTCGAGGTCCGCAGCGGCGGGGCGCGGGTTTTAGGCATTGTGTCCGCGATTCGCAGCGCCGGCCAGGATAAGGGCGCCATCATGGACATCAGCCTCGTCGGCCAGTTCGTCGCCGGCGCCTCCGGCGGGTCGGAGTTCAAGCGCGGCGTCGCCCGCTGGCCGGCGATCGGGGCCCCGGTCATGACCGTCGCCGACGCCGATGCCGCCTCGGTGGTCCGCACCACCTCGACCAGCACGGTCCATATCGGCAAGGCGGAGTTCAACGGCACCCAGGACATCTATCTCGACGTCGACAACCTGCTGCGCACCCATTTCGCGATCTTCGGCAGCTCCGGTTCGGGCAAGACCTCGACCACCTCGGTGATCCTGCGCGCGATCCTCGAGCGGCTGCCGAACGCGCATATGGTGCTGCTCGATCCCCACAACGAATACGAGGGTGCCTTCGCCGGCATGACCGAGCGCTTGACCCTGTCGACCCTGCGGCTGCCGTACTGGATGCTGCAGTTCAAGGAGATGTGCGCGGTCTTCAAGGTACTGCCGGAGAGCGAGTACGCCTCCGAGGTGAAGATCCTGCGCGAGGCCGTGGTGCAGGCGAAGACGCTCTATGCCGGCATCGCCGGCGCCGGCACGGCGAAGCCGGGCCAGCCGGCCGGCGTCACCACGACCTCCAGCCTCAATCTCGACAGCCCAGTGCCGTTCCGCTTGAGCGACTTCCGCCGCATCGTCAACGACATGATGGGCAAGCTCGACAATCCCGAAGCGATCCAGAGCTATCTCCGCATCCTGAACCGGCTCGAGGAGCTGACCAGCGACGACCGCTACGGCTTCATGTTCGGCCCGCAATTCGTGCGCGACGTGATGGGCGAGGTGATCTGCCAGATGGCGCGCATCCCGGTCGAGGGCAAGCCGATCACCACGATCGACCTCTCCGACATCCCGGAGGAGATCGTGGACGTGGTGGTCTCCGTGGTGTTCCGCACCATCTTCTCCTTCGCGGTCTGGAGCGGGGAGGAGGGCGCGGTGCCGACCGTGCTGGTCTGCGAGGAGGCGCACCGCTATCTTTGGGAGGACCGCAGCGGCCGCAGCATCTCGCTCGCGGTCCATGCCGCCGGCCAGGTCGCCAAGGAAGGCCGCAAGTACGGCGTCGGCCTCGGCGTGATCTCCCAACGGCCGTCCGAGGTCTCGCCCTCGATCGTCTCGCAATGCGGCACCATCATCACGCTCCGCCTCGGCAACGAGCGCGACCTCACCTTCGTCAGGAATGCCTTGCCGGATTCCGCCGCCGGCCTGATGCAGGCGCTGCCGGCCCTGAACACCCGCGAGGCGATCGTGTTCGGCCAGGGCGTCGCCTTCCCGACGCGCCTCACCGTGGACGAGCTGCCGGTTTCGGCGCGGCCGCGGCAGAAGGTGAGATCCTTCATGGAGGCCTGGTCCAAGGACACCACCGATGCGGGCCTCGTCACGCGCACCATCGAGCGCTGGCGCTCGCGCCTACACCAGATCCGCAAGGCCTGACCGCTGGTCGCGTTCCGCAAGGCCCGGCCGGAGGACCTGCCGGCGATCGTGGCGCTGCTCGCCGACGACGTGCTCGGCAGCGGTCGCGAGGACCCCGGCCCGCCGCTCGACCCGCGCTATCGGGAAGCCTTCGCGGCCATCGCGGGCGACCGGAACCAGTTGCTCGTCGTGGCCGAGGAGGGCGCCGCCGTGGTCGGCTGCCTGCAACTGACCTTCATCCCGGGGCTCTCGCTAAAGGGCACGTGGCGCGGTCAGATCGAGAGCGTGCGCATCGATGCGTCACGTCGCGGCGGCGGGCTAGGCCGGCAGATGTTCGAATGGGCGATCGCCGAATGCCGCCGCCGCGGCTGCGGCCTGGTACAGCTCACCATGAACAAGTCGAGAGCCGACGCGCTCCGCTTCTACGAGAGCCTCGGCTTCGTCGCCAGCCACGAGGGCTTCAAGCTCATGCTGGGTTGAGCCAGCGCACAGCTGAGGCCCTTACTCCCGCCCGCGGGGCTTGCCGCGGCGCTCGACCAGCTTCACGTTGCCGAGTTCCTGGCGGGCGATCTTCAGGACCCGGGAGTCGATCGGCGGCTCGACGACATTGACGCCTTCGGCCAGCCGCTCGACGATCACGCGCATGGTCTCGATCCGCGCAGCCTGCTTGTCGTTGCCCTGAACCGCGTACCAGGGAGACTGCCTGGTCGAGGTCTTGTCGAACATGTCCTCGATCGCTTTCACGTACTGGTCCCACTTGTCGCGATTGCGGAAGTCCTCGTAGGAGAGCTTCCAGCGCTTCAGCGGGTTGCGCAGCCGCTCCTCGAAGCGCCGCAGTTGCTCGTCCTTGGTGATGTGCAGGAAGATCTTGATGACCCGGATGCCGTTGTCCGTGAGCTGCCGCTCGAACTCGTTGATCTCGGCATAGGCGCGCTTCCATTCCTCGGGCTTGGCGAAGCCTTCGACGCGCTCCACCAGCACGCGGCCGTACCAGGAGCGATCGAAGATCGCGAGCTGGCCCTTGGCCGGCATGCGGGTCCAGAAGCGCTGCAGGTAGTGCTGCTTCTTCTCGATCTCATCGGGAGCGCCGATCGGCCAGACCTTGAGACTGCGGGGATCGAGCGCCCAGGAGATGCGCCGAATGGCGCCGCCCTTGCCGGCGGCATCCATGCCCTCGAAGGCGATGACCGCCCGGTCACCGGTGAAGAGATGCGCATGCTGCACGCGCTCCAGCTTGTGCTGCATCTCCTTGAGGCGACCCTCATAGACTTCGAACGGAAGGTTGCGCAGCCGCTTCAGCTTCCCGAGACGGATTCTCTTCGCCATGCTCTTATTGCCCCTGCAATCGTTCGGCGGTCTCCCGCAGGGGAGTATATCAGAAGTTCAGCGCCTTGGCCTGCTTCACGCCCGGCAAGGCTTGAACCTCGTCGATCAGGTGGTTCGGCAGGGCGCCGTCGATCTCAACCAGTGCGATGGCGTCCTGGCCCGGCGCGGAGCGACCGAGGGCGAAGGTGGCGATGTTCACCTTGTGGTCGCCGAGGATCGTGCCCAAGCGCCCGATGAAGCCGGGCTTGTCCTCGTTGGTGACGTAGAGCATGTGCGGCCCCAGCTCGGCGTCGATCTTGATGCCCTTGATCTCCACGACCCGCGGCCGGTGGTCGGCGAAGAGCGTGCCGGCCACGTCGCGGCGCCAGCGGTCGCTCTCGATGCCGAGCCGGATCAGGGTGTGAAAGTCGCCCTCGCGGTCGTGCTTGATCTCGGTCACGTCGATATTGCGTTCTTTGGCGACCAGCGGCGCGTTGACCATGTTCACGGAGTCGAGCAGCGGCTTCAGCAGGCCCTGCAGCAGCACCGCCGTCAACGGGCGGGTGTTCAATTGCGCCACATGGCCCTCGTATTCGACGATGACCCGGCGGATGCCGGTCTCGGTCGCCTGGCCGGCGAAGGCGCCGAGCTGCTCGGCGAGCTTCATGTAGGGCTTCAGCTTTGGCGCCTCTTCCACCGTGACCGAGGCCATGTTGATCGCATTGGCGACCGCGCCGTGCAACAGGAAGTCCGACATCTGCTCGGCGACCTGCACCGCCACGTTGAACTGCGCCTCGGTCGAGGAGGCGCCGAGATGCGGCGTGCAGACCACGCTCGGATGGTTGAACAGCGGGTTCTCGGTGGCAGGCTCGGCCGAGAACACGTCGAGCGCCGCGCCCGCCACCTGCCCGGAATCCAGCGCCGCCTTCAGATCCGCCTCGACCACCAGGCCGCCGCGGGCGCAGTTGATCAGGCGCACGCCCGGCTTGCACTTCGCCAGCGCCTCGGCGTTGACGATGCCGCGGGTCTGGTCGGTCAAGGGTGTGTGGAGGCTGATGAAGTCGGCGCGCTTCAGCAACGTGTCCAAGTCCACCTTCTCGACGCCGAGGTCGAGCGCGCGCTCGACGGAGAGGAAGGGATCGTAGGCGATCACCTTCATCTTCAATCCCTGGGCGCGGTCGGCGACGATCGAGCCGATATTGCCGCAGCCGACGATGCCGAGGACTTTGGCGTAGAGCTCGACGCCGACGAACTTTGACTTCTCCCAGAGGCCCTGGTGGGTGGTGCGGTTGGCCTCGGGGATGTGCCGCGCGAGGGCCATCATCATGGCGACGGTGTGCTCGGCGGTGGTGATGTTGTTGCCGAACGGCGTGTTCATCACGCAGATGCCGCGGGCGGTCGCCGCCTTGATGTCGATGTTGTCGACGCCGATGCCGGCGCGGCCGATGACCTTCAGGTTCTTCGCCGCGGCGATCACCTCCGCCGTCGCCTTGGTGGCGGAGCGGACGGCGAGCCCGTCGAAGCCGGCGATGATCTGGATGAGCTCCTTCGGCTTCAGGCCGACGCGCTCCACCACCTCGACGCCGCGATCCTTGAAGATCTGCACTGCGGCGGGTGCTAGCTCATCGGCGATGAGAACCTTGGGCGATGCTTTCGGTGCCATGTTCTACGCCGCCTTCTCGGTCTTGGATTTCACTTGCGCATAGGCCCAGTCGAGCCAGGGGAGGAGGGCCGCGATGTCGGATGCCTCCACCGTGGCGCCGCACCAGATCCGAAGGCCCGGCGGCGCGTCGCGATAGGCGCCGACGTCGAGACCGACGCCTTCACCCTCCAGCAGCGCTGCGAGCTGCTTCGCCGCTTCCTGGCGCGCCGGTTCAGGGAGTGCAAGGAACCAGGATTCGACCATCTTCAAGCAGACGCTGGTGGTGGAGCGGGTGGCGGGGTCTTCGGCCAGGAACGCGGCCCAGGCGCTTTTTGAGATCCAGTCGGCGACCAGCTGGAAGTTCGCCTCGGTGCGCGCGATCAGCGCCTTCAACCCGCCGATCCTTTCCGCCCAGGCAAGGGCGTCCAGCTGGTCCTCGACGCAGAGCATCGAGGGTGTGTTGATGGTCTCGCCCTTGAAGATGCCGTCCGAGAGCTTGCCTCCGCTCGTCAGGCGAAACACCTTCGGCAAGGGCCAAGCAGGCTTGTAAGTGAGCAGGCGTTCGACCGCGCGGGGCGAGAGCGCCAGCATGCCGTGCGCCGCCTCGCCGCCCAGCACCTTCTGCCAGGACCAGGTGACGACATCGAGCCGGTCCCAAGGGAGGTCCATAGCGAAGGCGGCCGAGGTCGCGTCGCAGATCGCGAGGCCGCTGCGTTGCGCGGGGATCCAGTCGCTCGTCGGCAGTCGCGCGCCGGAGGTGGTGCCGTTCCAGCAGAAGACGAGGTCGTGCGACCAGTCGATCTTCGCGAGATCGGGCAGCGCGCCGTAGGGCGCTTCCAGCACGGTCGCGTCCAATTTCAACTGCCCGGTGATGTCCTTGGCCCAGTCCTTGGAGAAGCTCTCGAAGGCGAGCACGGTCACCGGCCGCGCCCCCAGCAGCGACCACAGCGCCATCTCGACCGCGCCGGTGTCGGAGGCGGGCACGATGCCGATCTTCCAGTCGGCGGGGACGCCGAGGATCTTGCGCGAGCGCTCGATCACCTCGGCGAGCTTGGCCTTGCCGGGCTTGGAGCGATGCGAGCGGCCGAGCGCCGCGTTTTCCAGGAGGTCGAGGGTCCAGCCCGGGCGCTTGGCGCAGGGTCCGGACGAAAAAAGCGGCCGTTGAGGCCGCCCATCGGGACGAGTCATCGGCGATCCTTCCAGATCGATGCGCTCCGTTGGGGGAGCGTGGCCCGCCGTCGATATTGGGGATTTTCGTCGCGCTGTCAATCGCGTTGTCGCGGCGGTTGCAGAGCGGGCCCGCTAGGATACAGCCGCCAGCGCAGCGATGATCTCCGCGCTCCCGCGCACGAGCGACACGCGGGGCAGGGTCTTCTCGATCGCGAAGCGGTGCAACTCGTCGCTCATGCTGCTGCACGCGTCCTCGGCGATGACCACGGTGTAGTTGTTCTGCCAGCCGTCACGCGCGGTAGACTCCACGCCGAAGTTGGTGGCGATGCCGCCGAGGATCATGTGGGTGATGCCGCGCCGCCGGAGCTGGAGGTCGAGCTCGGTGCCGTGGAAGGCGCTCCACTGCCGCTTGGTGATCCAGAGGTCGGGTGCGATCGCCGCCACTTCCGGCGCATAGTCCGACCAGTCCTTCGGCAGTCCATCCGGCGGGAGCATCATCGGCGTGTCGATGGCGCCGCCGGGGCGATCGACGAAGCCGTCGGAGAAGCCGACCCGCACATAGACCAGGGTCGCGCCGGACTGGCGGCACTGTTGGGCCAGGCGGACCGCGGTCTGGGTCACGTCAGGGGCGGAATGCGGCGCCAGCGTGAAGCCGAGCGTGCCCTTCTGCACGTCGATCAGCACCAGGGCGGTCCGTGTCGGAACGAGCGTCAGCATCGGCAGTCTCCAGAATTTCGGGGGAGTGCCGGCGTATATGGCAGATCGCGCAGAACCTGCAAGCGCGACAAATGAAAACGGCCCGAGCGCGTGGCTCCGGCCGTCCCCAAATCGCTCGAGAGAGAGGAGCTACTCCGCCGCCTTCGCGGGCTTGTCCTCGGCCTTCAGCTTGGCGGCGATCCTGGCAACATGCTCGCCCTGGTACCGCGCCATGCCGAGCTCCTTCTGGCTCGGCTGGCGGCTGCCGTCGGCGCCGGCGATGGTCGAGGCGCCATAGGGCGAGCCGCCCTTCACCTCTTCGACGCCCATCTGCTCCTGGCAGGCATAGGGGAGGCCGACCACCACCATGCCGTGATGCAGCAGCACAGTGTGGAAGGTGGTGATTGTGGTCTCCTGGCCGCCATGCTGCGTCGCGCTGGAGCTGAAGACGCTGCCGGGCTTGCCGACCAGTGCGCCCTTCATCCAGAGCCCGCCGGTCTGGTCCAGGAAGGTCTTCATCTGCCCGGCCATGTTGCCGTAGCGGGTCGGCGTGCCGAAGATGATCGCATCATAATCGGCGAGCTCATCGGGGGTCGCGACCGGCGCCTTCTGGTCGAGCTTGAAATGCGACTGCTTGGCGGCCGCCTCCGGCACCGTCTCCGGCACGCGCTTCACGACGGCGGTGGCGCCCGCCTTGGCGACGCCTTCCGCTACCGCCTGTGCCATCTGCTCGATATGGCCATAGCTCGAATAATAGAGCACCAGCACCTTGGTCATGATCGTCTCCGCAAAGCCTGTGTTGTTCGGACCGGAAATTTCGTGCTTCGCGGGCGCGGTGACAATCGCCCGGCGCGTGATAAGATTGTCAACGCCCGGGAGACAATGGTGAGAAGGTAACGGAGCCGGCCATGGACCAGATCGCCGCGATGCGCAGCTTCCGCAAGGTGCTGGAGCTCGGCAGCTTCTCCGCCGCCGCGCGCCAGCTCGGCCTCTCCAAGGCCGCGGTCTCGAAGCAGGTCAGCGAGCTCGAATCCCATCTCGGCGCGACGCTGATCCACCGCACCACGCGCCGCCTGCACCCGACCGATGCGGGCCAGGCCTATTTCGACAGCAGCGTCGCGTTGCTCGACGAACTCGAGACCGCCGACGCCGCGGTCCGGCACCTGCAATCGGAGCCGGCGGGAACCTTGCGCGTGAGCGTCCCCAGCGCCTTCGGCCAGCTCTGCATCAGCTCGCTGCTGGCCGAGATCGGCCGGCGTCATCCGAAGCTGACCGTTGCGGTCGAGGCGACCGACCGGCTGGTCGATCTGGTGGAGGAGGGATTCGACGCCGCGATCCGGATTCGCGCGCAACTGCCGGATTCGACGCTGATCGCGAAGCGGATCCGGCAGATCCCGTTCCTGGTCGTGGCCTCGCCGGCCTATTTGAAGGCCAACGGCACGCCGCAGAAGCCGGAGGACCTCGCCCGCCACAACTGCTTCATCTACACCCTCAGCAACCGGCCCTTCGACTGGCCGTTCAAGGGCCGGCGCAGCGTCAAGGTCAAAGGTTCGCTGCACAGCAATCACGGACATTTGTTGCTGGAGCCGCTGCGCGCCGGGCTCGGCATCGCTATGTTGCCGGAGTTCCTCCTCTCCGCGGACCTGGAGGCCGGTCGCGTCGTGCCGATCTTGAGCAAGTTCATCGGCGATCCGCTCTCGCTCTACGTGGTCTATCCGCCGAGCCGCCACTCCAGCCCGAAGATCCGCGCCCTCGTGGATCTGGTCGCCGAATGGTTCGGCCCGGATCAGAGCTGGACCGAGGCGATGGGCACAACTGCAGCGAAACGACGCGGCAGCGAACGCGAGCGGGCGCGCGTGGCGCATGGATAACGCCAGGGATGGATAACGCGAGAATGAACAGCGCGAAGGCCGAGGGCCGCCTCGCCACGGTCCCCGTTTGGGATCCCTACGTGCGGCTCTTTCACTGGCTGCTGGTGGTCGGCATGGGGCTCGCCTGGTGGACCGGCACCGAAGGCTGGATGGACCTCCATTACCAGATCGGCCTCACGGTCCTGGGGCTCGTGATCTTCCGTCTGCTCTGGGGTCTCTTCGGCAGTCCGACCGCACGGTTCCGGCATTTCATCAAGGGCCCCGGCGCGGTGCTGGGCTACGTACGGACCTTCGCCGCCAGGAAGCCCTCGCACAGCTTCGGGCACAATCCCGGCGGCGGCCTCATGGTGGCGGTGCTGCTGCTGGTGATCCTGATCCAGGACGCGAGCGGCCTCTTCAACAGCGACGACATCCTGTTCGAGGGACCGTTCTATGCCCGCGTGCCGGAGGCGGTCAGCCGGCTGATGGGCTTCATCCACGCCCAGTTCTTCAACCTCGTGCTGGTCCTGGTCGGCCTGCACGTGGCGGTGATTGCGCTTTACCTTATCTGGAAGCGCGAGAATCTGGTCCGCGCCATGGTGACCGGCCGCGCGCAGCTGCCGGCGCGCCTCGCCGAGGCCGCAACGGAGAACGGCGAGACGCGCTTTGCCTCGCCATTCCGTGCCTTGCTCTGTGCCGTGGTCGCGGCGGCGGTGCCGTTCGCGATCTACGGCCTGAACTAGCCGGCGCCGAACAAAGTCCGATTATTGCCGTTTGTGACGATAGGGCTTGTGGCAGTCGCCGCAGGCCTGGACGACCTTGTCGAACTGCGCCCGGACCGTGGCGAGATCACCGGCCTGGCCGGCCGCCGCCAGCATCTTCGCCTCGTTTTCGAGGTTGGAGGCCTTGGTCTTGAAGTCGTCGAACTTGTCCCAGATCTCCTTGTTGGCGCCGGTGTCGCCCTGATCGGATCCCGCCGGGAACAGGCTCGGGATCAGCGCGGCGGTCTCGGCGATCTTGTTGGCGGGCGCCACCACGTCCTGGGGATTGCCGCCGGCCTTGATGATGCCGTCGATGGTCTTCAGCGCCTCGCCGTTTGCCTTCATGTCGGCCTGGCGGGTCTTCAGGACGTCCTGCTGCGCCACGGCCGCAACGCCCGCGACCGAGAGGATCGCCGCGGCGCAGAGGCCGCGGACCCACACTTTTCTCGCAATCTTCGCCATTTGAACTCCCCGGATGATGCAGTCCTGGAACTATCGAGTATGCGGGCGGTGGGGGAAAGCCGCATTACGGTTCGGTACAGTTCACGCTCTTGTGAGAAAACATGAAAGTGCAATGATACCGTCATCGAAGTGTCACTTTTTCGGACCGAAAGGTGAACCTATGGTCCGCCCGGGGTTAGCGGAACAGTCGATTCATGGCGGTGGAAACCGAACTTAAGTTGCTCCTGCCGCCGGAGGCGGCTGCCGGAATCCTCAGGCGGCCCGCCCTGCGCAGTCTGCTCGCGCCCGAGCCGGAAGCCGCGCCCGCGCCAGCGGTGCCGACGGAGCTCAATGGCGTTGCCGCGGCGGCCGAGCCGGCGCCGCTTGATCACGATCACGATCACATTCCGGCGGGCGTGCAGCGGCGCAAGCTCGACTCCGTCTATTTCGACACGGTCGATCAATGGCTCTCGGAGCATCGCATGGCGCTCCGGGTCCGCCGCGTGGGACGCAAGAGGATCCAGACGCTGAAGGCGCCGGCCGCGGGACCCGCGGGCGTGCAGAACTTCCAGGAGCACGAGGCCGAGATCGCTTCCGACCGGCCGCAGCTCTCCGCG
>Ga0335082_10006836_pt1 | contig 12422 bp, 11 predicted proteins | sample Lox_Sample_41_FD_206718 | JGI IMG/M metagenome (GOLD analysis project Ga0335082, IMG submission 206718) | Soil microbial communities from Loxahatchee National Wildlife Refuge, Florida, United States - Lox_Sample_4.1 | ecosystem: Environmental > Terrestrial > Soil > Wetlands | place: USA...
TTCGGTAGCGCCCAACATGGGCATCAGCATCACGCCGGAGTGGCGCCTTCAGATCAGCAACTACGTGCAGGATGGCGATCTGGTGGTGCCCCAGGGCCGCTATTTCGCCATGGGCGACAACCGCGATATCAGCTACGACAGCCGATATTGGGGCTTCATCCCGCGCGAGAACATCATCGGCCGCCCCATGTTCATCTACTGGTCGTTCGAAACGCCCCCCGGCCAGTATCAAAAGACCAGCATGGGGGACCGGCTGGCGTTCATCGGCAAAGTGGTGATCCACTTCTTCGACCAGACGCGCTGGCGCCGCATGTTCAAGTCGGTGCGCTGAGATGTCGGTCGTACCGCTGCCGGAGGTCGAAGGCGGGGGCCCTCCCCGCGCCGCTCCCCGGCACATGCGCCGCTGGATCATGCTGGCGCTGGCGCTGGCCGTGTTGCTCGGGGTCCTGCTCCCGCCCTACGTCAATCTGAAGCGCTTCCGCACGCGGCTGGAAGGCTCGATCGGGGGTGCGCTCGGCCGCAAGGTGACGGTCGGAGGCGCAAGCCTGCGCCTGCTTCCCCGTCCCGGGTTCAATCTTGACGACCTGGTGGTCTACGACGACCCGTCGATCAGCGCCGAGCCCATGATCCGCGCCGCATCGGTCACTGCCTCGCTACGGCTGGCTTCGTTGTGGCGCGGGCGCCTGGAGATCGCCAGCCTCACGCTCCAGTATCCCAGCTTGAACCTGGTGCGCGCCGCCGACGGGCGATGGAACGTCGAAGCCCTGGTGGCGCGCGCATCGCAGGTCCCGACCGCGCCCACCACTCAGCCGCGCGCCGATTCGCGGCCCCGCTTCCCCTACATCGAAGCCGAGGGCGGCCGGATCAATTTCAAGATCGGACAGGAGAAGAAAGCCTTCGCCCTCACCGACGCAGACTTCTCCGTGTGGCTGGCGCAGGAAGACGAGTGGAACATGCGGCTGAATGCGCGTCCGGTCCGCACCGACTTCAACCTGAGCGATACGGGACGGATCCGCCTGAGCGGCTCCTTCCGCCGCGCCGCCTCGTTCCGGGAGACGCCGGTCACGCTGCATGCGACGCTGGAGCGGGCGCAGCTCGGCCAGCTCACCACCCTCGTGTACCGGCGTGACCGGGGCTGGCGCGGGACGGCCAACGTCACCGCCGACCTGGCCGGCACGCCTGCCGCCCTTCAGCTGGCAGTCGACGCCGCGGTGGACGATTTCCGGCGCTACGACATCATGACCGGCGGCTCCTTCTCGCTGCGCAGCCGTTGCGTCGCCAGCTATTCGGTCGATAGCGGGAACCTTACCGGCATCCAGTGCATGCTTCCGGCAGGAGACGGAGAGATCGCGGTCCGGGGCCAGGTCGCCGGAGTCTTCCAGGAACGGGCCTATGACCTGAGCATCTCCGCCCGGGACGTGCCCATGCAGCAACTCGTGCTTTTCGCACAGCACGCCAAGCGCGACCTTCCCGGTGATCTGGGCGCGGCCGGCACCGTGGACGCCGCCTTCGTGGTAAGAACGGTCCCGCAAGATCCGAAAGTCCCCCAGACCTGGAGCGGCGGCGGCAACACGCGGGGATTCGTTCTGCACTCCCAGACGCTGGGCGCCGATCTGGCGCTGGGTGAGCTCCGCTTCGTCATCCAGCCCGGCCAGATGGCAGGCGCGGCCCGGAAACAGCCGGATTTCCAGCACCTCCAACTGGTGGTCCCGGAGTTCGACGTCGACCTGGGCAGTGCGGCTCCGGCGGTTGCCAAGGCGGTGATCACACGCTCCCAGTACTCGGTGAAGGTGCAGGGCGATGCCGACCTGGCGCGCTTGCTGGGGGTGGCGCGCGGGCTCGGCCTGGCGGCGCCGCAGCGCGTGATGACCGGAGCTGCCCGGGTGGACGTCACCATCGCGGGCGCGTGGGCGGGATTCGCTGCGCCGCTGGCCATCGGCAATGTGCAATTGAAGAACGCCACTGCCGATCTTCCCGGTGTGACCCAGCCGGTGCACGTCAGCTCCGCCGTGGTCTCCCTGGCCAATGACGGCATCAGCATCACGGACATCGCCGCCGGGTTCACCGGGTCGCGGGTGCTGGTCGAGGGGGCGGCTTCGTTCCCCCGGCGGTGCGATTTTTCGGCCGCGTGCGCCGTGGAGTTCGACCTTCATACCGACCAGATCAGCACCGACGAGCTCAACCGGCTGCTGAACCCGCAGCTCCGCAAGACTCCGTGGTACAGCTTCGTGAGCAGTGATGCGTCGGCCGACGCGCGCGCTCTGGCCCGGATGCATGCGCAGGGACGGATCTCCATCGGCCGTCTGCAGCTCAAGTCCGCCAGCGCCACTCATGTCTCCGCTGACCTGAAGTTGGCCGATGGCCATGCGGTCTTTAACGACCTTCGCGGAGAGATCCTGGGAGGCAAGCACCAGGGCCGCTGGGAGGCCGATTTCACCGATGCGGGACCGGCCTACACCGGCTCCGGCACGCTGGAAGCCGTCGCGCTGCCCCAGGTCTCAGCCGCAATGCACGATAACTGGGCGGCGGGGACGCTGAATGCCACCTACCACGCAAGCCTGACCGGCAAGAATGCAGCGGAACTTTTCGAATCGCTTTCCGGCTCCCTTGATTTCCAATGGCACGACGGCACCCTGCGCCATCTGCTCCTGCGCGGGACAGAGCCTCTGCGCTTCCAGCGCTTTCGCGGGCATGCCGTGTTCAAAGACGGCAAGCTCACCTTCAGCGAAAGCAGCATGGAGGCCGCGCCCGGCATCTACCAGGTCAGTGGGACGGTCTCGCTGGCCCGCGATATGGAGCTGAGGCTGACCCCGAGGACGGGTCCCCCCATCCAGGTGGGAGGCTCGCTGCAAAAGCCCCGCATCTCCGCCGAAAGGGCCGCGCAAGCTGAACTGAAGCCATGAGACGGACACTGCATCTCGCCGCCCGGTCGCTGGTCGCAGCCCTGTTGTTCGGCGCGGTCGCGGTCGCCGGGCCGTCGCAGCCCCGGCAGGCGGCGGAATGCGAGAGGAAGCTGCAATACATCCAGAGCAATGGTGCGGCGCAGCCGCCCTCCACCAGGCCGACCCTGCTGACCGAGGACGAGATCAACGCTTACTTCGCGGAAGGCAAGGTCCAGTTGCCGCAGGGCGTGCAGCGCGTCATCTTCGAGGCGGCGCCCAGCGTGATCACCGCTCACGCGCGGGTCGACTTCGACCAGATCACCGCGGGCAAGCGGGCGACGAATCCGCTGCTCTCACTGTTCAGCGGCGTGCATGACATCGATACCGTCGCCGATGCCCACGGCGCCGGCGGCGTCGCCGTCATCCACATCCGGTCGGTTTCGCTGGATGGCACCACCATCCCACGGGTGGCGCTGGAATACTTCGTCAACCGCTACATCAAGCCCAAGCACCCCGAGATCGGGCTCGACACGCGCTTCCAGATGCCCTACCGCATCGACCGCGCCGAGGCCGGCGGGCACAGCCTGACCATCCGCCAGAGATAACTCTCCCTGTGCTATCTTCAGGGATTCGCTGAGAGCACGACGAGGCCACAGCCATGCCCCGCTTTGAATACCGCAACCTGGCGCCCATGAAGGCGGCCGAGAAGCACTACCTGGAATGGATCGAGCGGCTCGATGCCGAGTTCCAGAACCGCGACCTGGACCACCGCAGCGCAGTCGTGCGCGACACGCTCCACGAGCTCTATCTTGGCCGCCCCTACCGGAGCCAGCCCGGTGCCTCTCCCGGCGTCGATGCCCTGATGCACACCTTCGATCCCCGCAACGCCACGCTCGAGCCCGAATACTACGGCGACGTGGACGCGCAGAAATATGCCGAGCGCAAGCCGCTCATCTGGTTCTGGATGATGTACGACCGCTCACCGGTGGGGTTGAATCACTGGCTCGGCTACCGCATGCGCTACATGCTGGCGCGGCACATCTTCAAGCACATCGGCAAGAACGTGAAGCTGTTCCACGGCATCGAGTTCTCCTTCGGCTACAACCTGACCATCGAGGACGATTGCACCATCCACAAGTACGTCCTGCTCGACGATCGCGGGGAGATCGTCATCCACCAGGGCTGCTCCATCTCCGACTACGCCAACGTCTACTCCCACGCCCACGACCTTAACGACGGCATGCTGGTCACCAACACCCGGACGGAGATCGGCCCGCGAGCGCGCGTCACCTATCACGCCACGGTCCTCAGCGGAGTCACGGTCGGCGAGCATGGCATCGTGGGTTCGATGGGGGTGGCGGCCAAGAGCGTGGAGCCGTTCCACATCGTGGCCGGCATCCCGGCCAAGACGGTGAAGGTGAAGTCGATCGCGCCCGAGGATGTCCGGGTGGCCGCGGAGAAGAAGGGCTAGGACGCAGCAGCCGCCGCCGGCTGGCCGAAGTCGATCTCGACCAGCGGGTAGCCCTTGTCCTTCCAGCCGTAGAAGCCTCCCAGCAGCGGCCGCACGCGCCGGATCCCCTTGGCTCTCAATTGCAGCGCCACACGGGCGCTGGTGGCTTCGTTCGGTCAAGTGCAATACAGCACGATGTCGCGGTCGCGCGGGATCTCCTGGTGCCGCTGCTCCAGTTCCGCCGGAGTGATGCGCAGCGCGTCGCCGATGGTGTAAGGCTGCGGCAGGAAGTCGAGCGGATGCCGCAGGTCCACGATGAACACGTCCTCGCCCCGGTCCAGCATCCCTTTCAGCTCGTCCGCGGTGATGCGCGCGACCTCAAGCTCCTTCAGGAATGCCTTGCGCTGCCGGAAGCGGAGATAAATGTAAGCACCGATCGCGACCGGGAGCAGCAGGAAGAGGAAATGTCCGACATGGGCGATATAAGCGGCCAGGTCTTCCACCTGGCGCCGGAAGATGAAGCCAAGAACGCCGTAGACCAACACCCACAGCAACGCTCCCAAGGAGTCAAACAGCAGGAAGCGACCCAGGTTCATGCGCACGACACCCGCCATCGGCGTCGAGGCTATGTTCAGCCCGGGAACGAACTTGGTGACCAGCAGGGTGCGCGGGCCGTAGCGCGCGAAGATGTCCTCGGCCCGTCGCACGCAGGAATCCGGCTCCAACGAGATGCGGCACAGCCAGTTCAGGACCTTGGCGCCGCGGCGCCTCCCCATCCCGTACCACAACAGGTCGGCGGCCAGACACGCCACGACGCTCCCCAGCACCGCCCACGCGGCGTTCATGTGTCCCAGGCCGGTTAGCACGCCTGCCCCCAGCAGGATAGGGATGGCGGGGATCGGCAATCCGACCTGCTCCGCGAACACCCACGCGAACAGCACCAGGTAGCCGTTGGCGATCAGGAAATCCAGTATCTCGCGCATCACAGGTGAGATTCAGAACCCCCGAGAATGGATTCGGAGTTCTTACAGGCGGTTGATCATGGAGGCGACATAACCGGCGCCGAAGCCGTTGTCGATGTTGACCACGCTCACGTTCGAGGCGCACGAGTTCAACATCCCCAACAGGGCCGCCAGGCCGTCGAACGACGCGCCGTATCCCACGCTGGTGGGAACGGCGATCACCGGCACACGCACCAGGCCTCCCACCACGCTGGGCAGCGCGCCCTCCATGCCGGCGCACACGACCACCACCCGGGCTTCGGTCAGCGCCGCACGATGGGCCAGCAGGCGATGGATCCCGGCCACCCCGACGTCGTAGATGTGCTCCACGTCATTCCCCATGATCTCGGCGGTCGTGACCGCCTCTTCGGCCACGGGGATGTCGCCGGTCCCCGCCGAGACTACCGCGATCGTCCCCTTCCCGTGCCTGGCCCCATCCTGCTGGAGGACGATGGCCCGGGCCAGTTCGCGGTACTCAGCCTTGCGCACGCGTTTCCGGACGGCGGCGAATTGCTCGCGGCTGGCCCGCGTGGCCAGGACGTTGGTCCCGTGCTTGGCCAGGCGGGCGAAGATCTCCGCCACCTGCCTGGGAGATTTGCCCTGTGAAAGCACGACCTCGGGCATGCCGGCGCGCAGCAGGCGGTGATGGTCCACTTTCGCGAAACCAAGGTCCTCGAAAGGAAGGTGCCGCAGGCGCGCCACCGCCTCGTCAGGCGACAGTTTGCCCCGGCGGACGTCCTGGAACAGCTTGTGGATGGAATCAGGCTTCAATCGAGCGCTCGATGAAAGAATCGCTCATGAGATTACCACCGGACGGCTGATGGCTACTTAGGAGATGGCCCGTTTCCGCGGGATCCGGACCCGGCGCACGATGTCGAAGTACATCTTGCGCGCGGATTCCGCCGCCGCCAGCTTGCGGAAGAACAGGGCCCGGATGTATCGCTTCGACAGCTTCCCGGCCACATACGCGTCGTACAGTTCGCTGCCCAGCATGTGTCCGAGCCGCTCGCTGACGAAGGCATATCTCTCGCCGCGCAGACGCATTCCTTCACGCAGGAGCTTCGGCGTCTGGACGTAATGGCGGAAGTTGGCCTCCCAGTCCCGGTGCAGGACCAGGAAATCGATCATCTGCATCAGATCGCGATAGCTCCACCTGGACTCATCGATGGTCTCGCGGGGCTGGGCATAGAGTGCGTAGAGCTCAGCCTCGCGCGCCGCCGGGCGCGACGGATCGAGCACGCGTGACCCAAAATACGCCAGGGCCTCCTGCAGCACCCGGCGATAGAAGAGGCGCTCGGCCAGCTCATCCTCGTCCGGGGCGACGGTGTCGGTCGGCAGGTCGGCCCAGCGCGAGCAGGCCGCATGCACGAAGCGCGCCGCCGCCTCCGTCCCGCCGGCCACCTGGAATTCCTTGACGAACACCGCGTTGGCCCGAGGCAGATAGCAGCATCCGTGCGACTCGATGCAGGCAGCGGTCTCCCGCTGCTCCGGTTCGCAGATGTGCTTCCTGGCCAGGATACGGCGCAGGTGCTCTTCCGAGGTGACGTTGCGCACTTCCGGAAGCTGGTCCACCAGGTACCGGGGCTGGGTCCCGTTGTGCGAAGCATAGGCATCGATGTTCAGGAACCGGGCCAGTGCGTCCACCAGGTTGTAGACCGTGGGCTCCAGATCGAGCGGCGACCGACGTTCCTGCCGCCAGCGCTCGATGCACAGCCGGTAGCTCTCGTATTTCTCCAGCGGGGTGGCATTGAAGGCGCAGACTACGTCGTCGCTGATGCGTACCGCCTCGACCGAATCCGCCCGCTCGCCCGTTGCCCTCCAGTAGAGCACGTCCACGTTCTGGAGGACGGTCAGGGTCTTGGCCGCCGGCAAGCGCACGAGAAGCTGCTCCGGCAGGTGGCCTGGGGCAAGATGCGATTCCCCGAACAGAACGACGATCAGCGCGTCCGGATGCTTCTCCCGTATCTCGGCGATCTTGGCGGCGGCGTGGCGGTCCCGCGCCGCGATCTTCCGCAAGTCGTCCCGCGGCGGGCAATCGAGCCCGTAGACGGCGGCCCCGAACCGCCTCGCCGCCTCCAGCACTCCGAAGAACGGCGTCCACTCGTATCCCCAGTCGAGATCGTAGCGGATGCGCTGGCGCAGTTCGTCGTCCTCGATCTCACCGGCGAACCATTCGTCCAGGATGTGCTGGTCCCGGGTGAAGATGAACTCGACGCCTAACACGACCTTGCGCCCGCTCTCCGCCACTTCCCGGATCAGCTCGGCGGCGTACTCCTGGCACCGCGGCAGCGCGTGGTAATCGCCCACGAGCACCAGGTCGGAGGCCTGGATGCGCTTGCCAAGATCGGCTGCGCTGAGGACTGACTGGTAGGTCCGGAAGGCATCGACGTAGTCGCGGAGGTATTTGCGGCGGCCGTTGGGGTCCGTGGCCTGGAGCTCGCGCTGCAACGCGGCCAGCGCGTGCAGCTGGCCGGCGCTACGTCTGCGAGATCTTATCCCGGGCGACGGAGCCATTCGTTCAAGGTCCGCAAGTCGCTGAAAACACGAGGCTTGCTTGACTTGCTCCCTTCCCCTCCCTATCCTCGACCTTCCGTCTCGGCAGGAAGCTTCTACTTACTTGGATGATGACCGTCGGCATGAAGGCAGCCCCCCGGAACCTCACCATCGCCAGCACCGGCGCCAGCGGGTCAGTGTTCCTGCGGCGGCTGCTGGCGGCTGTCGATCGCGATCCGCGAGTTGATACCGTGAACTTTATTGTGTCTGACAGCGGCTTACGAGTGATTGCCGAGGAACTGGGGTTACAAGGACGGAACAACCTGGCGGAACAGCTTCTGGGGAAAAAGTCGAAGAAGATCCAGCAGCAGAACAACGACGACATCGCGGCCAACGTGGCCAGCGGCTCTTATCCCGCCGACGCCATGATCGTGATCCCCTGCTCCATGGGGACGCTGGCCCGCATCGCCAACGGCACCGCCGACCACCTCATCGAGCGCGCCGCCGACGTCACGCTGAAAGAGCGCCGCCCGCTCGTGCTTTGCGTGCGCGAGACCCCGCTCAACAAGATCCACATCCGCAACATGGGACTCGCGGCCGACGCCGGCGCCACCATCTTTCCCCTCATCCCGACCTTCTACAACAAGCCCAGGAGCTCCGACGAGATGGCGCATGAGTTCGTGAACCGGGTGCTGGCGCGCGTAGGACTGCCGCAAGAAGGAGCGTATCGGTGGAAGGGCGAAAGGGAACGATGAACGCGTCAGCCCGAAGGGAACGGAAACAAACAGGTTGGATGTAGATGAAGAAGCGGCTACTGCTGGTCGCACTTACCGTCGCGATAGTCACTATGTTTTTCATCAGTGGGCGGGTGGCCCAGGTGGACCGGAGTGTGGGCCCCAAATGCGACGAGGCGCAAACGCCCGTCGCGTTGCGCCTCGCTCGGTAAGCTGTTGGGATTGGCCTGAGGCGGTCCACTCTACGTGCTGCAGATCTTGTGGTCCGTAACAGATCCCGAAACAGCCGGGAGTTGCCAGGTTAGAGCGGTCGCCCTAAGCCTCAGCCACCTCACTGCGGTTTCTACTATGACTTTCGCTTGTCATTGTTCTGGACCACCTCCTTTCCCAGTGTGGCGGCAGGTTAGTACACACGGGAAAAGACGTCAAACGGAATCCGGAGTGGTGGATTCCCGGTGCTATTCACGCCCAAGATGCGGGACCAAGAATTAACTTGCGTCGAGCATAGCGACCAGTTCAGCCGACCTGCGGCGCCAGGCGGATGCCGGCCGTCTCCTGCGACGCCCGCCGGATCTTGTCTCCCAGCTCCTGTCTCACCCACATGGAGATGCCAGGGCACTGCTGGAAACGCAATTCGTAACCCGGCATCCACCAGCGTTGCTTTGCCTCGAGGGTGATGTCGCTCCACGGAGCCAAGATGGGCGGATGTCCGGGCCGGAACAGGACCAGCATGGAGATGTACAAGCCCTGGGCATTGGCGCCGAACGTAAGACAGTTGTTGTAGTGGGTCATGTAGCGGGTCATGGCGCTCTGGAAGCGCCACTTCGTGCCTTCGAAGGGCCCATTGGCGGGATAACGCGACGCCAGTTGCGACCATCCGCTGAGCCAGGCGGCGAAATTCATGATCAGCCACACCCACAGAACGACAAAAACCGGGACCACCCATGGATTGGCGCGCAGAAAGTCGTCGACCGGGCCCTTGGAGGCGAATGCGAGCATCATCATCGCCCGCTCCGCTCGAACCCCTTGCGCAGGACGGCGGCGGCGGAGTCGGCGATCTCGAAGCTCTCGAGCTCGCGGCGGCTGATCCAGCGTACCTCGCTCACGTCGCTGCCGGCCCGCGCTTTCCCCGAGATCTTGCGGCAGAGGAAGTCCACCAGCACGTAGTGATATTGGGTCTTGCCGGCCGCATCGGGAAGGATGCGGTCGAAGACATCGAGCACCTCTCCGGCCTCCACTGTCAGCCCGGTCTCTTCCAGCGCTTCGCGGGCCGCACCCGAGCGCATGGTCTCGCCCAGTTCCAGGACGCCGCCGGGGATGGACCACTGACCTTTGAGGGGCTCGGTGGCGCGGCGCACCACCAGCGCGCGACCGTCATCGATGATGACCGCGCCCACTCCGACCATCGGGCGGTCTGGATAATCGCGCTTCACGGTGGCGAGAGGAAATCGCCTGGGGTGAGCTGCACGATCCGCCAGCCTTTCGCGCCTCGTTCGCAGTCGAGACGCATTTGGACGCGTCTCCGGGCGGGCGCCGCGCCTCCGCCTTCCCGGACCCGCTCCGCGTCGAACTGCACGGTGGCGATGCCCTTGCCGTCCTGCTCGGTCGCATCCACAACGTGGTAATGGGCGCGGAAGGAGCGGCTCTGGTCAAGGGTTGCGGTCACACCGTCGGCAAACCTTCCATAGTCCGGAAACCGGACAGGGTCGAACGCCGACAGGAACAGTTTCGGGTTCTTGCGCACCAAGCCCTCGACCAGGCGGGACATGAGCGCCTCGGCAACCGCCAGGGAGAACTTCTCCTCGGTCAATCGGTCCGGGGCTTTGCTGGACTTCTTCTGGGGAGCAGGACTGGCGGTCTCCTGGGTCCTGGTGGATGAGCTTGTGCTTCCGCTCTGCTGCGCGCCGGCGGCCGCAACCAGCGCCAGCAGTACGCCCGCCAACACTTTCTTTCTCATTTGGTTTCCATGACGTAGACGCCGTCCCAGTTCGCGGCGGGGGACTCCACCCGGAACTCGAGGCAGCGCTGCAACAGCACGCGCGAGGGCCCGTCGTCCGGATAGCTGTTGAGCAGGTCCTCGAACAGTTCCACGGCCTGCTGCCAGTCGCGCGCGCGATAGGCAGTCAGGGCCGCGTCGTAGCGCGACATCCGGTCGGCATGCTCCGCGAGTTCCGAAAGATACGATACCAGTTCGTAGACGGCGACCGGCTGTTCTTTCCCCTTCACCCGTATGCGGTCGAGTTCGCGGCAGACGAAGGCGCCCTGGACTTCCCCGTAGGTGAACTCGCTGATCAGGATGGCGCACCCGTACTTCTTGGTCAGGCCTTCCAGCCGCGATGCCAGGTTGACGTTGTCGCCCATCACTGTCCAGGACAAGCGCCTCTCCGACCCCATGTTGCCGACGTTCACCGGGCCGGTGTTCAGCCCGATGCCGATGCGCAGCGTCTTGCGCCCCGCCGCCGACCACTGTTCGTTCAATTCGTGCAGGCGCTTGATCATCTCCAGCGCGCACGAGGCCCCGCGGATGGCGTGCTCCTCCTGCGGATAGGGAGAGCCCCAGAAGGCCATGATGGCATCTCCAATGTACTTGTCCAACGTGCCCCAGGACTTGAACAGCACATCGGTCATCTCGCCGAGGTATTCGTTCAGCGAATTGACCAGCTCGTCCGGGGTCAATCCCTCCGCGATATGGGTGAAGTCGCGGATGTCGCTGAACATCACCGTCAGGTCCTTCATCTCGCCGCCGGGCTTGAAGTATCGCTGCGGATCCTTCTCCAGCAGTGCAATGACGCCGGGCGCCACGTACTGTCCGAAGGCGCGGCGGATCTTCCGCTTCTCGCGCTCCTCGAAGATCATGCGGAAGCTGGTCACCGAGGCGTAATTGAAGATAAGAACAGTGGCCGGAAGGACGAAGCTCAGCCACATGCCGAAGCGGGCAAACGCTTCATAGGCAACAAGTCCGAACACTGCCAGCGCTACGACCACCGCCGCGGTCGAGGTGATGGGCTTGGCGCGGCTGAACAGGTAGCCCAAGCCGAGACCGAATGCCAAGATGAACCCGAGATCGATCATCTCCTCTTGCAAGGCCCGGGTCAGGAAACCACGTCCCCTTTCGCCGTTATGCAGGATGTTGTCGATGACGTTGGCGTGGATCTCCACTCCCATATAGTCTTCGCTCTGGAACGGGGTAGGGCGGATGTCGCCGATGCCGAGCGCGGTGGCACCCAGAAGAACGATCTTGTCGCGGAAGGTTTCTGGCGCCACGGCGCCGTCGATGACGTCGATCATCGAGTAATGCGGGTAGGTGCGGAACGATCCGGCGTAGTTGATCAGCACCGTCGCGTCGGGCCTCGGCTTCAGGAGATGGCTCCCGAGCTGGATGGAATCCAGACCGTCCGGAGACATGTACCCGATCACCTGCTCGTTCGGCAGTTCCTCATATTGGCGCACCGTCTCCAGGGCCAGCGAGGGATACCACTCGAAATTCTGGTAGCGGATCAGAAGCCGCCCGCGGCGGTAGGTCCCGTCTCCGTCCGGATCGTTGTTGAAGAAGCCATAGGAACGCGCGGCCTCGGCGATGATCTGGATATTCGGCTCCACGCTGACCGCGACTTGGCCGTTGTGCCTCTGGTCGCGGTCGTACCAGGCGGTGTCCAAGTTGAATTTGCCGAACTTGGCCAGCGGGCGCATCTGAGGGAACGGCTGTCCCCATAGAACGTTGTAGTAGGTCTCGGCCGCCACCGGGTCCTGTGACTTGGCGCGCACTTCGTCCAGGAAGATGTGGCCGATGACAACGTTCCCAGCCTGTTTGACGGACTCGGCTAGGAGGGCGTCATTGTCGCTGGTTTTCTCGATCTGGCGG
>Ga0335082_10006837_pt1 | contig 12422 bp, 9 predicted proteins | sample Lox_Sample_41_FD_206718 | JGI IMG/M metagenome (GOLD analysis project Ga0335082, IMG submission 206718) | Soil microbial communities from Loxahatchee National Wildlife Refuge, Florida, United States - Lox_Sample_4.1 | ecosystem: Environmental > Terrestrial > Soil > Wetlands | place: USA: Florida...
AGGACCTGCCGCAGATCCTCGTCTACAACAAGCTCGACGCGCTGCAGCCGCAGCCGCGCGCACTGCACGACTGGATCGAGCGCCCCGGTGGCGGCCTCGCGCCGCGGGTGTTCGTCAGCGCGATGCAGGGCACCGGGCTCGACGTGCTGCGCGGCTTGATCGCCGCCGCCGCCGCCGGCCAGCCCTTGCAGCCGCCGCGGCCGTCACCACCTGAGCCCGCAGCGTCGCCGCCTGACTCGCGGCCGGCGATTGCCGGACAATCCCACCCTCGCGCCCAAGCCCCTCACACCGCATGACCCCGCGCTCGACCCTGGCCACTGACGACCAAACCCTCTCGCTGCCGGCCCGGCTGGCCCTGGCCTGGCAGGCGGGCAGCGCCTGGCTGCGCGGGCGGCTGCGGCACGGCTCGCCCCATCGCACGGCGATGGCCGGGCGCAACGACGGGCCACCGGACCTCGACGAACTGTGGCGCGATTTCAATCGCCGCCTGGGCGGCCTGTTCGGCGGCAAGGGCGGCGGGCGCCGCGGCGAATCCGATGGCGGTGGCGGGCCGCCGTACCAGCCCGACATGAAGAGCGCCGGCATCGGCGTGGGGCTGATCGCGCTGGTGGTGCTGCTGGTGTGGGCCGGCAGCGGCTTCTTCATCGTGCAAGAAGGCCAGCAGGCGGTGGTGAGCACGTTCGGCAAGTACAGCTATACCTCCGACGCCGGCTTCCAGTGGCGCTTCCCGTATCCGTTCCAGTCGCACGAGACCGTGCCGGTGACGCAGCTGCGCTCCAAGGAGATCGGCCGCAGCAACGTGGTGCAGGCCACCGGCCTGCGCGATTCGTCGATGCTGACGCAGGACGAGAACATCGTCGACATCCGCTTCACGGTGCAGTACCGGCTGAAGGATGCGCGCGCCTATCTGTTCGAGAACCGCGATCCCGACGCTGCGGTCGAGCAGGCCGCCGAGTCGGCGGTGCGCGAGATCGTCGGCCGCAGCAAGGTCGATTCGGTGCTCTACGAGCAGCGTGAGGCGTTGTCGACCGACCTGGTGAAGTCGGTGCAGGCGCAACTGGATCGCCTGAACGCCGGCATCCTGGTCGTCAACGTCAACGTGCAGAACGTGCAGGTGCCCGAGCAGGTGCAGGCCGCGTTCAACGACGCCGTGAAGGCCGGCGCCGATCGCGACCGCCTGAAGAACGAAGGCCAGGCCTATGCGAGTGACGTCGTGCCCAAGGCGCGTGGCACGGCGGCACGCCTGCACGAGGAGGCGCAGGGCTACAAGCAGCGCGTGATCGCGCAGGCCGACGGCGACGCGCAGCGTTTCAAGTCCGTGCTGGCCGAGTACCAGCGGGCGCCGGTGGTAACGCGCGACCGCCTCTACATCGAGACGATGCAGCAGGTGTACAGCAACGTCAGCAAGGTGATGGTCGAGAGCCGCAGCGGCTCGAACCTGCTGTACCTGCCGCTGGACAAGCTGCTGCAGCAAGGCAGTGCGGCCCCGTCCGCCGCGCCGGCGCTGCCGTCCGGCGGCGACAGCGGGCCTTCGACGCCAGCCACCGGCAGCGACGCGCGCTCGCGCGACGGCGCTCGCAGCCGGGACCGCGAAGGCCGTTAGGCGGCGGGGAGAAGAACAAACATGAACCGCATCGGATTGTTCGTCGCCAGCTTGCTGATCGTGCTGATGATCCTCAGCTCGACGCTCTTCATCGTCGACCAGAAGCAGGTGGGCGTGGTGTACGCGCTGGGCGAGATCAAGGAAGTGATCACCGAGCCGGGGCTGAAGGCCAAGCTGCCGCCGCCGTTCCAGAACGTGGTGTTCCTCGACAAGCGCATCCAGACGCTCGACAGCACGGAAACGCGCGCGATCTTCACCGCCGAGAAGAAGAGCCTGGTGATCGACTGGCTGGCCAAATGGCGCATCGCCGAGCCGCGCCAGTTCATTCGCAACAACGGCACCGACTTCCGCAACCTCGAGAGCCGGCTGAGCCAGGTGGTGCAGGCCGCGTTCAACGAGGAGGTGACCAAGCGCACCGTGCGCGGCGTGCTGTCCGACGAGCGCGACAAGGTGATGCAGGACGTGCGCAACCGCCTGCTCGACGAGGCCAAGGCGTTCGGCATCGAGCTGGTCGACATCCGCATCAAGCGCGTCGACTTCGTGGCCGACATCACCGACGCGGTGTACCGGCGCATGCAGTCGGAGCGCCAGCAGGTGGCCAACGAGTTGCGTTCGCAAGGTGCCGCCGAGGGCGAGCGCATCCGCGCCGACGCCGATCGGCAGCGCGAGGTGATCATCGCGGAGGCCTATCGCGACGCGCAGAAGCTCAAGGGCGAGGGCGACGCCAAGGCGTCGGCCCTGTACGCCGAGGCGTTCGGCCGCGATCCGCAGTTCGCGCAGTTCTATCGCAGCCTCGAGGCGTACCGCGCCAGCTTTCGCAGCCGCAGCGACGTGATGGTGGTCGATCCGTCGAGCGAGTTCTTCAAGGCCATGCGCGGGCCGACCCTGGCCGCGCCAGCGGCGCCACGTCGCTAGTCGATCGCCATGGTCGACCTGCTTCTCGGCGCCGTGGCGCTGATGCTGGTGTTCGAAGGCCTGCTGCCGTTTCTCAGCCCCACCACCTGGCGCGAGGTGTTCACACGTGCGCTGCGCCTGAGCGACGGTCAGATCCGCTTCCTCGGCCTGTCGAGCATGCTGATCGGGCTGCTGCTGCTGGTGCTCTTCTGGCGATAGGGCCCACCCCCGATGCGGCCTGGCGGCCGCCTCCCCTTGAGGGAGCGACATCGGCGGACCGGCGAAGCCGGATCCGCGATGCTCACGAGGACGCGCCACTGGCGTGGCGCGAATCACTGAGCCACGCGCCGTCGGGCGCACTTTTGCCCCACGTACAATCTTGTTTTTAACCACCTCTGGTGGCTCATGTCCTCTGCTTGGCTGTTGCCCGAGCACATTGCCGATGTGTTGCCCGCGCAGGCGCGGCGCATGGAGGAGCTGCGGCGCACGCTGCTGGATCTGGCGCGCAGCTACGGCTTCGAGCTGGTGATGCCGCCGTTGCTGGAGTACCTGGAATCCTTGTTGTCGGGCACCGGCCGTGAGCTCGACCTGCAGACCTTCAAGCTGGTCGATCAGTTGAGCGGCCGCACGCTCGGTCTGCGCGCCGACACCACGCCCCAGGTGGCGCGCATCGACGCCCACCTGCTCAATCGCGCGGGCGTGTCGCGCCTGTGCTATTGCGGCCCGGTGTTGCACACCCGGCCCGGCGCGCCGCACGCCACGAGGGAGCCGCTGCAACTCGGCGCCGAGGTCTACGGCCACGCCGGCCTCGAGGCCGACCTCGAGGTGCAGGAGCTCGCGCTCGACGGCTTGCAGGCCGCCGGTCTCGGCGGGCTCACGCTCGACCTGGCCGACGCGCGCATCGCGCGCGGGGTGCTGGCCGGGGTGCCGGCCGACGGCGAGCAGCTGCATGCCGTGGTCGCGGCGCTGGCCGCCAAGGACAGCGCATCGCTGGCCGAGCAGACTCGCGGGTTCCCCGCGCCGGCGCGACAGGCACTGCACGAGCTGCTGAGCCTGTACGGCGACGAGTCGGTGCTCGAGCGCGCGCGCCAGGTGCTGCCGCGCAGCGAATTGATCCGTCGCGCGATCGACGACCTGTCGTGGCTGACGCGGCACGTGCGCCAGGCGCACCCGCAGGTGCGCATCGGCTTCGACCTGGCGGACCTCGGCGGCTACGCCTATTACAGCGGCGCACGCTTCGCGGTGTTCGCCGCCGACGTCGGCGAGGCGTTGGTGCGCGGCGGCCGCTACGACGAGGTGGGCGCGGTGTTCGGCCGCAACCGTCCCGCGGTGGGCTTCAGCCTCGACCTCAAGGCGCTGTCGTCGCACGGCATGCCGCAACCGCCGAAGCGTGCGATCCGCGCACCCTGGGGCGAAGACACGGCGCTGCGCGCCGCGGTGCGCCGGCTGCGCGAGCAGGGCGAGACCGTGCTGTGCATCCTGCCGGGTCACGAGCACGAGGCGCAGGAGTTCGACTGCAACCGCGAACTCGCCTCGGTCGGCGGCCAGTGGGTGCTGCGAGCGCTCTAGTTCACGTCCTCCAGGCACTGTGTCCATGAATTCAGACGCTTCGATCGCGCGTGGCCGCAACGTGGTGGTGGTCGGCACCCAATGGGGTGACGAAGGCAAAGGCAAGGTCGTCGACTGGCTGACCGACCATGCGCAGGCGGTCGTGCGCTTCCAGGGCGGCCACAACGCCGGCCACACGCTGGTGATCAAGGGCGTCAAGACGGCGCTGCAGCTGATTCCGTCGGGCGTGATGCGCGACGGCGTGGCCTGCCTGATCGGCAACGGCGTCGTGGTCGACCCCGCGCACCTGCTGAGCGAGATCGCCCGCCTCGAGGCGATGGGTCTCGACGTGCGCTCGCGCCTGCTGATCAGCGAGTCGTGCCCGCTGATCCTGCCGTTCCACGTGGCGGTCGACGCGGCGCGCGAGGCGTTTCGCGAGAGCAGCGGCAGCGGCAAGATCGGCACCACCGGCAAAGGCATCGGCCCGGCCTACGAGGACAAGGTGGCGCGCCGCGCGTTGCGCATGCAGGATCTGAAGCATCCGCGGCGTTTCGAGACCAAGTTGCGCGAGCTGGTCGCCCTGCACAACGAGGCGCTGGGCGGTTACCTGCATGCGCAGCGGCTCGAGCTGCAGCCCATGCTCGAGGCCGGCCTGCGCGCCGCCGAGCAGCTGGTGCCACTGATGGGCGACGTCGGCAGCCGCATCGCCCAGACCCATCGTGCGGGGCACAACGTGTTGTTCGAGGGTGCACAGGGTACGCTGCTCGACATCGACCACGGCACCTATCCGTTCGTCACCTCCAGCAACTGCGTGGCAGGCAACGCGGCCGCCGGCTCCGGGGTCGGGCCGCAGATGTTGCACCATGTGCTTGGCATCACGAAGGCCTACACCACGCGCGTCGGCGGCGGCCCGTTCCCGACCGAGCTGCCGATCGACGCGCCGGGCACCGTCGGTCACCACTTGTCGACGGTCGGCCAGGAGCGCGGCGTCGTCACCGGCCGCGCGCGCCGCTGCGGCTGGCTCGATGCCGCGGCGCTGCGACGCGCGATGCTGATCAACGGCGTGTCGGGACTGTGCGTGACCAAGCTCGACGTGCTCGACGGCCTGCCCGAGGTCAGGATCTGCATCGGCTACACCTATGGCAGGCGGCGGCTCGACATCCTGCCGCTCGATGCCGACGAGATCGCGGCCTGCGAGCCGATCTACGAGACGCTGCCCGGCTGGCGCGAGACTACCGCGGGGCTGACGCGCTGGGAGCAGTTGCCCGCCAACGCGCGCGCCTACCTCGAGCGCATGCGCACGCTGATCGATGCGCCGATCGACATGGTGTCCACCGGCGCCGACCGCGACCACACCATCGTGCTGCGCCACCCGTTTCGTGCTTGAACAACCCCTGGAGATTCACGGCCCATGCTCACCGACGACGGCAAACACCTGTACGTGTCGTGGGACGAATACCACCTGCTGATCGAACGGCTGGCGCTCAAGGTCGCAGCGTCGAAATGGCAGTTCGACCAGATCCTGTGTCTGGCGCGTGGCGGCATGCGGCCGGGCGACGTGTTGTCGCGTGTGTTCGACCTGCCGCTGGCGATCATGTCGACCAGCTCGTACCGCGCCGAGGCCGGCACGATCCAGGGCCGCCTCGACATGGCCAAGTACATCACGATGCCCAAGGGCGAACTGGCCGGTCGCGTGCTGCTGGTCGATGACCTTGCCGATTCCGGCATCACGCTGCGCGCGGTGGTCGACCGCCTGCGCGGCATGCCGTCGATCAGCGAGCTGCGCTCGGCGGTGATCTGGGTCAAGGGCGTGTCGAGCTATACGCCGGACTACTACGTCGAGATGTTGCCCACCAGCCCTTGGATCCACCAGCCGTTCGAGGAGTACGACGGCCTGCGGCCCGAGGGGCTGGCAAAGAAGTTCGCGGTGTGAGCAGTCCGCTGTGCGGGGACCAAAGAAAAGGGCTGGCGCCGGCCAGCCCGCTTGAGTGTTCGGCCTCCGCCGCTTGGTGCCCAGGAAGGGACTCGAACCCCCACGCCGTTAAGCGCTAGTACCTGAAACTAGTGCGTCTACCAATTCCGCCACCTGGGCCCGGTTTCAAGAGCGAGGAATTTTAGCATCAAGACTTTGAAAGAGACCGCCATCGCACCGCTGGCCGGTGCGCTGATGAGCGAGGTTTGCGGCACCGTCGTCGGCCATCGCGACGGCCACGGCTTCGTGCAGCGCGACGACGGCGAGGCCGACATCTACCTGTCGCAACAGGAGATGCACTCGGTGCTGCACCGCGACCGCGTGCGCGTCCGAATCGTGCGCTACGACCGCAAGGGGCGCCCCGAAGGCCGCGTGCTCGACATCATCGAGCGGCGCAAGACGTCGATCATCGGCCGCCTGCTGCACGAGAACGGCATGTGGTTGGTGGCACCGGAAGATCGTCGCTACGGCCAGGACATCCTGATCCCGAAGAACGCGACTGCGGCGGCCACGGTCGGCCAGGTGGTGGCGGTCGAACTGACCGAACCGCCGTCGATGTTCTCGCAACCGGTGGGGCGCGTGGTCGAGGTGCTCGGCGAGATCGACGACCCGGGCATGGAGATCGAGATCGCGGTGCGCAAGTACGAGGTGCCGCATCGCTTCTCCGCCGAGTCGCTGGCGCAGGCCGCGGCGCTGCCCGATCACGTGAGGCCGGTCGACCGGCACCAGCGCATCGACCTGAGCGACATCGCGCTGGTCACCATCGACGGCGAGGACGCGCGCGACTTCGACGACGCGGTGTACTGCGAGCCGATCAAGCTCGCCAAGGGCAGGAACGCCGCCGCAGGCTGGCGCCTGGTGGTGGCGATCGCCGACGTCAGCCACTACGTGAAGCCCGGTGAGCCGCTCGACGACGATGCGTACGAACGCGCGACGTCGGTGTACTTTCCGCGCCGCGTGATTCCGATGTTGCCGGAGAAGCTGTCCAACGGGCTGTGTTCGTTGAACCCCGAGCAGGATCGGCTCGCGATGGTGTGCGACATGCTGGTCGACGGCGAGGGCGCGATCACCGCGTACCAGTTCTACCCGGGTGTGATCTGTTCGCACGCGCGGTTCACCTACACCGAGGTGGCCGCGATCCTGGCCAACACGCGCGGCCCGGAGGCGCAACGGCGCGGCGCGCTGGTGCCGCACCTGATCCACCTGCACGAGGTGTACCGCGCGCTGCTCAAGCACCGTGGCAGCCGTGGCGCCGTGGACTTCGAAACCACGGAAACACAGATCGTCGCCGACGAAAACGGCCGCATCGAGCGCATCGAGCCGCGCAAGCGCAACGAGGCCCACCGGCTGATCGAGGAAGCCATGCTGGCGGCCAACGTCTGCGCGGCCGAGTTCATCTCGGAGCACGGCCACCCGGCGCTGTACCGCGTGCACGAGGGGCCGACCACCGAGAAGCGGATCACGCTGCAGAACTACCTGAAGGCGATGGGGCTGGGCGTCACGCTGTCCGATGACCCGACGCCCGGCGAACTGCAGGCGATCGCGCTGGCCACGCGCGAGCGGCCCGACGCCGCGCAGATCCACGCGATGCTGCTGCGCTCGATGCAGCAGGCGCACTACACGGCGGCCAACAGCGGCCACTTCGGCCTCGCGTACGACGCCTACACGCATTTCACGAGCCCGATCCGCCGCTATCCCGATCTGCTGATCCACCGCGTGATCAAGGCGCTGTTGCACCACAAGCGCTACCACCTCGTCAGTGGCGCGCTGGAAGAGGCGCCCAAGGCCGCAGCGAGGCCCGTCAAGGCCGCCGACGGCAAGGGCGTACCCAGGCGCGTCGCGTCGGCACAGGAGCTCGAGCAATGGAACGCCGCCGGCGCGCATTGCAGCGCCAACGAGCGGCGTGCCGACGAGGCGTCGCGCGACGTCGAGGCCTGGCTCAAGTGCCGCTACATGCGCGAGCGGCTGGGCGAGGAGTTCAACGGCACGGTCAGCGCGGTGGTGCCGTTCGGCCTGTTCGTCACGCTCGACGAGCTCTACGTCGAAGGCCTGGTGCACATCACCGAACTCGGCGGCGGCTACTACCGCTACGACGAACTGCGGCAGGAACTGCACGGTGAGCGCAGCGGCGTGCGCTACGCAGCCGGTGCGCGCGTGCGTGTACAGGTGAGCCGGGTCGACCTCGACAGCCGCCGCATCGACTTCCGCATGGTGCGCGATGGCGAAGGCGAGCGGCTGCTGGCGCGCGGCCGCAAGACCGAGGCGCGCTCGCCGCAAGCCGAGCTGGCGGCCGTGCGTGCGCGCGACCGTGCGGCGAAGAAGGCGGCGCGGGCGGTCAAGGCCAGACCGCGCCCGAGCGGCAAGAAGAACGCGCGCAACACCCGTGCACGCACGCCGCGGGTGTGACGGCGGTGCCGGCCGCGTCGGCGGCCGGCGACTCTTGCTCCGCTAGCGCGCCTGCTGCAGCGCGTCGCGCGCGTTCACCAATGCATCGATCAGGCGGGAGGCGAGCAAGGGCCCGGTGACGGGCGCCTGATCGACCGTGGCGCCGTGCAGCCAGGCGGCGGCCTGAGCCACGGCGTGTGCGGCCGTCGTCTCGGCCTGCGCCGCCCACAGGCCGCCGAGCCAGCCGGCCAGCACGTCGCCGCTGCCCGCGGTGCCGAGTCGCGCATCGCCGGTCGGGTTGATTGAGGTGATCTGCCCGGGCGCCGCGACGATCGTGCCCGACCCCTTGAGCAACACCGTGCACTGCGTCGCCTCGACGAGGCGGTGTGCAGCGTCGAGGCGAGCAGCCTGCACGTCGCGGCTTTGCAGGTTCAGCAGGCGCGCCGCCTCGAGCGGGTGCGGCGTCAGCACCGTGGCCAGGCCGCGTGCTGCGCGCGCGCGCAGCGCACGCTGCAGCGCGGGTTCGGCAGCGACCGTGTTGAGTCCGTCGGCATCGAGCACCAGGCGCCTCGCGTGGTGCAACACCGGCGGCAGCACGTCGCGCACGGCGCTGCCGCCGCCGCAGCCGCACACCACCGTCGCCTCGGCCAGCGCCGACGGCGTCGTCAGCTGCGCCACCGTGCGCGACATCAGCTCCGGCCGGGACGGCTCGAACCAGCCGGCCTCGGTGCCGGCCAGCAGCCCGAGGTAGACACGGCCGGCGCCGGCGGCCAGCGCCGCGCGCGCGGCCAGCACGCCTGCACCGACCATGCCGCTGGTGCCAGCGAGCACCATCACGTCGCCGAAGCTGCCCTTGTGCTGCGCGTGCAGGCGCGGCGCCGACAGCCTGCGCACGGACTCCGGACCGGCCAGCGCGAGGCTGGTGGATTCCGCCGGCACCGACAGGTCGTCGAACCAGATGCGCCCCGCGTGGTCGCGACCGTGCCCGGTGAAGAGGCCTGGCTTCAACGTGAGCAGCGCGAGCGTGTGCGTGGCGCGCACTGCGACGCCAAGCACCATGCCGGTGTCGCTGTCGAGCCCCGACGGCAGGTCGACCGCCAGGATCGGCTTGCCGCCGTCGTTGAGTCGCTCGACGGCACTGGCCAGGGGACCGCTCAGTGCGCGGCTGACCCCGAGCCCGAGCAGCGCATCGAGCGCGAGATCGGACGTCACACGCTCCGGCAATCCATCGACCACCGGCACACCTGCCTCACGCGAGCGCCGCCACGCCTGGCGTGCATCGTCGGGCGCGCGCGCCGGGTCGCCGACCAACACGATGCGCGCGTCCTTGCCCCACGCGCGCAGCAGCGCCGCCGCGATGAACCCATCGCCGCCGTTGTTGCCCGGTCCGCACCAGACCTCGACGTCGCGCGCGTGCGGCGCCAGCGCCAGTGCGAGTCGCGCCACCGCCTCGCCCGCACGCGTCATCAACGTGTGCGCAGGCAGGGTCGCGGCGGCCCGGGCTTCGATGGCGCGACAGCCCGCGGTCGTGTGCAGCGGCCATTGCCGGCTGGCCGGCAGCACCGGCTGCGGACGCGAAGGCGCTGTCATGGCCGCTGTGAGTTCGGGTTGGCGCTGTTCGAATGGCCGCGCACATTGTGCTCTACTGCGTGCCCTCGACATCGGATCAAAAGGAGCCCTTGGCATGAAGCGATTCGTCGCAGGCGCACTCAGCGCGTTCGTTCTCGTCGGCGCCGCGCAGGCACAGCAGTTCTTTCGCATCGGCACCGGCGGCACCGCCGGCACCTACTACCCCGTCGGCGGCATGATCGCCAACGCGGTGTCGCAGCCCGGCAAGATCGTCGTCACCGCGCAGGCGAGTAACGGCTCGATGGCCAACGTCAACGGCATCGCCAGCGGCTCGCTCGAATCGGGCTTCTCGCAGGCCGATGTCGCCACCTGGGCGCAGAAGGGCACCGGCGTGTTCGAGGGCAAGCCCAACGTTCCGGGGCTGCGCCTGATCGCCAACCTCTACCCGGAGAGCGTGCACATCGTCGTGCGCAAGGGCCTCGGCGTGAAGACGCCCGCGGACCTGAAAGGCAAGCGGGTCGCGCTCGACGAGCCGGGCTCGGGCACGCTGATCAACGCCCGCATCATCCTCGCTGCCTACGGCGTGCAGGAGAGCGACATCAAGCCCGAGTACATCAAGCCCAACCAGGCCGGTGACAAGCTGAAGGACGGCTCGCTCGATGCCTTCTTCTTCACCGGCGGCGCGCCGGCCGGTGCGATCTCCGAGCTGGCGTCGGCCGGCGGCGGCATCGAACTGGTGCCGATCGACGGGCCGCAGGCCGAGGGCCTGCGCAGGGCGAGCCCGTTCTTCGCCCCCGACGTGATACCGGCCGAGACCTACAAGGGCGTGGCCGCCGTCAAGACGCTGGCCGTCGGTGCACAGTGGGTGACCAGCGACAAGGCCGATGCCAACACGGTGTACGAGATCACCAAGGCGCTGTTCAGCGACGCCGCGCAAAAGACGCTGGCGGCCGGACACGCCAAGGGCAAGCTGATCACCAAGGAGAACGCCGTGCTGGGCGCCGGCATTCCGTTCCACCCGGGTGCCGAGAAGTACTATCGCGAAGTCGGGCTGATCAAGTAGCACGCGGCGTTCGCCGCAGGCGGGGGCGGTGTGCCGCGAGGCGCCCGCCCTCGCGTCGCATCATGACGACGAGGGACACGATGACGGCCAGCACGATCGATGACCGCGCGGTCACCGACCTCGAACAGAAGTTCGATCCCGAGATGCGCTTCCGGCCGACCTGGCCGCCGGCATCGACCGTGCTGGCGGCGCTGCTGATCGCGCTGTCGTGCTTCCACTACTACACCGCCGGCTTCGGCCTGCTGCGCGAGGCCACGCACCGCGGCGTGCACCTGGCGTTCGTGCTGGGGCTGATCTTCATCGTGTTCGGCTTCCGCCGCGCGCACGACGCTGCGCCACGCGCGCGCGGCGCGTGGGCGCCCGGCGGCGTGCCGTGGATCGATTGGCTGCTTGCCGTCGCGGTGTCCGCGTCGGTGCTGTACATCCCGTATGTCTTCGACGACCTGGCGTTTCGCGTCGGCAACCCGACCACGCTCGACGTCGTGATGGGCTCGATCCTGCTGGTGCTGCTGCTCGAAGCCACGCGTCGCAGCATGGGTTGGCCGCTGCCGTTGATCGCGATCGTGTTCATGGTCTATGCGCTGGCCGGCCCGGTGTTTCCGGGCCTGCTGCAACACGCCGGGGCGTCGTGGGCCCAGTTGGTCAATCACCAGTACCTCACCAGCCAGGGCATCTACGGCATCGCGGTGGGCGTGGTGGCCACCTACGTCTTCCACTTCGTGCTGTTCGGCGTGCTGGCCACACGCGTCGGGCTGGGGCAGTTGTTCCTCGACATTGCGTCGAGCATCGCCGGGCGCTACGCCGGGGGCCCGGCCAAGGTGAGCGTGTTCGGGTCGGCGATGTTCGGCATGTTGTCAGGCTCGTCGGTCGCCAATGCGGTGACAGTCGGCTCGCTGACGATCCCCGCGATGATCCGCGTCGGCTACCGGCGCGAGTTCGCCGGTGCGGTGGAGGCCGCGTCGTCGACCGGCGGGCAGATCACGCCGCCGGTGCTCGGTGCCGCGGCCTTCCTGATGATCGAGTTCCTGGCGGTGCCGTACCAGACGATCATCGCGGCCGCGGTGGTGCCGGCGTTCATGCACTTCTTCGGCGTCTTCATGCAGGTGCACTTCGAAGCCAAGCGCTTCGGCCTGCGCGGCCTCACCGACGAAGAGATGCCCAAGCTGCGCGAGTCGTTTCGCCTGCGCTGGCCGACGTTGATTCCGCTGGCGCTGCTGATTGGCATCCTGGTCAGCGGCCGCACGCCGTACCTGGCGGCGTTCAGCGGCATCAGCTCGTGCGCGATCGTCGGCCTCACCACCGGTGCGGGCCGCGACGGCGCGCGCAACTGGGCGCTGCTCGCCGCGCTGCACGTGGTCCTGCTGGTGCTGGCGTTCGGCGGCTTCCAG